>SKEB01000089.1_pt1 | contig 123465 bp, 123 predicted proteins | sample 4826561 | NCBI WGS metagenome assembly SKEB01 (sample SAMN11008820, study PRJNA524170) | human gut metagenome | biome: Human fecal sample; material: Feces; isolation source: fecal sample from pouch patient p17 | host: Homo sapiens | place: Israel: Tel-Aviv | collected 2016-03-29 | reverse complement strand
AACCACCTGTTCGTACATAAGCGTCGATTGAAAAAAGAAAAGAAAATAAAAAAAGAGAGAAAGCATTCATAAAATAACTTTCTCTCCAATCGACTTAATTGCCAACAACACTACTTGACAAAGAGCCCTATTTTAATAGTAAAGACTCCTAGCATTTTATCTCGCAAATATTTGTACGGCATATAATCCTGCTCCCATTGTTGCCACATCCGTATCTTCAATCGCCACTGCATAGAATAGCGCATTTGGTTCCATCATCATCTTTAAATAGCTTGGACCATTCGCTAAGTCATCATAAAAACTTTGGGCTGTCTGAGTATTCGTATTTACAAATTGACGCATCGAAATAGCTTCATCAATAAACTCATAAGAAAGTCCTAAATCCTCAAAAATACTACTTGCTTCACGACCATCTAAACGTAAATGATTTTTCAGGTGTTCTTCATCTGAATTAGTCGCTTCTACTGCACGATCCTTCGCAGCTTCATAGACTTCCTGATCCATTCTAAAGGCATCAAACCACGCTTTTCACGTTCTTCATTAATGATTTTGAAGATAGCTTGTTCAATTGCTGAAGGATTTTTGATTTTATCCTCAGATTGAGGTTCATCAGTCGCTTCAGGCATTACCCCATACCAACCGATTGCTTCATCTTGCCAACCAACTTTAATTAAGTTGGCACGTTCATTGATATTCGTTGTGTAATGATGGGTACCGACTTTTGCGTTTGGATTATACAGACGATAAAGCGGAATCGTTTCATCAACATCTGAATACCAACCAATTTCTTCGTCCTTCCAACCTTTTTGAATTAGATTTTGGCTTTCTTGGTAACTCATGGTATAGTGATGATCCCCTGAGTTTGGATTATATAGACGATAAACAGGATTACCAGTAAGTGGTGCATACCAAGCTATTCCTTCATCTTTCCAGCCAACCTCTACCAAGTGGTTCTTTTCACTCGTATAGCCAGTGTAGAAATGCTCCCCACTATTTGGATTATATAAGCGATACATTTTCAAAGTTTCATCTGCCCGAACACTCATCGTTTGAACGGTAAACAAACCTAGTCCCAGCACCAAGACACTGAATAATTTTTTTCAATTTTTATCCACTCCTTTAAAATAAAGATAGTGCTCGCTTCAAAATAATCAGATAGTAGAAAGAAGCAAGCACCCTATACATTCATTCTAACATAAAATGCGATAGATGCATGAAAAAATTAATCTCTCCTAAAAATATCTCTGGTAAAGACTTTTTCTTCAACATCTGATAGTGCATTTTCCCAACGATTTGCAATGATGACATCTGATTTTTTCTTGAATCGTGTAAGGCTATTCACGACTTCACTTCCAAAAAACGTGCTGCCATCTTCTAGCGTTGGTTCGTAGATAATGACTTCTGCCCCCTTAGCTTTGATACGTTTCATCACTCCTTGGACTGAGCTTTGGCGGAAATTATCTGAATTGCTCTTCATAGTTAGACGATAGACACCGATGGTCACTTGTTTTTCTTTATGCTCATTAAATTCTAGGCTATCACTATAATCATAATAACCTGCTAAACTCAATACTTGGTCGGCGATAAAGTCTTTTCTAGTGCGGTTACTTTCGACAATGGCTGTCATCATATTTTGTGGGATATCTTGGAAGTTAGCCAATAGCTGCTTAGTATCTTTAGGTAAGCAATATCCCCCATAACCAAAACTTGGATTATTGTAATGTGTACCGATGCGTGGATCTAGACAAACCCCTTCGATAATTTGTTGGGTATTGAGTCCTTTTGATTCGGCATAAGTATCTAATTCGTTGAAATAAGAGACGCGTAAAGCAAGGTAAGTATTCGCAAATAATTTTACTGCTTCTGCTTCAGTAAAGCCCATAAACAGCGTCGGAATGGCTTGTTTGATGGCAACTTGTTGTAAAAGAGCCGCAAAGATTTCAGCTTGATTGCGACTAATTTCATCACACCCGACAATAATTCTAGATGGATATAAATTATCATATAATGCCTTTGATTCGCGTAAAAATTCTGGACTGAATAATAGATTCGCTGTCTGATATTTGGCGCGGACACTTTGTGTATAACCTACTGGGATAGTCGATTTGATAATCATTGTAGTATCTGGATTTACCGCTAAGACCTCTTCAATGACCGACTCTACTGCCGAGGTGTCGAAATAATTCTTTTGTGGGTCATAGTTGGTTGGTGCCGCAATTACCACAAAATCAGCCTCTTGATAGGCGGATTTGCCATCTAGGGTTGCCGTCAAGTTTAATTCTTTTTCGGCTAAGTATTTTTCGATATAGTCATCTTGAATAGGAGATTTGCGTTGGTTGATTAATTCGACTCTTTCTGGAATGATATCAACTACCACAACTTCATGATGTTGGGCTAAAAGAGTCGCAATGGATAATCCTACATATCCTGTACCGGCTACTGCGATTTTATAAGTTTTTTGAGTAGCCAGTTTAGCCAATTTACTTTCACCTTGAGTGATAAACAATTCTGTTGGATCAAACTGTAAGACTTCCGCAAGACTTTCTAACTGCTCAATTGAAGGTGTATATTCTTGCTTTTCAATGCGACCAATCATTAGGCGGTTGATGCCGGTTTGTTCTGATACTTGGGCTTGGGTCAAGCCAAAATCTTTGCGACGTTTTAAGATTTTTTCTGCCAATAGTTCACGAGATAGTTTTTTCATATATAGCCCCTCCAAATGATTGTATTAATATCATTTAATTTAATAATTTCTTACAATAGCCAACATAATGATACAATATTTTATCATATTTTGCAAAACAGATTTTCGTGTTCAGCACAAAATGATTAGCTATCCACATAGCTCGTCTTATTATTTGATATTCTTTACTTAAATGCAATGTTTCTTATCAGGAGTCATAAACAGCTTTTCCCATGACCTCGATATCTGATTCATCATTGGTCGTCACAACTACTCTTTGTACGTCTTCATTTACTTTTTTCATTAAGGTTCATAAATTTTAGCAAAGTTACTATATGAGACTGCTTCCATATGGCAACCCTCATTACAAATATTGTATAGTTTTCAAGTACATCATTTCTCATCAAAAAAATCAACAATGCTTTTCATCGCCTATATTTAAGTAATTACGCAAAAAGCCCTCAAAAGTGCGAAAAAACCTCCCAAATTTTTTGAGAGGTTCCGCATGATTATTGATTTAAATTATCATAAAGGTCTGGATGATAGACACCTTCTGCGATTAACTGGGCAAAACTAGCTTTCACTGGTTCAACATCTTCGCGGTAAGTCATGCCATACCAGGTGTCTTCACTCTTGATGACTTTGACTTGAATTTCATCTTTGGCTAATAATTCTCCCACCAAGATTGGCAATAGGTATTCACTGCCTGTTGGATCTTGAGGCACTTCTCTAGCAAAGAATTCTTCAAAGCCTTTTTCTAATACTGGGATGAAGTCAGGTGTTAAGCCCCACATATTCATTGATACCAAAGATTCTACATCTAGTGCGCGACCGTTTGATTCGGCACCGTCTGCTGTTTTGACGATATTTTTCGTTTCTACGACATCGCTTAAGTAGCCGTCTTTCATATGACAAATACCACGAGTTACGCCACCATTGTCTGATAAGGTATTTTTCAAGATAAAGCCTGCCATGCAATAAGTTGGGTTTTCTTGAACTAAGTAATCGTGCAATTGTTGATAAATTTCTTGTCCATAGTAATCATCGGCGTTGATGACTACAAATGGCTCAGTCAAGTGTTCTTTTGCAGCTAATACAGCTTGGCCAGTCCCCCATGGTTTCTTACGTCCTTCAGGTAATTTTCCTGGGATATCCGCTAATTCTTGATAAGCATAAGCCACTTTCACTTGATGCTTAGCACAGATTTTTTCAATGCGATCCCCGATAACTTCTTTAAATTCTTTGGCAATTTCTTTTCTGATGATAAAGACAATTTTAGTAAAACCTGCTTTGATCGCATCATGAATACTGTAATCCATTATAATATGTTTATTTTCATCGACGGTTTCTAGCTGTTTGATACCCCCGCCAAAACGACTGCCAATCCCTGCAGCCATAATTACAAGTGTAGTATCCATCTTTTCAACTCCTAACTCAGATATGCTTAATAAGTATAACATAAGTAAGCGCTAAAAACTATGGTGATTTGCTATATTTCAATATCATAACAATTATTTTTTAGGTGTTGATTACATAAATAAGATACTGATTATCTCCATCGATATCCAGGACAACTATTTTCCCAAGACTTTTCATTTTTTATTTTTTGCTTGTTTGGATAGTGAAAGGATATTTTTTCGTTTCGTTCATAATCACAGACAACTAACGCGACAGTACCTTGTGGGAAACGATAAAAGTAGTAACTGCATCGACTATCATTTACTAAAGGCTCCTGTAATAAGATTTTTTTGGCATATTCTTTTAGTTCCATGTTATCCCTCGTGTTTTAAATGTTTGTGTCATCCTTGCTGTTATGTGGCTGATATACTGTTATCTAAATTCAAGTTTTTTCGTGAAAAAGCCTTGCACGTTATCTCAAAATCTGATACAATCAATTCTGTTGTTAAGCTTCTGTCATAGTAGCTCAGCTGGATAGAGCATTCGCCTTCTAAGCGAACGGTCGGGGGTTCGAATCCCTCCTGTGACGCTAACACATCCCTCTGGAAGATTTCCAGGGGGCTTTTTTGTTTTTTGAACATTCTTTTGACTTATCAAACAAAACAAGCAGCCACACCATCCATTGTGACTGCTTGGAATTATTATTTGGTTAAATCGATTTTTTTACCGACTGCATAGATAATCAATGAACCAACGGCCATCGCAATAAATTCGCCGACACCAATTGTTAACCAGCTATAGAAAAATGGTAAGCCCGCAACAAAGGTTAATTCAGCGGCGATTGTAAACATAGAAACGGCACAAATAATGGTACTTACTGCCATTTTTTGTTTCATAGATTTCATATTTTCAGTGACTTTCACGTTAATTAACAACACGAAAAGCGTAGAAAGCGTGCCGACCACTAAATCAATGGGTCCAACTTGTGAAAATAAATTTGAAATAAATACGCCGACTGTGACCGCCCAGATATAGCGTTTATTGTATAGTGGTAAAAAGTTAAACATTTCAGCGATTCGTACTTGAATAGCGCCATAACTAAATGGTGCCAGTACTACGGTGAGGGCGACATATAAAGCCGCGACAATTGCAGATTTTGCCAATTCGAGCGTTTTGCTGTTGGCGATTGTTTGAGGTTTTTCTTGATGCATAAATAAACTCTCCTTTGCAAGATTCATCATCTTGGTAATAAGCTGCGACTAAAGGATGGAAGTTTCGCAGTGTGGTCATCCACGAATGCTATCTTATCACAATCTCTAAAAATTGCAAGGGGCAGATGTAGCGTCTATCTACACACAGCTTTGAATATCCAGTTTCACAAATACAAAAAATCTTTCCAACATTATCGCTGGAAAGACGCTACATTCCGAAAACATCTATTCATTTTTAAGCAGGTGTTGCGCATGGACAATCGTTTGTCTAGTTCCTTTCTTCAACCTCGTCTATCATTTGTTGGATTTCTTCATCGGTAAGATTGTCTTTAAATGCACTTTTAACAAATTGAAAAATAAAACTAGGGGCAACATTATTCACTTTAAATGCAATAATAATATTTCTCGCATTTCGATTTCTTTCTTCTATTCTTCCTTCTTTAATTCCAATTAAGCGCTCATCTTTAAGTTTTGTTTCATAGCCCATTAGTTCTCGGCTCTTTTCTGGATTTTGGTTATAATAATCAATTTCCTTCATTAACTTACTTGCTAGTGGATTGGTTTGATTTGGTTTTTGATTCATCACATCAATAATTCCTGCCAAATCACTTGATACTTCACCTTTCGTACCTTTGGCGTTGATAAAAAGCACGTATGATCGCGTATTTAAGTGTAAATCTCAGGTATTGCCTTATTACGATATTAATCCAGCTGCTATATTTTCAAACCAATCTTTGCCAAGCTTATCAATTAAGAGCTTTTTCTCGATAAATCTAATATTTTTTCTTGTTACTTCTCTGTTTTCTATTTCTTTGCATATGTCTTTTTTTAACTCTTCTATTGTACTAACTTCCACTAAATTAGTTAAAGCCGCAAGATAAAAAATTAAGGTCGGACATTGCAAATTTTTAATAACTTCCTGCAAATCTAGAGCTGAGTTTGATTTCTCCCATAGCGCTTTACTATATAACCAATTAATTGCATGGTCTTTTTGTGAACTGTATGCAATTTTTGGAATTTATTTTTCCCTCTTCCTCTTAAGACAGACAAACCCTTGTGTTGTATCATAGACGCCTATTTTTGGATGATCAGTCTCTAAGATTTTTTAATTGCACTCTTTACATGATTATTCTCTTCACCTAATAAATCTAACATTTCCATCATTTTCAATCTCCCTTTCAAATTAATTCTTATTTATGAACTTGTTCGAATCGTGCTGAACATGTTCGAAGTTTCTTCAAAAGTATTACAATTTTCATTATTAAGGCTTATATTTTAGATAGTAAATTTACTAGTAGTTGAAAGCGTATAACTCATGAGCATCTCAAAAGCGTTTAAACAATAACCAAAAAATAATTGAGGATAATAATCTTGATAAGAATAGGCTGAATTTGTACTGGTTGTAATAGAAAGTGTAGTTGCATGAAACAGATGAGAATCCGCATTTCCAACAAAGGAGATAGAGTCTAAACCATTTTGTTGTGAGATTTCAGCCAATTCAACTAATCTTTTTGTCTCACCTGAATTAGAAACAAACCAAATGAAGCTATTTTCGCAATTAGTAGGTCTCAACAATTGTAAATGGCTAGTAGATGTAGCCCGAAAACCATTTAAATTAAGCGAATCAGACATATAATTTGCAATATGGGTTGACATTCCTGAACTCAAAATCATAATACGACTTTCTTTGTGCTTTCGTAATAGTTCACGAAATTGATTACCATATTGTTCAATTACTTTATTTTGTTGAAGCGAAAAAGTTAAATTTTTAGCGCCAATCATATAATAAAGTAACTCACTATATCCTGATAGGCCCATTTTCTTACACATTGCAACGATAGAAGACGGTGAAGCATAATTTTTCTGAGCAACTTCTCGAATACCGAGTTTTTCTTTATCTCGAGACTGATCAATATAGTACAAAATACTTCTCTCGTTTTCAGTTAATTGGAATTTCTCACATAGACGTTCTATATCCATTTTTATCCTCTATTCATTTATAAACTTAACTTACAAGGAGATTATATCATGACAGAAGAATTTATTACAGACCCCTGGGCACGTACAAAAACAAGAAACGGTTTAAATGGTGATGAAGTTATTTCTGCACTTCAAAAAAGTATTCGCCGTGGTAAAGAAAGAGATGCATGTGAATTTGCATATGAAATGTATATTACTTCACCACAATTTGAGGAAAAATTATGGCGCAGACTACTCGCTATCTCTGTTGAAGATATTGGTATGGGAAATACGAATGCACCAATCTTCATTCATTCATTAAATCAGATGCGAAAAGAATTTCAATATAATGAAGCTGACCGAGCAATGTTCTTTGTCCATGCCATTCGCTATCTATGCCAGTCTGAAAAAGATCGTTCCTCAGATTTATTAAAAAATATTGTCATTAAAAACTTTGCAATGGGTTATGTCCCTGAAATACCTGATATCGCCTTCGATAAACATACAACTCGTGGAAAGAAAATGGGCAGAGGATCTGAACATTTCTTAAATGAAGCTAGTATCGTCATTCCACAAAAGAAAGTAGACAATCATTACAAAGAAGAATATGCGGAACTATTAAAGAAATACGATCCAAATCATACTGTAGATTCTGCCTTTCAATTTAATTCATGGCAAGTTTAAGGGCCTTTAGCGAGGAGTGAAAAAATGAATACAAATAATCAAACTATTATTGATAGATTTACTACCTTTTCAAATCAAATTGCTGCAAAATTAGGTAATCAACGTCATTTAAAATCCATATCATCGGGGATGTTTTTCTGTTTACCTTTTATGGTAATTGGCGCATTCTTCTTAATTATCGCAAATCCTCCTGTTGATATAAACAATGTCAATACTGCTAGTCACAATGTGTTTATTCAATTTTTAGTCAGTTGGAAACAGTGGGCTGTTGCTAATTATGATGCAATTACAACGCCTTATACTCTAACTTTTGGAATTATTGGTCTTCTATCTGCTTTTGGTATTGCTTATACATTAGCAGAAGAATACAAATTGAACGCACCAACAAATGGATTGATTTCTGCCATCATCTACTTATTAGTGTGTACTCGAGTAAAAGATAACAATATAAATTTGGATTATTTAGGCGCAAATGGCTTGTTTGTAGCAATTATTTTGGGACTTTTAGTTGTAGAAATATCTAGATTATTTGAAAAATACAATATTAAAATTACTTTACCTGATTCTGTTCCGCCTATGGTCGCAACATTTATCAATTCATTACTTCCATTACTAACTAATATTATTATTTTTTATGGATTGAACTTACTTATCATTGCTAAATTTCACCATAACTTTCCAGAAACTGTGATGAAACTTTTAACACCTGGTGTAAATATTGCTGGGAGTTTAGGTGGATTCATCGTTATTGTAACACTGGGACAAATACTATGGTTATTCGGTGTAAACGGATCTTCTATAATCTTTCCAATTGTATTTACTCTTGGCATTGCACAAACCGGTTTGAATGCTGAACAATTTGCCCAAGGTGAACCATTAACGCATTTAATGAATCTCCAAATGTTCCGTATCTCTGTGATGGGTGGTGCTGGTAATACACTTGGCTTGGTTATCCTAATGATGATGAGTAAGAACATCGAATTTAAAACGATAGGTAGACTTTCATTGATTCCAGGTATATGTTCAATTAATGAACCAATTATTTTTGGATTGCCAATTGTATTTAATCCTATATTAGGTATTCCATTCGTCATTACGCCTATTGTTTCATTGGTATTAACTTACCTTGCTGAAAAATTTAGCATCATTTCAAATGGTTATATTGTTGATCCATCTTTCACTCCATTCTTTGCTCAAGCTTATTTATCATCTATGGATTGGCGAAATGTAATCTTCTACCTATTCTTAGTTGTAGTAAGTATGGCTATTTACTATCCATTCTTCAAAATTTATGAAAAAGGCCGTGAAATGAATCAAGCTACTGCATAAAAAAAGGAACCGTCCTCCATTAAATACTTGCGAGGATGGTTCTTTTTCATTGGTTGTCAATTATTAAATGTTTTCAAATGTTTCTAGCACATCATTTTCTGCTTCTTTATTCCAAATACCCTTTTACAAGTCAAAGTACAAAAACAAGCCACAAAAGTAGCTGATCTACCTTTGTGACTTGAAAATATTTTATTTGATTGTCCAGCCGCCATCAAAAGGAACGATGGCACCGTGAAGATAACTACTTTTTTCACTGGCTAAAAACAAAGTAAGCTCGGCGACTTCGGCTGCTTGGGCCCAGCGTTTGACCGGTGTTTCATCAGCAACCCATTGCGCCATCGCACCATCGCCAGCAAAATCAGCTGCATTCATTGGAGTTTGAATCGCACCTGGAGCAATGGCCTTCACAGAAATATGGTCTTTACCGTGATCATATGCAAGTTGTTTGGTCAGTCCGGCAATGGCATGCTTAGAAGCAGTATAGCTCACACCGCCACCACCTGCGACAAGACTAGCAACCGAAGCCATATTGATGACCACCCCACCGCCAGCTTGTATCATTTGCGGAATCACTAGCTTACAAAAATAAAACATACTATCCAAATTTGTCCGCAATACTTGATGCCACTGATCGATTGAAGTCTCAGCTATGGTTGCATAATTATCTAGGACACCTGCTGTATTTAGCAAAATATCTACTTTACCAAAATGTTGACAGCACTTTTCTACGGCTTGTTTACAGACTTGACTATCGCTCACATCCCCTTGAAGATAAACAAAGCGAGGACTATCCGCAAGATTTTCCGGCATTTCTTGGCAATCCACCCCAAAAACTTTGGCGCCATTAGCTAGAAAAATCTTCGCCTGCGCCAAACCAATACCCGATGCTACTCCTGTGACAAGCACGACTTTTTCTTTAAATTCACTCATTTGGCATATTCCACAATTTGCCAGTCGTCAGCTAAAATATCACAAACTGTTGGGGCAAAACTTGAAAATCCTTCATCTGAGGTTTTGATTAATAAATAGGGTGTCACTGGTGATTCATCATAGGTTTGTCCTGATACTAAAGTGACATAAAGTTCAAAACCACTCCAACCTTGTCGAATGATTTTCGCTCCTTTTTTTAATTCTGGCAATACTTCTTCAAATGTCATGTTATCCTTCCTCCGATATCCGTAATGTTGTGGCATCTACTTCATCCACTTCTTTGGTAATCAAAGCAATACCATCCCCTAAAGGTACAAGTGAAGTCGTTAAATCGGGGTGGGTATTAATCACTTGTAAAAATTCATTTAGTTTACGATGAATGGCACGTTTCCCACGGGGAATGCTTTCATAAGGATCTAAAATGGTGCCTCCTTGGAAGATATCATCCACCATCAAGACGCCACCTTTTTTCAATAACCGTAGACACTCTGGCAAGAACTCGATGTATTTTGACTTCGCGCTATCCATAAAAATAAAATCATATGGACCAGTCAATGTGGGTAAAATATCCGCAGCTTGGCCTTCCAAAAGTGTGACTTTATCCGTTAAACCAAGACGTTCGTAAGTTTTCTTAGCTTTTTCAATCATTACATCGAAGCGATCAATAGTAGTCACATGACCCTCTTCACCGACAAATTGTGCCATTAAACTAGAAGAAAAACCAATCGCACAACCTATTTCTAATATATTTTGTGGCTTGATTTGGCCTAGTAAAAATTGCATAAAGACCACGGTTTCATGTGGAATAATGGGCACTTCTTGTTCATTGGCCTCACGTTCGACCTTGCCCAGCTCACCGGCTAAAGGTTTTTGTGCCGTTCTTAGGTATTGGACTAATTCTTTCATCACCACAGGACGGTGCATCATTTCATTTCTCAAATTATTAATTCCTTTCCTTTGATTATCAACTTCCTCCATTATAACGAACGCTGTGTTTCTTTACAACAGTCAGGAAGCATCCAGTGAAGTGAAGGAATACTAAAAAAACAGACAAAGCCCTTTTATGTCAGGAAAAAACATAAAAAGGCTCTGTCAATGGCTAGTAGTATATAGTTTAAATCTGAAATTACGAAAGCTGGTGGATAGCAGCCTCTAATAATTTCATCTGAAGCAGTGTTTCTTCATCTTTTACGAGTTTTTCCTTACCTAACACTAGCGTATCGTAAAGGGCCTCGTAAAAACGGCTATAATCGCCCACTTCTGAGATGACTTTTTCTTCATGGTAGTTGCCACAGTCATCTACATAAGTTAAAGTGCCATAATGCTCTGGTAAATCAATCCCAAAATCAGGATGAGTCGGCATATAAAACATCTTCAAGTGCTCTTCTTGGCGGTCTTTGGTTTCTTTCACAAACATGCCTTTTGTTCCATAGACGATGAAACTTGGGCGTGGTTTGATACGGAAATAACTTGATTTCACAGAAACTTTTAACTTACCATAATACAAATCAAGGTCGAAGTAATCATTCATGCGGCCTTCACCAAGTAATTGACGCACTTCAGTATGCACATGATCCGGTTCACCAAAGTAAGAAATCACCTGGTCAAGCGTATGACAGGCATGCCCATATAGGAAACTTTCGGCCACTGAAAAATGGTCCACGCTTTGTGGCACTTCTGGACGGAAATAATCAAAATGCATTTCCACTTCCAATAAATCTCCTAGTTTGCCACTTTCAATCACTTTTTGTACCGTTAAAAAGTCCGAGTCAAAGCGACGATTTTGATAACATTGCACAAAAAGTCCTTTCTCATTCGCAAGGTCAAATAATTCTTGTGCCTCGTCATAACTTAATGAAAACGGCTTTTCAACTAAAACATTCTTTCCATGTAACAAACAATCTTTGGCTAAGGGATAGTGTGAAGCATTCGGTGTCGTAATAATCACTAACTGAATCTCATCATCTTGGTAAACATCCTCAATATTCGTGGTATAATGTACCCCTTCAATTGGCGTCCAAGCTTGAGATATGTGTCTGGAATAAATCGTCTTAACACGAATTTTGTCTTTTTGTTTTAACGCAAAGGGCATGTGATAACGATTCGTGCTCTTGCCATTACCAATGTATGCTACTGTTAACATGAAAAAAACCTCCCATTCCGAATTGCATTATAGCAAGAAAAAAGTGGTATAGACAATTCTCGCATTATGTTTTGGGAATATCTTTCATAAATCACTAGGCAAAGATTAAATCATTGAACATTTTGTTTACTGATAATTTTTTTGTTTACTTTGTTCATTATTTCATTTAACTTATTTCTAGCATTTTGATAAACTTTGAAATCTACACAAGTAAAACATTTTACTATATTGATAAAAAGTTTCACAAATATTTAGATAACTGAAGTTTTTATTTTTTCTTCAGTTTGCCATATGCTATAATGAATTGATAATAATTTGAATAGGGAGAAATGATGATGTTCTTGCTCGATAAATTACAAGCAACCACCAACTTAACCGCCAATGAAGAGCGAATTGCGACTTTTATCTTGAGTCATATCGATGAAATTCCGCAAATGACCATTGAAGACTTGGCAAAAAAAACGTATACTTCCCATTCTGCCATCGTACGTCTAGCCAAAAAACTAGATTATGAAGGCTTTAAGGAATTCAAGGCAGAACTGGTCGAGATTGTTTATCGTAATCTGCATAAAATCGACAATGTCAATCCAAATTTTCCTTTTGATCCAAGTGATAATTCTGAAACCATCGCAAAGAAAATGGCTACTTTGTATACTGAGACGATTCAACGTTCGGTCGTGCAGCTTGACTATCCTTTACTCGAACAAGTCGCAAAACTGTTGCTAAAAGCCAAACGTATTTTTATATTTGCTCAAGGGGATACGCAGATTCGTTGCCGCGGTTTTCAAAATAAATTGATGAAGATTAATCGATTTCCCATTATTGGTGAAGAATATGCGGATGAAGATTGGGTAGCTGCAAATGTCACTGAAGAAGATTGTGTGATGATTTTATCTTATAGTGGACGCGTGAAGCAATACGAGCGTTTTTTACATCTTTTTCATGATAAAAAGATTCCTAGTGTGTTATTTACCGGTAATGCCCATGGTGAGTTAAATGTATTAGCTGATTACGTGCAAGTCGTTACACAAACAGAATGTGATTTTTGGAAAATTGGGACGTTCTCTTCGCAAGTAGCCTTCCAATATATTTTAGATACACTCTTCTCAATTATGTATAGCCAGAATTATCAAAAAAATGTAGTTAATTTGAAGAATAAATATCACTTATTAAAAAAAGGCTTGCTTGCCGGCGAAAACCCAGCCGAAAATGATCAGTTAAATGACTAAAAAACTCCTCCCCGTACGCTAAATGGCTGTATAGGGTGGAGTTTTTTTATTTACTTGTTCTAACTTTAAGTACATCCTATAGCAATACCTCCATAAAAAAGAAAGCACCTTTGCATGAGGTACTTTCTTGGGCTGTTCGATTATTTTGTTGCTTATTTCATGAAATACTGCATGAAAAGGCTGGCGATATTGAAATAAATTAACACACTGGTCAAGTCAGATAATGTTGAGATAAATGGACCACTTGCTACCGCGGGATCGAAACCGAGTTTATCCATTAACATTGGAATAAAAGTACCAGCTAGGTTAGCAACGGTAATGGCACACATCATCGCTATGCCAATGACAAAACCTAAAATCGGATTATGTTTCCAAACGGCGACTAAGGCAAAAATCACAATCCCAGTAATCAAACCGATAATTAGTCCGGTAATTAATTCGCTAATGACTGTCCATAAAAAACGACGGTCTTTATCTTCGGGCATGGCAATACGACGAACTGCAACGGCTAGTGCTTGGGTCCCTGCATTCCCAGCAGTACCAGTAATCAATGAAATAAATACGGCTAAGATACTGGCTTCACTGACTAATTCTTCGTAGCGATTAATCATAGTGGCCGTAATCATCCCTAAAAATAACAAAGCAATCAACCAAGGCAAACGACGACTGGCTGCTTTAAGGGGATTTTCGTCCACTTCTTCAACGTTAACGGCCGCCAAACCAGAGTAATCGGCAGTCGCTTCATCATCGATAACGTCAATGATATCGTCGACGGTAACAATTCCGACTAAATGATCTTCATAATCAACAACCGGCAAAGCTAAGAAGTCATAATCACGGAAAGTTTGCGCAACATCTTCTTGGTCATCACCAACATGCACACTTCGCACCCGTTCACTCATCACATCTGCAATCAACGCGTCATCATCATTAACAATCAAATCGCGTAAGGAAATAACCCCCACTAAATGGTCTTCAGCATCCACAACATAAATATAGTAAATCGTTTCGGCTACGTTGGCTTCTGATTTTAAGACATACATCGCCGAACGCACGGTTTGATTTGCGACAATCGAAACATATTCGGTTGTCATAATAGATCCGGCGGTTTCATCTTCATAATGTAGTAATTCACGGATTTCACTCGCTACTTCTTTTTCCATTAAAGATAAATACATCGCCATTTGTTTTTTATCTAACGTATTCAAGATATCCACGGCATTATCGCTATACATCTCAGATAGCATGTTGGCCGCATAACTTGGACGCATCTCCGCAAGATAATCACTCATATTGTCATTATCTTCTTCCAAGACGTCAAACATATCCGCAATTTCTTTAGGAGACAGTAAAGAGTACAGCATCATTCGTTCCTCGGTTGTCAGCGATTGGTAGAATTGTCCTTGTTCATAGTAGTGCATCTCAAGAAAATCATTTCTAAATTCCTGAATCTCATTGGCAAGTAATTCTTCTTTCAAACGTTCGAAACGATTTTGTAATTCTTGTTCTAATGTTTCTTCCACTGTTCTCACCTCATTTTTCTTATATCTAGGCAACATCTTTCGTGGACAGCTAAATATTTAACTGCTCACGAAAAATTCGCATTATTTGATTGTTTGCGCTAAATCTGCCATATCTTGGGGTAGCGCTTGGCTAAAATGTAAAGCTTCTTGCGTAAAAGGATGGGTAAATTGTAATTCGTAACAATGCAAGGCTTGACGGTTCATCGTTTCATCGACTAGACCACCATATAATTCATCGCCACGTAATGGACACCCAATTGCTGCAAAATGCACCCGAATCTGGTGGGTACGGCCGGTATGAAGCTGAATATCAACCAATGCCAGCTCTTGGTTTTGTTTTTCTAACCAGTATTCAGTCTTGGCTTGCTTACCCGAGTCATCAATTTTCCGTTTTAATAGCGAATCATAGTCTCTAGCAATCGGTAAATCAATTAATGCGTGGTTTTGTAATTGCGCGATTTCACCAGTAACTAAAGCTTGGTATCTCTTCACAAATTGCTTATTGCGTAACTGAACATCAAGTTTCGCATGGGCAAATCCGTGTTTGGCAAAGACCATCAACCCAGACGTGTCGCGATCTAATCTCGTGACAACATGGATGACTTGATTGGCATAATTTTGGCGTTTATAATAAGCTTTCACGCGGTTAGCCATCGTACCATTGGGATGATATTGTGCCGGAATACTTGCGACATTGGCTGGTTTATTGACGACCAAAAGATGCGCATCTTCATAAACAATATCAATCGGCGTCTCATCAAGCAGCACGGTTTCATGCTCGCCTTCATCAGGAATTGTAATTTGCACGACATCTTGTGCTTTGAGCTGATATAAGACGTTTTCGATTCGGCCATTAACCGCAATTTGTCCCCCTTGAAACTTAATTTTTGCTAATAAACCTTTGGAAATTCCTTGTTCTTTGAGAAAATATTTAAGTTGTTGGCCTGCTGTTTTTTCATAAATATATTGAAATTGCATTAAACCTCTCCGATAAAGGAATCACGCACACGTCGCCAAAAATGCGTATGGCGATACGAGGCAAAGTGAATCCGTTCTTTGGCTATTTTGTAAACAATACATTTGACTTGGGTCCGCTCTAAAGCCAGCTGATCAATGGTAATCGTATAATGGGTTTCATCATTGATTGCTGCCAAGTCTAATTCCACCCATTCAGTCGGCGATAAAACAATGGGCGAACCTAATGTACGAAAGACACGATTATTTAATGAGGCAATCTCCGTTAGTTGCATCGCGTTGATTCGAGGATGTAACACGGCACCACCAATACTTTTATTATAAGCGGTTGAACCAGTTGGCGTGGCGACTGATAAGCCATCCCCACGAAACTTTTCAAATAATTCATCTTTAATGTAGACATCCGCCTCTAAGGTTTGAGTACTACGGCGGATAGTTGATTCATTCAAGGCCAAAAAGTGTTGACTCGGCTTGCCATTACGATAATGAATCGTCACATCTAACAAAGGATAGCTAATGGCCTTCTCCTCTTGCGTACAAAGTGAATCCACAAGCTCATCTAACTCATAATCGCGCCAATCTGTATAAAAGCCCAAATGACCGGTATGCACCCCTAAAAAGCGCACTTGATCGAGTTTATGATTATATAAGTGGAAAGCCGATAATAACGTCCCATCGCCACCTACTGAAATGACTAATTCAGGATCATCTTGGTCAAGCTGGTAATGCGCCTTTTGTAATAATTCACGCAATTTTGCTGCTACTTCTAAAGATAATGCTTTTTTATTATGAATAATCGCTACCCGCATAGTCACCCTCCTATTCTTCTTTTTCTACTGATTCTTCTGCTGTGGTTAGAAAATCTTGCTCTAACTCTTGATCGAGACTACCAAAATCAGCATGGTCTAGCTTTGTCGTTGTTTCTACTGGTCCTCGCATGCCGTGAGAAAAGAGTCTTTGCGCTTCTTGGATTTCTTCTCGGATACTTGACATTTCCTCATCCAACAAATAGGCTGCCTCGGCTGCTCTTTGTAGACGCTGGCCGATTTCTTCAGGGAACATGCCTTGATATTTATAGTTCAGTGAATGTTCAATGGTCGCCCAAAAGTTCATCGCTAAGGTACGGATTTGAATTTCCGCTAAAATTGTTTTTTCGCCATCCACCATTTGTAGCGGATATTCAATGACCAAATGATAGGAACGATAACCACTTGCTTTTTTATTTGTTATATAGTCACGCTCGATAATCACTTTCATATCTCTGCGTGCCCGTAATAATTCGACAACAGTATGGATATCTTCTACAAACTGACACATAATGCGCAGTCCAGCAATATCTGACATCTCTTCTTCTAAACGATCTAAAGGAATACCACGTAATTGTGACTTAGCTAAAATACTTTCGACTGGTTTTACTCGCCCAGTCACAAATTCTATCGGCACATGTTGCTTTTGATCTCTAAATTGTTTACGAATGCCACGTAATTTTACTTTTAATTCACTCACCGCTTGTTCATACGGTGCTAAAAAATCATTCCAATTACGGTCCATCTGCACACCTACCTTTAAAAAGTCCACTCTTTTGATTATAACATACAAAAAGAATCAACCATAGTGTAAAAAAACGCAACCAAAAGAAAAATTTCACTATTTGTGTGTACTAGACGAATGACTTGCTTCTTTGTATAATTCATTTGAAGAAAGGTGGATATGATGACAGAACAAATCGAGATTGAATATAAAACATTATTAACGCATGCACAATTTGCGGTAATCAAAGCAAAATACGCGCCTGAAAAAAATGCCTTTGTGCAGGAAAATTATTATTTTGACACCCCTGATTTTCGCTTAAAGCAACTACAGTGTGGGTTACGTATCCGGACATTTGAAGAAGGTGGGGAATGTACATTGAAAACACCCCTGAAAGATGGCTTACTCGAGACAACCGACCACTTATCTTTAGAACAAGCGCAAACTTTACTTCAAGCCAAAACCATCTTACCTCATGGCAGTGTGGCGCAAAAATTAGTGCAACTAGGTATCCAACCAGACCAAGTTCGCTTATTAGCCGACTTAAAGACTGCCCGTATTCAAATCGACTTACCAATTGGCGAATTAGCTTTAGATGAGAGTTGGTACGGCAAAAATCATGATTATGAGCTCGAACTAGAAGTCAGTGAGGCAAGTAAGGGAAAACAAGATTTTCTTGACTTATTGGCAGAATTTGGCATTCGCTATCAGCCAGCTAAGAATAAAATCGTGCGGGCTTTTGAGGCTATTGTATAAAGACATGCAAGCTTTTTATTTTCATTTTCAGAAAAGTTTTGTTAGAGTGAAGGTAGCTAGTAGTATTGGAGGAATATATTTTGAACGAGGTTTATCTCTTTATTAACCCTCTGGAATCTTCTTTGGCGCAATTAATGCCCTATTTTACTTATTTTCACCAAATATATCACGAAAATGCTCGTTTACAAGTGGTTCCATTGGTTACTTTACAGATAGTGCGTGATTATTTACGCGTTCATCAATTACCTTTACATCTTGAACAGCAAAATACCACTTTCCAAGAGGCTTATCAGTTAGCTTTAGATTTTAAAGCGGCACAACTTCAAGGAAACAAATATGCACGTCAATTTTTATGTCAAATGCAAAGATGTATGGAAGATGGCTATTCTTTTGCGTTGGCTGATCAAGTTTTTCGGGAATTGTCAGCGGATTTTGAGATGTTTGCTGAAGATCGTCAGTCGGACTTATGTAAGCAGCTTTTCTTACAAGATCAACAACTAGCCTGTGAGATGAAAGTAAAAACGGTTGATACACTGACTTGCTTTAATTATCAATACGATCAAAAATATGGCTATCTGATTGAAGGCTTGGATAATATCAAACGTCTACCAGAATTTATCCAACCTGAAACAAGTGGCAAAATTACTTATTTAGATTGGCGCGCCTATAAATAAATAAAAAAGATGCACAAAACAAAAAGCTGTGCATCTTTTTTTATTCGCGTTTCATGACTTTAAAGCACCTAAATCATCTACTTAAGTGTTAAAAATTCGTTTGATTTGCGTAATGGCGTGGTCATCCATTATCACATGACCATGTTCTTCTAAAACGTCCTGTGTCAATGGCGTTAATACTCCAAATTCTCTGAAAACCGCATTTTTAGTATCGATAAATTCGCGGTCTGAGTATTCATCAGTATAATGAATGACCAAAGCATACAAACCACCAAATTGATAAATACTTGAATTATATCCCACTGCATTCACCTTGCTTGACACTTCGATAATATCTTCAAAGTCTTCAAACATAAAGACATATTGCAACTTCTTCGCTTTTTTATTTGGCGCAGATGTTGGTAAGTGTTTTGGTGTTGCTTGGTTATCTTCTGTAGATGGCTGATTCGTCTTGCCACCTGTGACTTGATTCATCCAATCTAAAAAGCGTGGCATTCCTTCTAATTGTTCATTTGAATGCGCAGTCTTTTCATCCACTTCAAAAATTTCATCGTCATCCACGTCTTCAACGTCAAAATCATTCGCTTGTTGTAAATCGAATTCTTGCAAAAATGGTAGTTCGGAAAATTTTTCCATTGTCATATTTTTGGAGATGTACAAATCCAAACCGTCCCCTTTAGGAACCACTTGGAATGTGACAGCCTCACTACCTCTGAATTGATTATCGACGTCAACTTCTTCAAGTATGGAATAAAAGAAATTCTCAATCTCTTTATGTCCACCTAGAAGATCGACAAAAGTAAAGCCACGTTCGGCTAAATCTTCGCTACGAATGTAAACGCGAACCGTATCATCATTAATATGTTCTACTTCCATGTCGTTTACACCTCTCTTCATCTAACTATATTTTAACGTATGTACACAAAAAGTAAAGAAAAATATCTTCACATCGCCCGTCAACCCAAGGGAAACAAACCTTGAGTTAACAGTAAAAAAATCGAATATCCAGACTGATTGCTAAAACTGTCAAATCTGAATATCCGTTTCTTTGTATCATTGTTGTTGACTGTATCGTCTAAAATAGTTTATAAACCTGCCATCAATTGAGCTTGTCTTAACTCTAATTGACGGATATCGCGTGGCAAGAAGCGTCTGATTTCATCTTCATTAAATCCAACTTGCAATCTCTTTTCGTCAATCATGATTGGTCTTCTTAATAGACCAGGGTTTTCCTGAACTAATTTTAGTAAATCTTTTAAGGACAATTCATCCAAATTTACATTCAGCTTTTGAAAAACTTTTGAACGAGTTGAGATGATTTCTTCAGTGCCTTCTTCAGTCATCTGCAAAATAGCTTTCAACTCATCGATGGTTAACGGTTCAGAGAAAATATTTCGTTCAACAAAGGGAATATTATATTCTTGAAGCCATGCACGAGCTTTACGACATGAGGTACAACTCGGTGATGTATAAAGTGTTAACATCATTACCTCCCCCTTCTTCATTGCAAATAAAAACATCTACTGAAACTATTACATGTTCATTATACTCAATAATGAAGTCAATTACTAGAGCCTATTTTACGATATGTCAGTAAAAATGTTAGCAAACTTGCTTTCTTTGCCTATTCTCATAGGATTTCAGTGATATTCTTAAAGGTGCATTAAAAATTTTATCACGAGCTGTAAATCATTAAAAAAATATTGTAAGCGTTTCATAATATTATTTTATTCTTCTTGTTTTAATTACAAATTGTAAGCATATCACAAAATACATTTAAAAATTGGCACCATTTATTTCATTATTTCTAAAACAAATTATGCCAATGACGCTTCGGATGATTTATCTTTCTTTATGAAATTTGAGACTCACTTTGAATATGAATTTCACTGCGACCGTCCCCTAGTTTTTTTACTTGAATTTGGCGCGGAATTTGCTCTTTTAGTTCACGCACATGACTGATAATGCCAATCATTTGCCCCTGACCTTCTAACTGCGCCAAAGTTTGAATGGCTAATTGTAGGGTCTGTTCATCCAAAGTCCCGAAGCCTTCATCAATAAAGAGTGCTTCGATTTGAACACCACCACTTTGCTGCTGGATAACATCGGCTAAGGATAGCGATAGAGCCAGTGATACAATAAAGCTTTCGCCACCAGATAAGGTTTGTACACGACGAATTTCACCCGTATAATCATCAAAAATCACGAGCTCTAAGCCAGTATTACTTGCAGTTCGTCCTTTTTCATCACTGATTTCTAATGTATATCTTCCTTGCGTCAACTCTTGTAACCTTTGATTAGCAAGCAATAGCACCTCTTGGAAATATACTTGCAAGCAATAATTTTCTAAGGTTAAATTCAATTCATTGGTTCCGTTCATCCCTTTAGCCAGTCGTGCATAGTCCTGTACTTCTGTCAATAACTGTTGATTTTGGGCCAATAAGGTGTCATAGCGTTTGCAAAGTTGCTGATTTTGTTCATAAATAAGCTGATCTTGGGCATACTTAGTCGATAATTCCTCAATATTTTGCTTTATGATCGATAATTGTTCTTCTAGCGGCTTGGCATCCACGCTTGGTTTTTTCATAATTTCTGCTAGTTCTTGTAAACGCGTGGTTAAATAATGCTTTTCCTCTTGATATTGTTGCCAGGTTTGTTCCATGGTAGCTAGCTGCGCTGTCTGATGCCAATATTCTGTCAAGTCGACTGCTTTGCCATGTTCAAAATCAGGATAAAATCGACTACCAAAACGCTGATCGATTTGTTGATAAATAGCGGCAACAACTTGCTGTGCTTGGTTGACAATTGCTTTTTGTTCAGATAAAGCACTTAGTAGGGACTGTTCCTGTGTTTCCAATCGTATCTTGGTATCCTGTAGATTTTTTTCTTGTTTTTGCGCTTTCTCAATTTGTTCAGATAATTGTTTGATTTCTTGCTCCACTCGTAAACTTTTATCTTGTAACGCTGGATATGTTTGTTCACCTAATCTTTCTTTCACGGTATTCAATTGACTTTCAGCTTGAAGTAATTGTTTTTGTAAAGCTTGGTTTTCTTTCTGTGCATGAGTCAAGCTGTCTTGAAGTTGTTTTTGTGCTATTTTTTCTTGAGTGATTTGTGTCTGGATTTGTTCAGAACTTGCAATAAACTCATTAAGCGTTTGACGGAATTGCTCACGAAACTGCTCGATTGAAGCTACCGTTAAGGAAGAAGCTTTTAACTCATCAACAGCAGACCAAGAAAGGTTTGCTTGCAGGTAAGTGAAGAATTCTGCTATTAACTGTGCTTGCAATTGGTTCTGTTCATCGATTTGTTGCATACATTCTGCTAATTGACCTACGATTTCTAAGCTTTGTGTAGTTAAGGATCCTTGTTGTTTTTGACAGGTTTGTAGTTGTGTTTCTAATTGTTGCAAGGCTTGTTCATTTTCTATTAATGCTTGTTGGTCGGCTGTTGTCTCATGAGAAACACCTGGATGATCTAATGAACCACAAACTGGACAAGGCTCACCAGGTTTAAGCAAACGACGTAATCTTTCACTTAATAAGTCCACATTTATTTTTCTTTGCGCTTCAATTTGTACTAAAAGCTGTTGAAGTTTTTGATTTTCTATCTCTATTTGCTTTTGAATTTTAGGCTGTTTCTGTTGTAGCGCTTGTTGTTGCTTTAAGATTTTTTGTTTTTGTGACTCCGCATTTAACCAGTCTCGTAAATTTTCCACTTTATGAGATACTTGAGAAAACTGTTGAATTTGCTGATGAATCTGATTTAAATCGATCTCAGATTGAACAAGTATTTGATCTTTTTTAGCCAAAGCTTGTTCTGATGCTTGCAATTTGTTAAAAGCTTTTGTCGTTTTTGCTTTGAGTATGCCAAAAGCTTGCAACTTTTCTTCGTAATCTTTGGCAATTGGCAGTAATTCATCTAATTGGTATTTTTGTTGTTGCGCCAGTTGTAGCTTATGTTGCCAACTTGCTCTTAAATCTTGTTCTTGATCAAAGCGTTGCATCGCCGCTTCATTTTCTTTTTGTTGAGCTTTCGTAGTCGCTAAATTTGATGAATAGTCTTGAAATTTTTTTTGCTCTTTTTCATATTGCTCTAACTCATGCTTTTGTTGAACAAACCATTTGAGATGCTCGATTGTTTGTGATAAGTTCCTCATCTCAGGTTCATTTTCTAGTAACTGTGCTTTTCTAGCTACTAATTTTTTACCTTCTGCTTGTTGTTTGGCCAATTCCTGAACTTGTTGCAATTGTTCTTGTAACTTTGCTTGAAATTGATATTGCTCTTGAAGGGTATTTTTTTGATTCCCTAACTGCTGATTTTGTATTTTTAAATCAGCAGCAAAAAGTTCTGGCCAATTTTCCAGACTTGTTGTTGCTTGATTTTCTATTTGGGAATCAGCTTGTATAAACTGGAATTGCTCTGTTAGCTGATGTAGTTGGTCTATTTGACGATTGACAGCCTTTTCCTTTTGCTTATAATTTTCTTTCATCCAGTCAGCTAATTGACGATAAAATTGCGTATTAAAAATCGTACGCAAAATATCACTCTTACTACTGCTATTTGACAATAAAAACTCTTGAAATTTGCCTTGAGGAAGTAACATAATCTGTGAAAATTGTTCACTCGTTAAATGTAATAAAGAATCGACAAATTGGTTAACATCCTTAATAGAAGTAATATTACGTACTAATTGTTGTTCTTCATCAAATACTTCTAAATGGACATTGTGTTCTATTTTTTTCTTTTCTCCATTCTTTTTTGGAATAAACATCCTTGGTTGACGCGTAATTTTATAGGTGTAATTTTGATGAGAAAAGGTAAATTGGACCTCCGTTTTTGCTGTTTCATCAGCAAAATGACTACGCATCTCAAGTGGTGTACGCTTATCAGACGTAACTTTTCCATAAAGTGCAAAGGTCATCGCATCTAAAATGGTGGTCTTGCCTGCGCCAGTATCGCCAGTAATCAAAAAAAGGCCATCTGCTTGCAAATCAGAAAAATCTACACATTCATCTACATACGGACCAAAATTTTTCATTTGGATTTTTTGAGGTAACATTTATGATTCATCCTTTCCGCTTACTTGATTCATCGCATCTTTTATCCAATTTTGTTGTTGTTCGGTCAACGGCTCCTCATATAATCGCACAAAAAAATCTTGAATCAATGCTTCAGGTTGATTAATTTTGGATAGAGGAATTCGTTTAGTTGCTGATTCTAAGCGCTGTCTTTCTTTACGTGTCACATTGAGTAAGTATGGATATAAAGGGCGTAATTGATTCATCAGCTGCATGATGACTTCTTCATTGGATAGTGAAACGGACAAATAATCATTGGCATATTCTTTTAATTTTCCCCGTTGATATAACAAATCTTCAAAGCTTGCTTCTAAATGATGGACTTCACGCAAAGGCTGTAGTGGAACAAATCGTGTCGCTTGCTCAAAATCATCAGCTAATAAATCCGTATTGATAATTCGTACGCCTTTTGGATCACGATATTCACCAACAGAATATTTCAATGGTGAACCACTATAGCGCACTTTTCCCTTTAAATTAGCTGTAGCAGAATGTAAATGACCAAATGCTGCATAGTCAAACACATCGAATAAATCACTGGCCACGCTTTGTAAACCGCCGATTTCTAATGGTGTTTCTGATTCTTGGCGTAAACTCCCTGCCACAAATAAATGTCCGATAAAAATATGCTTTTTACTTGGATCAAAAGTCTTCTGCATTTCTTGAATAATAATTTGCAATACTTGTGACAATGAATTTGGCGCTTCTTCAACTAATCCCTCATTTTCAACAAAAAAACGTGCCTCGATTAATTCCACATAAGGAAGCAAATAAAACTGACAGTCTCCTAATGTAATTGGCGTCAAACTCTCTTTAATTGTAGTATTTAAATGAAAATGATTAGCTGCGAACCATTCTTTTCCTGTAGCTAGTCGTGTTGCGGAATCATGGTTACCACTTATCATCAATAACGGAAATTGTTCATCGATATTCCATTTTCGAAAAGTTTGATTTCCTAATTGAATCGCTTCGTTACTGGCAATTGCGCGGTCATAAATATCTCCAGTAATCATAATCGCATCAACCTTCTCTTCTTTGGCCAATTGTAGAATCTGCTCTAAGATATACGATTGATCAGGTAACATATCAAATCCATGTAACTTTTTTCCTAAATGCCAATCCGCTGTATGTAGTAATTTCACATCCATCACCTACTCTTTTTTCTTCGTTTTTAATTATAGCACTCTGTATTTTATGCGTCTATATGTTCTTGTTTGGTTTTGTTTGAAAAATTTTCTCAAAATGACGACTAAAAATCCATGGCAAGTTGCGAAAAAATTTCCACTTATTTTCCTTCATTTTATGTTATATTGTTTGATAGTTAATTAAAAATAAATGAGAATCGTCAAATAATTTTGCTTGCAATTTTTATAAAGAAAGGAATTACCCATGGCTATCTATCTCATCGAAACACAGCAAAACAGTGATTCTATCTTGAAAAATCTATTAATTCAATTATTACGTCATCAAAAAGAAACGTTAATACAATATAGTCAAACTGATTTTTTATTAGCAAATCTTCCTCAATCAGAAGACGTAAATCTTTATTTTATTTCGATAAATATGGATGAGAAAGCCAAAAAACATTTACAATTCATTGAGCATATTCATCACTTAGATAATAAAGGCCAACTTGTTCTCATTACCAACAGCGACGCCAATAAAGAGACTTTGAAAGCAAAATGGCCCTCTATTATCGTTCTAAATAAAAATGAATATTTCATGCGGTTTGCTTCTAATGTTGAAATGCAGGTAAATTACTATTTTCAACGAAAGCACCAATCCGGACAAAATAGCCTCATTATCAAAGACCGGTGTCGACTCATGAAAATTCCGTTAAAATATTTACGCTATATTGAATCTAAAGGTATGCATAAAATATGTTTTGTCGGCCCCAACTTGCAATATGAATTCTACTTGCCTTTAAATCAGGTTGAGGTGCTACATGAGGACTTGTTACGGATTCATCGCTCATTTATCGTCAACAAACATGCCGTAAAAGAGGTTAGTCGTGGCAAGCGCATCGTTTAATTAAAAGATAATACTTTACTACCTCTTTCACGAACTTATTTTTCTGAAGTCATTGATGATTTAGAAAAAGTCTGTCAATAATTTTTGTTAATTAAGCAATTTTATTTGTCGTTTAGGAAATTCGCTTTCATTTTGTGATTTTTTAAATATAATAATACTTGAATTTTGTTTGTGGGATTTACGAAAAAGTCTTTAAAAAATTTATTCTCTTCATTTCTTTTATGTCAAACTCATCTCCCCCATTCTCAGTGAGTAGTACATTCCCTATTTATATTGACTTTTTCCTTGGTTAGTAGCAATTACCTGTTTGATGGAAGGATAGTACCAAAAAACATGTATAATTCGTAACTGTGTTCACACAAAATATACAAAGGCTGGTTATTTAATCAGTCTTTTTTTTAGCCTAAAAAAGCCAAGAGTGAGATTCACCCTTGACTTTCCACTTATTTTTTATTCTTTTCTGGAATGACGTATTTAAATTCTGGATTCGCTTCATAATCTAATTGGTTAAAAGCCTTCATTAAACGTTCATCAACCATCGCAATTCCTGCTTTATCCGATTTTTTAACATCAGAAATATCAATTGGATCACCAAAACGAATAATGACCTTTTTACGCAAAAATAATCCACCCAATGTTAATGGGCCTTGATACACACAAGGAACAATCCGTACTTTGGCCATTCTCGCTATGACTGTCATGCCGCCTTTTAGCTCTGAAGAATAACGACTACCTGAGGGAAACATGATTAAACTTAAATCCGTATTTTTCAACAATTTTACTGGTGTTTTAATGGCACTTGGTCCGGGCTTTTGACGGTTGACTGGAAAAGCATTGGAATGAACCAAAATAAAGCGAATAATCGGATTTTTAAATAGCTCTTCTTTGGCCATAAATGCAAATTGCTTCGGTCTAGCCGCTACAGCAAGGTATAACGGATCCCACCAAGTACGATGAGGCGCAACCAAGATATAATTTTCATCTTGTGGTAATTTTTCTTTATTTTGAATTTCTAAATTACCGTTAATGACAAAGAACAATACACGACAAAAGCCTCGCATAAAACTAAAGAACATTTTTTGCTCTCCTTTTCTCTTCTTTTATCTTTTAGTATAGCCTGTTTATTAAGTTCTTGACAAGTATTTTTTCCTTTTTCATTCCATTAATTCATAGTATAATAGCTTGTGAAAAAGATAGAACATCTCAAATAACTAGATAGGATAAAGTAACAGATATTATTGCCTATTTTTAGTATGTAAACATTTTAAAATAACCGAGGAGTAAAAATGTCAGAAAGAATCAATTTATTACCTAACGAGCGGATTGATCAGTTATTTGCTGAAGATATCCAAATTATCCAAAGTCGCGAAGTTTTTTCGTTTTCATTAGATGCCGTCTTATTAGCTAATTTTCCGAATATTCCTAAACGGGGTAAGATTGTAGATTTGTGTGCAGGAAATGGTGCAGTTGGCCTTTTTGTCAGCCGTCATACCCAAGCTGAAATTATCCAAATTGAATTACAAGAGCGTCTGGCGGATATGGCTCAACGCAGTATTCACCTGAATGGCTTGTCTGATCAGATGACTGTTATTCAAGATGATTTGAAAAATGCCCCAAAATATCTTGGCCATGATGCGGTTGATTTAATTTTATGTAATCCGCCTTATTTTAAAGATTTACCAACCAATCATAAAAATCCGAATGAACATCTTGCCATCGCGCGCCACGAGATTTACACTAATTTAGAAACGGTGATTCAAACGAGTGCGCATCTACTGAAGATGAATGGTCGTTTATGCCTCGTACATCGCCCTGAACGTTTTTTAGAAGTGATTGAAACCATGCAGCAAGCTAAAATTATGCCGAAAAAGATTCAATTTATTTATCCTAAAGAAGGCAAAGAGGCAAATATTTTATTGGTTGAAGGCATTTATCAAGGAAAAAAAGATGGGCTTAAAGTGCTGCCACCAATCTATACCTATGATGCAAACGGCGAATATACCCCTACGATAAAGAAGATGCTCTATGGAAAGTAAAGTACATTATTTTTACGTTTTATTATGCAAAGATGACACGTTTTATGGTGGCTATACGACAGATTTGGCTCGCCGTTTAAATGAGCATAATCAAGGCATCGGCGCAAAATATACCAAATTATCTAAACGTCGCCCACTTCAGATGATTCATGCAGAATGTTTTGCTACAAGAAGTGAGGCCCAGAAAGCGGAGTATGCCTTTAAGCAATTGACGCGTAGACAAAAAGAAAACTATCTTCGTATACATCCTAGTGTAACATTACCTAATGGAAAGTAAAAAACTCCCACAATAAGCACCATTTTGTCGTACTTATTGTGGGAATTAATTTATTAAAATTCTTTTTCGATTTTTTGTAGGCTGTAGATACTGCGGTTTCCGTTGCATAGATAACCGATCGCACAAACGATAAAGAAGTATGGTATCGCATCAAAGCCAAATACTTCGGCACCAATAAAGATTGGCGCTAAGAAGGTATTGGTCGCACTACCAAAGACGCTCGCAAAACCAAGTGCCGCTACAAAATCCACTGGCAAGGCAAAAATCCCGGCTAAAGCAGCCCCTAATGTAGAGCCAATCGCAAACATCGGTAGTACTTCCCCACCTTGGAAACCACAAGCAAGTGTCAAGGCGGTTAAAATCATTTTTAATAACCAGTCGTAAGGATAAATCGTTCCACCGTGAAAACTATCCACAATCAAATTCGTTCCTAAACTTGCATAGCGTCCATCGTGAAAAATAAATAACAAAATACTAACAATAATACCAACGATACCGATTCGCCATACAGGATTAGGGAAATGATTGGTTAAAGTTAGCCGTGTTAAACGCATGGTTCGAGCAAATAAATAACCGACTAAACCGAAAATGATGCCCAGAATAACTAAGCGCACAATCAAAAACCAAGGTAAACGATCATCTAATACCAGATGATAGCTAAATTTACTTAATCCTAAAAATTCAGAAGTAAAGCTCGCGGTAAAAGAAGCGACCATGGTTGGCAATAATACATCATAAGTTAAATGCCCCACAACCAAGACTTCCATTGCAAAAAAGATTGCAGCAATAGGTGTCTGGAATAATCCAGCAAACCCTGAAGCCATCCCAATAACAATAAACCGCTTATAGTTCATGCCTTGAAATTGTCGACCAAAAGCATGCGCCACTGTTGCCCCGATTTGCACCGCTACCCCTTCACGACCGGCTGAACCACCAAATAAATGGGTCAACCACGTCCCGCAGATGGCAAAGGGCACTAAGCATTTAGGCACCTTGCTGACTTCTCCATATCCTGCTTTAAAAATCAGCCCAATTCCTAAATGACTATCTTTCCCATATTTTAGTTGAATATGAACAAACAGCATCCCAGCAAACCCTAGAAAAGGGAGTAAAATATGCTTATGTTGATGAAAAAAGATACTGATATAATCTAGCACACGTCCAAATCCAGCATCCAAAGCCCCAACTGATAACCCGATTAATACGCTTAAAATTAATACTAATCCGACGTGTTTCATCTTTTCTAAAGAATAACCACGCACTGAAAACACCTCATTTTATGCAATTCTTTTAAATCTATTCTTTCACAAATGATAAAAAACTACACGCTGAATCATTATAGTTTTGCAAACCAAACACACGAATTTCTTCATGTCTGAGCAAGCTGCCTCACAACCTAACATAAAAGGGATGCGATTTTCTCACATCCCATTTTCTCAGTATTACTTAGTTGCGCGTTTTACGTAAGTACCTTCAGCAGTGTTGATTTCTAAGTATTCGCCTGCTTCGATAAAGTCTGGTACGTTTACAACTAATCCAGTTTCCATAGTAGCTGGTTTACCTGAACCAGTTACAGTTGCGCCCTTGATTGATGGTTGTGTTTCTTCAACTTTTAGGACTACAGTTGTTGGTAATTGAATACCTACGACTTCAGAACCAAAGAATTGAATTTTAACTTCCATGTTTTCAAGGATATATTTCATTTCAGTTTCTACAGTTTCAGTTGGAATTTCGTATTGTTCATAAGTTTCTAAATCCATGAAATACGCTGTGTCATCCATTGTGTAAAGATATTGAACAGTTTTTGTATCAATGTGTGCACGTTCGAATTTTTCTTCAGGACGGAAAGTAGTATCATAAGTTGCACCACTACGAACGTCACGTAATTTCATACGCATCACTGTATTTCCTTTACCTGGTTTGTGATGGCTTGCTTCTAAAACTTTAATTAATTTGCCATCTTGTACAAAAGTCATACCAGCTCTTAAATCACTTGCTGAAATCATTTAAATGTCTCCTTTAATCTTTAAAATAGTTCATTCCCATTGTAGCAAAAACTTTGCCATTTAGCTAGTACGATGAAACAAATTTAGGTAATTTCCATGATTTTACCACATTTTGAGTCTAAAAAACTAATATTAGCTAAAAAGTAATACTAAGAAATCCTCATTCGTTAAGTTATGAATATATTCACTTACTTTGATTTGATTTAATGCTTTTTCAATTTCCTCAAAACGATATTCTTTACCAACTAAAAATGTACTAAGCTGTTCGGCTGGTTGTTGTCCGAAGAAATCGCCAAAAATCTTAGCTGCAGAAATTTTACCATGAACGACATTTAATTTCACATCGACAATACCAACACTGGAAATGCGCGTGCGTTTATTATACTCAAAGGCCGGTGCTTCTCCAAAAATCCATGCATCATTGGCATATTTTTCATCAAATAATTTTTGAATGGCTTCACGGTCAGCTTGCGTTAATACTAGTTCTTTATCTTTAATGTCTGCTAGACTTTTTACGCCATATAATTCGCATAGTAATTGATTACGGAAATCTTCTGTCCGTTCGAATTGAAATTCTGGTTTGAGATAGCCTTTCACATTTGTGACATTTTTCTTCACGGATGGGGTTGCTTTTGAGGCAATTTTTTCCTTAGAGACGGTCAAAATTCGATCTAATACACTTAAATCTACATCATACATTAACGTTCCATGCGAATAAGTGCGATTATTTTTGCTATACATCGCATTTCCCGAAAATTTCAAACCATCAATGTACAAATCATTCCGTCCACCGCTTTGTGCTTGCGTTGCGCCCATTTTGTGAAGCGCTGCTAAAATCGGTTCGGTCACATTCTGATAATCGCCAAATTGAACTTCATCGCGTTTTTTCACAAAGCTAAAACTCATATTGCCTAAATCATCAAATACTGCGCCACCACCAGAAATACGTCGAGTAAGCGTAATGTGATTTTCACGTAGATAATTTAAATCGAGTTCCTCATAGGCATTTTGATTGCGGCCAATAATGACACAAGGTGATTGAATATAGACTAAAAATAGTGGTTCACTGACATCGGCATGATTCATTAAATATTCTTCTGTTGCTAAATTCATGCGGATATCATTGCTTTCCATTATATGATAACGCACTTAAATCCCTTCTTTCTGACAACTGTTACCTTATCACGAATAGGTAAAAATAGCGAAAAAGTTGCTTAAAAAATGCTCCTTTCCTTCTTTAGAAAAAGGAAAAGAGCATTGTTATATCAATATTTAGCTGCTTTACAACCTTATATTGACGGTGTAAATCGACTAGCTACTTCGGCGTATAAGCCCCCACGTCTGGGAAAGTCTTTGCTTCTCGGACTTTCCCGACGTGTTGGACAATCTTATCCGCTCGTAGCTGATCAAGTCGATTTACAACCTTATTTCACATATGCGAGTCGGTAGGATACGGTGCGGCCGAATGGGAAGACTTGTAATCCGTGTAGGCGTTCTGATTTAAGATAGGCCACGCTTCCTTGATAGAATGGTAAAACGGCGGTATCTTTTTCGACTAATTGTTTTTCCATTTCAATCAATTTATTCCAACGTTTAGCTGGATCATTGGCTAAAGTAGTGCGGGCTTCTTCTAATCCTGCGTCATATGCTTTATTCGCATAACCTGATGAATTTAGCCCACCTGTAGAATCATAGAACTCTAAGAAATTGATTGGATCTGCGTAGTCTGGGGTCCAAGTACCATACACTAAATCAAATTCACTCTTATCTTGTAAATCTAAACGATTTTGCAATGGTACGTTCTTAATGTCAATTTTCAAACCAGGTAAGTTTTGTTGTAACTGACCTTGTAAGAATTCCACTGTCTTTTTAGAAGTAGCTGTATCAGAAGCGAGTAATTCCAACTCGATTTCATCCGAGTGTAGATAATTCACCTGGTGTTGATACAGCAATCTCTTGTTTGGTTGATTTGCTTTCCTTAGTGGTTGTTGCTGAATTGCCACATGCAGCTAAGAAAAGACCCGCTACAAATAATAAACTAACCACTTTTTTCATTTCATTCTTCCTTCCTTTTTTATAATTGCTTAACGACATAATCAAATACTTCTTGTTCTTGCTTTAAATGCGTATAAGCAAAATCCGGATGCCATTGAACCCCTAGAATACGACGCTTTTTGTTTTCGATAGATTCAATCATCCCATCACTACATCTGCCAGTAATTTGTAATTCTTCGCCAAGTCTCTCTACGGCTTGATGATGAAAAGAATTGATTCTCCCTTGGTTGCCATAAATGGTATGTAAACTGCTTGTTTTTTCTAACAGCAGGTCATGTGAAGGCTCCTCCCGAGGGATAGGATCTTGCATATGTTCGACACCGCTTAAGGGACCAATTTCTTGATACAAGGTGCCACCAAAATAAACATTTAGTAGCTGCATCCCACGACAGACCGCAAAAATCGGTTTTCCTTGTTTTAATGTTTCGGTAATTAAGGCTTGTTCAAAGTCATCGCGTGCTTTTGAATAATTACCATCTGTCTTTTGTGCTTGGCCATAAATTTCTGGTGATACATCTTGCCCACCTGCTAATACCAACTTATCAATCTGACCGACATAAGTTTCTGCATAGTCAGGATCAGTAATTGGTAATAATAGCGGAATCCCACCAGCATTTTGAACCCCTTCAATATATCCTCTTGGGGTGTAGCTGACAGGCAAATGATAAAGCGTACTACCTGGATCAAACGTTTCATTTGCTGCAATACCAATAATCGGTCTGGTCATGCGCATCATCCTTTCAAAGAATTTGAGGCTATTATATCTGAGTACACTATATTTTCGCAAATAATTTGAAGCTTTTCAGCGATAGCAAAATCTTATCAATTTAAACCATATTATTTAATCCAACTATTTAATATCATCTATTATGAAAATAATCCATAAAAATATTTATGATTCAATGTTTATTTTTCATTTTTATAACTATATTTTATTTACTGATAATCATATCCGTGTTACAATTATACTACTTTGTATTTTACAGAGGTTTCCGGCGTGTACATTAACTCCTTATTAAACGCTTTTACATCATCCTATATGACACAAAGGAAACAAAAAAATCTCAGTCGGTCCCTCATCTGAAACCAACTGAGATTTTTTACTTTTAGAAACGAAGCATATTTTCGATTATTCCTAAGATATTTGAATTTTCGATTAACACACCAAGGACGATTTTGAAAACAAAGTAGCTGACTACACTATATAGCGCGACTGGAATCATCGTAATATAAAAACGATTGAAACCCTTAGGATTGGCAATTAACCAAATATTTCCATCAAAACTATAGCGTAAAATCAATAAATATAACACGCAAAGAATCAGCGCTAATTTTAAGAAAACTGAACCCAGTAAAGCAAAAACAAAGGCCACGATGCCCACTACTACTAAGACACTTAATGGTTCAAAAATTTGGTCTAAGGCATTTTTAAAGCTGGCTCCTTCTTTTTGCATAATGATTTCAAATATCCAGTAGACCAACACTAAGATAATTTGTGTTAAAAAGATAGCTAATAAGAACAACCAAAACATTGGAAAGGCCGAAATCGATGAACTACCATAGGATGATTGACCAAAACCAAACATGTTCGTAAATTGATTCATCGCTCCATAGATACCTTTTAGCATCACACCAAGCAATCTCGAGAAAGTCAATGAAAATAATAAACCAATCACAATGAAATTAATAATACCTAACGTTTTATACTTGATTTCTCCGATGGTTGGATGCAGGATGGTCGCTTTAAACTCTTCAAAATAATTCTTTGCTTGGTCGATATGCGGCTTTAACGCTTCAAAATCATCTAGTTTTTCAAAATCCAATACTTTTTTGCTGTTTTCTGAAGATTGGTTGTTTGTCTCTTCTTCAGATTCTTCAGGTGTTTGTGGTGCAACTGTTGTTTGTGCTTTATCCTCATTTTCTGGATTTGACACTTCTTCATTGGCTGCTTGTTGAACGCTCTGGGTCTTTTCTTCGGATACAACTTCCTCATTGGCTGCTTGTTGAACGTTCTGGGTCTTTTCTTCGGATACAACTTCTTCATTGGCTGCTTGTTGAACGCTTTGGGTCTTTTCTTCGGATACAACTTCTTCAGACACGACTTGCTCTACTTTCTCAGCATTTGTCTCCCACTGATAACCACACTGAGGACAAACCAACGCCTCTTCTTCCACTTCTGTTTGACAATTTGGACACTTTTTCATCAGTATTCACTCCATTCTTTTGCTATCGTGTCTATTTTCACGATATATTTTCTTAATATTATAACACAGCTAATCATTTCCTTCAAAAAAAAAAAAAAAATAAGGCAAGACAACGCTCACCTTATTAGAGATTAATTATTTATCTGAGTAGTAATAGTAGCTACTTTCATTCATTTGTTCCGCACCATTGTAGATAACCCCTAAAATGCGTGCTTTAGCTTGAATGAGACGGTTTTTCGCTTCTATAATAGAGTCTTTACGAGTGACACCTTCACGGATAACCACTACGGTACCATCTGTTTTAGAAGCCATAATTAAACCATCAGCCACTGTCATTATAGGTGGTAAGTCGAACACAATTAAATCAAACATTTGATATAATTCTTCCATTACCACATTCATCCGATGAGAGTTTAGCAATTCTGCTGGGTTTGGTGGTGTTGGACCAGCCGTCATCACGGATAGGTTATCTACGCCAGATGGTTGAATCACTGATGAAGCAGATTGTTGTCCACTGACTAAATTACTTAACCCTACTTCATTGCTTAGACCGAATGTTTTATGAACGGTTGCTTTACGCATATCCGCATCGACTAATAACACGCGGCGGCCAGCTTGCGCAAATACGACTGCTAAGTTTGCGGATGAAGTTGATTTTCCTTCACCAGGACCAGATGAGACCACCGCCATACTGCGTAAGGGTTGGTCCCCGGCAACTGCGAATTGCAAGTTTGTTCTTACTGTACGATATTGTTCAGAAATCGGTGAATTTGGATTTAATAGTGTAATTAAATTCACCGGCTTTGTAGCTGCTGAGTTTTTCTTATCATATTTCTTTGCCATTTATATTCGCCTCCTTATACACGACTTCTTGAGCGACGATGTTTACTATTTCCAGAATGAGAGTCTCCGCTATTTGAGGATACCATATGTCCAGATGCTCGACGTGTATTGTCTTGTAATTCTTTGGCAGATAATTGTGGAATCGTTCCTAAGATAGTTAAGCCTAATTCGTCACGAACAAATTTTTCCGATTTTACTGTGCGGTCTAAGAATTCAACGGCAAAACTCATCCCAAAACCAACAATCATCCCTGCTAACACCCCAATAAGCAAGTTACGCGTATTGTTTGGTGAAATTGGCGTATTGTTGACTGTTGCATTTGAAATAATTGAAATTTTATCAACACTTTCTCCTAAGACTTCTTTGACAGTATCTTTGAAGATTGTTGCAGTTGTGTTGGCTAAACGTTCCGCATCTAAAGCTTTAGTAGAAGTAGCCACCAATGAGAACATCAATGAATTTTCTGACTGTACGACATCAATCGCATCATCAATTTCTTGCACAGTCATATTGATGCCATAGTTTTCTTTTAATTGATCTTTTACCTTATTTAAAATCAAATCCCCTTTAATCAGATTTTTATAAGTATTGATCATTTGTAGGTTTACATTGACATCATTTGTATTTGTATTTTGGTTTTGTGGTAAAGTTACGACTAACTGAGCTTGTGAGCTATATTTTGGTGTTAATACAAAGAAAGTTAATCCTCCTGCTAAACCTAACCCCACAAACATACACACGATAATGGTAAAAACATGCTTTTTAATAATCGTAAAAATATCTTTTAAATCAATTGTTTCTTCGACTTCCATCAACCTATTTCCTTTCTTACATTTTTCCTGCAGCTTGCATTTGAGTCTTTATTTCTCTCACTTTATTTTCTAAAGTGTCTGATAAACCTTGATGTTGCACAGAATATAAAGTATTTACTAATTGCGCATAAGTATCTGCATTGGCATTTTCAGCAACTTGTCCATTGACCACCATTTGATTAATCATATCTAAGGTTGTCGCTGCTTGATTGCATTCGTCTTGTGCCAAATTTAGATATCCATTTGCAAGGTTTTTCCAATTTCCTTCAGGCATTTCACTGACTTTTTGTAATAGCTCAGTGACTTTTTCAACCTTGGTATCAAGATTGATTACCGCTTGATCATTTAATGCTTGCCAGTTCACTGCATCTGCTTGAAATAGGGCAGCGATTTGATCTTGAAGATTTGATTTATCATATGCTTGTGACACACGGCGTAATAATTCAGCTTGTTTGTCCGCAAAACTTGCATCTTCTTGTGGCAAATCTTGTTTTTTCAATTGATAACTATCCGCAGAAACCCTCATCCCATTGATTTGCGTTTTCAAGTCTGAAATTTGCTCCGTATTTGTCTCAAGATTCAATAAATCATCATTCTCATCTGTAAATAACTGATTCACTTGCTTGGTTAATTCATCCATTTTAGAGGACTGCTGTTTAATCGTTACTTGAGCACTGGCTAGTCGTTGCTCATAGTTTTTGTGCTGATAAACTTTATAACCAAACACAACAATTGACAAAGAGATGGCCACAATAAGTAATAAGCCAAACACTTTTCCAATTTTTTTCAAATTAATCCCTCCATTAAATATTTATCTAAACCAAGAGAATTTTGATCTTCTTAATTCTCGGTAAGGTTCAAATTCAATTGGGTCGCCATTAATTAAATCCTTGGCTACTTGTTTCATTTTATCAACTAATTCTACGCCCTGATCTTTGGCAATCGCATCATAGGCTTCTTTTAGATAAAAATTACGTTTATTGATACCATGTGCATCAGAAGCAACCATTTGGACCATTCGATTTTCGACCATTAATTTCGCTGTTTTTTGAATTTCTTTACCAAACTTACCCACATAACTCGGCGCAGTGAGTTGGGCTAAACATCCCATATCCAAAAATTCAATGAGTCGATTGGGTTCTTTGATAAATCCAGCATTGCGCTCTGGATGCACAATGACCGGAATTTTTCCTTTATCCAAAAGTTGATAGAAAATATTTTCTGCACTTTCTGGGATACTATTACTTGGAAACTCGATTAAAATATAAGTATCGTCTAAATCAGTAAATAATAGACGGTCCTTTGCCAAATCATCCATCAATAAAGTAGTTAGGCGAACTTCTTGGCCTTCTAAAACTGTTAATGGAATTTGATGCTCATCCAAGACATCTTGTAACTCGGCTACCTTTTCAATAATTTCTGATTTAGGATTAATATATTTTCCATTATTATGGTGTGGCGTACATAAGATATGGGTAATCCCTTGCTTCACCGCATAACGTGCCATATCAAGGCTGTCTTCAATCGTTTGGGCACCATCATCCACACCAGGTAAGATATGACAATGTAAATCAATCATCTGACTATCCCTCTCTCATTTTTACACATTCTTTCTCCATTATACAAAAAAATCACGTCAAAAAAAGCATAATAACAATAATTATTATCATTTTTTACAATTCTCACTATACATACAATGAAAAAGCGAGTAATAAAAGGATAGCAATTAAAACTTGAAAAAATCTGTAGAGAAAAAATTACATTACCCCACAGATTCATTTTTGGCAAATGGTTAATTCGCTTCTAATTGGGTTTTAAGTTCTACTTGCACACGTTGTAACTCTTCTGGGCTCACCCGTTGATAAGAAACACCATCTTGCATGAAACCTGTTCCTTGTAATTGGTCAGTCTTCACATTACTAAAAGCATCACGATAATCCAAAGCTAATTTTTGAATTTGATCTTGATTTAAATCTGTCTGCATGTTTTCTGATACGGCATCTAATAAATCGCGATATTTAGTCACACCTTCAATACTCATTACTTTCTTCCCGATAGCTGCAACAACTGCTCTTTGACGCTCTTGACGGCCATAGTCACCACGCGGATCTTCATAACGCATACGGGTATAGGCTAAGGCTTTTTCTCCATTTAATTCCACATTCCCTTTTGGAAAATGGAAATTACTATTAGTGAATTCTAAATTATTATGTACTTCTACCCCACCGACAGCATCTACAAGTTGTTCAATACCACCCATATTAATCGCTACATAGTGATTAATTGGAATGTCTAAGTATTTTTCTAACGTATCCATTGACATGGCAGCGCCACCAAAGGCATAAGCGTGATTCACTTTATCTTGAGTATTATGCCCAACGATTTCCATATATGTATCACGTGCCACACTGACGATAGTTGTTTGTTTCTTTATCGGATTTACTGTAGCTACCATAATAGAGTCAGAACGCCCATGTTCCACACGGCCTAAAGCCCCTGTATCTACCCCTAATAATAGAATGCTAAATGGTTGACTATTTTCAATTTGATTTTCAGAATCTGCTTTGGTTGAATTTTGGCGTTGAACTGGCTTATATGTTTTTTCGACTGTACTTGAAAAATCATGATATGCAAAAGCAAATACCCCACCTACAATAATTACTACGGCGATTATAACCCCTATTACCGTAGCTAGAATTTTCTTCCATAAAGCCATAAAATTTCCTCCTAAATCATATAGATATGACGAACAAGCCTATTTTAACAGATTTCACCTTATATTTCATCCATGATTCATCATAAATAAACTATAATTGCTAGATTGTTTGTCATTTCACGCGTCCCCTCAGACAATAAATAATATATTATCTTTTATTCTTATACTTAGCAAAAAAGAGTGAATCCAGATGGATTCACTCTTTTTTACTTGCATTAACTTAAGATACGGACTTGTACCATGCGACGTCCCCAAACTTCACATTGAGCAACTGTTGGAAAGTGCACATCGATAATATTTCCTTTAATAGCTCCACCTGTATCTAGCGCTAAAGCTACGCCATATCCCTGTACTTCTAACAAAGTTCCTAATGGAATCACACTTGGATCAACTGCAATGGCCATTGGGTTGGCACGTAAATCTGTTCCACTTGCAGTAAAGTAGCTGGCACCTGCTTCTGAATATGAGTAAGCGGTAGATTCCATCGTCAACACGCGACCACCTGCACTTCCTGAAGCATCTGGTGTCGTTGTTGTTGGCTGACTTGGAGTAACAACTTGATTTTGACTTGAAGCGCTTGTTTGTGCTTGAGATTGTTGTGCTTGTTTAGCCGCTTCTTTTGCTTCGCGTTCTTGACGGGCTTTTTCAGCAGCGATACGTTGATTTTCCACTTCTTTATCAGCAGCAATCTTAGCTAAAGCATCTTTATTATCTGCAAGTTGTTGGCGTAAATTAGCCATCTTTGAATCTAATTGTTGCACTTGAACGTCTAATTCTGCTTTATCTGTTTGCAATTTGTTTTGTGTTTGCGTTGCTTTATTATTTAAATCTTCTAATGTATCGACCGCTTGATTCAAACTAGTAAATTTTTCATTTTCAAAGTTTTGAATCAATGTCATCGCATAAATTCGTTGTAGCAATTCGCCAATATTTTTAGCAGCAAACAAAGCTTTTAAATCAACATCCGCTGCATTATTGACTTGAATTGATTGCAAACGTTTAGCAACGACTTCCTTGCGTTTTGCGATGATTTCTTGCGTATCTGTGATATCTTTTTGCGTCTTTTCTAATAACTGTTGATTGTCAGCAATTTGCTTTTTTAAATCTTCCACTTGTGCATATTTATCATTGACATCTGATAATGTATTTTGAATTTGTGTACTAATTTGATCACTTTGTTGTTGTAATTGTGCTTCTTGCTGATTCAATTGGTCCATATTATCTGCATAAACAGGTGATTGCATTAAACTTAGACCTAAACAACCAATGAGAATAGCCGATTGACGAATCCGTTTCATTGACACACATTTCAACACCTTTCTTACATTTTGACTTTTTCATTATACAAAACCTTGTGTCAAAATGTGTTGCAAATATTTTACATTTTGTTACAAGCAAGATGTAAAAGTGGGGTTTTGCGTCTTATTTTTTAAAAAATTTTAAAGAAAAGTGTGACGGAACGAATTTTTCGCCTGTTTTCTTTGTAATAATTTCGTAACAAAACTTTTAAAAAACTTTGATAAATCTTTCTAACGTTTTATCCTTATTTTTGAAATTTCCTGAAATTTTCATCCGTTTAGTTGTTTTCCATCTATTTTAGGGTAAAATATATGAAGTAAACACAGTTATTTCATATTTATATATAAAAGATTTGGAGGAATTCTATGTTTCGCTTATTTCGCTATGCAAGCAATTATAAAAAAGAAGTCATTTTAGGACCGATTTTTAAATTTTTAGAAGCAGTTTTTGAACTGTTACTTCCTTTATTTATGGCCAAACTAGTTGACCAAGGAATCAGTAAGCTAAATATTCCCATTATTTGGCAAACAACACTAGAAATGATTTTGATTTCAATCATTGGTTTTATCTTTGCCATCATTTGTCAATATTATGCTTCTGTAGCTTCTCAAGGATTAGGAACCGAGCTGAGAAATGTCTTGATGAAAAAAATCAATACGCTAAATCATCAAGAGCTAAATCATTTTGGAACTGAAAGCTTGATTACACGTCTAACCAATGATGTCACTCAAATTCAGTGGGCATTAGCTATGTTAATTCGCCTCGTCTCCAGAGCCCCCTTTCTAAGTATCGGTGCAGTGATTATGGCTTTTAGTATTGATCTTCAAGCGGGATTCATCTTTTTAGCTGTCTTACCGATTTTTTGTCTACTATTATATTTCATTATGACTCGTTCTTTTCCAATGTATCAAAAAGTGCAGGAAAAATTGGATCAACTTAACCAAGCTGTGGCCCAAAACTTAAGTGGGATTCGTGTCATTCGTGCCTTTGTTCGGACAAAAGATGAAGTCGCTCAATTTAATCAAGGGGTCGACGAATTATCAGATGCTTACTTACGGGTTACCCAACTCTCTGCTTTATTATCGCCGGCAACAACCTTGGTGATGAATTTGGGGATTGTTGGTATTTTTCTTATTGGTGGGCAAAAGGTCAATCTCGGACATCTACAGGCTGGGCAAGTACTTGCATTGGTCAATTATATGAATCAGATGCTACTAGCTTTAATCATTGTCGCTAATTTGGTCATTTTATATACCCGTGCGCATGCTTCTGCTAAACGGATTAATGAAGTGCTAGATGTGCCTAGCGTTCAAGAACAGATTACTGAGGACTTTCCGACACCTAATCAAGCACCCATTTTTGCTTTTCATGATGTTGATTTTCGCTATGGTCCTAAATTTGGTTTAGCCTTAAAACAGTTAAACTTTGCCATTCAAAAAGGAGAAACCATCGGAATTATCGGAGCTACCGGAAGTGGGAAAACGAGCTTGATTTCACTTTTACCACGCTTTTATGAAATTGCCGGTGGTGTGATTCAGTATTATGGTACAGATATCCAGGCAATCGACAAACATCAATTACGTAAACAAATCGCGCTTGTCCCACAAACAAGTGTCCTATTCAACGGGACGATTCGTGAAAATTTACAATGGGGAAAAGTCGATGCCACCGATGAACAATGTTGGCAAGCCTTAGAAATTGCTCAAGCGAAAGAATTTGTTGAGACTTTGCCTGAAGGATTAGACACGCCGATTTTTGAAGGTGGAAAGAACTTCTCCGGTGGGCAAAAGCAACGACTAACTATCGCCCGTGCCTTGATTAGTCAACGGCCAATATTAATTTTAGATGATTCATTGAGTGCACTTGATTATCAAACGGATTTGAACTTGAGACAAGCCTTACAAAAATTAGATTGTACGACCCTCATTATTTCCCAAAGAATCCGCTCTATCCAAGGAGCTGATCAAATCTTAGTCTTAGATAATGGCACCTTGGTTGGTTGCGATACCCATGAGCAGTTGTTAGCTACTTGTCCGACTTATCAAGAAATTTATCAAGCACAACAGGAGGATGAAGCATGAGACAAGGAAAAATGAATGCCCAATCAATGAGTGCTTTTATGCCTTATTTACGTCGTTTTCGTCTACAAAATTGGACGGCTTTAGCTTTAGGCATTTTGAGTGGTATCGCTAGTGTGCTACTTACCTATGCCATTGGTCAGATTATCGACTTGATGATTGGACTCGGTAAAGTAGAATTTTCCCTAATCTATCGTGCCATTGGTTTCTTCTTATTATTGGTAGTCATCAATGTGCTCGGGCAATATTTTATTCAACGTATTGGTAATCGTGTGGCCTATTTAAGTGTTGCTAACCTACGTAAAGATACCTTCTTACATCTTAATTCATTACCAGTGAGTTATTATGACCGCACACCTCATGGAAATATTATGAGTCGCTTTACTAATGATATGGATAATATTTCAGCTGCGATTCAAGCCATTTATACCCAAGTTTTCTCTGGTGGGACGATTGTAGTGATTTCACTTGGGATGATGTTTTACCTAAATGTATGGTTAACATTGGTCGTGTTAATTGCAACACCGATTATTGTGATGAGTAGTTGGGTGGTTGCCAAACTATCACAAAAAAACTTTGTTGCCCAACAATCTATTCTAGGGGATATGTCGAGTTTTATTACCGAAATGGTCGGCAATCAGAAAATTGTTAAAGCTTTCCAACACGAAACGATAAATCAACAAAAATTTGAAGAAATGAATCAAATTCTTTACGTAAAAGGTAAAAATGCCCAATTTTCATCTGCTATTGCCAATCCACTTTCACGCTTTGTCGATCACCTGGCTTATGTAGCAGTAGGTTGTGTTGGTGGGCTATTGGCAATTAAGCATCCCGAACTTGTCAGCATCGGAACTGTTTCAAGCTTTACGATTTATTCGAGTCAATTTTCAAAACCTTTTATTGAATTGACGGGACTCACTACCCAAATTCAAAGTGCAATGGCGGGGATGGAACGCACCATTGAGTTATTGGCCCAAAAACCATTGAAGGAAGAAGCCTCACTTACCTTACCGCCTATTCAAGGAAAAGTTGAATTTCAACATGTGGATTTTCGTTATGTCCCTTCGCAACCTTTAATTGAGGATTTCAATTTTATTGCTCAACCTGGACAAACGATTGCCATTGTTGGTAAAACTGGGGCGGGTAAATCTACATTGGTGAATTTATTGATGCGCTTTTATGAAGTCAATAGTGGAAAAATCCTAATTGACGGTGTGGATATTGCAAAAGTAAAACGTGATGAATTAAGAAAGAATTTTGGCATGGTGCTTCAAGATACGTGGATTTTTGATAGTACTTTACGTGAAAATCTCGTTTTTGGTCGTCCAGATGCTACGGATGAAGAAATCACTGATGCACTCAAAAAATCATTTATGTATGATTTTGTCATGCGATTACCTCAACAATTAGATACGCCTCTTGGGGAGAAAAATGTCAAAATTTCAGATGGTCAACGCCAATTGCTGACCATCGCGCGAACCATGATTTCAAACCCTCCGATGCTTATCTTAGACGAGGCCACTAGTTCTGTCGATGCTTTGACTGAAAGAAAGATACAAGATGACTTTTTAGCAATGATGAAAGGAAAAACTAGCTTTGTTATCGCCCATCGACTCTCTACTATTCAATCTGCAGACCAAATTTTAGTGATGGATCATGGACAAATTGTCGAAATGGGCACACACCACCAATTATTGCAACAAAACGGCTACTATGCCAAACTTTATCACGCGCAATTTACACAAACACAAATTTAAACGCTATTCCTTTGCGAATGACTGATAATCATTGGCAGAGGAATTTTTCTTTTGATAAGCAAGAGGTTTACAAACAAAAAGACAATTTAAGTAAAATGTCCTATAATAAAGCTGCACCAAAAATGAAAGGATGTGTCTTCATTATGCGGCCAAACAATATCGTTCCCCTTAAACAATCCACGTTTGTACCTACTGAAGAAATGGCAGATTTATTGCAAGTAAGTACCGAACTACTTTTATATCAAGCCATCCGTAATGAAACCTATCATCCTTTCTTATTTTTAGTAGATACCCTTCCTAAAGAGAAACAAAAAGGACTACTTTCCTGCCGTCGCCAAGCTGTGACTTATTTAGCCCATCTATTTATCGAACATCTGCGCCAATCAAATTTATTAGAAAACTACTGGCAAGAGAACAAACATATTTTTTGCTCTTTAGGCGAACCAGATGGGAGCGATGATCATGGCTGAGATTATTCCTTTTCCCAATCATTCGGCAAATGCTAGTGTTACGGCTGAATTAATGAATGATATTTTGCATACGAGTTTAGAGCTAGAAATCTACCAATCCATGCGCACGGGACATTTTGATCGCGTGATTGTTGACTTTTATTTACTCCCTCTTAGTGAACAGGAAGCCTTAAAAAAGCGTGATCCACAAACCGTTTGCTATTATGCCGAACAAATTGCTAAAAAAATGAATCTATACAAATAACCTAGCAAAAGATGGGATGAATCTCTTGCTAGGTTGCTTTTTTTATGCTAATTTTCGTTTTAATTGTTCTATTGGTAAAGCTTTACCGACAATATACAAGGTAGCTACATGCAATGGAATTGTGATGGCTAATTTGATTAAACGTACAGACCAAATAGCCCAACTATTTAACGGAATATTATACATGATAGATAGCCACAGTGGCGTTAAAATTAATGTAAATAATACCGCATTAGTTAAAACACAAGCGATACAGCGTTTTAGCGTAACTTCTTTGTTATAGAAGTATAAGCCATAGACGACACCACCTAAAAACGCACTAAATGTAAAGCCGATAAAGAATGGACTTTTTGCTAGTAAGGTCATACCGATAACATCCGATAAAACACCGCCGATACCAGCCCACCAAGGACCTAAAAATAGACCCATTAAAAATGTAGCGACAAACGCAAAAGAGAACTTGACCAATTGCGTTTCGATGGCAAATTGACGACTTAAAACAATTTGAATCGCCACTAGTAGCGCTAATAAAGCCATCGATTGAACTGAAATTTTGTTGTTTTTCATGTGTGCATCTCCTTAATGAGTTGCTACAAAAATTGCAGCGAATGCGAGATTAGAACCGCGAATAAAATTCTTCGTCAATGAGGCAACATCCCATCCTCAAAGCACTTAACGCACTAACCCCTACTCTATAATAAAAGGTTGTGAAGCTGCTTGGTCAGACATGAAGAAATTCGTGTGTTTACCTACCGCTGAGAAAATCGGATGAAAGGAGATTTTCTCAAGCGGGAGGGCGAATTTCACAATGTCTAGCAGCTGAACACCGTCAATAAAAGGTTGTGAAGCTGCTTGGTCAGACTTCTTCTTACAACCCCACGCCCATCATATCACACTTTCTGAAAATACTGCTAAAATTTCATTCTTTTCTTTAAAAAAATGGCTAAATGTTTGCCTTTGATTAGTGAATATTCGTCTTTTTCGTTGCTAAAGCGAAAACTGGAATTTTGGCTTGCTTTTGGATAGCTTTAGCGACAAGATAAGCGATATTAAAATCAATCATACTATGAATAAGACCACCTAAGCCAATCATGCCGAATAAGAAAATAAAATAATTGCGATCAAATGTCGTATTTGTAAGATTGCCAAAGTAAGCAAAAGCAAAGACAACAACGACTTCAAAACTAGCATGAATAACTGCTATTACAAAATTAAACCCTTGTAATTTCCACGGACTTTGAATCAATTGTGGATTTTTTTTTAGGTAAAGTGCGCCAACTGTTACAAAAAGGATATGCGAAAGAGCGCGTAATCCGATAATCGGTGGTAAAGTTAAAAAGAATCCTAAAGCTGTTCCTAAAGTGACACAAATCGCCATTAAGGGTGAGAAAAACATAGCAATCATCGCTGGTACGTGACTTCCTAAAGTATAAGAAGCAGGTCCGATAACAATTTTTGGCATAACCATCGGAATCAAAATACCTAAAGCAATCAGTAAAGCAGCAACGGTTAAATTTTTTATCGATTGAATTTTCATTTTTAAGTAACTCCCTTTTTTCATTCTTCCATACATCTACTAACCAACTATTTTGTCATGACAATAACAGGTTGTTCTAACTATAATCTACTTTTATTATAATGTCAAGACAGTAAATGGAAGTAAAAAAATAAGACACCTCTTACCAGTGTCCAAAAGTAGATGGAGGAAATGAAAAACGAACATCCGGAGTCATTGGGGAATAAGAAGGGGCTCACAAAATATTCGTTTATCATTGTTTACATTTTTATCTAAAAATTTCCTCCACACTTGTAGGTTATCTACAACTATATTATACTACATTTTTATTTTTTAACAAATGTTTTATATTTAAAAACTGAAATATTAGTAAAATATAAAAGTTATAAGAATCACAAAATAGACATAAAATTATAAAATATTGTCTAGATGCTATTTTATATCTTTTTTTAAAGGACTATTAGCGTCATAGAATGACAGAATTATTTCTGAGAAAAAATACTTTTTTATGGGAATAAATGATACTCACCCGCAAAAAAGTGTCTTTGATCTATTTCAATTTTTCCATGGCGTTGCTTAAATCAGCAAATTCCTGTAATGTCAAGGTCTCGCCTCTTCGTTTAGGATCAATATTCGCTTGCTCTAAGGATTGTGTTAACCAATTTTTTGTTGCTTCATCTTTGCCATAAGAATGTAAAAGGTTGTTCCACAGTGTTTTGCGGCGAAGTTGAAATGCAGCTTTCGTTAATCTAAAGAAGGCTTTTTCGTCTATCACTTCTACAGCGGGTTGACTGCGGCGCGTTAGTTTCAAAATAGCTGAATCGACATTTGGCTGTGGGACAAATACCGTTTTGGGCACGATAAAAGCAAGTTGGGCCTGCATATAATACTGAACAGCAATGCTTAATGAACCATAGGCTTTACTTCCTGGTTGTGCACTTATACGATCAGCTACTTCTTTTTGCATCATCACAACCATTTCATCGACTTTTAAAGCTGATTCTAGAAAATGCATCATAATCGGTGTGGTGATATAGTATGGCAGATTGGCAACTACTTTAATTGGCAAGTTTTCGGTAAAGACTTCTTGCGTCACTTGCACCAAATCGGCCTTTAAGACATCTTGGTGAACCACTTGCACATTCTCATATTCAGCTAAAGTATCTGCTAAAACTGGAATTAAACGATCATCAATTTCAAAGGCTAAAACTTGATGCGCGTTTTGGGCGAGATGCTCTGTTAAAGCACCGATACCCGGACCTACCTCGATGACATTTACTTGGTCATCAATTTGGGCAGTCTGGACGATTTTACGCAAGATATTCGGTTCGGTTAAAAAATTTTGGCCTAAACTTTTCTTAAAAGTGAAACCATGGCGTTCTAAGATTTCACGTGTATGGCTGGGATTAGCAATTTCTCTATTTTTCACACTCTTCCTCGACTTTCTTTATCGTTTCTCTTAAAGTTTGTTCATCTATCGCAAACATGGCTAAGCGTTTGGCTAACTGCTTACCATTTGTGTATCCGATACTTAGGCGTTCACCAATTTGTTGCCGTAAAAATTTGGCTTTCTGACCACCTAACAATCCTAACTCGAGTAATGTTTCTTTCGTAATGTAAGTTTGCACACTACTTTGAGGGGTCATGACTTGTTTCAGCGCGGCTAATAGACTCGCTTTATCCGCGTGTTCTACTCCTAGACTTTCGTGCGCATGACGGCTTTTTCCTTGATCTTTGGTAATAAAAGCATGTTTACACTCCGGCACAGCTTGCATGATTTTCTTCCTAATTTGTTCCCCTGAAAAATCAGGATCGGTTAAGACAATCACCCCACGTAATGCTTGGGCTTTTTTGATTTGCTCAAGTATCTTTTCATCAATAGCTGAGCCAATGGTTTCAATGGTATCGACATCAAAAAATTCGCGCAGTCTTCTCGTATCATCCTTACCTTCTACTACAACGACTTCTTGAATCTTGATTTTATCAGTCATTCACTTCACCTAGGTTAAATAAGTGATAAGCATTTTGACGACTCGCTTTAGCAATTTGTTCAGCTGGTAATTCTTTTAATTCCGCGATTTTTTCTACTACATAACGGGTATAGCCAGGCTCATTGCGTTTTCCTCGATAAGGCACTGGGGCAAGATAAGGGGCATCCGTTTCAACTAAGAAGCGATCTAACGGTACCATTTTGGCTACAGCTTGAACATCGGTAGCCTTTTTAAATGTAACAACACCACTAAAGGATAACTCCATGCCCAAATCTAAGAACTTTTCAGCCCAATACTCATCGCCACTGAAGCTATGCATAATGCCGCCCACTTGATGAATCTTTTCATCTTTTAAAATGCGATAAGTGTCTTCCAAGGCTTCTCTAGTATGTACACTAATCGGCAAATGCTGTTCTCTAGCAATCGCAATTTGACGACGAAAAACTTTTTCTTGGACATCTTTAGGGTCTTCCATCCAATAATAATCAAGGCCAATTTCGCCTAGGGCAACGACTTTATCGCGGGTTAATAATTCTTGTAAGTTTTCTTCAATTGCTGGCGTATAACTGCCTGCTTCAGTCGGATGCCAACCGATGATACTATAAATTTCAGGATAGGCTTGGCTTAGTTCTAAAGACTTAGCAATCGTTGGCGTATCAAATCCCACCACGGCCATTTCACTTAGACCTAGTTCATGGGCACGCTCAATTGTTTCTGGAATATCGTCTTTAAATTGTTCCGCATTTAGATGAGTATGCGTATCAAATATCTTCATTTATCCTGTTCCTTTCAATGATTTTCAACGGCTTCATTATAGCACATCTTTGAATTGAACAAAACTCTGACAAAATTTTTACATAGTCAATTGCTTTTTTATGCTATTTCTACTATTCTATTAGGTAGATACTTTTTTGAAGGAGTGAAAATGATGTACTTGTTCATTGCAATAAGTTGTTTAATACTAGCAATCTATATTTATGTCATTTTTATCTTACCTTATATGATTCGTGAAAAGCATTATTTCATCCACAAAAATTCCAATGAGATTATCGATATTTCCCATGCCTATGATTTGTATGAATTAAAAAGCATTGTCACGATTGCTCATTTTAGTGATACACATTTTTCACGATTTTTTAGTCCAAAGAAAATCAATCGACTCATCCGTTCAACGCAGCGTAATCGTCCGGAAATTATTATTTTTACTGGAGATTTGATTGAAAATTATGGCAAATGGTCACCAAAAATGAGTCCTAAATTGATTCGCAAAATGAAACACTTCACAGCACCTATGGGAAAAATTGCGATTTTAGGTAATCATGACTATCTCAGTAATGGACAATACTTTGTTAAAAATGCCCTGGAAGAATCAGGCTTTACAGTATTGAAGAATGAAGAAATTTTTGGTTCCATGGAGAATTTTTCGATTACAGTTACGGGTATTGATGATCCTTTGAAAGGTAAGCCAAAATACCATTACGAAAAAACTTATTCTCGTTGGCATCTATTACTCTTACATGAGCCTGATATGATTCAACATGTCCCAGATATTCGCAATTATGACTTGATTTTAGCTGGGCATGCCCATGAGCCTCGCAAATATTTCCGTCGCTTTAAAAAGAAGATTAAAGGGGCTGAATATTTTACACACGGACTCTATGCCGTTACGGAAAAAACGATTCTCTCCATTTGTAACCGTGCGAGACGTTCTTATTTATCGAGTCGGTTCCGTTTAGTTCCTGAAATCATTTACTATCACCTAGCTAAAGATGATGTCAATTTATTAGCAGATAAAACCCAAAAATCCTCCACAAACGAGTAATCGCTTGGGAGGATTTTTTTTAGCTTGCATGGGATAAATTTTGAAAGATTGCCGTTGTTGCTTGATAAATATAGTGAGCAGTCTCTGCTTGATTCATTGTATATAGATGAATTCCCTCAGCATCTTGTGTCACTAAATCGACAATTTGATCCAATGCATAGGCGAGTCCGGCTTCTTTAAGAGATTCTGGTTGATATTCGTATTTTTCAAGAATCGCCATGAATTTGCGTGGGACTTTGGTTTGACATGTCTGAATCAAGCGAATAGCCTGTTTACGATTAATAATCGGCATAATTCCGGCTAATATTGGTACATTAATGCCAGATAACGCACAGGATTCTTGAAAACGATAAAAGGTATCATTATCAAAAAATAACTGCGTAATTAACTGCTGGCACCCACTTTCGACTTTTCTTTTTAAATTCAAAATATCTTCCACGCGATTTTTGGAATCAGGATGCATTTCTGGGTAACAAGCACCACTAATTTTAAAACTACTATCTTTTTCTTGAATATAGTCCATCAGCTCACTCGCATAGTGAAAATCATTCGGTTGGACTTTATTTTCAATGTAATCCCCACGCAAGGCTAAGATTTGTGAGATGTCGCGTTGGTGTAAAGCCTTTAAAATATAATCGACTTCTTTAGCAGTTAAATAAAGAGCTGGTAAGTGAGCGATTGCTGGAATTTTTAATTGATTTTGGACATAATCTGCCACATTTAAGGTGGTATCAATGAAATTTGCTTGCTGATTACTACAAGTCACGCTGATAAAGTCCGGACATAGACCTTTTAATTGACTTAACGTTTGAATCAAGCGCTCCTCACCTACCATTGAATTTGGTGGGAAGATTTCAAAGGATAGACTTGGTTTGCCCATACGACTCACTTCCTCTACAGTTTTTGGCTGCTTGGACTAAATGCACCAAACTCGCTTTAGTTTCTTTTTCACCTCTTGTTTTCAGTCCGCAATCTGGATTGATCCATACTTTTTCAATTGGCACTTTTGCTAATATTTGCTTAATCGTCTGCTCAATTTCTTCAACAGATGGAATTCTTGGGGAGTGAATATCATAGACACCTGGACCGACTTGGGTTTTAAAGTGCTGTGCTTGTAACTCATCTAAAATCGTTAAGTTCGAACGGGAAGCTTCAAAACTAATTACATCCGCATCCATCTGCTCAATAGCCGGAATAATATCTGTAAATTCGCTATAACACATATGCGTATGAATTTGGGTGGTCGGCTTGACCTTACTATGCACCAAACGAAAAGCTGGAATCGCCCAATCTAAATATTGCGTATACCAATCACTTTGACGTAGCGGTAATTTTTCACGTAAAGCTGCTTCATCAATCTGAATTATTTCGATACCATTGGCCTCTAAATCTAATACTTCTTCTTGAATGGCTAGGGCTAATTGCAAGGTTGATTCCTTCAAGCTGATATCTTCTCTAGGAAATGACCAATTTAAAATAGTTACTGGACCGGTTAGCATCCCTTTGACATATTTTTTAGTTTGTGCTTGAGCAAATTTAGACCAATAAACGGTAATTGGTTGCGCTCTAGAAATATCGCCCCAAATAATTGGTGGTTTCACGCCTCTAGTCCCATAAGATTGCACCCACCCATTTTTCGAAAAGAGATAGCCATTTAAGTTTTGACCAAAGTATTCCACCATATCATTGCGCTCAAATTCTCCGTGCACTAAGATATCTAAACCAATTTCTTCTTGCCATTTCAACCATTCTTTGGTACGTGTAGCCAAATAATCATGATATTGCGTTTTAGAAATCTCGTTACGTTTATATTTGGCACGGGTTTGCTTCACTTCCTTGGTTTGTGGGAAAGAGCCAATGGTAGTTGTCGGTAATAATGGCAATTGGAATTTTGCTTTTTGGATTTGTTCACGCACCTCAAAAGTATCTGGACGCGTAAAGTCAGCTTCGGTCAATTGGGCTAATTTTTGATGCACCTTTTCATCTCGCACCACTCGTTCATTCGTGAATAATGCTTGATTTGATGCTAAAACTTGCGGATTTTCCCCTTTTACTAACTGTGCCAAATCAGTTAATTCTGCTAATTTTTCCAAAGCAAAGGCAAAGTGGGCTTTAATATTTTCCGCAAACACTTCATTTTTCACGCTATATGGCACATGCAGTAAAGAGCAGCTCGTATTCAAGACGATATTTTGAGCAGGAATTTGTTTAATAATGTCCAATGTTTTTTGATAATCATTGCGCCAAATATTTTTACCATTCACAACTCCAGCAAAAAGCGTCTTATCTGCTGGAAATCCTTGTTTTACTAAAGATAAATTTTGGCGTCCTTCTACAAAGTCCAAGCCAATTCCATCAATATTTAAGGCGATTAATTCTTGATAAACATCACGTACATCGCCAAAGTAAGTTTGGACAAGTATATTAATAGCTTTATTTTCAGTCAGACGTTGATAAATGTTACAGAATAATTGTTTTTCTTCTGTATTCAAATCTTTTACCAAAGAAGGTTCATCTAATTGAATCCATTGGGCCCCTAATGCTTCGAGTTTACGTAAAATATCTTGATAGCCATCAACGAGAGACTCAACAAAATCTTTCGCACTCGTATTATCAGCATACTCTGCCAATTGTAACAAAGTAAAAGGACCAATTAAGACTGGACGCGTTTGAATCCCTAGTTCACACGCCTCTTGATATTCATCAAAAATTTTACTGCCAGTGACTTTAATTTGCGTATTTTTTTCAAATTTTGGCACTAAATAGTGATAATTGGTGTTAAACCATTTTTTCATTGGTCGCGCTTTGACATCCCCTTTTGCCCCTTGATAACCACGAGCTAGAGCAAAATATTTTTCTAACGGTGTTAAATCTAAATTCGCTACTTCTGCGGGAATGATATTTAGTAAAAAGGCGGTATCCAAGGTTTGATCATATAACGAAAAATCATTACTTGGAATAGCCTCAATCTGCGTTTCTTGTAAAATACGCCAATGTTTTTTGCGTAATTCTTTTGAAAAAGATAAAATTTGTGATTCTGTGATTTCGTTCCTAAAGTATTTTTCTGTTTGAAATTTTAATTCTCTATTTTCTCCAATACGTGGAAAACCAATAATTGTAGTACTCATACCCAACACTCCCTATTTATTTCTTGTAAGCAATCATAGCATATACTCAATATATTGGATAACTTTTATAAATTATTATCATTTATAGTTATAAACTATATCCTTAAAATATACTATAATGAAAATAACAAATAACCAAGAAGAAAACGTGTGATTCACTATAACCATCATTAACAGAAAAAATGTAGCACAGCAATTATTCTATTAAAACAGATAAAAATAACTTATATCATTATTTTATGAATTATTTTTTTACTTAATACATAAACGAATCAACTTATTGGCAATTTATAAAACATTTATATATCAGCATTTCAAATCATAAAATGTGTCTATCATTCAAATATGTAATAATTTAAGCTATCAAAATAAATATTTAATAAAATAAACCTTTTTAGTTGAATTTTCAGCTAAGATTGTTACAATAAAGACATTGTAAAGGAAGTACAACCATGAAAGATATTTATCAATTTGTTCAAAATTACACCCCTTATAACGAACAAGAGGAAAAAGATAAAAACTTGATTTTACAGCAGCTATCAACAGACAATATCCTAACAAGAAAAAATCTTGTGGCTCATCTGACCGTATCGGCTTGGATTGTTAGCCCTGATTTTAAAAAAGTGTTGATGGCTTTTCATCGTATCTATCAATCTTTTGCTTGGTTAGGGGGACATCTTGATGGCAATGCAGATATTGTGGCCGTCATCAGAAAAGAAATTCAAGAAGAAAGTGGCTTAAGTGAATTTCAACTTATAGAAGACCAACTCTTTTCGTTGGAAGTATTAACGGTAGATGGTCATGTCAAAAATGGGGAATATGTCTCAAGCCACCTACATTTAAATTTAACCTTTCTTTGTATCGCGAATCCTGATTTGCCCATTCGCATTCAGCCGAGTGAAAATAGTCAAATCGCTTGGCTAGCGGTAGACAAAATTTCCCAATCCGTTAGCGAAGTTTGGTTTATGAAACATATTTATCAAAAATTAATCGACAAAGTAAAATTACTAGAAGGTGAATCGTCATGCGCATCCAGCAACTAGCATATTTGGATAAAATCGTGGAAACTGGCTCGATAAACGAAGCAGCTAAACAACTCTATTTAACACAACCCAGTCTTTCTAATGCCATCAAAGAATTAGAAGAGGAAGTTGGTATTCAATTATTAATTCGCAGCAAACTAGGAGTTAGTTTAACCGAAGATGGGCGTGAATTTATGATTTATGCGCGACAAATTTTAGATCAGGTCCAGCTTTTAGAAACGCGTTACCATAAAAATACTAGCCGTAAGCAAACTTTTTCTGTTTCCGCACAGCATTATGCATTTGTGGTCCATGCATTTGTTGAATTGTTAAAATCAGTGGATAGCAAAGAATATCAATTTACCCTACGTGAAACGGAAACGCAGAATATTTTAGATGATTTAGCAAAATTTAAAAGTGAGCTAGGCATTTTATATTTAAATGATTTTAACCGCAAAGTCTTGCTTAAATTATTTAAGGAAAATGACTTACTTTTCACCCCACTTTTTGTCGCAACCCCGCATGTCTTTGTGAGTCGCTACAATCCATTGGCTGAAAAGAAAATCATTACTTTAGAAGATTTAGAAGATTATCCATATTTGTCATATGAACAAGGGGAAAATAATTCCTTTTATTTTGCTGAAGAAATATTGAGTACGACTTCGCATTATAAGAGTATTAAAGTAAGTGACCGAGCAACGATTTTTAACTTAATGGTTGGTTTGAACGGCTATACGATTAGTTCGGGAATTATCAGTAGTGAGCTGAATGATGATAAAATTATTGCGATTCCACTAGATGTGGATGACTCCATGACTTTAGGTTATCTACGTCATCGCCAAGTTCAATTATCACGTACAGCCAATCATTACCTAGAGTTATTAAAACAACATATTCGTGATTACGGTTTTGAGATTATTGACGAAAAATAATCTGCCAGCTGCTTGTAGCTGACCGACCCTTCTCACGACCTTATTTGACGGCGTTCAGCTGCTAGACATTGTGAAATTCGCCCTATCGCTTGAGAAAATCTCCTTTCATCCGATTTTCTAAGCGGTAGGTAAACACACGAATTTCTTCTAGGCTTTCCAAGCTGCTTCACAACCTTATTAAAACACCTACAGTCTTTGAAAATCTCGACTGTAGGTGTTTTTTTAGTTTAAATATTTTCGTAAATGTAGTGAATTAATTCTTCTGTCTTATCCCAACCTAAACATGGGTCGGTAATTGATTTACCATAAGTACCTTCAGAAATATCTTGACGACCATCTTCTAGGTAACTTTCAATCATAAAACCTCGAACCATTTGCTTGATATCCTCATTCCAAGCGCGATTGATTAACACTTCTTTGACAATACGAATTTGTTCTAAATATTGCTTACCAGAATTATCATGGTTGGTATCCACAATAATAAATGGATTTTGATAATCATCCGCTTTGTAGGCTTTCACGGCTTTTAATAATTCTTCGTAATGATAGTTTGGAACGAATTGGCCTTGTTCACTTAAAGCCCCACGTAAAATCACGTGTGCTAGTTCATTACCAGATGTTTTCACTTCACTACCGCTAAAGATAAATTCTTGACTTCTTTGAGCAGCATGCAAAGAGTTAAATAATACTTTCATATTCCCACTGGTTGGATTTTTTAGTCCTGTTGGGGCATCAATCCCACTTGCGACAAAACGGTGTTGTTGGTCTTCTACACTGCGCGCGCCAACCGCATGATAGCTAACTAAATCATCGACAAATACTAAGTTTTCTGGATAAAGCATCTCATCGGCAGTCGTTAAACCAGCTTCCACAATGACACGCTTATGTAATTTACGCACAGCTACCATCCCACGAATCAGATTCGTTTCGCCATTTGGATCTTGTTGGTGTAACATTCCTTTATAACCATCGCCATTGGTACGTGGTTTACCAGTATACACACGTTGAACGATGAAAATTTTATCTTTGACTTTTTCTTGGATAGCTGCTAATTTTTTGGCATATTCTAATACAGCTTCTTCATTATCTGCTGAACATGGACCAACGACTAGTAAAAAGCGTTGATCTTTACCCGTAATCACATCTCTTAATTCTTGGTCTCGCTTGTCTTTAAATGCTTGCTCTTCTTCAGATAAACAAGCAATGGATTTAATCAGTTCAAGATTCACTTGCTTGCTGACCGCTTCAAAACTCATTTTATCGCTCCCTTTTATTCTTTGAACTTTGCTTTCTTATTGTACTAAATAAAGAAAATTTCACAAAGTAATATGCTTTTATAATTGCATTTATTCTAACAAATCCAAGCAATCTGTTCAACCAAAATAATGAGAATTTTTTAATGTTTTTTCCTTTTGAAGTGATATAATCAAAGTGAACAAAAGTAAAGGTGGCACTACAATGATTTGGGAACGTTTTAAAAACATTCGACAAAATGAAATTTCTGAATTAATGACGATGCGATTGGATGGTTTCAAGCAAAAAATCTTAATCGAAGGACGTTTTCGCAATAATCCTATCCTCATCTTTTTACATGGTGGTCCGGGTAGTCCAGCACCATTTTCGGCAGGTTGTCGTGGGATGTTTCCTGAATTGACCGAAAAATTTTTGATGGTGTATTGGGATCAGTTAGGCTGTGGCGTGAATGACCGACAAATTTCAGAAGACTTTACCATTAATCACTTCGTTAAGATGACGGAAGATTTAATCAAACAATTAAAGCAAATGTTTCCTAAAAATGATTTGTATCTTTTTGGTTATTCTTGGGGAACGATTTTATCTACTTTAGTGACCAAACGTGTGCCACATCTAATCAATGGAGTGATGGCTTTAGGACAAATTGTGCGCGATTTAGGCTTTAATGAATTCGTCTATTATGCTTTAGAACATGCCAAAATGCCTAAATTTCGACAAAAAATTCTTGCAAAAATCAAACATAAAAAGAAACATTCCGTCTATGATTTGCGTAGAATTGAATATTGGATTAAACGATATACCAATGGCTATCAACCAAAAGGAGCTGAAAAATATCCACTCTTTTCGATTATTGCGATTATGCTCTCAAGCCCTGATTATCGTTTGAAAGATTTAATTGCGGTTTTACTAAATGGCACTCGTAAAAATCAATCGTTGGATAAAGAAATGATGCAAGTTGATTTAACCAACGATTTACAAAATATCGAGGTCCCTTATATTATGATTCAGGGGCAAGATGACTTAATAACACCCACACAAATGACTAGAGAAACCTATGAGCAAACTTATAATCCTAATTTGCAATTTGCCCTCGTGCCTAATTGCGGCCATCTACCTGGTAAAACCGCTCTAAAGGAAACAATTATGATTGGCTATCAGTATTTTATGTATATTGCTAAAAAGAAACAAAGACACTAAAAAAACGAATAGGCTTGCAAACGCGCGGTCCTATTCGTCTTTCATTTTTTTAATTACCAAACTTCTTTTGCAATCTCTTGTAATAGACGCATTTTCGCCCATTGTTGCTCAGGTGTTAATTTATTGCCTTCTTCTGTAGAGGCAAAACCACATTGCGGAGAGATAGCTAGATTTTCAAGCGGTACATATTCTGTCGCTTCTTTAATTCTTTCTTTAACCAACTCTTTATCTTCTAACTCTGGGAATTTAGATGTTACTAATCCTAAAACAACTTTGCTCTTTGGATTATGCCAGTAACGTAACGGTTTGAAATCTCCCGCACGATCACTGTCATACTCTAGGAAGAAGCCATCATAGTTCGTCGCAAACAATTCTTTTGCAATCACTTCATAGCCACCTGAAAAAATCCAAGAAGACGCATGATTGCCACGACAAATATGTGTAGTCACCACCATATCAGACGGCTTATTGGCTAATGCTTGATTGATAATATTTGTACAAATTTGTGCGACTTTTTCAGGGTCAATGCCTTTTTCAACTAATGATTTACGTTTGCTTGCATCGGCTAAAAAGGCCCAGTTGGTATCATCAAACTGCAAATAGCGACAACCTAAAGCATAAAAGGCTTGAATCGCATCCGCATAAGTCTTAGCTAAATCTGCATAAAAATCCTCAATATTTGGATAAATTTGAGCTAATTTCGAACTACCATCATTTGCTAGCACTTCTTGACGTAACACCATTGTTGGACTTGGAATCGTCGCTTTAGCTTGGTGCACACCATCATTACCGACCGCTTCTTTCAAAAAAGTAAAATCAGCTAAAAATGGATGATTTGGATTAAAGGCAATCTTATCAACCACACGGATATTATAAGATGGTACTGCAGCGCCTTTAAAATTCTGATTATAACCAGCTTCAGGGACATAACCTTCAATCCCTAATAAATTTTCTAAAAAGTCGATATGCCACCAACCACGACGAAATTCACCATCTGTAATGCCTAAAATGCCGACTTGTTTTTGTTCTTCAACCAACTTCAAGATTTCTTCGTCTTCTATTTGACGTAATTCATCTTTGGTAATCAGACCTTGTTGTAAATCGTGACGTGCTTGTTTAATACGTGCAGGACGTAAAAAACTACCCACGTGATCAACCGTATATGGTACTTGCATAAAAAATTCCTCCTTTTATTGTTTTTATTGTAACGATAAAACTCAAGTGTGTAAACAGTTAGCCAACTTTTAGACTGATAGATTTTGACTATTATTACTTATTACTTTTGACAATAATGTAAGTACTTCTTCATTTTCAGTCAGATTACTATGCGAGGCTGACACAATCTTTTCTTGATATTCGGTCTTGTTTTGGAAGATTTGCGCCCCCATTTGCACACTGGCTAACGGAACTGTACCATCTGTTGCTTGACTATTTAAGCTACCGGCAATATTAATCATTTCAAAATTGGTTTGGCGAATACTTGATACTAGATAATGATCTAACCACTCTGTCACATTGGCACTTTGATAGTTTTGATTTTCCTCTTCTACTACATCATTATAAGGTGTTCCCAAAGTAATCATACTAGCAACTTGGGGTTCGTCAGTCGTTTGCAAATTTTCTAGATATTCAGTAAAAACCAACCCACCATTCGAATGACCGACAAAGTTATAGGTCTCAAAGTCATAAAAATCAAGAATACTATGTAAGGCTTGCTGAAACCATTGCGCTTGTTGGCTAATTGCTGCAATGCCATCTTTTGCTTCTTCAAAGGCAATCACAAAAACCGGATGCTGACTGCTCTTTTTGATTTTACCTGTCACTTTCAAGGTGCCATCTGTATGTACGGTAATTTTTTCGACACTTAAATCCGGCGTCGTCTTCTTCAAGGTTGCCAACATTTCATCAAAGCGATTTTGCGTGCCATATGTGCCTGGAACCATGATCAAAGGGGTGGCGATTTGATAATTGACCTGTGCTGCCAATACATGATAGGTGGTGGAATCAGGATTGACTTCTACAGTTTTGGTCCCACCAATCAGTCCAACCAATAAAACCAACATTGGATATAACCATAAATACTTTTTATAATTTGTCATGCTACCTACCTTCTATTTTTTTCTAGCTCGATTATAACGCAACTATCTTTAAAAATTCTTAACCTTTGCTCAAAAATTGAATTACAGTTAGATGTCAAAATGTCACCTAACTGTAATCTTTAACTATAGGGAATCTGCTTGCTTTGTTAACTGCTGATTTTTCAACACATAGACTTCATCACTTGCATTCGCTACTTCTTTTTCGTGCGTGACAAGGATGATGCATTTTTCCTGTTCATGGGCAAGCTGCTGAAAAAGGGCGATGATTTCTTGAGAGGTTTGTTCATCTAAATTCCCTGTTGGTTCATCGGCCACAATCAAATCATGCCCGCAACAGACTGCTCGAACAATGGCGACTCTTTGCTGTTGTCCACCCGATAGATGACTCACTCGTTTATCAGCCAACTCACGAGTAAGGCCAACTTTTTCTAACTGTTGATAAGCATATTCTTTAGGATTGTCTTTTTGGGTCTGACTGATTGCCATCGCTGTTAATACATTTTCCACCGCACTCAGATAAGGTAACAGATTATATGCTTGAAAGACGATAGAAACACGATTTTTCCGATAGTTTTGAAGACCAATTTGTTTTAACGACTCCCCTTGATAAGTGATTTGCCCTTCTTTGGGGTGATCTAAACCAGCCAAAAGGGATAAAAAGGTGGTTTTGCCGCTACCACTTGTTCCTAAAATGGCATACATCTTGCGTGGCTCAAAGGTCAAATTGACTTGTTGAAACAATGGACGTTCATTTGTATACCAGTAACCTAAATTTTCAACTTGTAAAACCATATTTTCACCTCATTTTACGATATTAGAATTGATTTGGGATTTAGTCTAAAAATGCCAATAGATGCAAAACAAATTGCGATTAAAACAATCCCTATTGCTATGGCCGTTAAAAGCATGAATTGTTTTGGTTGCACGTTAATTTTCAGATTTTTCACTTCTTGTGATGCAGCAAATGGATTTTGACGATTGCCACCTGGTCGACTAGGCGGTGTTTGGCCATTTTGCACTTTACCTGGTGCCCCACCTGGTTGATTATTAGTCTGTTGGTTTTGGGTACTTGTGGTTTGTTGGCTAATCAGTTGGTTACCTAGTGCATTTCCTACAAGATTGCCTGTTACACCTGCAATGCCTAAAACAAATACTAAACAAATGATGATTTCGATGAAGAATTGGCCGATTAACTTGATGCGTGATTCACCCAATGATAACAATACGCCTATCTCATAGCGACGATCTTTCAAACTTAACATCACAATCAAAGTTAGTATCACTACACCTGCAACACCGACAAGGATAATAATATTTTTGGCAAATCCTTTGACATTATTCAGTGGTTGAAGCATTTGTTGATACATTTGATCATTGCTTTGAAGGCTAAAAGTATCGGTATCAATTAATTCTTCGGCTTGTTTAATGAAACTATCCATTTTAGCAGGATCTTCTAAGGTAAATGTCGCCTCATCAATCGTTTCACTATCTCCGCCTTTTAAGGTTGCTACCATCGTATAAGAAGTAATTAAGGTATTCGCCGGATTTAAAAAGTTAAACTGCATCCCTAACTCATCTCCGGCATCAGTGGTTTCATAAATACCTTTCACCTTTAATTCAACTTCCTTGTCATCACTGGTTGTCACTTTGAAGGTATCCCCGACAGATAAATCATTATCCTCAGCCAAAGTTTTTTCAATTATTACAGCGTTACTTCCTTCATCGGCACTAGTAATCGCACTTCCTTTGATTATTTTGGCTTCTCCTTGGGTAAAAGTCGTTAATAAGCTGCTATCTGAAACACCTTGGACGCGAAAATCTCCTTGCGACATGGCTTCTCCTGGCGGCATTTGGCCATTTCCTTGTTTACTTTGACTTGCACCAGAAGTTACCTCGTTGTCTTTGCTTTCACTCGTATCCTCGTTAGAACCACTTGTTGTTTCACTGGTACTGCTTGTTTCAGCACTACTTTCAATTGCTTCAATACCGCTTGCTGCATCTACTGAGGTGGTCGCTGTGTATAGATATGATTTCACCCCTGATAATGCCGCGATTTTTTTCGCATCACTTAAATTGATTGGCGTCCGGCTAAAAGTTTTTCGCTGACTTTGCTCAGAACTACTCGAGGTTTGGTCGTTATCTTCTCCCTTTTCCTTTGCTTGAAACATCGCCTCACGATTTTGAGTTAGTGTCACAGTGGCTCCGGTACTTTTTTGGGCATTAGTGATTGCTTGATTCGCTGCTTGATAGATACTCAAACCTGCTAAAACAAAAATCATTATGACGGATAGAATCGCAATCATTAAAACACTTTTGCCTTTTTTTGCCCAGAGATATTGATAGGCTCGTTTGATAAAGTTCATCTTGCTTCATTCCTTTCGTTTTTTTCAAGATAACGTCAATAACTTAAAGCTAGCTTAAAAATTTTAAGGTTCGATTATGGAAAGTCTGATATTCTTTCGTTACAATAATGAGGAAAGTAGGTGGATGCGATGATTAAACTATTAGTCATAGAAGATGAAAAAATTCTAGCTGAAAATATTAAAGAAATTATTGCTGATTTAGGGAAAGTGACGCTGTGTTTTGATGGTGAAGAAGGCTTGTATGAAGCGCAAAGTAAGATATATGATTTGATTTTGCTTGATTTGATGCTACCGAAGATGAGTGGTTATCAAGTGCTCGCTCAATTACGCCAAGAAAATATTCAAACACCTGTCTTAATCTTAACTGCCAAAGATAGCCTAGAAGATAAAATTACTGGTTTTCAAAAAGGGGCTGATGATTATTTAACCAAACCCTTTTATCGTGAAGAACTACGATTAAGAGTCAAAGCCCTATTAAGACGTTCGTTAGGCATGCACGAGGAAAATACGCTACAATATGGAAATGTCATTTGTGATTTAAGCAAAAAAGAAGTTCGTGAACACGAGACTGTCCTACCTATTCAAGGCAAAGAATTTGAACTGCTCGTCTATTTGATTCAAAACCAAGGAATGATTTTAACCAAAGAGCAAATTTTTGACCGCATTTGGGGCTTTGATTCGGAAACAACAATTACCGTAGTCGAAGTGTATATGAGTCATTTGCGCAAACATCTAAAGCAGACTGATATGGCAGAAAATATCCAGACCTTGCGCAATGTTGGTTATTTACTAGCCTCAAGAAAGGATTGAGAGAATGAAAGAAGAGATTACAAGCAAGCAACAACGGCGACTTTTCTTCTTTAATATTCTTGCTTTTGGAGGGATTTTTCTACTCTTAGGCTTGATTATTTTACAATTAATGCATAGCCTTGCTTATCAACAAACCGACAAAATGCTGAGACAAGTCATGAATCAACCAACTTTGGTACAGCTTGAAATTGCCCGTTTTGAACAAGAGGATTTATTCAATAGTCAGGGAGAAAGTCTAGAAAAACAACCACCTGATAAGGATTTCAAAGGCTTCAACCGTTTTAATACTCAGATGATTCTGTGGTCGAAATCAGGCGAAATCTTGAATAAATCTCTACTCGGCGGTCGTTTGAATGAATTAAATGCGTTAACACTCGACAAAAAAAGACTAGGCAAAGTGAAAGAACTTAGCCTGAATAATGGACAACTTTCCTTTCATTCCATCACCTATAAATATGAAAGTGAAAATTCCGCAGTGGCTTATGTACAAATTTTAGCCAATACCAACCAAGTCAGTGATTCCATGGCGACTTTTCAGATGATTTTAGTCATTTGTATGCTTATTTTTTGGTTACTATCGATTATCGTCAGTTTTTATCTCGCCAAAGCCAATATGCAACCTATTTTGAAGTCTTGGCACAAGCAACAAGAATTTGTCGAAAATGCCTCTCATGAGTTGCGCACCCCACTGACAATTATTCAAAATAGTTTACAAAAACTCTTTACACAACCAAACCATACCATTATGGAAGAATCAGAGACCGTTGCCCAAGCTCTAAATGAGACTAGAAGACTAAATCGTTTGACTGCTGACTTATTGACCATTGCAAGAAGTGACTCTAATCAACTGATATTGGAAAAATCTACTTTTCATATTGATACTTTTCTTACCCCAATTGTCGAACCTTTTATCGAAATGGCGGAAATTGAAGAGAAAACTTTTACCTTTGAGAATCTCACTTCTGATACAATTCATGCAGATCACAAGCGACTACACCAATTAGTTGTCATCTTGTTAGATAATGCTTTGAAGTATACAGATACTGGCGATGCTATCACGGTGCTTTCAAAAAGTAATGGTGCGTTTTGGCAATTAGAAGTAAAAAATACAGGGCCTTCAATTAATGAGGAACATAAAGCGCATCTTTTTGAACGTTTCTACCGCGAAGATGCTTCTCGTAATCAAGCAACTGGCGGCTATGGTTTGGGGCTAACCATAGCTTGGCAAATCATTCATGAACATCAGGGGAAAATTGAAGTGCTAGATATCCTCCCACGAGGCGTGAATTTTCGCGTTACTTTACCGTTGAAGCCAAAATCATGAGGTAAATACACGAATTTCTTCGAGGCTTCACAAGCTGCTTCACATCCTTTATAATCTGTGTTCAGCAGCTAGACATTATGAAATTCGCCCTACCGCTTGAGAAAATCTCCTTTCATCCAATTTTTCTCAGCGGTAGGTAAACACACGAATTTCTTCATGTCTGTTCAAGCTGCTTCACATCCTTTATACAAAAACGAGGCTGTTTTTGGCAGCCTCGCTTTTGTGTTATGGGAAAGGATAGTATATATAAAAATTGAAACAGCGGATTTAAGTATCGAGTTTTTCCACCCAATACGAGTACATTTTACACCTATCAACAAAAAAATGCTACTGATTTAAATGGATGAATAAAAATATTACTTTTCTTTTAATAAAGCGTAGAATTGAAAAAAAGATTTATTGTGTTTCCTAAAATAATTAAGAAAAACAGAAATCCTTATACGCCTCCTTACACATTAAAGATAACATTATCAAAATCGCTTGTCAAGTTGTAAAAGAACAATTTCTTCTCATAGTAACCCATATCATTCTCAACTATATATCATAATATTATTTATTTTAGCTATATTTAAGCAATGAAAGTAGTTTACTAATTATATCCAATCTAATTTTTATTAAAATAATATTTTTTCACACATTATCAAGACATAAATATTACCGTTTTATATTTTCTGCAAATTTTCAAGCATATCTATTTACAACAGGTAATTACTAGTGTTATAATGCAAAACGATAATAAAACAGATATACAATCTGTTACATCATATAAAATGTTGATTTATTTAGTTTTTAAAGAAAATGATACAGAAAGAAGTGTTACAGTTGAGCAAAAAAGAAAAACACGGTGCCGATATTATCGTGGATAGCTTGATTAATCATGAAGTGGATTATGTTTTTGGGATTCCTGGAGCAAAAATTGACCGCGTGTTTGATACTTTAGAAGATAAAGGACCAGAATTAATCGTTACACGTCACGAACAAAATGCGGCTTTTATGGCACAAGCAATCGGACGTTTAACTGGTAAACCTGGGGTCGTTATTGCAACCAGTGGTCCAGGTGCAAGTAACTTAGCCACTGGTTTAGTTACCGCCACTGCAGAAGGCGACCCAGTCCTTGCCATCGCTGGACAAGTAAAACGTAGCGATTTATTAAAATTAACACACCAAAGTATGGATAACGCTGCCTTATTTAAACCAATTACCAAATATAGCGCTGAAATTCAAGATCCTGAAACCATTTCCGAAGTCATCGCCAATGCTTATCGTATGGCTCGCTCAGGACAAAAAGGCGCAAGTTTCATTAGTATTCCTCAAGACGTTGTCGATAGCAAAGTGTCTGGAGATAGCATTCGTCCATTAAGTAAGCCACGTCTAGGTTCTGCCTCTAAAGAAGATATTGCTTACCTAGTGAAACGCATTAAAGAAGCGAAATTACCAGTACTTTTAGTCGGGATGCGTGGTTCAAGTGAAGCTGAAACGATGGCAATTCGTAAATTAGTTGCCCATGCGAAATTACCAGTTGTCGAAACTTTCCAAGCTGCTGGTGTGATTTCTCGTAAATTAGAAGATTCATTCTTCGGTCGTGTGGGGCTATTCCGTAACCAACCTGGGGACATGCTTCTAAAACGCAGTGACTTAGTAATTGCGGTAGGTTATGATCCAATCGAATATGAAGCACGTAACTGGAATGCTGAAAAAGATGCGAAAATTATCGTTATTGATAAAATTCCTGCTGAAATCGATCCATATATGCAACCTGAACGCGAATTAATTGGTAGCATCGCGGATACTTTATACTTATTAAGTGAAGCAATTGCCGATTATGAATTACCAGTTGACTCACTAGAATATCTAGATGGTTTACAACAAAAATTAAAAGAACGTGATATGGTCCCTTCTGAAACACATCCAGAATTACTACATCCACTTGAAGTAATCGATACTTTACAAGATTTTGTCGATGATTCAATGACTGTAACGGTTGATGTAGGTAGTCACTATATTTGGATGGCTCGTCACTTCAGAAGTTATGAACCACGTAAATTATTATTCAGTAACGGGATGCAAACTTTAGGGGTGGCTCTTCCTTGGGCAATCTCAGCAGCATTAGTACGTCCTAATACACAAATCGTCTCTGTATCAGGTGATGGTGGTTTCCTATTCTCTGCACAAGACTTAGAAACTGCTGTCCGCAAAAACTTAAATATTATTCATATTATTTGGAATGACGGCCGCTATAACATGGTTGAATTCCAAGAAGAAATGAAATACAATCGTTCTTCAGGTGTTGACTTTGGCCCAGTTGATTTCGTGAAATACGCTGAAGCATTCGGTGCTAAAGGAATTCGCGTACACGATGCTCAAAGTTTTGCACAAGCTTTACAAGAAGGCTTAAAAACAGATGGCCCAGTCATTATCGATGTTCCTGTCGACTACTCTGACAACAAGATGTTAGGTGAAAAGATGTTACCTGACCAATTCTATTAAGAAGGTGAAAATCATGTCAGAAAACACATTATATCAATTTGGTACTTTAAGTTCTTTACTTGCCGGTGCGATGGATGGTGGCAAAACAATTAACGACTTATTAAAACATGGTGATTTCGGTATCGGGACTTTAGATGGTTCTGATGGTGAATTAATGGTGATTAATGGTCAAGCTTTTCATGCCCGTCAAACTGGTGATGTCGTGAAATTATCAGGTAATGAAACTGTCCCTTATGCAGCAGTGGCTTATTTTGAACCTGAATATGAATTTCCATTGATTCAAAATGAAAATAGCGAAACAATCGGTAAATTAATTTACGATCATCTAAAAAGCGTGAATTTATTCCATGCTATCCAAATTAAAGGAACCTTCAAACACATGCATGTCCGTGTCGTTCCTAAACAACAAAAACCTTATCGCCCATTCTCTGCCGTGGTACAGCCTGAATTCGAAACGTATAATATTAGCGGAACAATTGTTGGATTCTATACACCAGAATTATTCCACGGTGTTTCCGTAAGTGGCTATCACCTACACTTCTTATCAGATGATGGTCAATTTGGCGGTCATATCATGGACTATGAACTAGCAGAAGGGATTATCACCATGCAAGCTTTAACAGAGTTTACGCAAGGCTTTCCCTCTACTCAAAACTTTCTAGAAACAGAATTTGATGTTCATGAGTTAATCAAAGAAATCGAAGTATCTGAATAATAAACAAACAACAAGGCCCTTACTGATGACAATTTTTTTCAGTAAGAGCCTTGTTTATTAATCATTGATGCGGATAAGTAAACCAAATCGCATGGAAGGATTGACTAAATAGTGTTGCTTTTCCACTCGGTCAAACCAGTATTGCCAGTAAAGTTTTTGAAACGGAGGATGCGATAAAAAACGGGGCGGATGAAATCAATTATGTCATCAATCTCACCAAAGCCAAGGAACACGACTATGCTTATCTTAAAGATGAAATGCAACAAATCGTCACGTGTTGTAAAGAGGCTGAGGTTATCTGTAAGGTTATTTTTGAAAATTGTTACCTCACTGATGAAGAAAAATCGCGCTATGTCAGATTGCCAAAGAAGTACAGCCTGATTTCATTAAGACTTCTACTGGCTTTGGGACTGGCGGTGCAACATTAGAAGATGTCGCATTAATGGTGGCACACGTTGGCGATAAAGTCCAAGTCAAAGCAGCCGGTGGTATTCGAGATGCTAAAAGTTTCTTAGCCATGATTCAAGCAGGGGCCAAGAGAATCGGGACTAGTTCAGGCATTGCGATTATGGACGAACTGAAAATAAAATAAAAAGAAAGGCTAGTCTATCTCGGCTAGCTTTTCTTTTTGTGTTACAATGAAGTTAACAAATTATTCGAGGTGATTGTTATGTATTGGATCATTGGTTTAATCGTATTTCTACTTCTTTTACCGCAAATTGTGGCAAGCTATCAAGAACAAATCTTTTATCGACTCAATCAAGAACGTTTAGCCAAAACAAAATCAGTCAATGTGCGTCAAGAAATCGAAAATGAAGATGGCTCTATAGATGTGCAACTTTTGGCTTTAGACGGGCTATTATTGCACGCGAAAGTCTATCCGCGCGAAAATCCTAAAGGTATCGTACAGCTTATCCACGGTGTATTAGAGCACAAAGGCCGCTATGATGATTTTTGTCGCTATTTAAATGCCCAAGGTTATGTCGTTGTGATTAGTGATACACGTGGTCATGGCCATTCTACCAATCAAAAATATCCACACGTCATGATGCAAACCGTTGATGAACTGATTTTTGACCAAGTGCTGGTTACCCGTTTTATTAAAGAACGCTATCCTAACCTCCCATTAAGTTTATTTGGTCATTCGTTAGGCTCCATGATTGCAAGAATCTATCTGCAAAATTATGATGACGAAATCGAGCACTTAATTTTAACAGGTACGGTCACGCCTTATCCACTTGCTCCTGTGGGTGTCTTTTTAGCGCGTATTGTGGTCTTTTATTTTGGAAAATCAGGTCATAGCGCACTTTTAAACGCCTTAAATCCTGGAAAAAATGATACGCTGGATTGGATTAGCTATAATTTGGATAATCTCGACCGCATCGCCAAAGACCCGCTCTGCCAAGTGCGCTTGACCAACAGTGGGATGCTGACCATGTTTACGATTAATACACGGCTCAAAGAAATCGCTAAATTCCAATGTAAAAATCCTGATTTGAAGATTTTGAGTGCGACTGGTGTGGATGATACTTTGATTACCGGTGGCGAAAAAGGACTTGCTGAAAGCTTAGATACCTTGAAAAAAATCGGCTATCACAATATCACCAATCTCGTCTATCCAGAAATGAAGCATGAAGTTATACAAGAAAAAAATCGCCTACAAGTCTATCAAGACATCGTAGCCTTCATCGAAAACAAGTTAAAAACTGAGGTGAAATCGTGAAAATCCTAATTCCATCTGCAAAAGAATTGAATCTAGCCATTAAAGACCAATCCTTTCAAGCGCTTAGTCCAAAAACGAAGGATATTGTCGCTACTTTTTCTGAACTATCATTAGCGGAAATACAAAAAGCATACAAAATCAATGAAGACATGGCTGCCAAAGTCCAAGCGCAATGGCAAGCACTCCAAAAGCAAAACGCGCAAACTTATCCAGCTTACTTATTACTAGATGGCTTGATGTACCGCCAGTTTAATAAAGAAAGTTATACTCAAGAAGAAAGTCAGTATATCCATGATTTTCTGGCTATAACCTCTGCTTTATATGGGGTCATTCCCGCTGATACACCGATTGCTCCTTATCGCCTAGACTTTCAAACCAAAGGCAAAATTCAGGGACAATCCCTGCGAAAATTCTGGCAATCTTCTTTTGATCAAGCTGTTAAAAATGAGGAAATCATTCTTTCGCTGCTCTCTAGTGAATTTGAAGAAGTATTTAGCAAAGACTTGCAGCAAAATTTTTATCAATGTGTCTTTATGGAGGAAAAAGAAGGCAAACGCAAAATCCACTCTACCATTTCTAAAAAAGCCCGTGGGAAAATGGTCAAAGAACTCATCTCTCATAAAATTCAAAGCATTGATGACATTCGCAAGTTAACTTTTGACGGTTTCAGCTTACAAAAAGATGAATCAACTGACAAACGCCTAGTCTTTGTTAAAAAAGTGTAGAAAGTAACTGCACTGCTTTGCGACCTTAATCCACGGTGTTCAGCAGCTAGACATTGTGAAATTCATGTCCGAGCGAGTTGCTTTGCGACCTTATTGACGGCGTAAATCGACTAGCCGCGTCGGCGTATAAGCCATCTCTTCTGGGAAAGGCTTTACTTCTCGGATTTTCCTGACATTCCGGACACCCTTATCCGCTCGTAGCTGATCGACTCGCCTCACATCCTTTATCTACGGCGTTCAGCAGCTAGACATTGTGAAATTCGCCCTCCCGCTTGAGAAAATCTCCTTTCATCCGATTTTCTCAGCGGTAGGTAAGCACACGAATTTCTTCATGTCTAAGCGAGCTGCTTCACGACCTAAAATAAAAAACGTTGGTGTTTAAGTTTTTGTTCTTAAACACCAACGTTTTTACTATTTTACCATAATGTGTATGGATCTTCTTCTTTTGCAAATTTGCCTGTGTAATCATCATCTAAAAGTTTTTGGTTTTCATGTAATTGTGAATAACCAGCCAATCCTTTACGATATAGGATTTGCATTGAAATACCTAGAAGGATGATAAAGACAATAGCTAAAATGACTAAAATCAACATTGAGTTACGATAGAATTCATCGCCCAGACCGGTTGAAATAGCTTGACGTAAGCTGTAAATTGAGTAAGTCATTGGCATGAATGGATTTAATACATTGTAGAATTTGCTAATCAATGGCATTGGGAATACCCCACCTGATGAACCTAATTGCATAACTAGGAGCAACACGGCAATGAAACGTCCAGGATTATCAAAGCTCATCGCTAAGAACATAATCATAAACATGAATAACCAAGCAGTTACTAAAAGTGTCATGTAGAAGTTCATTGGTTGCGCAACTTCTAAACCAATCATTCTCATCACTGTACCAATGATTAAAGCCATCATTGAAGAAGTGATAAATCCGATAGTTAGTTTGCTCATAAACCATTGAGTGGCATTGCTATTTTTACGGTCTGCAATTTTACGGATTGGATAAACAAAGTTAAAGACTAGACAGCCGACAAATAATGATACACTCATGAAGTATGGCGCTAATGCATGTCCATAGTTTGGCACATCACTGTATTTTTCTTGTTTTGTCTTAGTAGGATCAGCAATCATTTTCGCCGTATTGTTTGTTAATTTCACATCTGTTAATTTATCAGAAGCTTCACCTAATTTATCTGCTAATTCTTTATTGCCATCTTTGACTTGTGTAGAACCATCCGCAAGTTTATTTACACCATCTGCTAATGCTGGGATTTGGCCGTTTAAGGTATTTAATCCATCACTTAATTGGCTTGCTCCACTGTTTAATTTCGCAGAGTTAGCTGTTAATTCCTTCATACCAGCGTTTAATTGCTTGCTACCGTCAGCTAATTGATTGGCACCACTAGCTAAAGCAGGTAGTTGACCTTGCATTTGATTTAGCCCAGCAGAAAGTTGACCTGAGCCTGAGTTAAGATCAACTGACTTAGCATTCAACAGATTTAAGCCGCCATTTAATTGACTACCACCAGCCACTAATTGTTTCACACCATCAGTTAAAGTTGGTAATTGACTTTGCATTGCTTTCATGCCACCAACAATTTGATTGGCACCGCCAGTTAATTCACCAGACTTGCTGTTTAATGTAGCAAGACCTGAATCTAGCGCTTTACTACCATTAACTAATTGACTAACCCCATCATTTAATGTAGGTAATTGAGATTGAACTCGTGCTAAACCACCAGCAATTTTTGCTGCTCCAGGAACAGCTTCTTTTTTCACTGTTAAAATGCCGTTAATTAATTCATTCAATCCTGCAGTTGCTTGATCTGTATTTGCAGCTAATTGAGAAGTAGTTGTACTTAATTCGCCAATTATTGATGTATCAACACTTGGTAAATTATTAATTAACTGACCAACTTGTGTTAATGTTGCACCAACATTTTGTAAACTATTACCAGCTGCCGTAACTTGTGCACCAATTTGTTGATTATTGGCACCGACTTGTTGTCCGATAAGTTGTGCTAATTGTTGAGCAGGAACAGTCACATTGCCATTCGCATCTGTTGGTAATTGACTGACTACATTAGAAGCAACTTGTGCTGGACTCGTTTGTAAGGTTTGACCAGCCGCTGCAAGACTTGCTCCAGCACTTTGTAAGTCGGCTTGAACGGTTGCAAATTGTCCTTTTAGTTGACTTAATTGATCTAAAGGTAAATTATTTAAAGTTGGTAATACAGCATTAATGGTATTGATGTATTCTCGAACACCTTTTACATAGCTTCTTAATTGTGTTGCTTGTTCTTCACCAAATTGGCTTGTACCAGCTTGTAATTGATCAGCTAATTGCTTAGAACCTTTTGCTAAATTGTTAATACCTTCAGCTAAAGCAGGTAATTGACCTTGCATCGTTTGTAATCCAGCTGCTAATTGACTACTTCCATCACCAGCTTGAGCAACGCCTGCTGTATAAGCATTTAAGCCATCGACAAATTGGTTACCGCCACCAACTAACTTGTTGACGCCATCGACTAAGCCAGGAACTTTATAGCTTAATACTTTCAATCCATCAACTAATTGGTTACTACCAAGATAGGCTTGTTTAACACCAGCTGTATATTGGTTAACGCCAGTATCTAATGCTTTACCACCATCAGCTAATTGGTTCACGCCTCCAACTAGAGTAGGCACTTTACCATTTAACTGTTGTAAGCCTGCTGCTAATTGGTCGCTTCCTTTGGCGGCTTGACCAGCACCATCTGTGTATTGTTTCACACCGTCTGCTAATTGTTTGCCACCATCATCTAATTGTTTCACACCACTAGATAATTCAGGAACTTTACCTTGAACCGTTGCAATACCATCAGCGACTTGTTTTGAACCATCTGCTAATTTCGTTGCACCATCCGCAGCTTGCTCCATGCCATCGCCAACTGTTTTCACCATTTTGATAATCACATCAGCATATGATTTGGTTACTGACTCGCTGACTTTTGCTTTTAATTGGGTCATGGCATTTTCACTGATAACTTCCCCTAAAAAGTTCAACCCACCATTTGTTTCATAGGTTAAGTCCATTTTTTCAGGGTCAGTATCTAATACAGAGGCTGCATTTTCAGAGAAGTTTTTCGGAATTTTCACGATCATATAATATTTACGATCTTTCAGTCCTTCTTGTGCCTTTTTAGCTGAAACGAAATGCCAATCTAAATCGTCATTTGATTTCAACTCTTTTACCAATTTGTCACCGACATCAACTTTATTTCCTTCTAAAGTTGTTGGTTGGTCTAAATTCACCACCGCAACTGGTAAATGATTAACTCTGCCGTATGGATCCCAAATTGATTTTAGGAAAATACTTGCATAAAGAATAGGTAAACACATCGCTACGATAACAGTAACGAATAGTAATTTGTTTGCCCAGATTTTCTGGAATTCTTTTTTAATCACTGCTTTCCACCACTTTCATATTTAATTGTCAAAGAATCAAAAAATTGATAATTACTTCAATCATCGAGAAACTTCACCCTTTAGAAATCTTTTTCCGAAAGTTTTCATAAAATTGGGTAAAAGAATCCCACGAAAGCTATTTTACTCATCTTTGAACCCTTTGCAAGTGCCTTTACGACAAAACCAAAAAAGTGTATGGATTGCACATAAATCGCAAACAAAATACTTTACAAAATGGTTTTCAGATAAACTTTAAAATAACTAAAGTGCTGTTTTTTAGCACAAAAAAGCACAGACTGCTTAAGGCTTGTCTGTACTTTCATTGTTTTAATAGGCAATATGATAAGTGGTTTCAGAATGGAAAGTCTCTTCTGGGCGTAATAGAATCGAACCATATTGACTGAACTTTTCTGCACCCGGGATGCCTTGAGGTTCAATTGCAATCGAACCGCGCGCTACCATCGTTCCATTCTTCATTGGTGTCCCTTCTTCATGGGTACCTGTGATATAAAGAATAATCGCATCGGAATCAGTTTTGATTTGCATACTTACTGCTTGATCAGGACTGGTAATTGTCAAGTCATAGTCGTTGTCATGATGAAGGACAAATGGATCATCAAGCGTGGTTTCGCCGATTTCTTTTAAAGTTCTAAAATCAAATTTTGTTCCTGCCACTTTGGTAAATTCACCCGTCGTTGTGACATCTGGATTAGTCGTTGCTTTCTTCTCAGCGCCAACTTGTAATAAATGACTGTTGACGGGATTTCCTTCACTACCAGTTAAATTATAATAGCCATGGCAAGTTGGATTATATAAAGTGGCTTTATCGGTTTTCGCTTCATAAGTCATCTTTAAATTGTCCTCTTCATCTAAAGTATAAATCACTGTCGCTTGGACTTCTCCAGGAAAGCCATCTGCGCCATCAGGATGTGTAAAGCTATAAATAACCCCTACTTTGCCTTCTTGCTCAAAAGTTTCAGCTAACCAATCTTTGGTATCAAAACCATTGGAACCTGAGTGTAAGGTATGCGCATTATTATTTGTTTCAGTGGTATAAGTTTGCCCATCAATGGTGAACTGACTATTGGTAATTCGTCCAGCGACAGGTCCAATAGTCGCGCCAAAGTAACGCAATTCTTTTTGTAAAGCCAAATCTTTAGGAGCGGCCACAATATCACGTAGCTCTTCTTTTAATGGCACTTGAATAGCTAAAAGGCGTGCACCAAATGGACTAGTTAAGACTCTTAACCCTTTAGAATTTGTTAGTTCATAGACTGTTTCATAATTTTTATCATGGATTTGTTTCACTGTTAACATGATTTCACCTACTCTAATTATTAGATACATTCTTTATTTTAAACCAATTCATGTAAGCGTCAACAATATTTGCGAATTTTTGGTTATATTGTTCAAAATATTGAGTCGTATTTGTATTAAATGACAAAACGCCTAACTCACAACTCATCGTAAGCTAGGCGTTTATTCTCTCATTATTTTGTTTCAGCTTTTAAGCGTTCCACGTCACGAGCAATCATTAATTCTTCATCTGTTGGAATCACTAATACTTTCACTTTAGAATCAGGTGTTGAAATGACTAGTTCTTCGCCACGTTTTTTATTTTGTTCTGGGTCGATTTCGCAACCAAACCAGCTCATACCTTTCATAATTTCGCTACGAACATGAGCATCATTTTCCCCAATACCAGCAGTGAAGATAATGGCATCTACGCCGTTCATTACTGCAACGTATGAAGCAATATATTTACGGACACGATCCACAAAAATTTGGTAAGTTAACTCAATTTGAGGTTTGCCTAGATTTGCTTCGATATCACGCATATCACTAGAAATACCGCTCAAACCAAGTAAACCAGATTTTTTATTTAAGATTGTCAACATTTCGTCAATGTCAATGTCTAATTTTTTCATTAAATAAGGTAATACAGCAGGGTCAATATCACCAGAGCGTGTACCCATTGTTACCCCAGCTAGTGGTGTGAATCCCATAGAAGTATCCACTGAACGGCCACCATCAACCGCTGTAATTGAAGCACCATTCCCTAAATGACAAGTAATTAGTTTTAATTCTTCAATTGGTTTGCCTAGTACTTCAGCCGCACGGTGCGCAACATAGCGATGACTTGTACCATGTGCACCATATTTACGGACTTTATATTTATCATAGTATTCCATTGGTAAGCTGTATAGATAAGCGAATTCAGGCATATTGGCATGGAAAGCAGTGTCAAATACCGCTACATTAATGACGCCTGGTAATAATTTACGGAAGGCACGAATTCCCATGACGTGAGCTGGATTATGTAATGGCGCGAAGGCAGCACATTCTTCAATTTTTTCCACAACTTCATCATCAATGACTACTGATTCGCTGTAGTATTCACCACCATGCACGATACGGTGACCAACCCCTGTGATTTCGTCATAACTTGCTAAAATGCCTAGTTCAATTAATTGATCCATTAACATTTGGACAGCAATTTCATGATTTTCAATGTCTTGCACTAATTCAAATTTTTCATCTTCACCATATTTAATAGTAAAGATTGAATTAGGTAAACCAATACGTTCCACCAAACCTTTGGCAACAACTTTTTCTTCCGGCATTAAATATAATTGCCATTTTAAACTTGAACTTCCCGCGTTAATTGAAATAGTTTTTGACATAATATCGACCTCTAATCTTTTGTAAATTACCTAATTTAAATAAGTTTCTTTCCATTGCGCGAACTCTTTGAAGAATTCAGCAATTTTTTCCGGTTGTTTTAAGGTTTGTAAGCGAGCTAATAAGACTTCACTTACTTGCTTTGCTCCTTGTCCACGGTTTTGCAGCAAGATGATGCTTTTTTTCGAACGTTCATTACGGAATAGATCATCTGGCAATTGAATGATTCCTTGTAAATAAACTTTTTCTTGAAGCAACTTTTTGAATTGGTCGCTTTGTGGACTTTCTAGAAATTGACTTGGCATTAGGAAAATACCAAAGCCAGCTTCTTTGACATACTTCATCGCTTGTTCAATGAGCAAGTGGTGGGCATAGGTATGTTCATTTTCCGCGTGAACGATAAAATCTTTGGCCTTTTCATCAATTGGGTAATAGCCGACTGGTAAATCACCAACGGCCACATCCACTGGTTCAATTAGTAAGTCCTGTAAGCCATCTTGATGGAATAAAGTAACCTCACTTTCGAACCATTGACTATTGGCGGCTGCTACTGCTAAAAGTGTCTCATCATTATCCACACCAATCGCGGTTGTATGATATTTGGCTAAGGCTAGATTATTGACAATGGTGAACAAAAGATTGCCCATCCCTGTCATTAAATCCAACATGCGTAAATTTGCTTTTTGATCCATATAGAGTTGCTCAATCAAATAAACAAATAAAAAGCCAATGCCATCGGGGGTCAATTGATGATTTGCTTGTAGTTTTTCCGTCTGTGCCCCTTTTAACAGCAACAATTGACTGATTTTACGTTTTTCTTCGGCGGTAAATTCATCCGCTTTTAATTGTTCGTATAAAGGAGTGAGTTGATCAATGCTTTCTTGATTAGGGACTCCTTCAATAACACGAATGGTATATTGATCATTGATATTTTCAACATGCTCAATATAAGCATCTAAAAATGAACATCCTAACGCTTGCTGCAAGATTTGAATAGCTTGCAAATGCGTGTAAAAACGTTCTTCGATTTTTTCTGGAAACATGATTTCAACTCCATTATATAATTTATAACAACTTTACCGTCTGTTTAATTTTATCTCAATTTGTGATATTTTTCAATCGCTTTCTTTAATATCATTTGTTGAAATAATTTCTGAAAACGTTGAAAAATCAACAAAAATGCTTGGAAACATTCTTTTCATTTCCAAGCATCTTTGTTTTGTCATCTGTATTAATTTATAAATTATATAACTAAGCTAGTCTATCAAGGCTTTGTTTTGTCACTGATTATCGTCGTTGTTTCATCTGAAGAAGATACCGAAACATTCAGTGAATCTCTTATTTTCATAGAATCGGACTTTAAATAAATCCAAAGTATCATTTCATCAGTTGTTTTTTGATAGTGAATTTGTCCAATATTGTAGTTCACCACGCCTTCTTTGTCATATTTTGTTGGATTTTTTTGATAATCAGCTAACAACAATTGTTTCATCATTTGGCGTTGGAAATAGTGTTTGACCTCGCGATTAGCCAACTGCTGATGATGAAAGCTACTTGTCAGCATCATTAAAATCACACTCAACAAAAAAATGAAACTCAGGACAATCATCAAGATGCCGGCCTTAGGTGGTTTTAGGCGGTAGTAAAAGTGTCGCATGCTTCTCGTTTCCTTCCTTAAAGTAAACATCGATTTGAATAAACTGATTGTTTTCTTGAAAGTGAATGGATTTTACTTGTTTTAAGATGGGTTGATTACCACTATTAATCGAAAGCATAAAGTTATTGGTCGCACTTAGCTTTAAGATTGCCTTGGGATAATAGCCATTTTCCGCTACTTTACTTTCAAGAACGACTTTTTGCGGTTCGATTTTGACCCATTGAAAATCTTTTAATTGATGTTCTAGCTGAATCATGGAAAGTTGAAAGTCTTGGGTTTGCTGAAAGTGTAAGTAGTTATCAATTTTTCGCATCCCAAAAAGTAACTGATTCATCCCTAAAAGCGTCAGGCCAATCAAAAATAGCGCCCACAAACATTCAAAAAGGGTAAAGGCTCGTTGTTTATTCAATGGCTATCACCTGTATTTTCCCTTGATCCTCATACTGAAAATCTGCTTTTTGATACTGTTGATGATAGACTTGCACATACAACTGCTCATAAGCGGCGCGCATATTTTCTAGATATTGTTCTTCTCTTTTTAATTCTTGAATATAAGAGACCGCACTGCTCCAAAGCAATAAAGCACAACTTGCAAATAAAAAGAGACTAAATAAACTTTCCATAAAGATATAAGCTGGCTGATTAAAGCGGGATAATTTTCTTTTCATAGCGACCACTTCCAAAATAAAATGAATAAATCACCTTGCACCGCGCATGTTCATCGGCAAATACGACTTTGCTAGCTGGGGCATAATTACCGGTCTTACTACTAAAACGTAGATAGCGAGCAGAGGAAATACAGTGAATACCCTCTGGATAGTGAAACACAATAGCGGAAAACTTTGGATGCTCCATGCGAATCCCACTCGCATTGATAATCATTTCTGAAGGCGCATCGGTGGTAATGGCCCGGGCAATGGTTAGGTAAAAGCTAGATTCAAATTGACGAAAAAAACGCGCGCGCTCAAGTTGTTGTTGCATCTTTTGGTAACCATGCACACTTAAACTTGCTAATGAAGTCAAAAGCCACAATACCAATAGACACTCTATCAAAGTAAAAGACATTATTTTGCGCTTAGTTTGCTGGGGTTGGCGTATATTCATCTTTCACTTCATCTTTATGCTTTTGATAGATTTCAGCACGTTTTTCACCGACTAATTTGACAATTTCATCCTCTTTTGGTTCTTCGCCATTTTCTGCCTTAAATAACTCTATTTCCTGTTGGACGACCTTAGCAATGGCAATATCTGATTTTTTCTGCGCATCATTACCTTTTTTAGTTAAATTCGGCACAAAAATCATCATTAACATGCCAATAATAAAAAGGACAATAATCATCTCAATTAAAGTAAATGCTTTGAATTTTTTTCTTTTCATTCTCTTTTCCTCCATTAACTAAATTGGCCGATTTGACTGTAAACCGGCATTAAAATTGATAAATACATTCCCAACACTAAAATTGCAACAAAAAAGAAGACAACGGGTTGAATCCACTGCATCCCTTGCTGTAATTTTTGCTGGAAATTTTCTAAACTCAAGCGACTATAAATCGTTAATTCTTTGCCTAAATCACCGATCATCTCCCCTTGAAACAAAATCTGGGTAAACTCTGGTGTAAAAAATACTTCATCGGCTAAGGCTTGTTGTAAAGTGAGTCCAACTGAAAGCTTCTTAGCGACATCGCGTGATAATTCATACATAAAGGAATGTTTTTCCAACTGTTGCATACATATAATGATTTGCCTAAGTTCTAAGCCTTGTTGCAATAATAGTCCCCACTCAGAAGCAAAAAAACTCGTATAATATAGCTGAATCAACGCCTTGATACCCGGAATCCGGCAATAATATTGGACTTTTTGTAATACAGGCAAGCGACGCCATAAACTTTTTTGCAAGATATAACCCAAAACACTTATCCCACACACACCTACTAAAATATTCGGCGCATACCATAACAGGAAAATCATCCCCTGTTTTTTGCTGACCATGCCCGTCTCAATAAACTGAGGTAATAAGATAAAGCGCATCAGCAATAACATTCCTACCAAAAATGCCAATAATAATACAGGATAAAATAAGATTTGCTGCATTTTTTGAAGACGTTCTTGGCGTAGTTTTAATTGCTGATAAATACTAGCTAAAGTGAGCGGTAAATTACCATGAATTTGCGCCAATTGAATCTGGGCGATAATCTGTGGACTGAAGTGAAGCGTGCGAAAAATTTCTTCTAATTCAGTTCCTATACAGAGCATTTTTTCGATTTGGGCTAAATACTGCGGTGATAATTGTTTTCCTCGTTGAATTAATTGAAAACTACTTTGCATCGAAAATCCGCTATTTAAATAAATGGAAAGCAAGTAAACGAGTTGCTTTTGGGCTTTTTTATCTTTTTTGACCTTCATCATAATACCTCTGATACTGCTTAAGACTGTCACTAAAAGGTAAATAAATAGCTGGTTCACTGTAAAATTCATAACCAAAAACCACTTCTGCTTGGTCATTAGGATCATTTAACATCCGCTGATAAATAACCCCCATCAAACAATTATCTAACTCACTTGTTTCACCGATTAAATCAATGAGCCGACTTTTCGTTTCACGGACGCCTTTAGCATGAACAGTCGCAAATACTTTGTGTCCAGTTAAGGCGGCTCGAATCGCTGCTTTGGCGGTACGTTCATCACGAATCTCGCCAATGATTAAAATATCCGGACGATGACGCAAAGATAATTTAATTAATTGATCATAGGTTTGATTAATTTTATCGTTGGTCTGTAACTGCAAAAAGCTCGGTTCCTCAATTTCTACCGGGTCTTCAATCGTAATCACTTGCCCTTTAATTTGTTTGGCAAGCTGATACATTAAAGTCGTTTTGCCCGAACCCGTCGGACCACTGAAAAGATATAACCCTGCTGCTTTGGTTCGTTTGACAATCGTTTCAAACTGTTCATAGCTAAAATAATGCAAATGATCGACGGATAAATTGTACAAAAAGCGAATGACCATACTTTCATTGCCACGATAATCACCCACTGTGGAAAGTCGTAATCTTTGCACCTCATCATGTAATGGATAACTGATAGCTCCTAGTTGGGCGCGGCGATGTTCTCCTACATCCATTTCCCCCAAGTATTTAAAACGCGTTATTAATTGTTGGGCGATTTGGGGACTGACTTCTTTAAATGAAGCAATTTCTTGATTTTTTCTAAATTGAATTACCCCTTTATCCTCACGTAAGTACAAATACATATCTTGCATCTGTTCTTTAACCCGATGCGAAAAATATATACATTTCTAATTGAATATTTATATTTCTGCTGTGGCACAACTTATATCCTCAGAATTTCGTTTTGCGCCTTGCTCATTCATCCTGTCCGATTTTGGAATTCCTACTTTCGTTTGATATAACAGTCCAGAGCCTTAAATTCCCTAGCATCGATAGGTACATATTTAAACCATCTTTTGAGTGATTCAGTTTAAATTTGATAATTCGCTAAATTTATCGAAGCATTTAAATCTCTGTCTAGCGTAAATCCACATTCACAATGGAATACTCTATCACTTAGTTTTAAATCCTTCTTTATTTTTCCACAATGCGAACAAGTTTTTGATGAAGGATACCATCTGTCTACTTCTACAAATGATATTCCTAGTCTTTCACATTTATATTTCATTTGCCTTTTAAATTCATAAAAGCACTGACTAGCAATAGACTTAGCTAAATATTGGTTTTTCATCATACCTTTTACATTTAAATCTTCCATTACAATTCGATAAGGCTTGGTTTTCACTATATCGCTTGTCGTTTGGTGTAAATGGTTTTTTCTGATGTCTGAAAGTCTTTTATGTAGGCTTTTAATTATCTCTTTTTGTTTGCCTATATTCTTTATTTCTTTTAATGGTTTCTTATAGATAGGTTTTCTATTTTTAGTGTAACCTGCTATATTGCGTTCAATCTTTCTGCTAAGCTTTCGTTGTTCTCTTTTTAGTTTTTTCTCAAGACGTTTCACTTCTTTAGTCTTGTTAATGTTTTTGTATACTTTGCCATTGCTTGTAACAGCAAGACTTTTTATGCCTAAATCAATCCCTAAACTTTCATCTGTTAGTTCAGCTTTCTCAAATTCTTTTTCGTAACCGACAGATAAATACCAATTTTTGCCATCAAATGATATTCTAGGGTTTGAATAATGTTCACCTTTTTTAATCTTAGGTAATGCGCTACACGTCTTAACGTTTCCTATTTTTTCTCCTCTGAAACCACCTTTTGTTCTTTTCAGACTTTCATAATTGACATAAAAACTATCCTTACATCTATGTTTGCTTTTAAATTTTGGCTTACCGCTTATTCCCTTCAACCATCTTTTTAGCGCTAATTCCGCATCTTTTACAGCTTGCTTCATCACATTGCTTCCGACTTCTTTTAACCATGTATGCGTAGTTGGTTTTAACACATTATTAATATGCTTTCTAACTTCTGTTTCTTTGAGCATTTTTTTATGTTCTGCATAATATTTCTCGTTTTCAGCTAGAAAATAATTGTAAGACCATCTAGCTACACCACATGATTTCCTAAATAAGATTTCTTGCTCTTTTGTTGGTTTCAATCTTATTTTAATCGCTGTTCGCATTATTTTTCACCTCGTGAATCAAGCGCTTAGTTTTTTTAGAACGTTGACCATATAATCTATTGGCAAAAACAGTAATGATTTGTATTAAATCATCTGTCAGTTCCTTTTCTTTTGATGTTTCGGTATGGTCTATGATTTCTATTTCGATATTATTAATAAAACAGAGATATTCAATTAACTCATAGCCAAATCCTACCAGCCTATCCTTATATAGGATGACTATTTTACTGATTTCTTGGTTATTTATTTTGTCAATTAATTTTTTTAGCCCCTGTCTTTTATAATCGATACCACTTCCAATATCGGTAATCATTTCAAAACTATAGCCTTTAGCAATCATATAGGTCTTAACATTATTGACTTGATTTTCTAACTCGTCTTTTTGACTCGGTGTACTAACTCTGCAATATCCAGCAACAAGCTTTGCCTTTTGTTGAGTATCGCCAAAATATTTTAATTGTTCGGTAGAGTAATAGCGCGTGCCACCTTTTGAAACATGGTATGGTTTAAGATCACCACTCGCATCCATCCTTCTTAAAGTCGCTATATTTACTCCTACCTTTTTAGCAAATTTACCAATGGACATTAATTCCATATGTACCACCTCTCTTTAGAATATTTTATTTTACATTGTAAATAATAAATATAATATTCCATCAAGAGATTAGTAAATATTCATTTAGATTTATATATATTTTTCTCATTCACTATAAAACGCAACTTTTATAGCAGTCTTTCCCTTGCGAGTAGACCTCTCATGCTTTCACATGAGCGTAGACTATATGTTTTTCTCTACATGTATTAGAGAACGGAATTTTTCCAACACCATTCGCTTGTGTTGTACATCCCCCTCAAGAGGCTAGTCGTTAGACGTTTCGCATATCTTGAAAATAAGACTTAGCGCTTTCGTAACGGAACTTCCATTGTTACAGCCCTTAGTGCCTAACGTATCTTATGTGTCACGTTTAACCATTCATAAGACCTAATTAGATTTTATTTCAACTTAGACTATCCTTATTGTTCTTTCAGCTTTCGCAACATTCACGCTTGCTATTTCTAGCTACGTTGTAGTCAATAAGGCTTTAGGATTTCCACCGTTTTAACTCCATCAGTACGCACCTGTCACCAGATACGCAGGGCTTTCTGTTCAAAAATCTATATTTCTATGCACATTTGCATAGATTTATCCAAATTTATTGTAACAGTTTTGTTACCCAAATTCGATCATCTCATCAGAAAAATCTTCAATTAGCATAATTCTCACTTCCTTTCCCTTAACTTGAAAGAATGAATAGAGGCCTCTACTTATTAAATTCGCAAAAAATTTCAAAATGCGTTTTACAAATAAAAAAAATCCTTAAACATTCGACCAATTTCGGCCAAATGCTTAAGGATAATAATCATTTGCTTAAATTTGTTCTAAGGCTTGCGTTAAATCTTCAATTAAGTCTTCTACATTTTCGATACCCACGGAGATACGAATGGTTTCTGGTTGGATACCTGCTGCTTTCAAGTCTTCTTCATTTAATTGGGAGTGGGTGGTAGAAGCTGGATGGATAATTAATGATTTTGCATCGCCCACATTTGCTAATAATGAGAAGATTTTCGTTGAACCACATAGTTTTTGACTGGCTTCTTTACCGGCTTTTAGTCCAAATGAAAAGACTGAGCTCGTACCTTTGGGGAAATATTTTTGTGCCAAATCATAATATGGGCTACTCTTTAAGGTTGGATAATGAACCCAAGCAACTTTTGGATGATTTTCTAAAAACTCAGCGATTCGTTGCGCATTTTCGACATGACGTTCCATTCTTAGTGATAACGTTTCGATACCTAGTAGTAAAGTCCAAGCATTAAATGGTGAAATCGCCGCGCCAAAGTCACGTAATAAAATCGTTCTAGCACGGGTGATATAAGCGGCATTTCCGGCTGCTTGCGTCCAAGAAACACCATGGTAACTAGGATCTGGATCGACTAATTTCTCAAATTTGCCATTCGTCCAGTCAAAGTTTCCAGAATCAACGATCGCCCCACCTAAGGAAACGCCATGACCACCAATATATTTAGTAGTGGAGTAAACGGTAATATCTGCGCCATGTTCAAATGGTCTAAATAGATAAGGTGTTGCAAAAGTATTATCCACAATTAATGGAATCCCTGCTTCATGCGCAATTTGACTTAACGCTTCCACATCTAACACATTGATATCTGGATTACCAAGTGATTCGATAAATAAAGCTTTGGTATTTTCTTGAATGGCAGCTTTCACTTCATCAAGATTTTCAGCATTGACAAAAGTAGTAGTAATGCCAAATTCAGGTAAGGTATTGGCAAATAAGTTATAGGTCCCACCATAAAGGGTACTTGCTGATACGACATGATCGCCACTACTAGCAATATTTTGAATCGCATAGCTAATTGCACTTGAGCCTGATGCTGTGGCTAATGCGCCCACACCACCTTCTAATAAAGCAAGTCGTTCTTCTAAAATACTAGTCGTTGGGTTCGTAATTCGCGTATAAATATTTCCGCCTTCTTCTAAAGCAAAGCGGGCAGCGGCTTGTTGTGCATTTTCAAATACATAAGAAGTTGTTTGATAAATCGGCACGGCCCGACTTCCGGTTTCTTTATCGACGGTATGTCCTCCGTGTAATTGAATGGTTTCGAAGCGTTGTGGCATGAAAATTCCTCCCAAAAATGTAAATTTACTAAAAAGTATTAGAATTTGATTAAATCATAGCACAACGATTCAAAATGTCAACGCAATATCTAGTATCTATAGTTCTTTTCTATCACGACAAGCTTGGATAAATTTCTGTGCCAATTGTTTACTTACGGTTGATTGATACATATGCTCCGGATGCCACTGAACAGCCCAAACGAAAAGATAATCCGGATGATAAACGGCTTCTATTAGGCCATCTGTTGCCTGAGCCATCGCGACTAAATCAGGTGCTAAGTCTTTTATCGCTTGATGATGGCGGCTATTGACACTTAATTCTCCTGTTTGCAACAACTCATATAAAGGCGTATCGGCATAAAGGGTCACTTGATGGATGCCTTGATCATATGGTTTTGGCATACTATGCACCAAATCAGTTGCAAATTGCGTTGGAATATCTTGATACAATGAGCCGCCAAAATACACATTTAAAATTTGTAAGCCGCGGCAAATCCCGAAAATAGGTTTGTCTGTTTTTAAAAATAACTTTATTAGCGAAATTTCCATCTTGTCGCGTATTTCACATAACACTTGGCATTCGGGACGTTTTTCTTCCCCATAAAGTGTGGGATTGACATCATGGCCACCAGTTAAAAGTAAACCATCTAGCTGCTCATATAATTGATTGAGGGTTGCTTCATCCGTGGTCAAGGGTAAAACGACTGGAATCCCGCCTGCTTGCTCAATTAATTTTTGATACTCGGGTAACATCCAAATACTTTCTAACTTTTCATCATATAAAGGAATTAGTCCAATTAAAGGGCGCATTACAATCACATCCTGTAAAATTTTGCCTTCATTCTACTCTATTCTCTTTACTTTGTCTATGGCTATGGTTAATGGGCAACCATCTCTTGGGCAATTTCATGCGCTGACAGTTGGCTTGGGTAATAAGTCGGCCAGTTTTCTAATTCATTTAGTAAGGCTTCTTGAGACTCATTACCAAAATATAAGTGGAAATGGCCAGCTTTTTGTGGTGAAATAGCATGATCACTAAACTGTAAATATTTAAAGGCTTTGGTTTGTAAATCTTTAGCCTCAAAAAGATATCTGACGCCTCGATTGCCTGCCTCGTAGTTTAAGACTTTATACCCCACATAGCGATAGTCACTGCTTTGTTTACTGCCATCATCAAACGTGAAGGTGAAAGTATCGCCTTGAATCTCGATTTGTTTGACATTCGTACGATAACCTTTTTCATAATAAGCACGGTAATCTTCTGCTGTTTTTTTCGGATTTAATTTGGCTTTGTAATGAAATACTTGATCTAATTCACCTTTAGCGACTAATGGATAGACAGACTGCCAGGTACCTTGCCAGTCTTTTAAGCTACGATTTTTGATTTGTTCATCATTAAAGTAACCATTATAAACAGTTTTTGGTTTTGACTGCGTATTTTCTTGTTTCGTGGATGGTTGCTTACTACCAGCTTTCACCAAAGCTTGCAAGTTTTGGCGCATCACGGTTAGATAGTTTTCGCCTTTTTCAATTTGTGAATTAGTCAGTCCTTCTAATGGATTTAAGACCGCTAACTTCACATTAGCTTCTTTGGCTAAGGTACGGGCAATTTTATCCTGGGCATTTTCTTCAAAAAAGATCGTTTGGACTTCATATTGTTTTACCAGTTTTTTCAATTCAGCTAATTTGCTTGCACTAGGCTCTTCTTCTGGGTTGATACCTGCAATGGGAATTTGTTTTAATCCATATTCAACAGCTAAATATTGAAAAGCACTATGCTGGGTCACAAAATGTTTTTGCGGTAATTGACTCAGTTGTTTTTGATATTCTTGATCTAATTGCGTTAATTTAGCTAAATATTTTTGACTATTGGTTTCAAACTTTTTCTGCAGTTTTGGATATTGTTTGCTTAATTCTTCGGTAATGGTTTGTACTTGCTTTTTGGCTAGGCTAGGAGCTAACCAAACATGCGGATCAAATTCATGATGGTGTCCGTCTGCACCATGATCATGCTCTTCTTCCTCACCACCAGGTAATAAAACCATATCCTTAGTAGACTGGATAAAATTCACTTTATCATCCGTTAAACTAGACTTTACTTTTCCCACCCAAGTTTCCATATTTGGATCATCATAGACCATTGTTTGGCTTTGTTGTATTTTGGCAATATCTTTGGCAGATGGTTCAAAATCATGTGGTTCCGTTCCTGCTGGAATCAGTAATTCTACATTTGCTTTATCGCCTACAATTTCCTTGGTAAACTCATACACAGGATAAATAGTTGTCATAATGGTTGGTTTTTTACTATTTGATTCAGGTTGTTTTTGACAAGCTGTTAATAAGATGCTCGCACAAGCAACACATAATAATAAAACTTTCTTTTTCATCATATTCCTCATTTCTTTTTATAAATCGTAACTGTTACGTTTTATAAATTAACAAAAATTTTTGGGCCTGTCAATAGCCTGTTTGAAATATTTTTCCTCTTCATTTTATTGGATAAAAAAAGAAGCCTCTTTTTGTAGAGACTTCATCATAGTTAAAAGAATAGGCCTAGCAATAAACAAAGCGCATATGCTCCATTAAAGACTATTAAGTTTTTTATGGAAATGCTAAAGGTTTCACGCTTAATTTGCTTTTTCGAAAATTGGATTAGATTTTTACGAATGATGGGAAAAACAGCCCAAATCAAAAGAATCGTCCAATGATATAGCCCAAAAAATAAACCTACCGTCAACGTAATAAAACATAAATACATTAAAATATTAAATAGGAAAACCCCATTTTGACGACCAATATAATAAGGCAAAGTATAGCGATGATTTTCAATATCTTGGTCTAAATCACATAAATTATTGGCTAACATAATATTAGCAATCGTACAAATCATCGGAATGGACGCCCAAATCACGGCTAGCACAGTCCAAAGATTACCAGTTAAGGCAAAGTGCCCTGATTTTAGGCTTAATTGTAACCAGAGAACTTTACTTTGATAAATATTGATATAAATCACCATTGCAAAAATGCCTAAGCCCATGGTTACACCACTAAATAATTCACCCAGCGGCATACGAGAAAGTGGCACTGGGCCAAATGTATAAAAGACACCGATAAAGCAGCACAAACAGCCCATCACTAAAAGTAACCAACCCGTTTTAAACGATAAATACATACCAACTAAAAAAGCAACAAAAATTAATCCAAATATGATTTGTTGCACTAATTTTTCCGGAATATGATCACGGCCAACGACATTTTCCATATACTTATATTCTTCAGATTTTGCCTTTATAAAATCCATGTAATTGTTAATCGCTGTGGTCGCCATATCAAAACATAGCATACCGATAAAAAAAATAATGGTATTACCTACATGAAATTCATTAAAGTAACTTAGTGTAAATAGTACACCGATAACAAAAGGCGTTAAACTAGCCAATTTTGTTTTAATTTCGACCAAATCCAAAAAAGTTTTTACAGACATTTTTTTCCTCGATTCTATTTATTTAGCCATTGTATAGCCGGATTCCTTATTTAGCTCAAAGGATGGCACACCTTTACTTAAATAGATTTTATCATCTTTAGTGACGAAAATCGCTTCAACTCCTTTTTGCTTATTCACAAATTTCAAGCCTTTTTGAACACCCATTGAAAAGACTGCTGTAGATAAGCCATCGCCATCAATCGAATATTTCGTAATAATCGTTACACCCGCAATATCATTATCAAACGGATAGCCAGTTTTAGGGTTGAATAAATGATGATACTTCACCCCATCAACTTCAAGATAGCGTTCATAAATACCTGATGTAACTAAAGTCTGATTACTTGCTAAGACTGATCCAACTGTCACATTACGTGCTTGGTTAGGATCTTGAATACCCACCGTCCAAGGGGTATCTTTCCCACGCGGACTCTTCCCTAAGACGTAGACATTTCCTCCTAAGTCAACAATCGCTGTAGTCACACCATGTTTTTTCAATAATTTCACGACCTCATCAGCAATAAAACCTTTAGCAATCGCACCAAGATCAAGTGCCATGCCTTTTTCTTCCAAATAGATTGTTTGTTTTTGGTCATTTAACTTGACTTTTTTGTAGTCTACTAATTTGAGTGCTGCATCAATTTCTGCCTGACTTGGTTTTCTAGCATCAGGAAAGCCGATATGCCATAACTGCGTAATCGGCCCAATCGCCATATCAAAACCACCATGAGATTCTTCACTGATTTGATACGCTTTTTTCGCCAAACGATAGACATCACTTGTGACTTTCACTGGTTTAATGCCTGCTTGAGCGTTGACTTCATCAATTTCTGAGCCTTTTTGATTAACAGTCACTTTATCTCCCAAGCTCTTTACTTTTTTAAAGGCCAGGGGTAATACATCTTCTTTACCATCATCATAAATTCGGATATTGACATATGTACCGATTAAAAATTGATTATCCGAATAAGGTGTTTCATTGATTTTAGGTGCAGCTGCTTGTTTTTGACAGCCCGCAAGCAAGATAGTCCCTAAGACCATCACTAGCATTATGATTCTATTTTTCATAAAGTTCTCCTTACTCATTTTCTATGCCTTTTTATCATAGCGCAGAAAGTTTGTTTAGCCAATAAATTTTTTCCTTAGAGACTTATTATTTAACTCTATTAAAGACAAAAGTTATATATTTCTAGCTAGTTATATTAAATAAAAAAAGATGGAGCGATGATTAAACACCGTTCCATCTCGTGTAATCTTATGAAACAAAATTATTCAGTGACGATGTTGTCCACTTCAATTTTAGCAGTATCGCCTTTTTGAGCAGCGTTGATTAATTGAGCTGCATAAATCTTGAAGCTGTCAGAACTGTGAGTAGCACCAGTAACTACTTCCACTTTATCCACTGAAGGGTTTTCTCCGTTCATCGCTTTTACTAATTCTTCATTCAATTGAGGAATGTAAGTCTTAGGAGCTGTACCTGTTTTTTCTTGCATTGATTTGTTATATTCTTCATCATCTTGTTTAGATTTACCGTCTTTATTAATGTAATCATAATTAGATTCGGTTAATTTACCATCTTTAACAGTGATTGAGAATACAACTCGGTAGTTATGAGAATAGTTCTTTTCTTCTAAAGTATAAGTACCGTCTTTCAAAGGAGCACCGTTGTCGATTTCGATTGTATCAGTTTTACCAGCTTGAGCAGCTTGGATTAATTGTTGTGCATAGTTCATAAAGCTTTCTGATGAATTAGTGGCTCCAGTTACAACAGCTACATTAGCATTTTGTCCTTCAACTAATTCTTTATTTAATTGAGGAATATAAGTTTCTGGGTCAGTGCCAGTTTTAGCTTTCATATTTTTATTGTAATCAGCGTCTTTTGTTTTAGATTCGCCTTTTTCATTTACACTGTCATAGCTAGATTCAGTAATTTTGCCATCTTTAACTGTGATAGAAAATACTGTACGGTAACCATGTTCATAGTTCTTTTCTTCAAGTTTGTATGTACCGTCTTTAAGATCTGCTCCAGCCACTTTTTTGGTTTCTTTAGCTTCTTCTTTTGAGCTAGATGATTTTGCCACACTTGATGAAGACGCAGTTGAAGATGAAGCTGTGTCTTTCTTGTCGTTACCACCACAAGCTGCTAACAATAAGGTAGATAAAGCTAGCGTTGTGAAACCTGTTAAAATTTTCTTCATTTTCATTGCAAAGTTCCCCTTTACTACTTTTTTCACAAACGAAATTGTGAAATCGTTTGTTTACACTCTTATTCTATAACATTAATCGAATTTGTCAACCGCTAGCATTGCTATTTTTCTAAATTCTTTTACTTTTCACAGAATTCTAATCGTCTTATTCAAAATCTGTGAAAAAACAGTTCAGAGGTTAGACAAATTTTATAAATTCTTATATAATGTAATAGATTATGCAATGATCAATTTATACTATTATTATTCAAGGAGCGAATTTACTTATGGCAAAAGAAAAAATAATTGTTATAGGTGCCGGTTATTCTGGTGTAGCTGCTACAAAGCTTTTATCTAAAAAGCTAAAGGGTACAGACACACAAATCACTTTAATCGATCGTCATTCTTACCATACAATGATGACTGAATTGCATGAAGTGGCTGGTGGTCGTGTAGAACCTACAGCTATCCAATACGACCTACAACGTTTATTCTGCCACAACAAAAATGTTGAAATTGTGACAGATACTGTTACTGGTATCGACAAAGAAAACAAAGTTGTTCAAACAAAAATGGGAGAATATCCATTTGACTACTTAATCATCGGTATGGGTGGCGAACCAAACGATTTTGGTACACCTGGTGTTAAAGAAAACGGTTTTACACTTTGGTCATTTGAAGATGCTTTGAAGATCAGAAAACACATTGAAGACATTGTTGAAAAAGCTGCTATTGAACCAGATGCTGAGAAACGTAAAGCAATGTTAACTTTCGTAGTCTGTGGTTCTGGTTTTACCGGTATTGAAATGGTCGGTGAATTAATGGACTGGCGTGATCGCTTAGCTAAAGACTTCAAGTTAAGCAAAGATGATTTCACACTTAAAGTTGTTGAAGCAATGCCAACTATCTTAAACATGTTAGACCGTGGTGGTGCGGCTAAAGCTGAACGCTACATGAAAAAGCATGGTGTTGAAATCTTAACTGAGTCACCAATCGTTGAAGTAGCTAAAGATCATATCGTCTTAAAAGATGGTAGCACTATCCCAACACATACTTTAATCTGGACTGCTGGAGTTAAAGCGACTTCTGATGCAGCTGACTTCGGTATTGAAAAAGCGCGTGCCAACCGTTTAGTAGCAAACCAATACATGCAAGCAAAAGGCTACGAAGATAAAAACATCTATATTATCGGGGACTTAGTTTACTATGAAGAAACCCCTGGTAAACCAACACCTCAAATCGTACAAGCAGCTGAACAAACTGCGCACTGTGCGGCAGAAAATGTTATCGCATCCATTAAAGGTGGCGAAAAACACCCATTTAAGAGTAACTACCAAGGCTTCATGGTTTCAATCGGTTCTCGTTATGGGGTAGCTAACTTATTTGGTAAAATCAAATTATCTGGCTTCTTTGCAATGTTTATGAAACACGTTGTGAACTTGAAATACTTCTTTGATATTCGTTCTGGATATTATATGTTCCAATATATCATGCATGAATTCTTCCATATCAAGGATGAAAGAAATATTATGCGTGGTCACTCATCACGTTATGGTAATGTTTTATGGAGCGTACCATTACGTATTTTCTACGGATTCATGTGGTTAATCGAATCTATGAAGAAAGTCTTAGGTGATAATGGTCATTTATTCCAACCAAGTACATGGTTTGGTGAAGGTTCATGGTTTACTGATCACATTGTCTTCCCATTCCCATGGCTGCAAGAACAAGCTGCAACAACTGGTGCCTCAGCTGCTGCAGGAGGATCTGGTGCTGCTGAAGCGACAAGTGCTGCGAGTGGCGCTGCTGCAAGCGGTGGTGGTGAAGCTGCGACTCAAGCTGCTCACTTTGGATTTAGTTATGCTTACGGCGAACAACCAATGCAAGTGTTAGATCACATGCCAAAATGGTTCGAAAGTATCATGAAATTTATGATGCCTAATAAGGAAGTTGCTTTATTCTTCCAAAAATTCATGACAATTGTGGAAATTGGTATTGCTTTAGCCTTAATCGTCGGTCTATTCACTTGGTTAGCGAGTGCGACAACCATAGCCTTAGTCGTGGCCTTCTGTCTATCAGGTATGTTCTTCTGGGTAAATATTTGGTTTATTCCAGTTGCTATTGCCTTGATGAACGGTTCTGGTCGTGCCTTTGGTCTTGATCACTGGGTAGTTCCTTGGTTACAACGTAAACTAGGGCACTGGTGGTATGGCGATGTCAAATCGAGATACTAAGCACTAAAAGATAAATCTTTTTAGGAAAACTGAGACAAGCTGTTTCAGTTTTCCTTCTGTTTAGTAGACGAATTAAATGCTTAGTTCGCCTATTAAACAGATGATTAAAGGAGATATTTTGTGGATTTCAAAACATTTTTCAAAAAGAGTCGCATGAAGCGTTGGGATTTTATCATCCTTATTAGTTTGGTGATTCTCTCTTTTATTCCGATTCTCATTTTTAGTATCTATCAATCTAAAATCAATGAAGTCACCTATCAAGCCATCGTCAAAGTAGATGGAAAACAAGTCAAGACTTTTGATTTAAGTGAAAATGGACAACACTACACCTATCGTTATGAAGATAAGGATGGAGATTATAATATTATTGAAGTGAATCGTAATCAAATACGGATGAAAGAAGCCAATTGCGGCGATCAAATCTGTGTTAAGCGTGGCTGGATTAAAAAACCGGGGGAAACCATCGTCTGTTTACCTCATAAATTAGTCATCGAAATCCAGTCCTCAGATGGGAGTGAATCTGGTAGCGTCATTTATTAGCTGCTTTTACTTATGGTACAATCAAAACTAAAAACGATGGTCTATATCTCTTTACTTGTGGCTCAAGCTTTAGTGATTGGACTCATTGAAAATATGATTCCCTATCCTTTTGGTTTTGCACCAGGAGCGAAAATGGGACTGGCCAATCTCATTACGATTATCGCTATTTTTACCTTATCCAAACGCGAAACGATCACATTGATTAGCTTAAGACTTTGCTTATCAACCTTACTTGGTGGTACAGTTTCGACTTTTCTATATAGTTTTTCTGGAGCGGTACTCAGCTATATCGGCATGATGCTTGTCAAATCTCTTGGGCCAAAGAGAGTCAGCATCATTGGCATTAGCGCCACAGGAGGTTTTATGCATAATGTGGGCCAACTTGTAACAGCCTCTCTTATTGCACAATCCTGGACCGTCATGCTCTATCTACCAGTGCTTTCCTTTTTAGGGATTCTTTCAGGGATTGCCATTGGTGTCTGTGCGAATTATTTATTTATGCACGTGCGAACCTTGCAAAGATTTCAAATGGAGCGCGATCGACAAACACAACAAAATTGGTCAAGTCAATTAATTGGAAAGGATTTGATTTAGATGAAATTACATCCCATGTGGCAAAATTATCCACAATTAGTTCCTGAATTAAATCAAACCATTGAACTAATGGAACAATCCGTGAAATTAAAAAATAAAGCTGTCGAAAAAGCAGTATTAGATATGATTCATTCTAGCGGTAAACTATTAAGACCGGCTTATCAACTACTTTTTTCACAATTTGGGGAAGAACAAGATCGTAAAAAAGCCATTTGTCTTGCTGCAGCCATCGAAATGCTACATACTGCGACTCTCATCCATGACGATATTATTGATGAAGCTGATATCCGTCGCAAACTGCCAACTATTCGCAAACAATTTGATAATTCGACTGCTGTCTATGCTGGTGATTATCTTCTTATCAGTTGTTTTAAATTATTAGCTGACTATACCCAATCCATGCGTAGTTTACAGTTAAATTCGCGCAGCATGGAAAAAATTCTTGATGGTGAACTAGGTCAAATGAATGATCGCTATCAAATTGATGTCACGATTGATGATTATTTAGAAAATATTTCTGGAAAAACGGCTGAACTTTTTGCCCTAAGCTGTGGAATTGGTGCTTTAGAAAGTAGTTGTAGTGAAGCTTTCAGTAAAAAATGTAGCGAAATTGGGCTAAATATTGGCTTAGCTTTCCAAATTATTGATGATATTTTAGACTATACGAAAACGCCTGAAGGAATTGGCAAACCTGTTTTAGAAGATGTGCGTCAAGGTGTTTATTCCTTGCCTTTAATCTATGCGCTAAAGGAAAATAAACAAGCATTATTGCCTTATTTAAGTAAAAAAGAAGCTATGTCGCATGAAGATGCCCAAGCGGTTTTTGATATTGTTCATCAAACAAGCGCCATTCAAAAAGCTCAAGATTTGGCCGCTAAATATACCGATAAAGCACTAAAAGGTATTGCAAAGCTACCTGATAATCAAGTACAAACCAAAGAAAATTTAGCGCGTCTAACTAAGGCTATTTTAACACGTGAAAATTAAGTAAAAAAAGCCAGGCCTCTCTGTATGGTGAAAGGCCTGGCTTTTTTGTGCTCGTGGCTGATCGAGTCGATTTACAACCTTTTTAATCTGTGTTCGGCAGCTAGACATTGTGAAATTCGCCCTCCCGCTTGAGAAAATCTACTTTCATCCAATTTTCTCAGCGGTAGCTAAACACACGAATTTCTTCTAGGCTTTCCAAGCTGCCTCACAACCTTTTATTATCTCCAACATAGTCCTTGGCTGTGTAAGACTTCCATGATGTCATCACGGCCGATAATGCTTTCTTGTAATTTGCTACCGGCGATTTGATTGGTAAAGGCATCAATTCTTTGGTTCGCATTACGCAAATCATAGTAAGTTTGCACGACCTCATCATATTCTTTTAAGTCACTTAATTGAAAGTCTTTAGGATATTCATTTTCAAAAACGATTTTATCTAATGGTAATCTTGGTTTTAATTGTGGGTCTTGATCAGGAATCCCTACTTGAATCCCTAATACTGGATAAGTCATTTTAGGTAAATCCAACACTTTAATTAGCTCTTTGGGTTGATTATTGATACTACCTAAAAGTACTGCACCAAGCCCCATACTTTCGACTGCATTCATCATATTTTGAATCGCTAAAGTCGCATCTTGCATCGCTTGGAAAAAGACATCCGTGGAATGCAAGCGACCATCATCTTCCCCTTTTTGCAAGCGAATTTGTTGATTACGATATAAATCCGCAATAAAGATAAATAATTCGCCATTTAAGCCGACATACGGTTGCTTACTAATATGACGAATTTGTTCACGCTTGGTCTCATCCGTGATATGCAGTACACTAAATTGTTGGAAGAAATTACTTGTCGATGTTTGACGCGCAACTTCCAATAAAGTCTTGATTTGTTCATCCGAGAGATTTTCTGCTTTAAATTTACGGATACTTCGATGATTCAATTGATGTTCAATGGTTCGGTTCACCATAATCACTTCCTCGTCACTATACTTAAACCTTGTGTTAAATCAGCTGCTAAATCATGGGCGTCTTCAATACCAATTGATAAACGCAATAAGTCTGGCGTTAAACCATAAGCAAGACGTTCTGCTTCAGGAATGTCGGCATGGGTTTGCGTCGTTGGATAAGTAATCAGACTCTCTACCCCACCTAAACTTTCCGCATAGGTAAATAATTTTAGCTGCTCTAAAAATGGACCGACTTTGCTTTCATCGGCAATTTTAAAACTCACCATTGCACCCACACCTGGATAGAAGACTTCTTTGACTGCAGGATGATTTTGCAAAACTTCAACAACTATTTTAGCATTCTTTTCTTGCTGATTAAAGCGTAAAGGTAAGGTTTTCAAACTGCGGATAAATAACCAACAATCAAATGCAGCTAAAGTCGGACCGGTTGTATTCGCCAAATATAGTAAACGTTCGCCGAGTTCTTGCGTTTTGGCCACCACTACACCCGCTAAAATATCATTATGCCCAGCTAAGAATTTAGTTGCTGAATGTACGACTAAATCTGCTCCTTGAGTTAATGGCTTTTGACGTAAAGGTGTTAAAAAGGTATTATCAACAATGGTTAATGCTCCTTTTGACTTAGCGATCTCTGCTACACGCTTGATACTTACTTCACGCATTAACGGATTGGTTGGTGTTTCGATAAAGACGGCGCTAATATTCTCGGTGATTTGCGCTGCTAATTCTTCCTCAGTATCAAAATAAAGAAACTTTGCAATGCCTTGACGTTCAATTTCTTTAAAATAGCGATATGAGCCACCATAGAGGTCACGCGAAACTAAAAATGCGCTGCCTGCTGGAAAAAGTTGGAAAACCAATTGAATGGCACTCATACCGGATGAAGTGACAATCGCTTGGGCTCCTTCTTCTAACTTGGCTAGTCCTTCTTCTAAAATAGCTCGGGTAGGATTTTTGGTTCTAGTATAATCAAAGCCCGTACTCTGTCCAAATTTTGGATGAGAATAAGTCGTTGATAAATGAATTGGTGCACTGACAGCTCCAGTTTGCTCGTCTACACGATTACCTAATTGTGCTAAAAATGTTTCAATATTTTCTCCCATAGTTGTGATTACCCCTGTCCTTTTTATTATTTCAATGCTGCGATTAATTGATCTACCGCTTGTTTGATATTTGCGGGTGTGGTTGCTAAATTAAAGCGAATAAAGTCTTTGGTATCGTGGGCAAACCAATCCCCAAAATCAACAGCTAACTTCGCTTGATCTTGAACCACTTCTTTAGTAGTACGACCATTTAATGCTTGTGATAAATCAATCCACAATAGATAAGTGCCTTGTAACTCACCTACTTTTACACTTGGCACGGCTGCTTCAAGATTTGTTTTGATATATTGATAATTATGATAAATGACATCAATCAGTGCTGCTAACCATTCATCACCATTTGCATACGCTGCTTGGGCTGCCACTTGGCCAATTAAGCTAGATTCTGTTTGGCGATTGACTTTGGCATAAGCACGATATTGTTTACGCAATGCTTCATTTGGAATCCAGATATGTGAATTTAATAGGCTCGCTAAGTTAAAGGTCTTAGAAGGTGCATTTAATACAATGAGATGATCTAAAAAGGCTCCTTCATTCACAGAAATAGCTGAAGTAAAAGTTTGTCCAGGCATCATAAAATCACTATGAATTTCATCGGCAATCACTAAGACCCCATGTTTTTGACAAATGGTTAATACAGCCGCTAATTCTTCTTCACGCCATACACGACCTACAGGATTATGTGGCGAACATAGAATAAATAATTTCACTTTTTCCGCAACTACTTTGGCCTCAAAATCAGCTAAATCCATTTCATAATGGCCATCTATATTTTTCAGTGGACTATTGATTAATTTACGTTGTTTGTCTTTAATGGCATTACTAAAAGGATAGTATACTGGACGTTGGATCATCACAGCTTCTCCTTTTTCGGTAAAACAATCGACTAAATCATAAATTGCTTGTACGACTCCTGTTGAAAATTGTAGCCATTCTTCTTTAAAAGGGGTATTTTCACGGCGTGCTTGCCAGCCTAAATAAGTATTAAAATACTCCTTATCCACACCGGAATAACCAAAAATACCATGGGCAATTCGTTTCGTCAAAGCGTCCGTTACTGCTTTAGGTGTCGCAAATTCCATATCCGCTACCCATAAAGGCAATAAATCCGCATCGCCAAAGCGTTCCTCAAGGGCATCCCATTTTAAGGAATTGGTGTTTTTTCTTTCTCTGGCATATTCATGAATAAATGTTTGTTGGTCCATCTTTTCACTCCGTTCTATTGATTTATCGATTAATACTAGTATACTCAAGCTTTTCATGGCTTTCAATGATATGGCTAGATAGAAAATATTTATCACCAAAAAACCATTCTTCAAGCTACAGTTAAGCTCAAAGAATGGTTTTCAACACTAGTCTTCCGTTTTTTGGCGATATTCTTCCATTTTGCTTTGGAAGTATTTTTCCGTTTGACCGTAAGCAGTAAAGGTAATCGCATTGGCCCCCGCATTGATTGTTTCCATAATTTGCTCATCTGTCTTACCACCAGAAGCCATAATTGGAAATGTAGGGTAGCTTTCACGAATCCAACGTACTAGTTTTGCAGTATCTTTACCACCAGCCACATTAAAGATATCCACACCTGCTTCGATTAATTTACCCAAATCTCTTTTATCGTTAACCACAGTATAAATGATTGGGATATCCACCGTTTCATTCACCGCTTCAATGGTTTCAACTGAAGTCGGTCCATTTAGCACCACACCATAAGCGCCATGTTCTTCTGCAAAAGTTCCTAGTCTAGCTGAACGTTTTCCCGAAGTTAGGCCTCCACCAATTCCTGCGAAAATAGGTACCTGCGCAACTTGGGAGATGGCGGATAATATTCTAGTATTGGGCGTCCATGGGTAAACAGCTAAAATCGCATCTGCATCATTATTGGCAATCAAAGCTACGTCCATCGTGTAAATAATACTCTTAATGCGTTTGCCGTATATACTAATTCCTGAAGCGTTGCGAATAACTTTAGGTAAATGCACCACACTTTGACGCAATTCAGAAAATAATTCAGGCATTTGTTTGGCTTGTTTGTCTTCTCTATTTGTCAACATTTTCACCTCATTTATGATAGGGTTGGTTATGAATAATACGAAAGGCGCGATAGATTTGTTCTGTCAGCATGACCCGCATTAATTGATGAGGAAAAGTCATCTTACCAAAAGAAATCTGTGCATTGCTTCGTTGCATCACGGCTGGCGACAATCCAAGTGAACCTCCTATGACAAAGACAAGTCGACTTTTCCCTTGAATACCTAGATTTTCGATTTTTTGGGCAAAAGCTTCACTACTTGGATTTTTTCCTTCTATCGCTAAGGCAATCACATATTCTTGATCTTTAATTTTAGCTAAGATTCGTTCGCCCTCTTTATCTTTAATTTGCATCATTTGCGTTTCGCTTAAATTTTCCGGCGCTTTTTCATCCGCTAGCTCAATGACTTCCACTTTTGCATAAGCTTGTAGACGTTTGAGATATTCTTGCATCGCCTGCACTAAATACTTCTCCTTTATTTTACCGACACCAATAATTTTGATATTCATTACATAATCCTTTCATTTAATCTATTCAAACCTATTATAACTATTTTTATTCTTTTTGACTAATCAGAATAGCCAAAAAGTTATCCACTTATTTTTCCCACAACTTTATCCACATTATGCACAGAATTATCCACACCATTGTGGTAATAAATACTTAAATCAACCCTTTTTTAGCACGAACATCTGTTTTATCTATTTTTTTACACATTTTCCACAGCGTTGTGGATAACTTTAAATTTTTTATCCTCAAACCTTGTCCACAAATTGTGAATCCAGTAAAATGAATATTAAGAAAATTCTTCAAAAATTTACAAACTTTTTACCCAATCCTCTTCATATTTTTTTCATAACTTCGCGCTAAGATAGGATTGTAAATAAGGAATACATAAAAACGTAAATAAATGAAACATACTTAATGTTGGGAGACAGAACAACTTAAGTCAGAGGAGGAAAAAATTTATGAGTAGAAAAAAAAATTCAAATACAATTATGAAAAGATTTGGTATCGGCATTTGTAGCGGTGTGATTGGTGGTGCTCTTGCTTTTGGCGGCTTGTATGCAGTCACTGGAATGAATCATACGACTAGCTCAACAGGTATTCAAACTGCACAAACAGCAACTAAAGTTCAAAATGCGAAATATAATGTAGAAAGCGACGTAACAAAAGCGGTCTCTAAAGTACAAGGTGCAGTCGTTTCAATCATTAATTTACAAAATCAAAACGCACAAGGCACGGGCGGTTTAGAAGATTTCTTTGGTGCCCAACAAGGAAATAGCAGCAATCAAAATAGCGGCACTTTGGAAACAGCCAGTGAAGGTAGTGGCGTCATTTATAAAAAAGAAGGTAAACATGCTTATATCGTGACAAATAATCACGTGGTTGAAGGTCAAAATGCATTACAAGTCTTACTAGCAGACGGTACCAAAGTCGATGCTGAATTAGTTGGTACGGACAGCTATACTGACTTGGCGGTAATCAAGATTGCTAGCGATAAAGTTTCAACGGTTGCTACTTTTGGCGATTCAGATAATCTAAAAGTTGGTGAACCTGCCATCGCCATCGGATCACCATTAGGAACCGATTATGCCAACTCAGTGACTGAAGGAATTATTTCTTCTTTAAATCGTCAAGTCGTGAGTGAAAATGATTCCGGCCAAGAAGTTAATATCAACGCTATCCAAACTGATGCAGCGATTAACCCTGGTAACTCTGGTGGTCCATTAATTAATATCGCCGGTCAAGTTATTGGAATTAACTCAAGTAAAATTGCTACCACTTCAACCTCAAGCTCTGGTGTAAGTGTTGAAGGTATGGGCTTTGCAATTCCAAGTAATGATGTCGTCAATATTATTAACCAACTAGAACAAAGTGGGAAAGTGACTCGTCCTGCTTTAGGGGTTAGAACGGTTGATTTGAATGCTTTATCTGATCAACAAAAAACGAACATCTTAAAAGTACCTGCCTCATTAAATGAAGGTGTCGTGCTTGCTCAAGTCAACAGTGCAACGCCTGCAGAAAAAGCTGGCTTGAAACAATATGATGTCATTACTGAAATTGATGGTAAAAAGGTCAATGATGGCACTGAATTAAGAGCCGCTCTTTATAAAAAACATGTCGGTGATAGCATTAAAGTGACTTACTATCGTGGCAATGACAAAAAGACAACCACCGTACACCTTACCGTCGACCAATCAATTAATGAATAAGGTTGTAAATCGACTTGGTCAGCTACGAGCGGATAAGATTGTCCAACACATCGGGAAAGTCCTAAAAGTAAAGACTTTCCCAGATGGGGTGGCTTATACGCCGAAGTAGCTAGTCGATTTACACCGTCTAATAAGGTTGTGAGAAGGGTCGATCAGCTACAAGCGGCTAGAGTTGAAAGGGAATCTTAAACAAAATACAAAATCGGAAATGGCCCAATCAAGTGGCTATTTCCGATTTTTTTAGAAAATAATATTCTCTTTTATTGCTTCAAGGTCTTTAATTAATATTTTTCGTTTGCGCATCTCAATGGCACCCGAATCTTTCAACTGCTGCATCATACGGTTGACACTGCTAGCTGAAGCAATGCCACAAAAATGCGCAATTTCTTCATTGGTGACCACAAAATCAATTAAAATCCCTTCAGAAGTTTCAACGCCAAAACTTTCATATAAATCATATAATTGCGTGCAAACTGCACCAAATTTACCATTCATCAGCATTTGTTGCAATTTTTTCATCGCATAAAGCAGACGTACTCGATAATAATCCTTCACATAAAGCTGTAATTCTTCACTCTCATTAACATCTTTCCAAAACTGTACCCGGTCAATTTGATATAATTCTGCCTTTTCCGATTCAATCCGAATATTAAACGGTGAATCAATAAACTGTGAATACTCATCTTTCAACAGTGATACGATTTCTAGCCCTGTAATGTAGCGTAAATTAAACTCGCGACCATCTCTAGAAATGACGGAGGTTTTAATGATTCCATCTTTTAAAATATAAACATAGCGATCCTGAATGCCTTCATACATTAAATACTTTTTCTTTTCCTTTACTACAACAGGAAAATTTCCCTTGTTTAAATACTTTTGCAATATTTGGTCATCCATCAAAAACTCCCCCACTCAATTCACTTTTTCATTCACTTTCAGAAAAACTTTCATTCTTTATTAAACTAATTATACCGCAAAACTCAACAACATTTGTATATATTCTTTGTGAAATTTAAATGTTTTTTACAATTTTTTATAGCAAAGTCGCATTTTTTGTTTATCAAATGCGTGTATAGTAGGCTCACAAGTGATTGATAATCCCACTGAGGTGCGTTTTTCCCTTGATTTTTATGACCTTCTATCAATTTCTTTTTACATGAAACATCCAATATTCAAACGCATCTCGGGACTTATTCACTTTAAAAAAAATGAAAATAGAATGATTATTTATTCACAATCTATTTTCAAAAAAAATGAAAAAAGGAGCATGAGAAATCTCGTGGAAAATTCAGTAGACAAACTATTTAACAAAGGGTTCATCAGTATTACCCTGATTAACTTCGTCGTGTATCTGGTGTATTACCTATTAATGGTGATTATCGCCGTAATTGCCCAAGACCAATTACAAGCAACTCTAGGCCAAGCCGGACTTGCTTCTGGTATTTATATCATCGGAACTTTATTGGCGCGACTATTTATGGGTAAAAAACTAGAACTAATTGGTCGTAAAGCTGTCTTACGTTATGGCGCACTATTTTATTTATTAACGACGATTGCTTACCTTTATATTCCAAGCATTCAAATTTTATACCTAGTACGTTTATTAAATGGTTTTGGTTATGGCACCGTTTCAACAGCTACGAATGCGATTGTTACAGCTTATATCCCAGAATCAAAACATGGTGAAGGGATTAACTACTATGGTTTAAGTACGAGTTTAGCCGCTGCCATTGGTCCATTTATCGGAATGATTTTACTAAACAATACAAGCTTTTACTTTATTATTATTTTCTCAATTGTCCTTATTTTACTTACTTCGATTGCTTGTTTTGTCTTTCCTGTTAAAAACATTCAGATTACCAAAGAACATCGCGAAATGCTTGAATCTTGGAAACTAAATACCTTCCTTGAAAAGAAAGTTGGATTTATTTCAGGAATCGCCTTTATTATGGGGGTTGCTTATTCTTGTGTCTTATCTTTCCTTTCTTCTTATGCTAAGGAAATCCATTTAGTTGCCGCAAGTTCATTTTTCTTTGTTGTCTATGCTTTAGTGATTACTGCAACTCGTCCAATGACCGGTCGTATTTTTGATGCAAAAGGTGAAAATTATGTCATGTATCCTAGCTACTTATTCTTAACACTTGGCTTATTTTCACTAAGTATTACAAACTCTAGCTGGTTATTACTATTATCTGGTGCATTAGTCGGCCTAGGCTATGGCACATTCATGTCAAATGGCCAAGCTGTATGTCTTAAAACTTGTGATGGCCATCATATTGGAATTGCTTTATCAACTTACTTTATCGGCTTAGATTTAGGACTTGGCGTAGGACCTTATATTTTAGGTGAACTTCATCAATTCTTGAATTTCCCACAACTATACTTTGTTTCAGGTCTTTTACCAATCGTTTGTGCCGTCCTTTATAAATTATTCTACAGACCAAAATACGCTGACAATAAAATCATCGAAATCTCAACAGAAAGTAAAGGTGCTTAATTATGAATAACAATGATTTACAAACATTAATCGTCCAATTACTTAGAAAATTAGATGAAACCAACGAACGCTTAGAAAACCTAGCTGACCGTGAAGAACAACGCCAATTTGAAGAAGAAAACTACCTAAGCGCCATTAGAAGAGCCATCCAAAACGACAATATCATCGGATAAGGTTGTAAATCGACTTGGTCAGCTACGAGCGGATAAGGTTGTCCAACACGTCGGGAAAGTCCGAGAAGTAAAGACTTTCCCAGACGGGGTGGCTTATACGCCGAAGTAGCTAGTCGATTTACACCGTCAAACAAGGTTGTAAGCCAGCTCGCTTAGAAAAAAAGAAGTGGTCCAAAGTATCGGGCCACTTCTTTTTGTGATTATGCTAATACAAATTCTGAACCAACAACTGCATCTGGTCCTAATTCTAAAATCCCACGTTTCATTGGGGCATTTGGTAATTGAAGTTCGCGGGCTGAACAAATCATACCAAAGCTCTTTTCTCCACGTAATTCGCCAGGCCAAATCATCATTCCATCTGGCATCATCGCGCCTGGCAAAGCAACTACGACTTTTAAGTTTTTGCGAATATTAGGTGCACCACAAACAATTTGTAGGCTTTCGTGTTTGCCGTCAAAATCAATTTGTGTAATAGATAAATGATCACTATCAGGATGTGGCACGCATTCTTTCACAAATCCAACCATAAATTTTGGACTAGCATCATATGTTAAACGCTCCGCAAAGCCAGATTTTTGTAATTCTTCATTTAATACGTTCACTTGCTCTTGTGTTAATTTCACTTGACCTTGAGCTGTTAAGGGTAAATAAGTAGAAACTTCAAAGAAATTATAACCCACAATGGTGCCATCCACTGTTTTAATTTGGGCGACATTGCCTTTTCTTTCTACCGTTTGTTCCATATTTTTATCATTTGCGCAGATAACCATCAAACAGTCACCGACATGCGCTCTATTATAAGCAAAAATCATTCTTCTTTTCTCCTTTACTTTTCATACACATAGGCTATCTTATCAAAGAAAAAGCTAGGCGTAAAGACACAACTTCCACCTAGCCAAAAAAATGTGACCACGTACCGGATTCAATGATAATCATGATACCAAGGCCGATATAAACTGCCGCCATTACCCAGCGACCAAAATGTTCTAAAAATTCACTCACAAAAGATAGTTGGGCCAATGCTTTCCCTAAAATAATTAACAGAATAATATTTAATTCAAAAATAACTAAAGTCCCAATTACTTTAGCTGTCGATAGGGTTAAAAAGTATGGCGTAAATAAACCAATATTATCTGCCCCACAAGAAGCAAAGGCAATCAAAGCGACCGTCCATAATAAATTTTTATCTTTGCGCGTTGTTAAGGTTGCTTCAACTTTTTCTTCATCATCATCGCCCAAAAATAAATATTTCAACCCAAAGCCCAGTGGAATCAAGCCTAAAAAGCCTAAAATCCAATGTTGAGGGACAAAATGCAGCACAAAGGCTAAAAATAAACTGACAATAATTAGACCATTTGAACCAATGAATTGGCCTGCAGCAATTTTTTGGGCCTGCGTTTTACTTGAATAGCGATTATTAATCAGCATCAAGATGACTAACAAATCTAAGGCAGTCGACCAATACAAGACACTAGAGGTAAGTACAAAAGACAAAATTTTCACCTACATTTCATTAAGTAATAACATGTCCCGTTATTTTACTCAAATGGGACAACTAAACAGTCACAACTCGTCTCACGCACAAGATAACTAGCGACACTTCCTAACATTAATTTTTCAAGAGCGTGCAATCCAGATTGGCCAACAACGATTAAATCTACCTGATAAGTTTCAACTAGTTGATGGGCCAATATCAAGCGTGGCGAGCCGCGATAAACAAGAGATTTAACAGGTGCAAAATGATGAAAATGCGCATAATCTTCACATTCACGCAATAAATTCATCGCTTGAGCCTCTTCTTTGGCTAGAATATCTTCATTTAATGGCGCAAATTCCAACATTTTAGGTAGCTGTTGATCAATCACATGCACAGCTAACAACAAGGCTTCATTGCTTTTGGCTATGGATACTGCTTTTTCAAAGGCCAGAAATGCTTGCGGCGATCCATCAATCCCAACTAAGATACAGCGATATTCTTGCACCTGCCATCCCTACTTTCAATCCTTATAGATTAGCTAAAAAATTCTCAATTTCTGCTTTGGTTTTGCGATTTTTATTAACCAGACGACCTAATTCTTTGCCATCTTCAATCACGACAAAACTAGGAATGCCAAAAATATTCCATTTACTTGCCACATCAATAAATTCATCACGATCAACTTGAATAAATTGATATGCTGGAAAGTCGGCTTCAATTTCAGGCATGGCTGGTTTAATAAAGCGACAATCTCCGCACCAATCTGCTGTAAAGAAAAAGACGTTTTTGCCCTTTTCCACATAAGTTGCTAATTCTTCTAAACTTTTTGGAATAATCATCTGCTTTGCTCCTTACTTATCAAATAATATGGTATCGACTGTTGAACGATCTAAGCCTCGTAAAACTTGGATTAAGAATTCACGAGCCGCTTCAAAGTCTTTAATGCTAAACATGGTTTGATGCGTATGGATATAACGTGCAACGACCCCAATTGTAGTTGATGGAATACCTTCATTGGCTTTATGTGCAGCCCCCGCATCGGTACCACCACCTGAAACAAAATATTGATAAGGAATATGGTGCGTACTTGCTGTGTCTAATAAATATTCTCTAAATCTAGGCAATAAAATATGACCTGGATCTAAAATACGTAAAAGGGTGCCTTCTCCTAAATGACCGAAAGTACCGTTTTTAGTGACTAAATCATCTGCTGCTGAACAATCCAAAGCAAAGAATAAATCTGGTTTGAATTTTGTCACAGATGCACTAGCCCCACGCAAGCCAACTTCTTCTTGGACATTCGCACCGGCAATCAATGTATGACCAAGTGTTTCATTTTGTAAAGCTTCTAAGGCTTCTAAAACTAAAGTACAGCCAAAACGATTATCCCAAGCTTTTGAAATAATATTTTTTTGATTGGCCGTCATAATCGTTTGTACATCAGGCACAATCGTATCACCTGGTAATACACCAAAACTCAAGGCTTCTTCTTTAGATTCAAAACCGGCATCAAATAAGATATCCGTCACTTGCACATTTGCTTGAGCGCCCTTGCCACGTAATAAATGTGGTGGAATAGAGGAAGAAATACATGGATAGTTGCCTTTTGCTGTTTTTAAGACAAAACGTTGTGCAGAAACGACATAAGGATTCCAGCCTCCTAGTGGTGAAACCTTAAATAATCCACGATCCGTAATTTGTGTCACCATAAAACCTACTTCATCCATATGTGCCGCAATCATAATTCTTGGAGCATCTTCACTTTGCGCATGACGAATCCCAAAAATACCACCTAGACGATCTTGCTCGATTTCGTCTACTAAAGGTGTCATTTTTTCACGCATATAAGCACGAATATCCCCTTCAAAACCACTTGTACCGGTTAATTCTGTTAATTCTTTAATCCGTTGAAATGTTTTTTCGTTCACTACAACTCTCACCCTTCTAAAGTAATATCACATTTATTATACCTTTTTCATTTCCATTCGCCAAATACTTACGACAATCGCTTCCTGAATATTTTAGGCTTTCTTTCTTAACTAGGAATTTTCATGAAATTTTGCTATAATAATAGAAAAAATTAGAAAAACAGGTGAATGCTATTGAGTACCCAGTCACAATTTAGAAATGGTCTAGCTATCGGTATTGGCGTTGGTTTATTAAGCGGTTTTGTCTCGGCTAGTTTCACCAAAAAAGATAAACTACTCCAAGCTGACCATATCTTACAGAAAATAAAAGATGCTTTTTTACTAGAAGGACCAATTGAAGGTAGTTGGATTGAACATACCATGCAACCTTATCAAAAATTTGCGGTTAAAACTCAAGGCTACCCTGGAGGCATCACACGTTATGAAGATGACCAACTCGTGACCTATGAATTTCTTGCGGATGCCAAAACAGGAGCTATCTTAGAGTTAAATCGGATGTAAAAATGACGATAATAATCAAAAAGTCCTACCTCTTCATGAATGGTGAAAAGGTGGGACTTAATTTATATTCAAACTCGTTACTCAATATTCACATGTGCTTGTAAAATTTCATCATTGGTGGCTGACTGCTGTCTAGAGAGCATTAAGCACAAGACATCTAGCGTAATATGCAGTGTTTGATCAAATAGACTAGAAAGCAATTGGATAGAAGCTATTCCTGACCTTGTTTTTGTAGCACCTGGAATAATAACCATCTCATCAGCAAATTGTGCGAGGGCTGCTTGACTATCACTCGTAAATACAAGCAAATTCAAGCCTTTTTCTTGCGCACCTTTTGCATCCATCAGCACGCCTTTTGTTGTTCCTGAACCAGAAATGGCAATAAATAAATCCCCTTCTTGCGCACTGGGCGTAATTGTTTCGCCTAATACATAGACTTCATAACCTAAGTGCATCAATCGCATTGCAAAACTTTTTGCCTGAAAGCCACTTCGTCCAGCGCCTCTGACAAAAATCCGCCGTTGCTTTGTAAATAGTGGTAAGATCTTTTGTAATTGTTGTTCATCGACTTTAGCCATCACTTGACTAATTTCATTCATTACTTCTTGTATCATTTTTTATCTCTCAGTGATAAACCTTGACAAAATAATCCATCCAATATGGAATCTTTTGAATTAATTGACTAGGTAAAACCACATAACTTTCTTGTGCAATTTTATCGGCAATAAAACTATGTAGGTAAACCGCGGCTAAAATGGCTTTTTCTTTATCCATAAATTGGGCTAAAAAGCTACCAATCATACCAGCTAAAGAATCTCCCATTCCTCCTGTAGCCATACCAGGATTTCCCAATGGATTAATAAATTGGGTTTGATTCGCCAAATAAATTTGGGTTTGATGACTCTTTAAGACGACATTTGTTTGTAATTTTTGTTGGACAGCTAAATTTTTTTCAAATGTTTGATCTTTAATTGCGATTTGCGAAACACGTTGCCACTCCATTTGATGCGGCGTTAAAACTACTTTTTCGGGATATTGAAAGTCCATGGGAAACTCCGCCATTATCGAAAGAGCCGAACCATCAATCACCAGCCACTGATTTTCTTTTTGGTTTTGAATGACTTGTTGCAAGATTGTCCGACATTGTGGGTCATCTCCAAGACCAGGACCAATAACAATCACATCAGCCGTTTGACAAACTCGATCAACTTCTACTAAATTTTGCCAATCCACAATCATCGCCTCTGGTGTACGTGCATGGATAGCAGGACGGTTTTCTTTATCACAAATTGTAGTAGTAAGCCCAGTGCCTGAATATACACAAGCCTCGGTAGCTAAAATAATCGCGCCTCCATACTTTAGATTCCCTCCAATACAACAAACTCGACCAAAATTCCCCTTATGGCTGATTATAGGGCGGCGAGCAATCGTACTTAGAATCGTTTCGTCTAATGCTGTTAACATCTAGGTCACCTCGATGAAATTTAGTTATTACGAGTAAATTATAACATAAATAATAAATAACGACATGTATAATACAGCGATTCAATAATTTACTTTTGTATCTTTTCTCTAATAGTGTTATCATGGTAAGGTGAATAAAACTTTAGGAGGTCGTAAATCTATGACTATCGATTGGAAAAAAGAAGTCGAATCACGTAAAGATGACTTATTAAATGACTTAGTTGAGTTATTAAAAGTCAAAAGTGAACGTGAAGACGACAAAAAAAGTGAAGATGCACCTTTTGGACCAGGACCTAAAGCTGCTTTACTACATATGTTAGGCTATGGTGAACGCGATGGCTTTACAGTAAAAAATGTAGATAATTATGCCGGTCATATTGAATACGGTGAAGGTGACGAAACACTTGGTATCTTCTGCCATATGGACGTGGTACCAGCTGGTGATGGTTGGGATACAGATCCATATGTACCCGTCATTAAAGATAATCGCATTTACGCTCGTGGTTCTTCAGATGATAAAGGACCTAGTATCGCTGCTTACTATGCTTTAAAAATTATCCGTGATTTAAACTTACCAATTTCTAAAAAAATCCGCTTTGTTGTGGGTTCAGATGAAGAAAGTGGTTGGGGCGATATGGATTATTACTTCCAACATGAAGAAAAACCTGATTTTGGTTTCTCTCCTGATGCGGAATTCCCAATTATCAATGGTGAAAAAGGAAATGTTTCTTTACGTTTACACTTTGCTTCAACAAATACAGGTGCTGTACGTTTAGATAGTTTTAAAGCTGGCTTACGTGAAAATATGGTTCCTGGTAAAGCAAGTGCAAAAGTGACATTTAACGATGAATTACAAGCAAAAACTGTGGCGGATAGCTTCAATTATTTCTTAACTAGCCGTCCAGTTTCTGGTGAAGCAAAAGTCGATGGTAATGTCGTTACTTTTGAAGTAGTTGGTAAATCTGCACATGGAGCTAGTCCACATCTAGGTGTAAATGCTGCTACTTATTTAGCAGCCTTCTTAAGCAGCTATGAATTTTCTGGTGGTGCAAAAGACTTCTTATCAACTATCGAACAATATATCCATGAAGATGTTTATGGTGAAAAATTTGATATTGCCCACGAAGATGAAAAAATGGGTAAATTAACAATGAATGCTGGTTTATTTAGCTTTGAAGCAGATGGCGAAGATGCTTATGTGAACTTGAACTTCCGCTATCCTAAAGGCACTTCTGCTACTTTATTAACAGCCGGTATGATGGCAAAAATTGGCGCAAATAAAGTAAAAATTGAAGAACGCCCACATCACATGAAACCACACTATGTTCCAGCCGATGATCCATTGGTAGCAACTTTATTAGCTGTTTATGAAGAACATACTGGTCAAAAAGGTGAAGAACAAATCATTGGTGGGGGTACATTCGGCCGTCTATTAGAACGCGGTGTTGCCTATGGTGCGATGTTCCCAGATTATATCGATACCATGCACCAAGCTAATGAATTTATGGACTTAGACGACTTATTCAATGCTACAGCGATCTATGCTGATGCCATTTATCGTTTGGCGAAATAAATTTAAAACATCACCATTTTTCAACATTCTCTAACTTTTAAAATTGTTGAAATTCATACGTTTTAGCATTGATGAAAAAGATACGAACTGACTAGAAAATATTTTGTAGTGTGATTTTGGTGTGATATTTTTAGACATTTAAAAAAATCACACCGCTAAAATATCGGACAGAATGCTAAAAAAAGCCCTAGCGAAAAACTAGGGCTTTTATTTTTAGTCGAAATAAATATTAGACAAAAACACCCCCGCAAACCCTTGGGATACTTTACCCAAAGATTTGCGGGGGATTCTTTTATTTCAATACATTCTGTGCAATAAAAGCGACATAGCCAACTTGACCATTATCTTTCAAATGCGTTTCATCTTCTTCAAACCAATCTTCATGCGCTTTAGCTTCATCATACCAATCGATTAGTGTGATATTTTTATACTTTTGCGCCATTGATTCTAGAAAACGATTCACATCTCCTTGCCAACGCTGAGTCGGTACATAAACATTAATCAGATAAACTTTACGCTTAGACCCAATCGCTTTCATCATATTTTGAAAATCTTCTTCCGTGTAAACGCCATTTGTGCCAAGACCGATTACAATCGTATCTGCCAATAATTTTTTCTTCCTCAACTCATTGATTGTTTTCTTTGCAGAGTATAGTTGACGACCGATATCCGCATCTAAAACCACATTTGGGAAGACCTCTTTCATCTCTTCCACAGTACCTAACATGACTGAATCACCAATCATCGTGATGTTCATTTGCTGCGCTTTTAGCAACTGCGTATCCGTTAAATGATACTTATTCGCAATCTCATTGGTCGCATGCATGACTTCTGTTGCCCCATCTATATTTTTGGTCGCATCAGCAGCTTTTTTATTCTTAGCGATATCCGCCTCAAAAGCTTTTTGTGTGTCGTTTTTTTGATTAGCAGGAGCAGTAAAAATACCAAATAACGCAACCGCAAAAACAATTGCAAGCGGCACACACACCATTTTTTTCCAAGCATAGGCCGGTAATTTCACCCATTGTTTGAAGCGAACTGGTAATTGTGAGTAGTCATAGCGACGACAAGGTGCTTCAATTAAGCGGTAGGATAATTCACTCATCACTAATATCAATGCTATTTCAATTAACGTATGCAACCATAAACGGTGATTGATATTTTTAACGGCACTTTCATAAAAAATCATAATTGGAAACTGATACAAATAAATCCCATAGCTTCGTTTGCCAATATAATTAAATATCGGATTAGACAAGTACCGATTGAAGTCAGCACCGGGATGGGCCGTCACTGCTACAAGTATCGCCGCAAAAAGGCTGACGATATACATCCCACCGTAGTATAAAAAGTTAGACTGTGCACTTAAAGTGAAAAAGCTCAAAATAATTGCCAATAACGCAAGCCAACCAGCACGATTTAACGTTTTTTCGGCCTTTTTAGAGATACTTGCGCGTAAATGATTACTTGGCCAAAAAATTGCTAAGCTAGCCCCCAACCACATGGAAAAGGAACGGGAAAAAGTACCATCATAGACCGCTGTTGGATCGACGCCAGGTTTAAATTGTATCGCCATCCAAATTGCCGAAGCTAACGATCCAAGTAAGAAAATGCCGGCTACCCGGTCTTTTTTCCTCCCAAGCTTATAAAAAAGAACAAGCAAAATTGGTAAGACCAGATAGTTTTGCGCTTCAACGGATAATGACCACAGATGGGTAAATGGATCTGGATTATGGAAGCGGTCGAAGTAAGACAATTTATTATCAATTTGCCAATAATTATTAAAATACAATAAACTACTGAAAACAACACCGCGTAAATTATTCAATAAATTCCGTTGAAAAAGTGTAATATAACTAGCACATAATACTAGAAGACCAATTAAAGCCGGATACAGTCGTTTAATTCTTCTAAAATAAAAGGCTTTTAAATGGATTTTTTGGTTACTTTCCCACTCTTGACGTAATAAATCAACAATTAAATAGCCAGAAATCACGAAGAAAACTGGCACGCCCAAATATCCCCCTTTGATTGTATTCGGAAATAAATGGTAAAATATAACTCCTAAAACGGCGATGGTGCGAATACCATCAAAACCAGTAATATATCTATGTTTTGTATTCATGATTAACCTTCTTAAATAATATTTTCTTTCCCACCATACTATCATGCCATAAATTTCTAAAAAAAGCATGGAAAAATTCAATGAATATAGAAAAACTTAATTCCTACTGTCCCATTATAAAGGATAATACACGTTTTTTTATCTTTTATTCAAAAAAATTTTTCATTCTGAAAATATAAATCACTTATCCGCTCGTAGCTGAGCGACCCTTCTCACAACCTTATAAAAAAAAAACAGCACTTTTTAGCACTGTTTTTTCGTCTTTATAATTTTTCTTCATAAAATCGTCCAAGAATCTGAACGTTTTCCGCAATACTGACGAAGGCGTGAGGATCTGATTCTTTCATCGCCATTCTTAGCATTGGGAGTTCATAGCGTGTCACAACCGTAATCAAGACGGTTTGTTTCTCATGACGATAAGCGCCCTCCGCTTCATGGATAATTGTGATACCACGGCGCATCTTTTCTTGAATATGTTCAATCACTTCATTTGGAAAACGCGTCACAATCGTCACTTGCATTTTCTTTTGCTTGGTATACACGGCATCTGTTACTTTCCCACAAACAAAAATCGCTAAAGCTGAATACAATGCATAAGCCCAACCAAATAAAATCCCCGCAATAAACATGATACATACATTAAAGAAAATTGAAATGGAGCCTACTGATTTGCCTGTTTTTTTGCGAATGGCAATACTAACAAAGTCCAATCCGCCTGAAGACAAGCCATTTCTAAGTGCATAACCAATCCCTGCACCCATGAATGCACCGCCGAAAATCGCACAAATAATGGGATCTTTAGACAAAACTTCCTCTGGTAATAATTGTGTAAATAACGAGGTCAAAATAACGGTAATGCCAGTAAAAATTGTGAATTTATGACCAATTTTAAACCAGCCCAACAAAAATAAAGGAACATTTAACAAAAGTAATCCAAGCGATACAGGAATGGTAAAAGGTAGATAATGTCCCGATAAAGTCGTAATAATCTGTGCTACCCCGGTAATTCCACTGGAGTATATATGTCCTGGTTGATAAAAAAAATTAATCGAAATCGCTGCTAAAAGTGCATAAACGATTGCGAATGAGAATTTCTGCGCATAATCTGCATGCGGAAATAAATTAAAAAATTTCTGTGCCATGATAACCTTCTCACTTTTTATTTATTCAAGCCCATTATACCCCTTGCCTAAGAAAAAAAGCCATTTATGAAAAATTTCTCATTTTCATAGATGACTTTTAGGAATATTTAAATAATATTAGGCAAGCTTAGTCTTCTTCCACACTAGTTACATCGATGTTTAGTTCGAATAATTGTAGTGGCGATACTGTGCTTGGTGCTTGAGACATAGGATCCACTGCGCGACCATTTTTCGGAAAGGCAATAACTTCACGGATATTGTCTTCACCAGCTAATAGCATGACAAAGCGGTCTAACCCTAAAGCAATTCCGCCATGTGGAGGGAAACCATAATCAAGCGCATCTAAAAGGAAACCAAATTGTTCTTGCATTTCACGACGAGAGAATCCTAATGCTTCAAACATTTGCTCTTGAACTTCTTTTTGATAGATACGTAATGAACCGCCACCTAATTCATAACCATTTAAGACGATATCATAAGCTTGAGCATGCACTTTAGATGGATCTGTTGCTAATAATGGAATATCGCTTTCTCTTGGTAAAGTGAATGGATGGTGCGCAGAAACATAGCGACCTTCTTCTTTGTCATATTCAAATTGTGGCCAGTCAACCACCCATAAGAAGTTAAATTTAGATTCATCGATTAAACCTAATTCTTTACCTAATTTCAAACGTACAGCCCCTAATGAAGCACATACGACATCAAAGCTATCTGCGCCAAACATCAATAAGTCGCCTACTTCAGCATTGGTTGCAGCGACGATTTTTTCTGTTGCATCGCCTAAGAACTTCGCAATTGGCCCTTTCAAACCATCTGCTTCAACTTTTAACCATGCCAAACCTTTTGCACCATATTGACCGGCAAATTGACCTAGGTTATCCATATCTTTGCGTGAATATTTATCGGCAGCTCCTTTGGCATTTAACGCTTTGACTACCCCACCATTTTGTAAAGCCATTTGGAATACTTTGAAATCAATATCTTTGACCACTTCAGAAATATCTATTAATTCCATGTCAAAACGTGTATCTGGCTTATCGCTACCGTAACGATTCATCGCTTCATCATAAGTCATGCGTGGGAAAGGTAATGTCACTTCCATGCCCTTGACGTCTTTCATCACTTTAGCAATCATGCCTTCTGTTAGTGTTTGGATTTCTTCTGCACTTAAGAAAGAAGTTTCCATATCCACTTGGGTAAATTCTGGTTGACGGTCTCCACGTAAGTCTTCATCACGGAAACAACGAACGATTTGGTAATAACGGTCAAAACCAGCATTCATTAATAATTGCTTAAAGATTTGTGGTGATTGTGGTAAAGCATAAAAATGACCTGGATGTACGCGAGATGGTACTAAATAGTCGCGAGCTCCTTCTGGCGTTGATTTACCAAGATAAGGTGTTTCAATATCTAAGAAATCATTGCTATCTAAATAAGTACGAATCGCACGGGTTACTTGATTACGTAAAATAATATTTTGTGTCATTTTTGGACGACGTAAATCTAAGTAGCGATAACGCATGCGTACTTCATCGCTTGTTTGTTGGTCATCTTCAATTGGAAATGGTGGTGTTTTTGCTTTGTTTAAAATCGTAATGTCTGAAATCATCACTTCGACACCACCTGTGACGATTTTTGGATTCACTGCTTCTGGCGCACGTGCAATGACTTCACCAGTTACTTCAATCACATATTCACTACGGCATTTATCCGCAATCGCCCATGCTTCTTTAGACACTGCTGGATTAAAAACGACTTGGACAAACCCTTCTCTATCACGTAAATCGATAAAGATAACGCCTCCTAAGTCACGACGTTTTTGAACCCAACCTTTTAATGTTACTGTTTGGCCAATTGTTTCATTTGAGACCTGACCACAATATAATGTTCTTGTTGCCATTATTGTTTACTCCTTTTCTGTATGCATCATTTCTTGATAAACTGTTTCAAATTGTGTTTGAATTTGAGTCAGTGGATAAGCTTTTTCTACACGAGTGGCTAAGTTTTTCACGTTAACCACGCCGTTTGCTAATTCTGTTTCGCCAATGGTTAATACTAATTGTGCATTTAACTTATCAGCCGTCTTAAATTGGGCCTTCGCTTTACGGTTCATCACATCACGTTCAGCACTAAAGCCGGCTTGCCGAATACTTTGCACGATTTGTAAGGCTTCAATATTTGTTGCTTCACCTAAAGAAACCACATAGGCGTTTAATGTTTTTTGGGCAGCTAAAGTAATGCCTTGTGCTTCTAAAATCATTAATAAACGTTCAAAGCCCATCGCAAAGCCAAAACCAGCTGTTTCAGGACCGCCTAATTCAGCGACCAATTGATTGTAACGGCCACCGGCACAAATAGTAGATTGGGCGCCCATTTTTGGATCATCGCTCATAATTTCAAAAATCGTATGGGTGTAGTAATCCAAACCACGGACCATATTGCTATCAATTTCATAAGCAATGTTTAAGGCGTCTAGCATCTTCGTCACAGCTTCAAAGTGTTTTTGGGCCGTTTCAGATAAATAGTCTAAAATAGATGGTGCCCCAGCAACCACCGCTTTATCTTTTTCATCCTTACTATCTAGCACACGCAATGGATTTTCTAATAAACGACGATTAGAATCGGCACTCAATTGTTCTTTAAATGGGGTTAAATAATCAATCAACGCCTGACGATAAGACGTGCGTGTTTCTTGATCACCTAATGAATTTATCACTAAGCGTAAATCTTTAATCCCTAATTCACGGAAAAATTGTAAAGCCATCGCCATCGTTTCAACATCTGTGGCCGGATTATCCGAACCAAAGACCTCTACACCAATTTGATGGAATTGACGCAAACGACCTTTTTGTGGACGTTCATATCGAAACATTGGCCCCATATAGTAAACTTTGTATGGTTTTTGATGTTCTGGACCGAATAATTTATTTTCCACAAAAGAACGAACAATCGGCGCAGTGCCTTCTGGTCGTAAAGTAATATGACGGTCCCCTTTATCGTGGAAATCATACATTTCTTTTGTCACAATATCCGTCGTATCGCCTACACTTCTTGAAATGACTTCGATATGTTCAAAAATTGGCGTGCGGATTTCGTGGAATTGGTATTGGTTAAATAATTTTCTAGCAGTTTGTTCAATTGTTTGCCATTTTTCTGATTCACCTGGCAAGATATCATTGGTACCTTTTGGACGTTGGTAAGCCATAGTTTCCTCCTTAAAGTCTTTTTAACAAATAAAAAAGCCCTTGAAGCCATATTGCTACAAGGACGAATCATCGTGGTGCCACCTATTTTCAGTGTAAAATCAAAACTTTACACCCTTCAAACGATTAACGCTCGTACACGGAATAGCTTTTTACTACTCATCTCCAGACTGTTCTTCAATATCACTTGCTTAAGCTACTTTCAGCCTAGGGTAGCTCTCTCTTGAAAGTCGAACATGATATTTACTCTTTTCTTTCGCTGACTTTTTCTATATCAGCTTTTACAATACGTGATATCTCCTAAAAAGTCAAGAACTTACACGGAAATTTTCAGATATTTTCTTGGATGACTTTCAACGCATCTTTTAATAATAATAAAGTCCATCTTGTGTCTTTTGTCTAGCAAGCCAAACAACTAGTAAAATCGCTAAGTTGAAAAACACCGCTACAATAAATAAAGTTCGGTAGCTAAAAGTTTCAATCATTAAACCACCAAATAATGGCGAAATAGCCCGCCCCGCACTACCAAAAGAATTCACAAGACCTAAATACTTTCCCTTTACTCCTTCTGGTGTGATGCGGTTGACAATCACTGGTACTTGTGGAAAGGCCAAGGCTTCTCCAATTGTTAGTAAAACCATCGCAGTCACGAATAAATAATATTGTTTCGCAACACTTAACACCACAAAAGAGAAAGCAAACATCAAAATGCCGATATAAATTGGCATAAAATGATTTTTAATATATTGCCCATAACGTACAATGAAAAATTGAATCAATAAAATTAACCCCGCATTGACCGTCCATAAAACACTATAGTACCGAAAAGGAATCCCTAAACTGGTCATATAGACTGAAACATTACTTCCCCATTGTTGATACATCGTCCAAGTAATCAAAAGCATCGTTAATAAAGTAATCATCAAATATTGATTCATCTTTGGTAATTTTATCTTTGTCTTGTCCGTTTTACGCTCATTTGTCGCTCGTTTAAGATTACGCAATGGATGATAGCCAATTAAAACAACTGCTAAAAAGCCTAGACTAATCAATGTCGAAACGAAAAATGGTAACCGTAAATCCCAATCATATAAAAAACCAACAACAGATGAACCAATGACAATGCCAAAGTTTTGGACAAAATAAATCATATTAAAAACATAGCGACCATCAAAACGTTTCAAGGTTGCGCCTAATGCACTTACCAAAGTCCCATTCCAACCAGCTGCCAATCCTAAGAAAAATAAACAGATGGCAAAAGGAACGGCTTGATGAAACAAGGTTAATACAATTAGCGTGACTGTCATCACTACGCCACCAGCCAACATCAAATAATAAGGATTCCGGTGATCAAATCCAAGTCCACCAACGACATTTCCAATCACACTAGCTAGTGAATTGAAAAATAAGACTAACCCTACTAAAGTTAAGGAAATATGCAAATTATCATGCAAATAAACGCTGGTTAAAGGCCAAATAAAACTCATCCCAAAGCTTGTAAAAAAGGCTCCTAATAATACAGCAATAAAACTGACTTCTTTTTTCATTTCCGCTCACATTTTCTATATAAATTTTACTTGAAATGGTGAAACTAGATTCGCTCTAATGTTTTCGCTGTATCGTGCCATAACAACGGAAAGAATCTTTGTAACAAGCGCCCGATCAAGCAACCAATCAAGTTTAACATAATATCACTCACAGCAAAAGTCCCTACATAAAAAACATATTGAATCGTTTCAACGCCACAGATAAAAAGGACACTAATAAGACAAAATTCCCAAAAACGAGATTTGAAACTAAATAAAATCCCAAGTGGAATAAAATAAATCACGTTTAAGGCAGCCTCTAATAAAACCCGTTTATTGCGCACGACAAAATCAAATAACTCAAAACTATAAGAGTGATAATTGCGCGCTTTAGCAAACAATACGATAAACAATAAAAATAAGTACACACTATAGAAAAGATACGTATAAATAACCGTAAATCTCTGAAAAATCATCTGTACAAAAAATAGCCACATACTCAACGTCACAAAACCAATTAAAAATTCCTTTGTATACGCAAAACGTGCCATTGCTGAGGATAAATGTGGATAGCTATTTAAGACTGGATATGCAATCCAGTTAATCAAAAGAAATCCAGCTAAAAATGAAAATACGCCTAAAAAGAACAGTGCGAATAATTTTTTCATATATACCAATCCCTTGTTTTATTTTTCTCTTTATTATAATGATTCAGCAAGTTTTCTGCCAAATAAATCTACTCAATATAAAAGAAACTTAAATTAATTTATAGAAAATTAATGAAAACAGCTTTCCCTTTCTTATTGACGATATTTTCTATGCTTTAAAGTCATTAAAATTACTTATATTTATCCTTAGAATTGTTATTGAACTTTTCATAGCATTTTTCTATGGTAAATTTTATGGTTTGCTTTTGAATAATTCTAAAAACAGGCGTAAAATGGATGTGTAATTATTGTTATTATTAGAATGATTCTATTTTGAAAAGAGTGTGAAACATGAAAGCAAGTTTATTTACAAGTTGTGTTGTGGACGCGCTATTTCCAAACGTCCCAATCGCAATGACGGAAGTTTTGGAACGTTTCGGAGTAGAAGTATTACTCCCTGAAAGTCAAGTCTGCTGCGGACAACCAACCTTAAATAGTGGTTATCGCAAAGATTCTCGCAAGGTTTTAATCAATCAAATTGAAGCCTTTAAAGATGCGGAATATATCGTGGGGGCAGCCGGTAGTTGTACAGCAACTTTTAAAGAATATGCAGAATTATTCAAAGATGACCCTCAATATCGGGCATTAGCTGAGGATTTGAGCAAACGTACCTTTGAATTCACTCAATTCTTACATTATGAATTAGGCTTAACAGATGTAGGTGCGACTTTAAATGCACGGGCGACCTATCATCGTTCTTGCCATATGTCTCGGATTTTAAAAGAAAAACAAACACCTTTTATCATGATGAAATATGTCAAAGGTTTAGAATATGTTGAATTACCACATATCGAAAACTGTTGTGGTTTCGGTGGTACTTTCTCTGTTAAAGAACCATTGATTTCAAATGCCATGGTGACTGAAAAGATGAACGATGTCATTTCAACTGGTGCGGAAGTCTTAATCAGTGCGGATATGGCTTGTTTGATGAATATCGGCGGTAAATTTAATCGCGAAGGTAAAAAAATTAAAATTATGCACATTGCTGAGGTCTTAAATCATGATATCGATGAAAGTCGCGTTCCTCAATTAGCAAGAGTCTAAGCAAGTTTGGTGGTGAAAATATGGGATTAAAAACAAGTACGTTAACTTTTGAAGAACGTTGTGAAAAAAGTTTAAATGATACACAAATGCAAGCAGCACTAAAAAAAGCACAGGATAGTCAATGGATTAAACGTGAAGCTTCTCGTGCAGATATGGGTGACTGGGAAGAATGGCGCAAATTAGGTCAAGAAATTCGTCAACATACCTTAAACCATTTACCAGATTACCTTGAAATGTTTGCGGAAAATGTCCAAAAACAAGGTGGACATGTGTTATTTGCTCAAACCGAAGAAGAAGCAAGAGAATATGTGAAAGAAATTACCCTTGCTAAAAATGCTAAAAAAATCGTCAAATCCAAATCAATGGTCACAACCGAAGTCGGGCTCGATCCAATGTTTGTCGAAATGGGGCTAGAAGTCATCGAATCTGACTTAGCGGAATTTATTTTACAAATGGATAATTGGGACGAACCTTCACACATCGTCTTCCCTAACATCCACAAAGACCGCTATCAAATTCAAAAAGTCTTTGAAAACCTAGGCTATGAAGGTAGCAGCGAACCTGAAGAAATGGCGAAATTTGCGCGTAAAGTGTTACGTGAACACTTCTTATCAGCTGATATTGGCATTACTGGTTGTAACTTTGCCATTGCCAATAATGGAATGATTAACTTAGTAACCAATGAAGGAAATGCCGACTTAGTGATTGCAATTCCTAAAACCCAAATCGTATTGATGGGGATGGAAAGAATCGTACCAAGTATGAAGGAAGCTGAAGTATTAGATAGCTTACTTTGTCGTAGTGCCGTGGGTCAAAAATTAACGAGTTACGTCACATTTGCTGGTAAAAAAGTCGATGAAGAATCAGATGGACCTGAAGATTTCTACGTGATTATTGTCGATGATAACCGCTCCAATGCCTTAGGTACACAATTCCAAGAGATGCTACAATGTATTCGTTGCGGTGCTTGTCTAAATGTATGTCCAGTTTATCGTCATATTGGCGGTCATGGCTATGGTTCAATTTATCCTGGTCCAATGGGTGCGGTCCTTTCACCAATTTTAGGTGGTTATGAAGAATTTGGTGATTTACCTTATGCTTCAAGTTTATGTGGTGCATGTACGGAAACTTGCCCAGTCAAAATTCCTTTACACAACTTACTCATTGCGCATCGTACCGTCATGGCTGATGAATTGAAACGCACAAGTAAGATGGAACAATTTGGCATGAAGATGGCGGCTACTGTTACTGGTTCAGCTCCAGTCTTCAAATTTGTTGAAAAAGTCGACCATGCCGGCTCAGCAATGATGGCCACACAAAAAGAACCAGCTGTTGAAAATCTATATAATCACGGTGGCTACTTAACCAAAGCTCCTGCAATTGCTAAGAACTGGACTGATTATCGTGATTTACCTCGTCCACCAAAAGCAAAAGACGGCTTTAGAGAATGGTTCAAACGTCATAAAGCCGAACAAGGAGGAAAATAAATGTTTTCAGATGCTGCACAAAAACAAGAAGCTTTCTTAAATAAACTAGCTGGTAAATTGAATTACCAACGTCATAGTCTAGCTAAAGAACCTTTTCAACCTGAAAATAAAATCAATTTACAAAAGCTACAAGGTCTGAGTCAAGACGAATTACTTGAAGTAGCAAAAGAACAATCTGATGCTATCTACACAGATTTTAAAGTTATTTCTAAAGAGAATTTAGCTGCAACCATTCAAGACATCCTTGAAGAAAAAGGACAAGGAAACTATATTATTCCTGATGACAGTCGCTTTGATGAATATCATTTAACCGATTTAGCAAATCATCCGAATACTTACATTTGGAAAAAAGGTGCCGAATTTAGAGAAGAAAATCTAAATGCTGCTAATCAAGCCAATGTAGGGATTGCCTTTGCTGAATATCTTTTAGCCGAATCAGCAACCGTCGTATTTGAAACGAACGCTGGGCATGGTCGTACTTTGCAATTTTTACCACAACATTTTATTGCGATTGTGCCAAAAAGCCAAATTGTCCCACGTATTACACAAGCAACTGCTGATTATAACGAAAAAGTCCTACGTGGCGAAAAAATTGGTTCTAACTTAAGCTTTATCTCTGGTCCATCAAACTCTGGAGATATCGAAATGATTTTAGTTGTTGGAGTTCACGGACCATTATCAATGACTTATCTTGTTTTAGAAGATGCTTAATTGATAAAAAGCTAGCCACCGTTACCTAGTAATTGCTACTAAGTAACGGTGGCTTTTTTATCTTCATGAGCCATCTATTTTATATTGCCTTATTAGACGTTTTGCAGGCTTTTCTCTGCAAAAAAAGACTAGACAAAAACTTGCCTAGTCTTGAACTTTTCTTGCGTGGCGACGTCCTACCCTCACAGGGGGAAACCCCCAACTACTATCGGCGCTAAGAAGCTTAACTTCTGTGTTCGGCATGGGAACAGGTGTATCCTTCTTGCTATCGCCACCACACTATTTTACTGAGTGATTTATTCACTCAAAACTGGCATTGAAAAGTTCTACTTTCCGAGTCATTTTGGTTAAGTCCTCGATCGATTAGTATCAGTCCGCTCCATATATCACTATACTTCCACTTCTGACCTATCTACCTGATCATC
>SKEB01000087.1_pt1 | contig 125443 bp, 104 predicted proteins | sample 4826561 | NCBI WGS metagenome assembly SKEB01 (sample SAMN11008820, study PRJNA524170) | human gut metagenome | biome: Human fecal sample; material: Feces; isolation source: fecal sample from pouch patient p17 | host: Homo sapiens | place: Israel: Tel-Aviv | collected 2016-03-29 | reverse complement strand
TTAAATGACTTTACAGCTTTGTGGATGCCAAACTGAGGATCTACTTCCAAAAGCATATGAACATGGTCTGGCATGATCTCCATTTCCAGAATGTCTACAGAAAGATTTGCAGCATACTCTGTGAGCAGCTCCTTCAGCCGGACGTCCACACCATTAATTAATACTTTTCGTCTATACTTTGGACACCATACTACATGGTATTTACAGGAATAGACGACATTGTTGTTTGATTTATATGTTGTGTTCATATTTATATTATACTATGGTTTATTAGTTAATACAATTACTATTTTGTCCATCTTCAATTACTTGCATAAATTCGATGGACGCGTCTTATATCCCCATAGCTGAAGCAAGGAGTTTTACGACGCATTGGATAAAACACTTTCTCGGATGCACGAATATCACGGATTCTCTCCAACAATTCCTTGAAATATCCACCGCCACCTAGATTTTTCAAACGATCATCATCTAAAGCAAAACCTTTTCTCATGTATTCTTTTAAAATCCCAGTTGCCCAAATTCTGAACTGTGTTCCCTGTTTTGATTTTACACGATAGCCAACAGAAATAATAACATCAAGATTGTAATAGTCTACATTGTAAACTTTTCCATCAGAAGCAGTTGTTGCAAATTTTGCAACAACTGAATCCCGCTGTAATTCACCTTCGATAAATATATTTTTAATATGTCTGGAAATGGTTGATTTATCTCTCTGAAACAATTCTGCCATCTGATCAATGGACAACCAGACGGTATCACCATCAAAAGTAGTTTCAACTTTCGTCAGACCATCCTCTGTCGTATAAATAATCATATCTGCTTTTTCTTTGTACATAAATTAATTTTCCTCCAAAATCAGATACATTATCAATGTGAACAATTTAAAAAATAGAAATTCAACACAGCCACTATGACAAAATCATTATTCTGCATCTTTACCATTTATAATACGGTAGTAATCATCCATATCCACGCTGAGTTTTACCGTGGTATCTGGTTTTCGGTTGCTCAAGAGGCACACGGTCTCAACATGAACGCCCTGGCAGAACTGATCCACTGCACAGGCGTGGGTCATCTCATATCCTGCCTCATAAAATGCCGGGAGGTCTCTCACAAGACTTGTAACTTTGCAGGAAATGTATACGATCTGGTCTACGCCGTAAGCCAGGATCTTTGGAAGGGCTTTGGGGTGAACGCCATCTCTGGGCGGATCAAGGATGATCATATCCGGTTTCTCCGGCACATCATCCAGAACCTTCAGCACATCCCCGGCAATAAAACGGCAGTTATCAATGCCGTTAAGTGCAGCGTTTTCTCTGGCGGCTTTTACCGCGTCTTCCACGATCTCCACGCCGATCACCTCACTGGCAACGGACGCCGCAAGCTGGGCAATGGTGCCGGTTCCACTGTAAAGATCAAACACCACCTTGTCTCTGGTATCTCCTACATATTCCCGCACCTTGGAATACAGGATCTCTGCAGCCAAGGAATTTGGCTGGAAAAAGGAAAAGGTGCTGATCTTAAATTTCAGTCCAAGAAGTTCTTCATAGAAATAATCCTTTCCATAAAGGATCTTCGTCTCGTCGCTCTGTACCACGTCGGATAAAGAATCATTTAAAATGTGCATGATCCCCACGATCTTCCCTTCCAGCGGAAGTGCAAGAAGCTGATCTTTCAGAGGCTCCAGATCATATTCTTCCTGGGTGGTGGTTACCACATGGACCAGGATCTCACCACTTGTGACGCCTCTTCGAAGAAGAAGATGTCGAAGATACCCCACATGTTGCAGCTTTTTATAGAAGCTGGCATTACGCTCCAGGAAAAACTCCCGCACACAGACCAGAATCTTCGTCATATCCGGATGGACCAGCTTACAATCATCCGTATTCAGGATATCGTAAGTGCTTCCCTTCTTGTGAAGTCCAAGGGACAGCGGCCCATCCTTATACTCATCCCCAAAGGAAAACTCCATCTTATTGCGGTACCCGAACTCAATAGGACTGCCATAAATCCCATCCCAGTGATATAAACGATCTGCAGCCTCAGCTTCTTCTGTCCCATCACCATTCTTCCCGATCTTAGCCAGGCTCTCTCTTACTGCCCCATCCAGAAGTTCCCTCACCTGACGCTCCTTCATCTCCTTCTGTGCCTCATAGCTCATGGTCTGGTACATGCAGCCGCCACATGCCGGAAACTCCTGACAGGCAGGTTCTCTTGTTTCCAGGGGAGATTTCTCCAGGACCTCCAGAAGACGTCCTTCCGCCCGGCCGGAACGTTTCTTATTGATCATAAACCGGACTTTCTGTCCCGGGATTCCGTTTTTTACAATTACTTTCTGGTCATCAACCCAAACAAAACCTTTGTTTGGAAATTCCACTTTTTCTATAATACCTTCGTAAATTTCACCTTTTTTCATAAATCCTCTTTCTGTTTTATAACTAGTGCAGCGTTTCACGGTCCGTCTTCAAAAATCAAGCCCCGGTATCGCGCCGGGGCTTCAATTATCCGCTTCTCATATTCATACATAACAGACAGCCATTCTGATCTGCTCAAAACAGCCTCTGCAGTGAAAGTTCTTACTCTTCCTCATCCTCGAAATAATCATCGAAGTCATCATCAAAATCTTCTTCAAAATCTTCCAGATAATCCGGAGCGAAGAAACGGTATACTGCAAACGCAATACCGGCAACAGCTGCAACAGCACCGATGATCGCCAGTACCCAAAGGACTGTGTTCTTATCTTTCTCTTCTTCTTTTTTCTTCAGTGTTGCGAGCAGTTCTTCAAGTTTTGTTGTATTTAAATTCATAACACTGCACCATCCTTTCTTTCTGTTCGGCTGTACTTTCTGTCAGTAAATCTGCAGCGCAGCGTTTTTTGAGGTCGCTGCACCCGAGCCTTTTTTTAATGTTCTTATTATACCACCATATGTCTGGTTTTACCAGAACTTACACAAATTTTCGCAGAAACATTCTGTAAAAAAATCGCCGTATTTCCGGCATTTCCGGAAAGATACGGCGGTTTTCTCTTATTCTTTATGGGTTCCTCGGATCACTTTGATCCCGCGTTCTTCTATCAGACCGCAGATCTGTGTTATCCGCGGACATTCCTTTTTTTCCTCATTCAGACGGCATACCCCGACATGGATGACGCTGATCTTTTCACTGACCAGCCGGTCTGCCTTTTCCAAAATCCCCTCATCTTCAGCAGGTTCTTTTGCATTGGTTTCTTTGCATCCGTTGCATGTCATCACAGCTGCCAGAATCGTATCTTCCGAATAGCCGGAAAAAAAATCTCTTCTTTCCCGAAATGCAGACAGACATCCTGCCCTGGTACACACATCATTGGAATTAAGGCATGTCAAAATCCCGATCTTTTTCATCTTTTTCCCTCTATGCATCCCGCCTCACAGCCAGAATCATAAAAACAAAATATGCATCTTTCCGCGGCTGTCGTAAACGATCTCCGCTTCTACTTTATAGATCCTGCGGATCAGCTCCGGGGTCAGGACTTCTTCCGGCGTTCCGTAACCTTCCAGAACTCCGTCCTTCAGTACATAGATCTTATCACAGTATGCTGCTGCAATATTCAGATCGTGAATAGCGGAGATCACGGTTACATTAAGTTTTTTCACCAGCTCCATCAGCATGATCTGGTGGGTAATGTCCAGATGATTGGTAGGCTCATCCAGAATCAGTGCAGAGGTCTGCTGGGCAAGTGCTCTTGCCAGGATCACCCTCTGCTGCTCTCCTCCGGAAAGAGTGGAAAAGGTACGGTCTGCAAACGCCTCCATCTGTACGGTTTTCAGCGCTTCATCCACGATCTGGTAATCTTTTGCATTGTCCCGTTCCAGAGTCTTTTTATGAGGCGCACGCCCCATAAGAACCACCTCGCGGACCGTAAAATCAAAATTATAATAATTGTGCTGTGCCACCACGGCCATTTTTTTCGCAGAGCTTCGAACACTCATGGAATGAAGCTCCTCGCCGTCCAGATACACGGCTCCTGCGTCTGGTTTCAGAATACGGTAAATGCATTTCAGCAAAGTGGATTTTCCGCTTCCGTTTGGTCCGATGATTCCTACCAGTTCCTTATCCTTGGATTCCATGGAGATTCCCTTCAGGATCTGTCTGGCGTGAAAGCCAACCTGAATATTTTCTGTGGTGATCTTCATTACCGGGCACCTCCGAATCCATAGGATTTCCGCACAAGCAGATAAATAAAGCAGGGAGCACCGATAATGGATACCAGCACACCGATGGGCATCTCGGAATTTTTAAGGATCACACGACATGCCACATCGCACCAGATCAGAAACGATGCACCAAGAAGCGCACTTAAGGGGAGCAGTTTTCTGTGATCTGTTCCAAAAAGGATCCGGACCACATGAGGGATCACCAGTCCCACAAATCCGATCACACCGGCACAGTACACGGCAAATCCGATCATAACAGAAGCAACGATCAGATAAAAAGTCCGCAGTCTGTGCAGATCTGTTCCAAGGGTAATGGATACGTCATCTCCCAGAAGCATCAGATTCAGGTTCCGGTACTGCGTCCAGAAAACAGCCACGCACACCAGCGTGACCGGAAGCATTACACCCACTCTGGTCCAGCTTGCTCCGGCAAGACTTCCCATGCTCCACTTCATAACTTCTGTTGCCGCATTTTTGTCATTGGTAATATAAATGACAAAATTGGAAAAAGCAGAACAGACTGCGCTGACCGCCATTCCCGCAAGGATCAGTTTTGCGGAAGTTGCCTTTCCACCCATGTTTGCAATGGCGATCACCGCAAAAGAAGTGATCATCGCGCCAATGAAAGCTGTGATTCCCACAGAGTTTCCGCCAAGAAAGCTTCCGATTCCAAGCATGATGGCCAGTGTGGCACCCAGAGATGCACCAGATGAGATACCCAGCACATACGGGTCTGCCAGCGGGTTCTGCACGATAGCCTGCATCACCACGCCGCACACGGAAAGAGCCATTCCAACTGCCAGAGCCAGAAGGACTCTAGGCAGCCGGATCAGCCACACAACATCATGAACTGCGCCTTCCGCATAGGCGGACAGACTTTTTATATGAAACAATTTATAAGCGATAACGCTGTATACATCCTTCAGTGACAGATCCGCATTTCCAAAAGTGATGGCTGCAAGTATGGAAAAAATAAGGAATCCTGCAAGTCCGATGAGAACTGCCACATACATGGATGTTCTGAGCACCTTATCTTTTTTTCTCTGTGAAGCTGTTTCTTTCACTGCATTTTCTCCGATCAGTCAAGATTTACGTCCGGATATAATCCCTTTGCAAAAGTTTCGATTCCGTCCTGGGTACGTGTTGCACTTGCATACATCTCACTGAGCATGATCGGGTAAACACGTCCGTTCTTTACTGCGTCAAGGCTCTTCAGGGACTCATCATCCTGGATCACTGCAAGCTGGCTGTTCTTAACAGTTTCCGGATCATCTCCTGCATATGGCATGTAAACCACAAAGATCACGTCAGGGTTGGCTGCGATGATATCCTCTTTTCCAACGGTGGAAGCATCCGGGTTTGCAAGAGTTGCGCCTAACTGTGTTACCATATCTCCGCCAAGGCTCTTTACGCCATAGTTTGTGATGTTATCTCCAAGAGGCTCCAATACCATTACGCTTGGTTTGTCTTTTACATCTGCAGTTGCAGTAAGAGTTTTGTCGATCACTGCTTTTGCATCATCAACGATAGCCTGCGCTTTGTCCTGTACATCGAAGATCTTTCCGATATTTAAGATATCTGTGAATTCATTTTCCAGTGTTCTGTCGCCGTCCGGACGAGTATTGGTGTTGTAGTAGGTGTTGCAGCCTTTGTCGATCCAGTCTGTTACATTTCCCAGATTCTCATCAGAGAAAAGAGAGCTCCAGGATAAGATCATGTCCGGCTCCAGCATTGTTACAGTTTCAAGGGATGGGGTAAATTCGTCAAGATAATTTGTTTTTGAGAATGCTTCTTTGAGATCTTCCGGAACTTCATTATCAAGACCTGCGGTAGCTACCAGGTGGTCTTCCAGACCAAGTGCGAGCATAGTCTCAATGCTTCCCTGATATACAGCAAGGACTTTTTCCGGTGCTTTTTCATAAGTGGTTTCGATTTCGTTTCCATCGTAATCATAGGTTGTGATGGTCAGAGGATATTCTGTCTTGGTTGCCTCTGCGGAAGAATCTTCGGTGTCTGCAGACTCTGTACTGTCTTCTGCTGCCGGCTGGTTGTCTTCCTTGATGGTCTCGGAGTCTGCTCTCTCTGCGGCATAAACAGCCGGAGCTGCTGATACGGTCATTGCCGCTGCCATTACCATTGCCATGATTCTTGTGGATACATACTTGTTTTTCATTTCATTTCCTCTCTTTTCGCCTGTTTTATCTCCTGTTGCCTATGGGTAACCGAAAAGATGGGGCTTCATAAAATCTGCACGGAACACTTTGTACGGAAGCTCCCACTTACATACTGTCAAGCAGGTTTCCTGACTTACAGACTCAGAAAAAACTCCGCAAAATAAAAACTGATACACCATTCATCTTTTAGCCGATCATGAATGATATATCAGAATTTTCTCCAGAATCTCTCTGACATCGGGATTTCGCCTTCTCACATGAGTTTCTGCAATGGCATGTGAAATCCCTTCTTCTGTATACAGTGGCCGCAACCGCTCAGGCTTTTTACCCGATTCCCTCTCACAGTATCCGGCAGCATATGTGCCGGTGATACTGTTCACTTCACAGCAATTCAATTACGCTGATACTGATTCTAACATACTGGTTTTCCAATTACAACCTTGAGGCCGGATTTTTACAGTTTTTTGCAGAAATAGTCTGCCCGGAGAGATCCCTCTCAGATCTTTTTCAGCTTGGCAAAACCGGCGAACATTTTTTTCACGCCGACTTTGTCAAAGTCTACCGTCACTTCGTAGTCTCTGCCGCCGTCTGCGATATTTTTTACGATACCGACTCCGAATTTCACATGACGGACCGTGTCTCCCTCACCATAGTCCAGGCTGTCCGCCTTCTTCACTGTGAAATCTTTTTTCTGCAGGGTGCTCTTTGCCTGGAAATTCATTTTCATCTGGGCATAGGCGCTTTTCGGAGATACGATATCATCTACCCTGGGCTTTTTCTCCTGAATGGTATGTCCAAGATCTACCAGCTCCCGTGGAACCTCCCTTACAAAACGTGACACACGGTTATACTGAGTCTCCCCACGGATCATCCGCTGTTTTGCACAAGTTAAAGTCAGTTCCTTCATGGCACGGGTGATCCCCACATAACAGAGCCTTCGCTCCTCCTCGATATCCGACGGATCACCGGACCAGATGGAAGCATATCCCGGAAAAACACCGTCCTCCATTCCCACGATAAATACATTTGGGAATTCCAGTCCTTTGGCACTGTGAAGGGTCATCAGCAGCACATAATCCTGATCCGGATCAACAGAATCGATATCTGCCACCAGTGCGATCTCCTCCAGAAATGCAGAAAGTGTTGCCGGCTGTCCGGCCTCCTCCATGGCTTCCTGGAAGGATTCTGTCTTGGAGATCAGCTCATCGATATTTTCGATCCTCGCCTGAGCCTCCTCCGTTTTCTCTGCCTCCAGTTCCTTCACATAACCGGTAAGTTCAATGACCTCTTCCAGGGTTTCACGGACTGTATAGGCCTCTGCCTTACTTTTCAGTCCCTGGATAAAGGATACAAAATCATTGATCTTTCCTGCTGCCCTGCCAATGGACGGTACTTCCTCCACCACGCGGAGCGCATCGTAAAAGCTCAGGTTCATCATATCCGCATAGTCCTGGACACGGCCGATGCTGGTGAGTCCGATTCCTCTTTTTGGCACATTTAAGATCCTGCGCACAGCCAGATCATCACTGGCATTGTCAATGGTCTTCAGATAGCTTAACAGATCCTTGATCTCTTTGCGGGCATAAAAATTCACGCCGCCGACAATCTTATAAGGAACATTTGCCAGGAGAAATTTCTCCTCAAAGAGACGGGACTGGGCATTGGTCCGATAAAGTACTGCACAGTCCTTGTACTGGAATTTCCCGTTGCGGCGCCCCTGGATGATCTCTCCTGCAACATACTCCGCTTCCTCAAATCCGTTGTTGAACTGACGGAAATGTACTTTATCTCCCTCTTCGTTCTCTGTCCAGAGGCGTTTTTCCTTACGCTCTGTGTTATTGACGATCACCTCATTGGCTGCATTGAGGATGTTCTGGGTAGAACGGTAATTCTGTTCCAGGCGCACCACCTTAGCCTCTGGAAAAACCTTCTCAAATCCTAAGATATTCCCGATATTTGCTCCACGAAAACGATAGATGGACTGATCATCATCACCAACCACACAGAGATTCTTGTATTTCTCAGCAAGAAGACTTACAAATTTAAACTGGGCAGTATTGGTATCCTGATACTCATCCACCATAATATATTTGAAACGTTCCTGATAATAGTCCAGGATATCCGGATTATGCTGAAAAAGCTCCACAGTCTTCACGATCAGGTCATCAAAATCCAGTGCATTGTTTCCCCGGAGGATAGACTGATATTCCTTATACATACCTGCAATCTTCCGTGCATCCGGATCGCCGCCCGCATTCAGCTCCATCTCTTCCGGTGTGATCAGTTCATCCTTGGCATGGGAAATCTCAGCAAGAACGCCTCGTTCCTTGTAGATCTTGGTATTGATATCAAACTTCCGGAAGATTTCCTTCATGACTGTTTTCTGGTCGTCGGCATCATAAATGGTAAAATTACTGCCAAAGCCCAGCACCTCAATATGTCTGCGCAGGATCCTCACGCAGGCGGAATGGAAGGTGGAGACCCATACGCTCTCCGCACCCATTCCCGCAATTTTATTCACGCGTTCCCGCATCTCACTGGCGGCCTTGTTGGTAAAGGTGATCGCCAGGATATTCCATGGGTTTACACCCTTTTCTTCCATTAAATAGGCGATCCTGTGGGTCAGCACTCTTGTTTTTCCGGAACCGGCTCCTGCGAGGATCAGAAGTGGTCCCTCTGTATGTACGGCAGCTTCCCGCTGCATAGGATTCAATGTGTCCAAAGCATCATGTATACTCATTTTGATCTCCATTTCTTTTTCCATATGAACAGTATCTTTATATACTATCATGACTTTACTTTCCGGTAAACCCACCTCTCTGAAAAAAAGTTTCTTTACAAGTAGTATTTAAAACTATATAATAGGGAGCAGAGGTGATAATGCGATGACAGAAAACGAAAAAGAAATGATGAACAGCATTTTTGCAAAAATTGCTGAGCTTGATTATATAAAACCCGATGAAATTCCCAATATTGCTCTTTACATGGATCAGGTCACAACCTTTATGGAAGATAATCTCGCTTCCACCAAGCGTCATGATGATGACAAGATCCTGACCAAGACCATGATCAACAATTACGCAAAGAACAAGCTCCTTCCCCCGCCGGAAAAAAAGCGGTATTCCCGGGAGCATCTGCTGATGCTGATCTTTATCTACTATTTTAAAAATATCCTCTCCATCAGTGATATCCAGACCCTTCTGGGACCGATCACCGAGAAATACTTCAAGTCCGTTACAGAAAAGGACATGACTTACATCTACCAGGAGGTTTTCAGTATGGAGCAGTCACAGATCCGTTACCTGGAAAAGGATCTTATGCGCCGTTTCAAAAGTGCCGGAGAAATTTTTGAGGACGCCGACCCGGAGGATAAGGAATTCCTTCACCAGTTTTCCTTTATCTGTCTTCTTAGCTTCGACGTATACATGAAAAAAATGATCATCGAAAACATGATCGACCACATGAATTCCTCAAAAGATACGGATTCCTCAAAAAAAGACAAATAATATCCGGAGCTCACATCCGGTCATAAACGTGCGTCGCCGGGCGCACCGAAAAAAAAGAGACAGACGCACGATCGCCTGTCTCTTTTTCATTACAGCATTATCCGTTATCATCACGGTATGGACGTAAGCCTTATTCTGCTTCGCCGCCCTGCTCCCCGTTATCCTTCTTCATACGTGCAAATACCATCTCATAACCATCATTTCCATAGTTCAGGGAACGGTTCACACGGCTGATCGTAGCTGTGGAAGCTCCTGTTTTCTCGGAAATATCAAGGTATGTACGCTTATCAGTAAGCATCTTGGCTACCTCGAAGCGCTGAGATAAAGAAAGCAGCTCATTGATGGTGCACACATCCTCAAAAAATGTATAACACTCTTCCTTGTCCTTCAGGCACAGGATCGCTTCAAAAAGATGATCCACAGCCTCCGTCCTGATTTTTTTGCTCATTGTTACGCTCCTTTAAAATACATAAATTTCGTCTAATACAATACTGATATTTTAACACTCTAAATCGTGATAAGCAAGCCTTTTAGGGAAATTTAATAAACTATTTTGCTATTTTGTCTTTCTATGGCGGACACATGATTTTCCCATTTCCACTGCCTCGGAAAACATTTGGGATTTGCTTTTTCTGCTGTGATTGGGTATACTTAAAATAATATCCAAAAGAAAAGGAGACTTATCAAATGAATCGTTTTTTCAACATGGACAACAAATTCTTCGTGTTCATGGGACGCGTAGCAGACCTGCTTCTTCTGAATTTTCTGTGCATCCTCTGCTGTATTCCGGTTGTCACCGCAGGCGCCTCCATAACAGCTCTCTACTATGTCACACTGAAGATGGCAAGAGACGAAGAATCTTATATTGCCCGCAGCTTTTTCCGCTCATTCAAACAGAACTTCAAACAGGCGACCATCATCAATATCATCATGCTCCTCACCGCTGCTGTTCTGTTTATCGATCTTCGGATCGCCAGAGCCGGAAGCGGAGCTATGTACAAAGGACTTTTCAGTCTGTTCATTGCATTTGCACTGATCTATGCGATGATCCTTCTGTACATTTATCCGATCCTTTCCAAATTTTTTAATTCCGTCAAGAATACCTTTGTAAATGCATTCCTGATGTCCGTCCGCCATCTTCCGCTGACACTTTTGATGCTTGTGATCTCTGCGTCTCCACTCCTACTGATGTGGCTTTTTGCTTATGTGAGCTACGCACAGTTTACATCCATCCTGATCATGCTTTTTATTCTGATGGGATTTTCCACGCTGGCCTACTGGAAATCAAAGATCTTTGTAAAGATCTTCGATAACTATATACCGAAAGATGAAAACGAAGAAAACGGCGAAGAGAAAAACGAACCGAAAGAGGCATAATGAAGCGCTGGAACGACAAGCCTTATCATTCTCTGGACTATATGCTCCGGGAGCGATACGGCGAAAAGGTCTACCGGGTTGCATTAAACGGCGGCATGTCCTGTCCCAACCGTGACGGCACCCTGGGCAAAAAAGGCTGCATCTTCTGCAGCCAGGGCGGAAGCGGAGATTTTGCAGCAAACGCCGCTCTTTCCATTACAGAGCAGATCAACACACAGATCAAAAGTCTCTCTTCCAAACGCCCGATTCATAAATATATCGCCTATTTTCAGGCATATACAAACACATACGCTCCTGTGGAACACCTGCGTAAGATCTTCACAGAAGCCATCTCCCATCCGGATATCGTGGCACTGTCCATTGGTACCAGACCGGACTGTCTGGGAGATGATGTACTGGAGCTTCTTTATTCCCTGAACCAGATCAAACCGGTGTGGGTGGAGCTGGGACTCCAGACTATCCATGAAGATACCGCCAGATATATACGGCGCGGCTATCCACTGTCCTGTTTTGATACCGCAGTGAAAAATCTCCGCGCAGGCGGCATCGAAGTGATCGTCCACACCATCCTGGGGCTTCCCGGCGAAAGCCGGAAGGATATCCTGGAAACAATGGCTTATCTGAACGCCATGGATATCCAGGGGATCAAGCTGCAGCTTCTTCATGTACTGCGTGGTACAGATCTTGCCGCTGATCATGAAGCCGGTCTTTTCCGCACTTATGAACGGGACGAGTATCTGAACCTTGTCATTGACTGTCTGGAACATCTCAGACCGGATATCGTGATCCACCGGGTCACCGGCGACGGACCGAAGGATCTGCTGATCGCACCTTTATGGGCCAGCCGCAAACGAGAAGTTTTAAACCTTCTTCATCACCGGATGAAAGAAAGAGCAAGTTTTCAGGGAAAAGCTCTCGAAGCCCTTTCCCGCAGCCAGTAAAAAGGAGGATTCTTATGGCATCACCTTTTACAACCTATAAGCTTATTATTTTATATATGCTGCAGAATTCCGATGGGGATCTCACAAATTCCCAGATCACCGATTTTATCCTGGACCGGAAATACACCAATTATTTTCAGCTCCAGCAGGCAGTTTCCGAACTTGTGGAGGCAGATCTGGTGGAAATGTCTTCACAGTCCAACCGCAGTTACTATCGACTGACCTCCGAGGGAAAAAACACTCTGAAATATTTTTCCAAAGAACTTTCCTCTGACATCAAGAAAGAAGTGGAAGAATATCTCAATTCCCTCCACCGCAAGATCGAAGAACATCTCCTGACTCCTGCAGATTACTATCCCACCAAAGAGGGCAGCTACTCAGTACGTCTGCGGATCATCGAAAGCGGCGTCAGCATCGTTGATCTCAGCATCAATGTGCCAAATCTTGCTGCTGCACAGTCTGTATGTGAAAGCTGGCCTTATAAATACCAGAATGTTTATGACAAAATAATGGAGGAGCTTCTCTGAGAGGCTCCTCCGTTTTACTTATATTCATTTATTTCGCTTCTTCGTGGATCTTCTTCATATGCTCTTTCAGTTTCTTTTCATATCCCATATCACTGAGCTCGTAAAAATGTTCTCCTTCGATTTCTGATGGCAGATACTGCTGGTTTACATAATGATTCGGATAATCATGGGCATATTTATATCCGATACCATGACCCAGACTTTCGTGGCCACCATAATGGGCATCCTGCAGATGCACCGGAACGGTTGTCTTCTTCGCCTTCACGCAGCGCATGGCTTCCTGTATGGCATTTACTGCAGAATTGCTCTTGGGTGCACAGGCCATGTATGTAACTGCCTGGGAAAGAATGATCTGGGACTCCGGCATTCCCACACGTTCCACTGCCTGTGCTGCTGCCGTTGCCACGCAGAGGGCCTGGGGATCTGCGTTTCCGATATCTTCGGAAGCAAGGATCATGATCCTTCTTGCGATAAATTTCACATCTTCTCCTGCATAGAGCATTTTTGCCAGATAATAGACTGCCGCATCCGGGTCGGAGCCTCGCATGCTCTTGATAAAGGCAGAAATGATATCATAATGATTGTCCCCGTTCTTATCGTAGCGCACCACCCGCTTCTGGATACACTCAGAAGCCACCTCAAGGGTCAGATGGATCTTACCATCTGTATCACGGGGTGTGGTAAGGATTCCCAGTTCTATGGCGTTTAAGGCGCTTCTGGCGTCTCCTCCTGCCATATCTGCCAGAAATTCCAAAGCATCCTCCTCGATCACCGCCCCATAGCTTCCCATTCCACGTTCCGGATCGTTAACCGCACGCAAGATCAGTTCCTTTATCTCCGGTATCTCCAGGGACTTCAATTCAAAGATGATCGATCTTGAAAGAAGCGCTCCGTTTACCTCAAAATATGGATTCTCTGTTGTGGCCCCGATAAGAATGATGGTTCCGTCCTCCACAAATGGAAGAAGATAATCCTGCTGTCCCTTGTTGAAGCGGTGGATCTCATCAATAAACAGAATGGTCTTTTTCCCATACATGCCGAGATCGTCCTGTGCCTGCTTTACAACTGCTTCCATATCTTTCTTCCCTGCTACGGTTGCATTGATCTGGGTAAAGCTGGCGCTTGTGGTATTGGCGATGACTTTTGCCAGGGTGGTCTTTCCGGTTCCCGGAGGGCCGTAAAAGATAACAGATGTCAGCTTATCCGCCTTTATGGCACGATACAGCAATTTATCTTTTCCTACGATGTGCTGCTGTCCCACCACCTCATCCAGCGTTCGCGGACGCAGCCTGGATGCAAGAGGTGACTCCTGATCCAGGGTTTTTGACTTTGCGTATTCAAATAAATCCATGGCTTTCACTCCTGTATTTTCTGTAAAAAGCGGATATTCACGATCCGTATTCTTTTCATAGATCTGTATCCGGCAACGATCATTTCATTTGTTTCCGGCATACGGACAGATTCCTTATTTTTATAATTTTACCTGTTTGCACATAAAAAAGCAATCGTTTCTGCCTTTTCGGCAAATCACAGTTACATCACCAGCAGCTGATCTGCAGTTACCAGGTCATATCCTTCTTCCGTAAGCATATCCACGATCTCCAGGGCCGCTTCCACGGATGTAGAAAAGCTGTCATGCATCAGGATAATGGAGCCATCCTTCACTTGTCTTTTTACGATATTTTCCACAGAACGGACATTTTTTGATTTCCAGTCCAGGGTATCCACATCCCAAAATACCGGCAACATGGTCACACAGAGCTCCAGATCCTTCGGCCAGGCACCGTAGGGCGGGCGAAGATACATGGGATATTCTCCGGTGATCTCGTAGATCTCATTATTCGTCTTTATGATCTGCTGACATGCCTGATCACTAGGAAGCTTATCAAGCTGCACGTGATCATACGTGTGATTACCGATGAGATGACCGTCTCTCTGCATCTGCGTTACGATCTCCTCATTTCCCCGGATATTTTTTCCCATAAGAAAAAATGTGGCATGGATCCCACGCTTCCGCAGACCATCCAAAAGCAGAGGTGTATATGTTGCATGCGGTCCATCATCAAAGGTAAGAGCCACACGTGGACGATCCTCTTTTTCGCTTCTGTCAGAGGCTGTCTCAGCCACCGGTTCTGCTGCTTTTTGTCTGTACTGCGCCGCCACCAGCCGGAACATCCCCTCACCGGCGATCATTCTGGTCACCCGCATCCGAAATGCACTGTCTGAGATTTTTCCATATCCGCTGAGCAGGATCAATACCATTGCCACTACACAGAAATATTTTTTTCGCTTATCCATATTTCCCGCCGGATCAAATATACTTTTCCACAATATATGAAAAAATCCCCGGGAAAAGACTTTTGGCTTTTCTTTCCCGGGGAATATTCTCTGATATATGTCTTATTTTTTCAGGATCTCAAGTGCACTCTCGATCTCCTCCACGCATTTCTCATAACCAAGGGTACCGTTATCCAGGCACAGATTGTATTTCGTCATGTCTGCCCAGTCAACACCCATGAAACGTTTGCAGAAATCTTCTTTGCGTTTGTCATCCTTCTGCATAAATTTCTCAATATCCTTTGTAGTTCCGCTGAGCTTCTTACTTGCCTCACGAATACGGAAATCCCAGTCTCCGTAAACAAACACACGAAGAACATTGGAATAATCCTTCAGGATCATATTTGCACAACGTCCGATGATCACACAGGACTCTGTCTCTGCCAGCTGACGGATGATTTTTGCCTGATAATTGAACAGGTTCTCATCGGATGTGAAATCCTTGCTCTGAGGCGGGATCAGCTCACCCTTGTAGATTCCGGACTTTGCAAAAAATCTCTGCTTGGTGCTGACATTTTCGTCTGCCCGTCCGAAAAGTTCCTGGCGGATACCGCTCTCATCAGATGCCATGCGGATGATATCCTTATCATAGTAAGAAATCCCTAATTTCTTTGCAAGCTCCTCTCCGATGGTACGTCCACCGCTTCCATACTGTCTTGCAATGGTAATTACGAAATTATCCATGTCTTTCCACCTACTCTCCAAGATATGCCTTCTGAACGGCCTCGTCATTCAGAAGATCCTCTGCCTTTCCATCCATAGTAATGCTTCCTGTTTCCAGAACGTACGCTCTGTCCGCAATGGAAAGAGCCTTCTTCGCATTCTGCTCAACCAGAAGCACTGTAGTTCCGCTCTCACTTACCTCGCGGATAATGTCAAAAATCTCATTTACAAAAATCGGCGACAGACCCATAGACGGCTCATCCATCAAAATGATCCTTGGTCTGCTCATCAGTGCACGTCCCATGGCAAGCATCTGCTGCTCACCACCGGAAAGTGTTCCGGCACGCTGTCCTTTACGTTCTTCCAGACGCGGAAATCTCTTGTATACACTTGCAAGACTCTCTGCGATCTCTGCCTTGTCCTTTCTTGTATAGGCTCCAAGGAGCAGATTCTCATAAACGGACATATCCGCAAATACACGTCTTCCCTCCGGAACATGCGCCATACCCATCTCTACGATCTTATGCGCCGGTGTTCTTGTGAGGTCTTTTCCCTCAAACACAATGCTTCCGGACTTCGGAGAAAGAATTCCGGTAAGTGTCTGAAGTGTGGTTGTCTTTCCGGCGCCATTGGCACCGATCAGCGCAATAACCTCTCCCTGATTTACATGAAAAGAAATTCCCTTCAGAGCCTGGATCACACCATAATAGACCTGGAGGTCCTTTACTTCCAACATTGCCATTGTCTCGTTCCTCCTTATTCTCCCAGATATGCAGTGATAACCGTCGGGTCTTTCAGCACTGCAGATGTCTCACCCTGGATCAGTACCTGACCGAAGTTCAGAACTGTAAGTTCCTCACAGATACCGCCCACCAGTTTCATGTCGTGCTCGATCAGAAGAACAGTCATATCAAAATGCTCCCGCACAAAACGGATAGTATCCATCAGCTCCTGTGTCTCATTCGGGTTCATACCAGCCGCCGGCTCATCCAAGAGAAGAAGCTTCGGCTCTGTGGCAAGAGCTCTGGCAATCTCCAGCTTACGCTGTTTACCATAAGGCAGGTTACCTGCCAGAGTGTCTGCTTCCTTATCCAGATCAAACACCCTCAGTATCTCCATGGCACGTTCGTTCATCTCTTTTTCTACCTTGTAATACTTCGGCAGCCTTAAGATTCCGGTCAGTGTGGAGTATGGATGGTGATTGTGAAGTCCTACTTTTACATTGTCAAGAACCGGCATATCCTTGAAAAGACGGATATTCTGGAAGGTTCTGGCGATTCCGGCTTTGTTGATCTCGATGGTGCTTTTTCCGGTGATGTCCTGGCCTTCCAGTCTAATGATTCCTTCTGTTGGTTTGTATACACCTGTGAGAAGGTTGAATACCGTTGTCTTACCGGCACCGTTGGGTCCGATCAGTCCATAGAGCTGTCCTTTTTCAATGGTCATGTTAAAGCCGTCAACAGCACGAAGACCGCCGAACTGGATAGACAGGTTATTTACTTCCAGCATTGCCATGATCAGGCCACCTCCTTTTTCGCTTTTTTGCCTTTGAATTTTTCTACCATGCGTGCTCTCCAGTCTCTTGCTGCAGGTGCCCAGTTAAAGAGCATCATGATGATCAGCACGATTGCGTAGATCAGCATACGGTAGTTTGCGAATCCACGGAGAAGCTCAGGCAGTGCATAGAGGATAATTGTTGCAATGATAGATCCTCTGATATTTCCGATTCCTCCAAGTACTACATACACAAGTACCAGAATGGACATATTGTAATCGAATACAGAAACCTTAAGGAGAGAAAGGTTATGTGCATACAGCACACCTGCAACTCCTGCAAGGGCTGCAGAAATGGTAAATGCCAGCAGCTTATATCTGGTGATATTGATTCCTACAGACTCCGCTGCAATACGGTTGTCCCTGGTTGACATAATAGCACGTCCGCTTCTGGAGTTTACAAGGTTCTGTACAATAAACAATGTGAGAAGAAGCAGGATCACGCCGATCAGGAAAAAGTAATTCTTGATATCTTTATAAAGAGTTGCTGTTCCCGAAATACCAAGGGCACCTTTGAGAATCTGCTTTCCGCCGGCTTCCAGATGAAGACCGGCTGCACTTGTTGCAACGTGAAGTCCTTTGTCATCCACGCCAATGTAAAGTACATTGATCAGGTTCTTGATGATCTCACCAAAAGCCAGTGTAACAATAGCCAGGTAGTCACCGCGGAGACGAAGTACCGGGATACCGATGATCACACCGAACAGTGCTGCAACTGCCGCACCTACAAGGATTGCAAGGATAAAGCGAGGAACCTGCGGAATGGAGTCTGCAACAACCTGTGAAAACAGGGCACTGGAAAAAGCTCCCACGCACATAAAGCCTGCATGTCCAAGGCTCAGCTCACCGGAAAAACCGACTACCAGGTTCAGGGAAACTGATGCAATGGTATAAACACAAAGGGGAACAAGAAGTCCCATAAGAAGTCTGGAAAGATTTCCAGTTGAGGAAAGTGCCTGTACGATCACAAAAAGCACAATGACAATTCCATAGTTGATCATGTTATTTTTTGTTGTTTTGTTTTTCATATTCTTCATATCGGCCACCTTACACTTTCTCCTGGATGTTCTTGCCGAACAGTCCGGTAGGTTTTACAAGAAGCACGACGATCAGGACTGCAAATACGATTGCATCTGCAACCTGGGAAGAAATATAAGCTTTTCCGAAGATCTCGATGATTCCCAGAAGGATGCCGCCGACCATAGCTCCCGGAATCGAACCGATTCCACCGAATACAGCAGCTACGAAAGCTTTGATACCAGGCATGGCTCCTGTGTACGGAGTCAGTGTCGGATAAGTCTGACAGAGCAGAAGGCCTGCGATCGCTGCAAGTCCGGAACCGATGGCAAATGTGAGGGAAATTGTCGCATTGACGTTAACTCCCATCAGCTGTGCCGCATCTCTGTCCTCGGAAACCGCCTGCATGGCACGGCCAGGTTTTGTCTTTTTTACAAAGAGGGAAAGTCCCACCATGATGATGATACATGCAAGGATGGTTACGATGGTGATTCCCTTGATGGTAAGCTCACCGTCAAACAGTGTGATGGACGGAACTTTGATAACAGCTACGAAACTCTTGGCATCTGCGCCGAAGATCAGAAGTGCCAGGTTCTGAAGCAGATAACTGACACCGATAGCCGTGATAAGAACGGCCAGGTTTGAGGAAGCTTTTCTAAGTGGACTGTAAGCTACCTTCTCAATGACAACACCAAGCAGTGTACAGATCACAACGGAAAGGATCACAGCAAGGATCGGTGACATGCCGCCTCTTGTGATACAGGTAAGGATGATATAAGCTCCCACCATGATAACATCTCCGTGTGCGAAGTTCAGCATCTTGGCAATACCATAAACCATGGTATATCCAAGTGCGATGATCGCATAGATACTGCCAAGACTGATGCCGTCTTTTAAATAAGATATAAAACTCATAACGCACCTCTTTTAATTGTTTATTGATAAGGGAAAAAGGGGACGGTTCCCACTAAAGGTGACCGTCCCCTGACCCCTAACGTTAACAGAAATTACTTATTTCATCTCTACATAAGCACCGTCTTTGATCTCGAATGCTTTCGGCTCTTTATCACACTCGCCATCCTCGGTCCATTTTGCTTTTCCGGTAAGTCCGTCAAGCTCGATGTTTGCCATGGATGCGCTCATTGCTGCACTGATGTCTGCATTTTCCATATCTGGTGTGATCTTTGCATCGTCAGCTGCAAGCTGCATTGCGTAAAGTACATCATATGTATCTGCCGCAAACTGGTTCGGGATCTCACCGTTGTGAGCATCGCCGTATGCTTTTACGAAGTTCTGGCTCTTCTCATCTGTAGCTGTTGCGGAGAATGGTGTCAGAAGCATAACACCCTCTGCAAGGGATTTATCGAAGTTCTCTACATTGAGGATACCATCCATGCCATCTACACCAAAGAATTTAATGTCAAGTCCTGCCTCAGATGCCTGCTGAAGGATCAGCGCATTGTCGGAATAGTAGTTCGGAAGGAAAAGAAGCTCAGCGCCGCTCTTCTTGATCTTTGCAAGCTGTACAGAATAGTCTGTGTTGCTGTCTGTTGTGTAAGCCTCATCTGCAACTACTTCAAGTCCGTCATCAGCAGCTGCTGCAACGAATGCGTCATGTACACCGGAGTTGTAGTCAGCAGCGGAATCATAAAGTACTGCTACTTTCGTTGCAAGTTTGTGCTCGGAAATGTACTGAGCAGATTTGGTTCCCTGTGCCGGGTCTGTGAAGCACATACGGAACTCGTTTGTTCCTGCTGTGATACAGTCAAGTGCTGTTGCGGATGGTGTGAAGAGGAATGTATCCTCAGCTGCCTCAGCTCCTACTGCGATACAGGAACCGGATGTTACAGTTCCACAGAGCATCTGCATTCCTTTATCGATCAGGTCATTGTATGCGTTAACAGCCTTCTCTGGATCTCCCTGGTCATCACCTGCGTCAAGAATCTCTACTTTATATCCGTTGAATCCACCGTTCTCGTTGATCTCATCAGCTGCGATCTTGGCTGCGTTGTATACGTTGGTACCGTACTGTGCGTAATCACCTGTCATCGGTCCGATCACACCGATCTTAAATGTCTCATCTGCTGCAAAAACTGATGTAGGCATCATCATAGCTGCTGTCATCGCTGCTGCTGATGCAACGCCGATTACTTTCTTCCAATTTCTCATAATAATCTCTCCTCCTGCGCTTTACCGCGTTACTAATTAATCAATGGTAAAATTATAGCATCACACTTTTTTTATTGCAAGGTTGAATTTATCTATTCGCATTTTTTCGTCTGATTGCACAAGGCGGACACTTGTCCGCGGTACAGCCTGCGCATTTTTTCAGCAAAACGCCGGACTTTCCACAAACAGAAAAAGCCAGGGATAACTCCCTGGACTTCTTCGTCACATCCTTATTCGATTATGCGATTGCTTTCTTAGCGATCTCAGCAAGAGCTGTGAAGCCTGCTGCATCGTTAACAGCCATCTCTGCAAGCATCTTTCTGTTGATGTCGATGTTTGCAACCTTAAGGCCGTGCATCATTTTGCTGTAAGAAAGTCCGTTCATTCTTGCTGCTGCGTTGATACGAGCGATCCAGAGCTGTCTGAACTGACGTTTCTTCTGTTTTCTTCCTGCATAGGAGCTTGTAAGAGCTCTCATTACAGACTGTTTTGCTACTCTATACTGTTTGGAACGGGCTCCTCTGTAGCCTTTTGCCAGTTTTAATGTACGGTTATGTCTTTTCTTTGCGTTTAATCCGCCTTTAATTCTTGCCATTTCTTAATTCTCCTCCTGTTCGTCTTCTCTATCTTATAAATATGGTAATACTTTCTTCATGCTCTTTACATTAGTAGAATCAACAACAGTAGATTTTCTCAGATTTCTCTTTCTCTTCTGAGATTTCTTTGTAAGGATATGGCTCTTGTAGGCTTTATTTCTTACTAATTTTCCTGTACCTGTTTTTTTAAAGCGCTTTGCTGCTGCTCTGCAAGTTTTAATTTTTGGCATTATGAATTCCTCCTTGATTTGGTACTTCTAAATTTTATATAGCATCCCGTTCTGCCCGGCTGTTGCCGTGAAGACTGAGATATCTACCGTTTCTCAGTCAGAAACATAGTCATGCTTCTGCCTTCTACCTTCGGAGCCTTCTCTACAGTCGCTATATCGGACAGAAGATCTGCGAAGTCATCAAGCACATGCCTACTGCTGGACATATGTGCCATCTCTCTTCCGCGGAAACGAAGTGTAACCTTAACTCTGTCGCCCTTGCTAAGGAACTTTCTTGCTGCATTTACCTTCGTCTTCAAATCATTCGTATCAATGTTCGGGGAAAGACGCACTTCTTTGACATCGATGGTTTTCTGCTTTTTTCTGGCCTCTTTTTCTTTTCTTGCAAGCTCGTAACGGTATTTACCGTAATCGATGATCTTGCATACCGGCGGTTTCGCCTGTGGGGCAATCTTTACAAGGTCAAGTCCTGCCTCCTGCGCTTTCGCCATCGCTTCTCTGGCGGACACGATTCCAAGCTGAGCTCCGTCCGGACCAATCAAGCGTACCTCTCTGTCTCTGATCTGTTCGTTAATCATTAAACCGCTAATTGTTGTACACCTCCATGAACATGATAGAATTATTTTTTTCTTTCTCATTAATGTAGCTTAAGCCGCACAAAAAAAGCGCAGACAGATGTCCACACTTCAAATAATTACACCTGCGCACTGATGGTTGGCCCGTCCGCAGTACTGTGCAATATTGACCTGAGTCGCTTATCTTCAGCGCTGAGGTGAGAGTGAACTCTGCTTTCTTTTCGCTACGTACTTTAAGAGGATACCATGGTGTCTGCTATTTGTCAACTGTTTTTTATATTATTATGTATTTATTTTTTGAGTATAAATTTTTCTTCTTCCGGACATACTATGCAACATCGGAATCTGTCAAGCCTTACCGCAGTGCTGACGATCAGAAAGGATGCGCATTCCGGCAGGCTGACGGTTTCCGGTAAAATCATAATTATCAGGAGGACACTTTTATGACAAGTCTTAAATGCTCCGCACACAACTGCTGCTATAACAAAAATTCTCTCTGCTCCAGGGGATCCATCAGTGTCGAAGGTGCAGATGCTCGTTATGCGGACGACACCGCCTGTGAAAGCTTCCGTGACCAGGAAGAGTGTGCTGTAAAAAATTCCGCAGATCCCTGCTGTGGGTGTGAGACCATTAACATCGACTGCAAAGCACACAACTGCACCTACAATGAGCACTGCAAATGCACCGCAGCTTCCATCAATGTATCCGGTGCCAATGCGCATCGCTGCTGTGATACAAAATGTGATACTTTCAGCTGCGAATGCTGATATCCTGAACAGAAATCCTGTTTCCATACAGAGCAGACATTCCTGTTTCTTTTGATCAGAAAGTCAAAAAGATCCGGCAGCGTTCCAGATGGAGTCTCTGCCGGATCTTATCCTGTTCATTTATTATCTGTTCTTAAGAAAATCCGGGATCTGGATGTCCTTTTTCTGAACAGTGCTTGTAGGAGCCTTTGTTCCAAACTGTGTGGAATTCATAGTCGGCAGGCTGAAGCTTGGCATGTTAAGGTTCATACCGCCTGGCTGTGACTGGCTTGTTTTTTTGGTGTTTCCGAATACAGAATTGGAAGCTCTGTTTCCAAATGGTGTGTTCTGAAGGTTATTGTCTGTAAGACCTGTAGCAATAACTGTAATTCTCGCATAATCTGCAACAGAATCATCATACATAGCACCAAAGATGATGTTTGCATCCTCACCTGTAAGCTCCTGTACATAGCTTGCAGCATCGTTGGCATCCATAAGAGAAATATCTCCGGAAATGTTGATGATCACATGAGTAGCGCCCTTGATGGTTGTCTCAAGAAGCGGAGAAGATACCGCCTGCTGTACAGCCTCCATAGCCTTGTCATCACCTCTTGCCTCACCGATACCGATATGAGCGATTCCCTTGTCTGTCATGACTGTCTGCACATCTGCAAAGTCAAGGTTGATCAGAGCCGGCAGATTGATCAGGTCTGTAATACCCTGTACTGCCTGCTGAAGAACCTCATCAGCCTTACGCAGTGCTTCCGGCATGGTTGTTCTTCTGTCAACGATTTCAAGTAATTTGTCATTTGGGATGACAATCAAAGTGTCAACTGCTTTCTTCAGATTTTCGATTCCCGCAAGTGCATTGTTCATACGGGTCTTTGCTTCAAAACGGAAAGGCTTGGTAACAACACCGACAGTCAGGATACCCATCTCTTTTGCCGCACCGGCGATCACAGGAGCAGCTCCGGTTCCGGTTCCGCCTCCCATACCACAGGTAACGAAAACCATGTCCGCTCCCTCGATGATCTTCTTAACTTCCTCAATGCTCTCCTCAGCTGCCTTCTGTCCAACCTCCGGCTGTGCACCGGCGCCGAGACCTTTCGTAATTTTCTCACCAATCTGAAGTACAGTCGGAGCTTTACACAGTGTCAGAGCCTGTTTATCGGTATTAACACCTACAAACTCAACTCCGCCAATGGCCTCTTCCACCATTCTGTTTACCGCATTATTACCTGCGCCGCCTACTCCAATTACAATAATTTTCGCAGAAGACTCAGCCTCATTCGTCATTATCTCTAACAATGTACTTCCTCCTTTATTTCTACCTGATATCCGATTCAGTGTAATAATCTATTCCAAGCTACATATACACATAGTTATATCATATATTTTTTTCGGTAATTAATCAACCATTAATTTTGTTTTTTTATACTTTTTTCACTAAATTTCGGCACTGTTTCTATTAACCGAAACATTTACAAAACAATCTCTGGCAAAATGTCCAAATACTGGTACTATATATTAAGAAAGCTTTTTTATCTTTACTCATAATCGGACTCATCACTGTAATCGCTGTACGAATTTTCATCATAATCCTCAGCTCCTTCTTCCTGATCACTGCTGTAATCAGCCTCTTCCTCGGTGCTGTCCGTACTGCTGTCTGAAGAGTCTTCTTCATTTTCTGTATCTCCGGTATCCGTACTCTGAGCATCTGGATCTTCGGAGTCTGTTCCGTCTCCGGAGCTTTCTGCCGAAGCCTGATAATCCTCCAGAGTGCCTACGTAATTGCCATCACGGTCATATTCACTGACTCCGTCATAGCCTCCGTCTTCCCGGTAACCGCCCTTCCAGTTTCCTTTTTCTGCCATGGTTTCTTCTGTGGGGGCTTCGCCTACATAGGTCATGTTGGCATCGTACTCACCACTGCCTGTGTAATCTCCCTCTTCATCATAGCCACCTACCCAGTTTTCCTGCGCATACTCCAGATCCGTCTGCGGTTTCGGTCCTACATAGTTGCCATTTTCGTCGTATTCGCCTTCTCCGGTGTAATTTCCTTCCTCATCATAGCCTCCGGTCCAGTTTTCTGCGGAAGTCTGGCTCTCATCCTGTTCCTGCTCCAGGGTAATGTTCTTGGAATTATCATTTACATTTTCTGCATGGAGAATTCCTTTTTTTTCGGAAATCATCGGAAGGATAGCCAGAACTCTGGTCATTTTGTCTTCCAGATATTCATCCTTTCCAAGTTTAACTGTGATATCCCCGTAAACAAGACTGATCTGTCCGTCGTCTTCAAATTCAATGTGATCCGGAACCTTATCATTTTTTGCAAAAATAGTAGAAAGAGCAACTGCCGTGTTCATCACCGTTTCATCCTTGATGGGGAGTTTCTCGTTCTGGATCACTTTTTTGACTTTGATCCCGTCAAAAAACGGAATTTTTTCGTTACGTTCCGTGGATCCTTCCACAAAAATACCGTTTCTGTCAAAATAAATATAACTGTCCAGATAAGGGATACAGCCAACGATATCCTTCTCCTTCACACTGACACAGATGGTGTGCCGGTTCAGCCTTGTTACGGTATAGCCTTCTATAAAGGGAACATCCTTTGTGTTCTGCTTAGTATAAAGAAGCGGTGCAAGAACAGAATTGGATGCCAGCGGCCCCCTAAGCACCATCTTCCTGATCTGTTTTTCAGAATAATGGTTGCTGCCCATCACCTGCACTTCATCTACCTGATAATACGTAAAAAAGAAAATAATTCCTGCCAGCAGCAGGACAAGAAGTCCGCCAACTGCTTTCAGTGGCTTTTTTTTTGATGTTTTCATAAAGTTCCTCTGTCCTTTATCAGCAGACCGCCCAGTGCGGTCAGATCCTCACAGATATGTTCATAGCCTCTTTCTATGAAACAACAGCCCCGGATCCTGGTAATCCCCTGCGCGGCAAGTGCTGCGATCACAAGTGCCGCACCTCCGCGAAGTTCCTCTGCTTCCACAGTACAACCGTTCAGGGGCTGCCCTCCGTATATCACGGCAACTCCATCCCGGATCTGGATCTGTGCTCCCATTTTACAGAGCCATGAAGCTGTTTTATATCTGTCTTCAAAAATCTTCTCGCGGATCCTGCTCACTCCCGGGATCGTGGCCAGTACCGCCATCGCAGGAGACTGCAGGTCTGTAGGAAATCCCGGATAAACTTCTGTTTCCAGAAGCTCCAGGGGAAAACCTGTATTTTTTCCGTTGACTATTAGTTTACCACCTACCCTGCGGCATTGTCCACCCATTTTCCGATATACGTCCAGGATTCCATCCATTTCCTCCAGAGGCGGATTTTCCAGGATGATCTCTCCTCTGGTTGCCGCCGCTGCCATGAGATAGGTTCCGGCGACAATACGGTCTGGTGGAATGCAGCCATCGCCAGCTTCAAGCTTCTCCACCCCTTCAATACAGATACAGCCATTTTCACGAATCCGGATCTTTGCACCCATTCCGGTAAGATAATGGCAAAGCCAATAAATTTCCGGTTCACAGGCGCAGCCGTTAAGGACTGTTTTCCCCTCTGCAAGGACCGCTGCCAGAATGCCCTGTTCTGTAGCGCCTACACTTCTTTTTTGAAAAAACATCTCTGCACCTCGGAGTTTTCCACAGGATGCCCGGATCATCCCGCCGTTTTCCACCACAGCTGCCCCAAGGCGGCGCAAAACCTGGATATGAAGATCCACCGGCCGCTTCCCGATCACACAGCCTCCGGGATATCCTGTCTGTGCCTTTTTGCTCCGCCCCAGCATTGCTCCCATTAAGATCACGGAAGAACGCATTTTTCCGGAATAACACTCCGGTATCATGGTGCCGTCCGCATGACTGCAGTCCAGATAAAGATCTTGACCTTCCCACCAGGTTTCTGCCCCCAGATATTTCAGGATCTTTTCCATCAAATATACATCACTGATTCTCGGGCATCCCCGCAGTACACTGGTCCCGGTGCTTAAGAGTGCTGCTGCCATAACCGGAAGTGCCGCATTTTTTGACCCCTGGATCCGGACGCTTCCATGTAGCGGCCTGCCTCCGGTCACGATGATCTCATCGATCTCATTCAAGTATTCCACTCCTAAAAGGGCCTCTTACTTGTTATTCTATGTGATCCTTCCATGTCTGTGACTGCTGACACTTAAGGCCAGCCCCATTTCCCCCAGAAGAAAAACAACAGAAGTTCCGCCATAGCTTACAAAGGGCAGAGTGATCCCGGTGTTGGGAATCGTATTCGTTACTACTGCAACATTCAGGACTACCTGGATCGCCATATGTGCCATGATCCCGGCGCACAGCAGCGTTCCCTGCAGATCCCGGCAGTTTAATGCCAGAATACAAAGCCTCCAGATCAGAATACCAAACAGAAAAAGTGTCAGAAAGGCTCCCAGTATCCCCGTTTCCTCACACACAATAGAAAATATCATATCATTCTGGGCTTCCGGGACAAATCCCAGCTTCTGCAGACTGTTCCCGAACCCCTTGCCGAAGATCCCTCCGCTTCCGATCGCATACAGGCCCTGTATGGTCTGAAATCCTTTTTCATATTTTTCCGGATCCCGCCAGATTGCCAGGCGTTCCAGACGATAACTCTCCGCGGCAAGAAAAACCGCAATAAATCCTATCCCCGCACCTCCAAGTGCGAGAAACTGCAGATACCTGGGATTGGCCACAAAGATCAGCAGCACACCGATCCCCAGAATGATCACCGCTGTGCTTAAGTTATTGGAGCCCACCAGACCTGCTACCGGAAGCAAAGTCATCATAGTCCTGCAGATAAACCAGAATCCGGTTGTTTTGCTTTTTGTATTGCTGATCTGCCACACCAGAAACAATATCACTGCCACCTTGGAAAACTCCGACGGCTGAAAGGAAAGCGGCCCCAGGTTCAGCCACCTCTTCGATCCATTGATCTCCTGTCCGAAAAGCAGGACTGCAGCAGACAAAAAAAGCGAAAAAATATAGGCAGCCGGCGCCAGCTTTACAGACAGCCGGTAATCTACCCGTGATGCCAGATACATAACAAGCAGCCCCAGTGCCGTGGCAAAGAGCTGCTTCTTAAAATAATAGGCAGAGTCGTGGAAACGTACTCTGCCATTATATTCACTTGCCGAAAAAAGCGCCCCGAGTCCCAATACCACCAGAATCAGAACCAGTACCCAGAGAACGGTATCTGTCTTTCCGGTCTGTTTCTGTCCTGCCTTCATGCATGGCCTCCACAGTGGTCTTTATTTCAGCTTATGTATGTATTTTTCGGATTATTACAGTGCTTTCACGTATTCCTTGAACATGTCACCGCGCTGCTCATAATTATCAAACTGTCCCCAGCTCGCACATGCCGGTGAAAGCAGAACTGCATCTCCGGAATTGGCTTTTTCCGCACAGACCCGGACAGCTTCCTTCAGATCCTCGCAGAGGATGATATCTGTAAATCCAAGACGTTCTGCTGCTGCTTTGATCTTCTCTTTCGTCTGACCGATGAGAACAAGATAACGGACTTTTCCGTCGAAGGATTCTATCCACTCATCATAGCTGGATTCCTTGTCATAGCCACCGCCGATCAGAAGAGTCGGACGGTTCATTGCCTGAATCCCCTTGATGGCCGCATCCGGATTGGTTCCCTTGGAATCGTTGTAATATGCAACACCGTTTTTCTCTGTCACATACTCGATCCTGTGTGGAACTGCCACAAACTCACAGACACTCTTGCGGATACTCTCCACAGAAACGCCCGCATAATATGCCATGGCGGCAGCTGCCATTACATTCTCGTGATTATGACGTCCCAGGATCTTAAGCTCTTCGGTTTTTACGATCGGTATCTCTTCTTTTTCTGTTTTGAGAATGATCTGATCTCCGTCCAGATAGATTCCCCGATCCAGTTTGCGAATACTTGAGAAATATACCACCTTCGGAACGATATTCTCACCGAATTTACGAAGGACTTCATCCTCGTAATTCAGAACACATACATCTTCCGGTCCCTGATTTTTGGTGATCAGCTCTTTTACACGGATGTATTCCTCCATGGTATGATGACGGTTCAGATGGTCCTCTGTGATGTTGAGGATCGCACTTACCTTCGGGCGAAACTGGTCAATAGTCTCCAGCTGAAAGCTGCTGATCTCCGCAACAGTTACGGAATCCTCCCTCATCTCCAATGATTTGGATGTATATGCAGTTCCGATATTTCCTACAACAAATACAGATTCACGGGCATCTCCCATGATCTTTCCGAGAAGTGCTGTTGTTGTTGTCTTGCCGTTGGTTCCTGTGATTGCAAGAACCTCTCCCTTGCCTGTACGATAGGCAAGCTCCACCTCGCTCCATACCGGAAGGCCCTTTTCATAGAAGCTCTTTACCAGCGGCAGGTCTGTGGGAACTCCCGGACTTAGCACTACAAGATCAAGACTGTCCAGCGCTCTCTCCGGAAAATCTCCGGCCCAGATCTCCGGGGTGTATTTTCCGTTTGTTTTATGTAAAACTGCCTCTTTATCAAGATCTGCGTTTCCGTCATAGATCACCGGCTGTGCTCCTGCACTTCCAAGCAGATCAGCTGCTCCAATGCCGCTTTTTCCGGCTCCGAAAACGAGAACTTTTTTTCCTTTTAAATCCATTTTTCTGTTCCTCCTTATAATGCCAGGAGAGCGATCAGGCACATAATAGCAGTTACAACAGAGAACACTGCAACAACTCGTGTCTCAGACCACCCACAAAGCTCAAAATGATGGTGGATAGGCGCCATCTTGAAAATTCTTTTTCCGTGTGTTGCCTTGAAATAGGATACCTGGAGCATAACAGACAATACCTCCACAAGGTAGATCAGTCCGACCAGGATGATAAACAGCGGCATCTGCATGGCATAAGCCACACCAGCCACAAAGCCACCCAATGCCAGAGAACCGGTGTCTCCCATAAATACCTTGGCAGGATATACATTAAACAGAAGGAATCCCATCAGACTGCCCACAACTGCACAGGTAATCGGTTCCACACCACTGTTCATTCCAAGGGAAACCACCGTAAAGAATACTGCCACGATCAAGGTAACACTGGAAGCCAGTCCGTCAAGTCCATCCGTAAAATTGACTCCGTTTACTGTACCGATCACCGCAAAGAACAGTACCGGAACCGCAAACCATCCCAGGTTCAGATAATGTCCGCTCCAGAACGGGATCTTCATAGTCAGGGATACGTTGGAATAATTTACAAGATAAAAAGCAAATACAGCTGTCACAACGATCTGCAGTGCCATTTTCTGCCATGGCAGAAGTCCGTCAGAACGCTTCAGAACTACCTTCAGATAATCATCCAGAAATCCGATCAGTCCAAATCCCAGTGTCAGGAAAAGTACCGGGATGATCATCGGATAATCTCTGATATAAAACAGTGATGTTACAGTTGTTGCAATGAGAAAGATCACCCCACCCATAGTAGGGGTACCGTTCTTTTTCAGGTGGGACTGCACACCCAGCTCTCTCTCTGTCTGTCCCATTTTAAGTCTTCTTAAAAAAGGGATAACAATCGGTCCTAATACAAGGCTGATCGCAAATGAGATCAGCACAGGGATCACAACATGAAACTCCATCCTCACACCTCTAATTCTTTCGTTTTTTTATACTTCTTCAACAGTATAAGGCTTTTATCCTCATTAATCAACCCCATCTGCCCGGTTTTCCCCGGATGGAGTTTCCGTAACTGTCCTCTTGATCCCAAGATAGGGAAGTACATTTTCAAAAATACTGCGTACCACCGGTGCGGCAATGATCCCACCATAATACATACCCTGGGGTGCATAGATGATACAAAGAGCCAGGACCTTCGGATCCTCTGCCGGGGCAAACCCCAGGAATGAAGAAATATATCTGCCGGAGCCTCTGGGCAGTGTCTGAGAGGTAGCTGTTTTTCCCCCAATGGAAAACCCCTGGATCCCGGCATTTTTTCCGGAGCCTTCTGAAACTACAGTTTCCAGGATCGTACGTACTGTCCGGGAAGTCTCACCGGACACAATCCCGCTTTCCACCGGATATTCCAGTGTCCGCACCTTTGTTCCGTCCGCACTTTCCACGCTGATCCCAAAATGAGGTGTGATCCGGTTTCCGCCATTGATGATCCCACTGACGGTTGTTGCAAGCTGGATCGGTGTGATCTGAAACGACTGGCCAAAGGATACCGTGGCAAGCTCCACCTCTCCCATATTTTGGGGGTTATGCATGATCGTTCCGGCCTCTCCCGGAAGATCTATTCCTGTTTTTTTCAAAAGTCCGAACTGTTTAAAATATTTGTAATAACGGTCTGCTCCAAGCCGCAGGCCCACCTCAATAAATACCGGGTTACAGGAGTTCTGGGCACCTTCTACAAAACTCTGCGCACCATGTCCTGTTCTCTTTGCACAGTGGATCCGCCGGTCCTCCACCACCTTATAGCCCGGACAGAAAAAGCGATCCTCTGTTGACACCACTCCTTCCTCCAGCCCTGCTGCCATAGTGATGATCTTAAAAGTCGAGCCAGGTTCATAGGTATCATTCAGGCAGGGGTTTCTCCACATCCGGTTCAGAAGATCCTGCTTCTTTTCTCCCTCTGCTGCTGTTTCTTCTGTATTCAGAGTAAACGGATCGTTCAGATCAAATTCAGGCACATTGACACAGGCATAGATTTCTCCGTTCTGAGGGTTCATAAGCAGTATGGAAACTCTCTCCGCCTGTTTTTCTTCCATGACTTTACCGGCTGCCTGCTGCACATATTCCTGGATATTAACATCCAGACTGGTACGCAGAGTATTTCCTGACACCGGTTCCTTCCTCCGTTCTCCGGTTCCGTCGATCTCCACACCACGTGCATCCGTAACTGTGAGGATCTTTCCGGGCTCTCCTTTCAGGATCTCATCGTATTTCACTTCAAGACCAATGATCCCCTGATTATCACCTCCGGTAAATCCCAGTACTTTTGAAGCGAGAGATCCATAAGGATAATATCTCCGATAATCCTCATCTACCTTCACTCCCTCAAGGTCATATTCCCGGATCCTGTCTCCAATGCTTTTTTCCACGTTTGTCTTTATTCTTTCAATAGAAGAAATTTTTTCAACTTTTTTTCGGATTTCCTCTTCTTTTACAGACAATGCTCCGGACAGTACGCGGATCACTTTTTCAGGATCTTTGATCTGGCTGTGTATCACCGATACTGTGCAGACTGTCCGGTTATCTGCCAGAATATTTCCCCTGATGTCCAGGATCTTTCCCCTGGCTGCTTTTATGTCACGTTCCCTCTCATGAAGATCCTCCGCCTTTTTTGAATAATATTCTGCCCGGACGTTCATAAGATACCAGAGTCTTCCCACAAGTCCCAGAAGAAGCATTATGCAGATCAGAAAAACCATCCATATTTTTTTCCTGTGATAAACCATGGTCCGGATCATAAAAAAATCCCTCTCAGAGGTCGTCACTGTAATATATGACGTTCCCCTGAGAGGGTATTCTTTTTATCTATTCCAGACCGGCCTCCTCGTTGGTAAGACCTTCGCTCTGCATATCGTTATTATCTTCGGTATCACTGTCCTCCGACTCATCTTCCGGCGGACTTGGTACATTCTCATCGGAAATTGCCTCTTTCTGCCCATCCGCGCCGGTTCCTGTTGCAGAATCGCTGATTCCCTTAAAAAGTTCCCACAGCTCTGTAGTCGGAACTTCTCCATCCTCTGCCTCATCCGGCTGTACATTCAGATACGGAAGTGCTTCGGAAAGGATTCCCTGTGCAATGTACTGTGCGTACGTACTGCTTGCCTGATCATCTACCTTCGGCTCATCCACAACTACATAAATCACAAGCGCCGGATCATCTACCGGTGCAAATCCGATAAAGGATACCAGATACTTGCCATTGCCTCGCGGAAGCTTCTCGGCAGTACCGGTTTTACCACCGGAGCTGTAGCCCTGCACCTTGGAGGTACGGCTGGTACCATGGTCTACGCTGGCAGCCATGTAGGAGCGGATATCTGCAGATATCTTCTCGGAAATCGTCTGCTTCATCAGTGTCGGAGAGATCGTTTTTACGATTCCGCCGCTGCTGTCCTTGATCTTCGTCACCAGATGAGGCTGATAGTAGTATCCTCCATTGATCACAGAACACATTGCATTGATCTCCTGTATCATGGTCAGTGTATAGCCCTGTCCGAAAGCAGAGCATGCAAGCTCCGTTTCTCCCATGGTATCGCTGGTATGGATCACACCGCTTCCCTCATTGGGAAGATCGATACCGGTTCTTGTTCCGAAATTGAAAACGCTCTGTGTCTTAAGAAAATTATCTTTTCCCATCTTTGCTGCGATCTGCATCATACCATCGTTGCAGGAATTGGCAATGACATCGGAAAGAGCTTCTGTCCCGTGAGCATCCGGCCATACCGCACATTTGATAAAAGTAGTCGCACCTTCCGCTCCAAAAGACTGTCCGCCGTCACAGACAAAATTATCGCTCTCGGAAATCGCTCCCATTTCAAGTGCGGAGCCCATAACGATGGGCTTTACAACCGATCCCGGCTCGTAGGCATCTGTCACGCAGAAATTACTCCACATTCCGTTCAGCGCTTCCACGGTTTCCTCATCGTTCATAGCAGCGATCTCACTCTGGGAATACACATTTGAAAGATCTCTCGGGTTATTCAGGTCATAACGGTCACCGCCGTCCATTGCCAGGATCTCTCCTGTTTTCGGATCCTCGATGATCACGCCTACATTTTTGGCTCCCATCTTTTCTTCAAAGGTATTTACGTATTTTTCCACGATCTGCTGAAGTCCCAGATCCAGCGAGGTCTCAATGCTTTTGCCATCCGTCGGTTCGATGATCGTCTGTTCTACATCGGAATTGTTGTTGATGTATCCGTACTGTCTTCCATCCACGCCGGTAAGTGTCGCATTGTAATATCCTTCCAGTCCGGCATCCGCCACATCTCTGGAAAGTGTAAATCCAACGGTATCACAGGCAGTCTCATTAAACGGATAAGATCTGAGATAATCTTCTTCAAACCATACACCTGTGATCCTGGAACGTTCTTTCAGCTGCGTGGCAGTCAGTTCACTGTCGTCCCCCGGATCTTCGTATTTTTCGAAGGCTTTTTTGTCGTCCATGGAAATCTGTTTCTTTACGATCTGATACTGACTTTTTTTTGTACTGCTGTCGGTGAGAAGCTTCCGCATCTCATCTTCATCCAATCCCAGGACTTCCACAAGAGCCTTTATGGTAGGCTCCACGGAATCCTGATCCTTATTGACCTCCAGACAGTCAAGGACCACATTATAGACCTTGTTGCTGGTTGCCAGGATATTCCCGTTCCGGTCATAGATATCTCCTCTTTTTGCCGGAAGTGTCTGATTTTCATATTTCTGCTGAGCCTGACTCAGCACCTGCTTTCGATATTTGCTTCCGCTGGTGGCATTGATATAGGTAATTCTTGCCACCAAACCGACTAAAGCCAGCAACACTAAGGAAAATAGTACTGCCAGCTTTTTCTTCATACTGTAATTTATTTTTTTTACCGGCCTGCGCCTTCTTGTACTCAATCGATCACCTGCTTAAAAACTGTACTTCTGTTACTTGTGTGTGTCCACATCCTGATACTGTCTCACATAACTGTTTCCTTCTGTGGTATAGGTCTGTATCTGATCCTCCGAAGGATATTTCATTCCGAGCTCGCCGATAGCTTTTTTCTTGATCTCGCTGATATCCACTGCAGAAGTGACCTGACTGTAATATGCATCGTTATCTTCTTTCAGCTGTGCAAGCTCAGATTCCAGATTTGCAACATTTTTCATACTCGCCGTGATTTCGGATTTTACCTGAAGATAATTGATACAGGTAAAAAGTACCGCGATGGAAACTGCCGTAAGAAACAGAACGAACCCCTTGTTCATGGCCATTGCCTTTTCCCGGTTCCGCTGTGCCTGTCTGCTTACCACCTGTTTTGCCGGTGTCACAGGTACTGCGGATTTCTGTTTTCTTTTCTGAGCCAGCCGTCGCCTTTCCTGTATCTCGGGCAGATCAGTCCTCTGAGGAACTTCCTGCAGCCGTTTTACCGCATTTCCCTGAACATACATTTCTCTGCTGTTCCTGACGGTATTTCGATTTCTTCTGGCTGTAGTCCCTCTTCCTGTCTTCGCCATTTGCCTACCTTCCATCTCTCAACTACATTTTCCGTTCAAAAATACGAAGCTTCGCACTTTTGGACCTCGGATTCTCTTCCATTTCCTCTTTTCCCGGTAAGATCGGTTTCCTTGTGATCACCTTACCCTTGGATTTCTTTCCGCATACGCAGACCGGGAAATCCGGCGGGCAGGTACAGGGATTTTCATTTTTTCGGAAAATGGTCTTAACGATCCTGTCTTCCAGAGAATGGAATGTAATGATACAGATCCTTCCTCCGTCATCCAGGAGATCGATCATGCCGTCCAGGGAATCCCGAAGCACGTCAAGCTCCCGGTTGAGCTCAATACGTATTGCCTGAAAAGTCCTCTTGGCCGGATGTCCTCCTGTAGCTTGTATTTTCATGGGGATCGCACCCCGTATGATCTCGGTCAGTTCTCCGGTCGTCCGGATCGGTGCCTGCTCTCTGGCAGCCACAATGTGTTTCGCTATATTTTTGGCAAATTTATCTTCGCCGTAATCGCGGATAATCCGATACAGCTCCCGTTCCTCATAACCGTTGACTATATCACCGGCTGTACGGCTCTGTCTTCTGTCCATTCGCATGTCCAGAGGAGAATCGTACCGATAGGAAAAACCTCTCTCTTCATTATCCAGCTGATAAGATGACACTCCCAAATCCAGCAGGATCCCGTCCACCTTCTCAATGCCACGGGATCTCAGCTCATCTGCCATGTAACAATAATTGCTGCGAATGATTGTCACCTGATTAAAGGCTGACAGCCGTTCACTCGCAGCAATTATCGCATCCTGGTCTTGATCTATGCCAATAAATCTCCCCTTGGCAGAAAGTTTCTTACACACCTCTGTGGCGTGTCCCGCTCCTCCTAAAGTGCCATCCACATAGATTCCATCCGGCTTTACCCTTAAGCCGTCAATGGTCTCATTGAGTAATACAGATTTATGCTTAAATTCCATATCCGTCTCCTGTGGGATTTCTACCTGCGTTATGCTCAAATGACGATTCCTATGTTCTGCATGCTTTCCGCAATGCTGTCCATATCATCATAATTGCAGTTCTCGCTCCACTTCTCTTTGCTCCAAACCTCGATCCGGTTCAGATTACCCGTAAGCACCACATCCTTATCCAGACCAGCGAACTGGCGCAGCGTCTGCGGCACCAGGATTCTTCCCTGCTTATCCAGCTGACATGTTGTAGCTCCGGCTACAAAGAAACGTGAAAAGGTTCTTGCGTCTTTATTTGTAAGTGGTAATGCTCGGAGTTTCTCTTCAAAAGCAACCCATTCATCCATCGGATAAATAGAAAGGCAACCATCCAACCCTCTTGTCAGTACGAACTCTTCCCCTAAGAGTTCCCTGAACCTGGAAGGGATGATCAGACGCCCCTTCGCGTCGATCGTATGATTATACTCGCCCATGAACATGAAACCCACCTACTCTCGTGAAACACGATTCTCCCCTTCGTGCTTCCAGGGTGCAAATGGTGTATTCTGCCACTCATCCCCATTCGCTACCACTATTCACCACTTTCTACCACTTATGTAATCATTCTAAACTATTTACCATGAAAAAACAAGTGCATATCCAAGTTTTTTTTCATTTCATGAAATATCCACAGGTTTTTTTTCAACCTGTTTATTTTCTGTGCATTATTATGAAATGAAAAAGCTTCCGGACAATCGCCGGAAGCTTTTTTCTGACTTTATGTTCTGTTATTTTATGACATTTTAAAGGCCTTTGAACGCAAAGGAAAATTTCATCTTTCCATTGGTATCCAGAAGGTATTCCGGATGGGTGCGGGCACCCCAGCTGTCATCTCCTCCAACACCCATCTGCGCCTTTGCGGCACGGACAACGGTATAATGGATTGCCGGAAGCTCATAGGGATGCATGGCATTTTCCATTTCATGAGGAGTATATGGAAGTGCCGAGAACATCATCGGGCCGTTTTCTTTATCCATCTCAAAGAGCATTCCTCTGCCCTTTCTGTCTGTGATCTTTGCCCAGCGTACTTCCGCTTTGTTTCCGCATTCCTGCGGCACAAGATAGCGTGCCATATTGTCTGTCACGAGATTCTCATAAATGCCGAGCTTTGCGCCATGCTTCCGGTCTGCATAAGTCTCTGCCGGTCCCAGGCCGTACCACTGAACATGATCATAATCCGCATTGAATTTAAAGAGTACTCCGAACTCCGGCATATCGCCCAGCTCTTTTACAGGATCATAGGTCAGCGTTGTCTTTACTCTTCCATCTCCGGTTACCTCATAGGCAAGACGGCATTCACTGGCAGGCGTAGTTGGCAGGATGTAGGTAAAAGCAACCTCCACGCTGTTTTCGTGAACCGTTGTCTCCGGAGCATTGGCCGGACCATACATGCCTTTTCGGTAATCCTTATGACTTGCGTACATGCTGGCGATCTTCCACTGTGCATAGCGCATCTGCATCAGACTTCCGCAATCATTATCTGTAGGTGCTCTCCAGAAGTTGGGCTTCGGAATCGCTTCGATCATTTCTCTTCCTGCATATTTATACGAAACCAGACCACCATTGAGAACGGAGAACAGCACTTCGAAATTTTCCCCACGGACACCGATGTTATGAAGGCTTCTCACAAGCTCCACGCCACACGCAGGAGCTTTCGGTGATCCTTCCACCTGATAAACATACTGGCCGAAAGCAACCTCATGTCCTGCCTCTGCCCAAAGTGTTTTTTCTCTGAGAAGGAAGGCTACGGTTACCGTATATTCGCCCGGACGCTGCTGTTTTCCAAATGGAAGTCTGTAGGTCTGTTGGCTTAAAGGCTCCACCGCTGTATCCAGTGTCTCTGTGCGGAGAACATGACCGTTCTTTGCAAGAGTCACTTCACATCGGAATGTGTCCGTATTTACAAAAAGATTTTTATTGATGATCTTAACAGAATCCTCACTTACCTGCGCAGTGATATTCTGGTAGTTGAATTTTACCTCCTGCATCTTTGGTGAAGCATCTCTGTCTCCGCCGTATGCGATACCGTTTCCACTGAAATTATAATCTGTAGGACGTTCACCGAAGTCTCCGCCGTATGCCTGGAATTCTTTACCGTAACGGTCTTTTTTGTAAATAGACTGATCAATGTAATCCCAGATAAAGCCACCCTGATATTTCGGTTCTGTATCTGTAAGATCTGTATATTTATGCATTGCACCGCAGGAATTTCCCATTGCATGGGTATACTCACAGCAAATAAACGGCTTGCTGTCATCCTTTGCAAGGAACTCCCGGATCGCTTCTACGGAAGGATACATCTGGCTTTCCATGTCACTGGTGGCATTGTAGCTGCGGTCATGGAAAACCCCCTCATAATGTACCAGTCTTGTAGGATCATTCTTGTGGTAGAACTCAGACATCTCAAAGATATCTTTTCCACCAAAGGATTCATTTCCACAGGACCAGATCAGGATCGCCGGGTGGTTCTTGTCACGCTGATACATGGAATTTACACGGTCCAGCATCATGCCCAGCCATTCCGGTTTGTTGTGCGGAACGATATCCGTGTGATCTCCGGTAAATTCTGCTATATCCCAGGTTCCGTGAGATTCCAGATTGTTTTCTGCGATCATGTAAATACCATATTCATCACAGAGACGGTAGATCGGAGATGCATCCGGATAATGACAGGTACGGATCGCATTGATGTTGTTCTGTTTCATGGTCACGATGTCTTTGAGCAGTTCCTCCCGGGACACATGTCTTCCTGTGACAGAGCTGAACTCATGGCGGTTCACACCCTTGAATACGATACGTTTTCCGTTAAGGGTCATGATACCATCCTTCATTTCAAAACGGCGGAAACCGACTTTCTCCGGGATAATCTCCTGGAGCTTTCCGCTTTCATCACTGATCTCCAGCTCCAGATCATAGAGATTCGGCTCTTCTGCACTCCAGAGAAGGGGATCCTGAATCTCCCAGGTACAGGTATCCTCTCCGTTCAGAGATCTTTCCTCCTGCAAAAGGATCTCTCCCTTTCTGGAAAGTGTAAGCTTCATTTTTCCTTTTCCCCAGGTACTGGTCACGATCTCAAGCTCGGCTTTTTTGAGAGTTTCATCCGGAATGGCACGGATCCTGAGATCATATACATGGACATCCGGTACCGTAAACAGATAAACATCTCTGTAAATTCCGGAAAAACGGTAAAAATCCTGATCCTCGCACCAGCTGCTGGCTGTCCATTTAAACACCTGTGCCGCCAGCTTGTTCTCGCCGTCCTTCAGATATTCCGTAAGCTCGAATTCTGACGGAGTAAAAGAATCTTCACTGTATCCCACAAATTTTCCATTGAGCCACAGAGCCAGTCCGCTCTCTGCTCCCTGGAATGAAACAAATACTCTTTTTCCTTTCATGCTCTCCGGCACATGGAAATATTTCACATAACTTGCCACCGGGTTAAAACGTTCCGGGATCTGTCCCGGATGAAGTTCTTCATGGCCTTCCCACGGATACTGGACATTGGCATACTGCGGTGCATCATATCCTTCCATCTGGATATGTGCCGGCACATAAATATCCTCCCAGTCCTTGCAGGAATATGCTTCTTCCTCAAAGCCGGTAATGGCAGATGCATAATTCCGTGCATAATGGAACTTCCAGAGACCATTCAGGCTGTGACGGAAAGAAGTTTTCCCATCTTCTCTCTCTTCTTCACAGCGATAATATGTATGATCTGAGTGGGCGTCCATTCTTCCGTCGCTGAAATACCGGGGATCTTTTAACAGAGAATGATCAAATTTTTTCATTTTTTCCTCCTGCCCGGCAGATTCTGTTTTTTCTGCCGGATCCTTCGTTTTTTATGCTATGATCATTATAGTATAATCCACCGGATTATGGTATAATATGTTTCGCCAAAATATATAACATTTAGAAACAGGTGAATATCATGTCGATCTATTTCAGAAACACTCCGGTCAGTGCTCCCTTCATGTTTGAATCTCTTGGGAACCACTGGAATCAGGTTAATATCTTCCGTCCGGACGGATATCCGTATTATCATTACCTCCAGACTGAAAAGGGTACCGGACGCATTGAAGTCCGTGGAAAATTTTATACTCTCGGAGCCAACGAGGGCATCCTCATCGCCCCCGGTGTCCCTCATTCCTATCACAGGGAGTCTACTTCCTGGACCACGATGTTTGCCACCTTCACAGGAACACTGGCAGGCAGCATTCCTTCCATGACAGACAACCAGGAAGTGATCCTTATCGAAAAGGAACAGGGAGCCAGTATCCGAAAAATGATTTCTTCTACCTTGCGTAAATATCATCAGCCCACACCGGATATGAAATCTCTTTCTTCCGACTGCTATAATTTTCTTATGAATTTTACAGACTGTGCAGCTTCTCCGAAGATACAGGATAATCCTCTCTACCAGAGATATGTGATCCCGGTAATAAAAGAAATCGAAACCGGTTATCAGCAGGATATCACTGCAGCGCAGCTGAGCCGGAGCGTTTTTGTCTCTCCGCAGTATCTTTCCCGTCTGTTCCGCCGTTTTATGGGCTGCTCGGTTTACGAGTACGTTACCATGTACCGCATCAGCCGCGCACGTGAGCTTCTGCTTTCCAGACCGGATATGAAGATCCAGGATGTTGCCGGCGCTTCGGGATTTTCCGATGCCAGCCACTTTATCGCCATGTTCCGTAAAGTCACAGGCACAACTCCTCTGGATTTCCGAAAGATGTACTAATATATTCCTACTGCACAGCACAAAAACTGCCCTGCCGGAAACGTCGTAGAAGACGTTTTCCTGCAGGGCAGTTTTCTGCTGCTCTTATCAGCCAAATGCCGGTATCCTATCCTATATTCTGATCCATCAGACAAAAGCACCTGTATCCTATATCTGTTTGATCTCAGTTTCCGTAATATAATTCCAGAATACGATCAACTCTTTGGCTGGCCTCCAGATTCTTCAGAAGATCGCTCCTGCTCCTGATCTGGCTGTCCAGCTTCTTCCGTTCCTCCTGCAGCTGCTGCAAAAGTGACGCTTTCCGAAGAGCTTCCTCTTTCTTCTGTATCTCGTTCTGATCCATTTTTTTCTCCCTGTACAGTCTCTGTTTCCAGATTCTCTGCTACATTTTCCCGTTGCTGTTCCGCTTCTTTCTCTGCCTGCTGATCTTTCTCGATCCTTCTCATCCGTACTTTTGCCCGCTTTCTGGACATCACGCGTTTCACTGCAACTACCACGGTGCAAAGAACAAAAAGTATTACCGAGATCACCAGTGAAACATCCACGCCGGTTCCCGGAAACAGTATTTTATCTGTGCGGAACCACTGGAGCACTGCTCTTCCAAGACCATAGCCTGCCAGATATCTCAGAAAGATCTCTCCCTGAAATACTTTTTTGCGAAGCAGCATCATAAGCATCAAAAGCACAAGCAGACACCAGAGACTTTCATAGAAAAACAAGGGCTGTACCAAAATCCAGGTACCACCGTCCACGGTTTGAAGCTTTTCACGCATAGCCGTGGTGACCTCTCCTGCCCGTACCGCAGTCAGCGGCAGCTGCATGGAAAAAATGTTGTCTGCATATTCCCCGAAAGATTCTCTGTTAAAAAAGCTTCCCCACTTTCCTATTATCTGCCCGATCAGAAGTCCCATGCAGGCAAGATCTGCCATCTGCCAGAAGGATTTCTTTCGGATCCTGCAGTAGACCGCACCACCCAGCACACCGCCCAGAAGTCCGCCATAAAACATAAGTCCTCCGGACCGTATATTCAGAAGCTGTCCCGGATCATTTTTATAAAGGCTCCAGGAAAAAGCCGCATAAAGCAGCCTTGCCCCTGCCACACCGGAAAGCAGCGTTATAATGGCAAGATCCAGATATGCATCCGGATCTTCATGATTTCTTCTGGCTTCCAGTACCACAAAAAAGATTCCCAGAAGCATTCCTATCGCGATCAGGACGCCATAGATCGTGATCTCAAAGCCAAAGATCTCAAAGGATCTCGGCACATGATCCAAAACCAGATTTAATCCGGGAAACCGAATTGACATATCCATAAAATCACCTGTTATAATTTTTCAGCTTACAGCCGGTATTTCACAGACGTTGGTGATCACACGTTAAATCTGAATAAGATCACATCTCCGTCCTGTACAACGTACTCTTTTCCTTCCATACGTACAAGGCCCTTCTCTCTGGCACCTGCATAGGAACCGCAATCCAGAAGATCCTGATAATTCACAACCTCTGCTTTGATAAATCCACGTTCAAAGTCTGTGTGGATCTTACCTGCTGCCTGCGGTGCCTTGGTTCCGATCTTGATAGTCCATGCTCTTGTCTCATCCTCTCCTGCTGTCAGGAAGCTCATAAGGCCAAGAAGGTGATAGCTTGCGCGCACCAGCTTCTCCAGGCCGGACTCTGTCAGTCCCAGATCCTCAAGGAACATCTTTCTCTCATCCTCATCCAGCTCGGAGATCTCCTCCTCGATCTGCGCACAGATCACAAATACCTCGCTGTTCTGTTTGGCAGCGTATTCACGTACTGCCTGTACATACTGATTGTTCGCCCCATCATCTGCGATATCATCCTCTGCAACGTTAGCCGCATAGATCACCGGTTTTGCAGTAAGAAGATTATAGGTTGCAAGCCATGCATCCTCATCTTCGTTCTCTGTTTCCAGAGTAATGGCAAGCTGTCCTTCTTCCAGATGCGCCTTTACTTTTTCAAGGAATGTAAGCTCTTTGGCAGCTTCCTTATCCATACGTGCAGTCTTGGTAACCTTGGCAATTCTTCTCTCGAGGATCTCAAGATCAGAGAAAACAAGCTCCAGATTAATAGTCTCGATATCGCGGAGCGGATCAATGCTTCCATCTACATGAACAACATTGGAATCCTCAAAGCAGCGTACCACGTGAACGATAGCATCTACCTCACGGATATTTGCAAGGAACTGGTTTCCAAGTCCCTCTCCCTTAGATGCGCCTTTTACAAGACCTGCAATATCGACGAATTCGATCACTGCCGGTGTTACTTTTTTTGATTTATAAAAATCTCCGAGAAGATTCAGTCTCTCATCCGGAACGGTTACAACCCCCACATTGGGGTCGATAGTACAGAACGGATAGTTTGCGGATTCTGCTCCGGCTTTTGTCAGTGAATTGAATAATGTACTTTTTCCTACGTTAGGAAGTCCTACGATACCTAATTTCATCTCTCTATATACATCCTTTCGATATATTTATTTACAGTATTTTTCAGATACTCTTTAAACAGGCCTTTCCGTTTTTCAGGCCATTCCTGTCCCATATTACCATACACAGCCTGAAATCGCAACTGTGAGGCATTTGTTGTTACTGTCAGTCCCTGGACATGATCATCAGAAGCTGCCCGCTTTCATACAGGATCTCTGCGGTTTCTTCCGAAATCTCATTGCTGACGGTCAGGCCACTGTCTTCTACTGTCAGATGATATCCGTTCAGCGGATACTTAAATCCCCTCAGAGTGAGGCCTGTCACATCACCTCCCACAGTAAAGAATGAAACATATTTTCCAAACTGCTCCTCTCTGTGCAGTATAGTTCCGCTTTCTGCAAGTGTGATATAATTCCACTGATCTGCGATCGCAATACGAACGCCCTGTTCCTTACCCATGGAAAGCAGTCCCAGATTCGCCAGCACATGATCCAGCCTTGTGCCGGTAGCTCCCAGGATCAGGATATCCTTTGCACCCTTGCGGATCATCTGGTTTACCGCAGACTGTGTATCCGAATCATCCTTCTCTGGCTTCAGCCTGATGATCTCCGGTCCCTTCAGGCTTTCCATATATTTTTGGCCTTCTTCGGAAAGACTGTCAAAATCCCCAATTGCAAGATCCGGAATAAATTCCCGGTTTTTCATAAACCATTCCATCCCCTTATCTGCAGCAACAAGCGTGATTTTCTCTCCTCGGCTTTCTTCTATTCTTTTTTTTAAAAAATCGAGGGCAAAACCATTCTGGATATTGCCCCCGCTGATTATTATTGTATCGATCATTTTCAGTCCAGCTCTTTTTTGATATTGTGGATTTTTTCTGTAATGTGTCTTACATTGGCTGCCACATCGCCCTTAAATACCCAGGAACCTGCGACCATGAGGTTTGCACCGGCACGCATAACAGTCTCCAGTGTATCATCATTGATACCACCATCTACCTGGATATCAACATCCAGCTCTTCTTCATCAATAAGCTCACGAAGCTCCTGGATCTTCTCCGTGCATTCGTCCATGTATTTCTGTCCGCCAAATCCTGGCTGAACAGTCATTATCAGCACCATATCTACATCTTCAAGAAGATGGCTGATGTCATTTACCGGTGTGGATGGCTTGATCGAAACTGCCGCCTTTACCCCTGCTGCCCTGATCTGCTCCAGTGTACGCTCCAGATCCTCACATGCCTCCGCATGTACAGTAATGGAATCTGCTCCGCATTCTACAAAATCGCGGATATATCTTTCCGGTTCTGTTACCATCAAATGTACGTCGAAAAACATGTTGGATTCTTTCCGGATCGATTTGATCACCGGCATTCCAAAAGAAATGCTGGGAACAAAATCTCCATCCATAACATCAATATGCAGATATTCAACGCCTTCCTTTTCCAGAATTTTGATCTGTTCTCCCAGTCTGTTAAAATCTGCTGATAAGATCGACGGGCACAATCGGTATTCCATGACTCAGTATCTCCTTTTCTCTTTTAATTCCTGGTGCAGCTCCAGATAATCTTCATATCGGAGTCTGCTGATCTCATTGTTCTCAAGGGCTTCCTTAACAGCGCAGCCCGGTTCATGTATGTGACGGCACCCCTGAAAGCGGCACCGTCCTTCATATCTTCGGAACTCCGGAAAGTAATCCTTCAGTTCCTGCTCCTCCATATTTTCAATATATAAGGAGGAAAATCCCGGTGTATCCACAAGGAATGTATCCTGAGCCACCGGTATGATCTGTGCATGGCGCGTGGTATGTTTTCCCCGTTTCAGCTTACGGCTGATCTCACCGGTTTCCATCTCCACTTCTTCCTGAAGGGAATTTGTAAGAGAAGATTTTCCCACGCCGGATGGGCCGGCAACCACAGTTGTCCTGCCCTGAAGCACTTCTTCGATCTCGTCGAGTCCTTCTCCCTTCAGGGCACTTGACAGGATCACCTGATATCCGCAGCTCTGGTATGTTTCATAGAGAAATTCCAGCTCTTCCGTTGTTGCCAGATCTTTTTTGTTAAAACAGATGACTGCCGGAACACCTTCCCTCTCCATCATAATGAGGAAACGATCCAGAAGCATGAAGTTCGGCTTCGGATTATCCATGGCAAAGATCACCAGTGCCTGATCTACATTGGCCACAGCCGGACGGATCAGAGAATTCTTCCGCTTGTGGATCTCCGTCACACTTCCCTCCAGTTCCTTTTCATCCAGAACTGTAATGTCCACATTGTCACCTACCAGAGGCTTGAATTTATCCTTACGGAAAATTCCCTTGGCTCTGCATTCATATGTATTACCGTCTTCTGCATATACGTAGTAAAATCCGGCAATACCTTTGATTATCTTTCCCTGCATGATCACTCAGCTTTCTTGAATGCAACCGTGTAGGTTCCAAGCTGCTGATAATCTCCGTCCATCTCTTCATAGAGATAGATAGTTCCTGAGGTAACGCCCTCAGCACCTGAGATATCAAGCTGATACGGGAAGCTGATATTCTGTCCATCAATGATGGTGGATGCCTTAGGCTCACCGTTTACGTCCTGGATCAGTTCCAGACGGATCGCGCCTCCATTGTAGCCGGACGGGGTATCCAGTGTCTGTGTACATTTCCAGCCTGTGTTTGCATTGACATCTGCTGTAGATGTAGTTGTGGATACTGTGCTGTCCGCAGATGCTGTGCTGTCTGTGGATGCTGTACTGTCTGTAGATGCTGTACTATCTGTAGATGCTGTGCTGTCTGTGGATGCTGTACTATCTGTAGATGCTGTGCTGTCTGTGGATGGAGCCTGGTCGCCGGAGCTGATGGTAATGCTGATCGGCTGATCCGGGTCTGCTGCCGCATAGGCTTCCGGATCCTGTGCGATAACTGTACCTGCAGCTTCTGTACTCTGCTGTTCTGTTATCTGGATATCAATAAATTTACCTAAAGTAGTAAGCGCATCATCCTTGGTCATTCCTACAACACTCGGAACCTCAGCATTATCGCCATAATCAACCCCTCGGCTGACTGTCAGTGTCACAGAAGAGCCTGCCTGCACAGAAGTACCTGCTGCCGGCTCGACATTGTAAACATATCCCGGATCTACCAATGCATATCCGTTGTCATCTGTGTCACTGTATTCTTTCTGAACATTTACCTGAAGTCCAAGATCTTCCAGAGTCTGCTGTGCATCGATTCCTGTGCGTCCATCCAGATCCGGGATCGTAACCTGTGCTGTTCCGGTGCTTACCCAGTATTTCACAGTTGTATTGGCTTCAACCTGTGTTCCCGCCGCTGTCTCCTGACGGGAGATCCTGCCTTTTTCCTGATCGGATGCCTCCTCACCGGCCATCTGGACACCCAGATGTGCATCGTTTGCAAGTGTTTTAGCCTCTTCCTCTGTCTTGCCTACAAGATCAGGAACGGTTGCCAGACCGTCAGCTGCTGATTCCTGCTTCGCTTCTGCCTTGCTGCTGTCTGCAGCTCCGCTGCTGCCGGTTCCAAACAGTCCTGCGGCACGTCCAAGCACTACCACAAGAACGATCAGAAGGACTGCACCTCCGATCAGTGCCGCAATCGTCAGACCTCTTCCGGAACCATGATGCTTCTTTTTCTTTCCGGATCTATGCTCGGATCTCGGTCTGTATTCTTCCTCTGCATCATCGTAATCGTTATCGTCGTATTTTTCTTCCTCAAGTGCGGTGATCTCCGGTTTTGTGATCTGCTTCGGCGTATGTTTGATCTCACCAAGCTCTTCTTCTGAGATCACAACCGTCTTGGCATCGTTGTCAACTGTAGTAAGCCTTACAAAATCACCCTGGGGATCGATCAGAGAATGCTTCAGGTCTGCGATCACATCCTCCATACGGCTGTAACGACGATCTACACTTTTCTGTGTACATTTCAGAATGATCTGCTCCAGACTGTACGGAAGGTCCGGTGTATACACACTTGGCGGGACCATCTCTTCCTGCAGATGCTTGATAGCGATCGCCACAGTGGTATCTCCGTCAAAAGGAACTCTTCCTGTGACCATCTCATACAGTGTGATTCCAAGAGAATAGATATCGCTCTTCTCATCGCTGTATCCGCCTCTCACCTGCTCAGGTGAGCTGTAATGTACAGATCCCATTACATTGGAGCTGATCGTATTGGAAGATGCAGCTCTGGCAATTCCAAAGTCTGTCACCTTTACTTTACCATCTGTGGAAATAATGATATTCTGAGGTTTCACATCTCTGTGAACGATACCATGGCTGTGTGCCGCCTCCAGACCCATAGAAACCTGGATTGCGATACTTGTAGCCTCTTTAATGGAAAGCTTTCCCTTCTTGGAGATGTATTCCTTCAGAGTGATACCCTCGATCAGTTCCATAACAATGTAATAAACACCGCCGTCATCTCCTACGTCAAATACATTGACGATATTCGGATGTGTAAGACCAGCTGCCGCCTGGGCCTCACTTCTGAATTTCTTTATAAACGTGGTGTCTTCCCGAAACTCCGGTTTCAGGACCTTCACGGCAACAAAACGGTTCAGCTTATGGTCCATAGCCTTATAGACATCTGCCATTCCGCCAGTTCCGATTTTTCCTACGATCTCATAGCGCTCGGCTATGATCATTCCCGTCTTCAACATGCTTCCACCTCATTCGTGAATGGCTCTACCAGTACGACTGCAATATTATCCTTACCACCATTCTGATTTGCTTCCCGAAGGAGCGCACTGCCCTTCTGATCAATATCTGCTTCCGGATCGGATATGATCTCCTGGATCTTCTCATCTTCAACCATATTGCTGAGACCGTCTGAACACATCAGGATCGTACATCCTTTTTCAAGTTTCAGATCAAAGAAATCCACATCCACCGTTTTCTCCGCGCCAAGTGCCCTTGTAATGATGTTCTTATCTGGATGATTCCGTGCTTCCGCTTCGCTGATCTCGCCCATTCTCACCATTTCCTGTACCAGGGAATGATCTCTGGTGACCTGGCGGATTCCGTCCTGGATCACATATAAACGGCTGTCACCCACATTGGCTACATAGGCATACTGATCTACAATAGTCGCCACCACCATAGTGGTTCCCATGCCCCGGAGGTTTTCGTCTTCCTGCGCACGGTTTCTGATCTCCGTGTTCGCAGCTTCGATCGCATGACGAATAACCTTCACAGGATTGTAATCCGCATCTTCACGGATTTCATCCACAAGGATCCGTACTGCATGTGAGGATGCATAGTCACCGGCGTTATGTCCGCCCATTCCGTCCGCGACTGTGAAAAGATTAGGCAGATTTCCAACCGGACCTTCAGATGCAAACACGTAATCCTGATTCATCTTCCGCTTCTGCCCTACATCAGTAGCTGAGTATATCCTCATGTCACTTCTCGCTTTCTGTTTTTTCCATGTAACTTTTTCTTAGCTGTCCACAGGCACCGTCGATATCGCTGCCCATTTCCCTTCTAATAGTAACATTAATTCCGTATTTTTCAAGTTTTATTTTGAAATTCTCCACAGCCTGTCGAGTAGACCTCACATAGGAGCGTTCCTTGATGGGATTGACCGGAATCAGATTTACATGGCAATTGATGCCTTTTATACGGCCTGCCAGCTGTCTCGCATCTTCTTCACTGTCGTTGACGCCAGCTACAAGACTGTACTCAAAGGTGATCCTTCGGCCTGTTTTGTCAAAATAATTTCTGCAGGCATCCAGAACCTCATCCATGGAATACTTATTCGCGATCGGCATCAGTTCCTGTCGTTTTTCATCATTTGGAGCATGAAGGGAAAGTGCCAGAGTGATCTGAAGCTTTTCTTCAGCCAGATCATACATCTTCGGCACGATCCCACAGGTAGAAACCGTCACATTTCTCTGACTGATCCCAAGACCGTTTTCGTCGGTAAGGATCCGGACAAAACGGACAAGATTGTCATAATTATCCATCGGCTCACCGGTTCCCATCACAACTACATTGGCCACACGTTCGCCGGTATCTGCCTGGATACGGTAAATCTGATCCAGCATCTCGGACGGTTTCAGGCATCTGGTCAGTCCTCCGATGGTAGATGCACAGAATCTGCATCCCATACGGCAACCCACCTGAGAAGAAATGCACACAGAATTTCCGTGGTGATACCGCATGAGAACACTCTCGATCACATTTCCATCTTCCAGCTGGAACAGATATTTTCTGGTTCCGTCAATTTTTGAGATCCTTACATCTGCCTGGGTCAGTGCTGTGATCGGATAAGCCGAAAGCTTTTCCCTGAGGCTTTTGGAAAGATTTGTCATTTCATCCCAGGAGGTAACCAGCTGCTGGTGAAGCCATGCATAGATCTGTTTCGCCCGGAAAGGCTTTTCACCGATCTTTGTCATGAATTCCTTCAATTCCTCCATGGTCATGGATTTTACATCTGTCATTTTCTGTTATTTCCTTCTGAATCTGGCAATAAAGAATCCATCTGTCTTATGTATTCCCGGCAGAAGCTGCAGATAGCCAAGCTTCGTGGATTTACAGTGCAGTTCCTCCGGAATATACGGATCCAGGCTTTCCAGCCGGTACGGATAATTCTTTAAAAACCATAATACATTTTCTTCGTTTTCTTCCCGGGCAATGGTACATGTGCTGAAGATCAGCGTTCCATCCGGTTTCACATACTTTGCAGCCTTATCCAGGATCATTCTCTGGAGCATTACGATCTCTTCCTGTTTCTGCGGAGTTGCCCGGTATTTGATTTCCGGTTTCTTGCCGATAACTCCATAACCGGAGCACGGTACATCCGCGATCACAATATCCGCAGCCTGTTCGGAATCCGGATCATATACCGTTGCATCCTGAACTCTGGCTTCCACATTGATCACTCCGGTCCTGTGGATGTTTTCTTTGATAAGATCTGCCTTATACTGACTTACATCTCTGGCATCCACATTTCCGTAATCCCCCATTTTGTCTGCCGCATGGATGCTTTTTCCACCTGGTGCAGCGCACATGTCGATGATATGGTCACCTTTTTTCGGACTTGCAGCTTCCGCTACAAGCATAGAGCTTACATCCTGCACCAGGATCTTTCCCTGAAGGAAGGTCTCAAGTGTCAAAATATGATTGTAATCGGAAATCTTCAGTGCATAGGGAAGATAAGGAGCCTGTTCTACTGTCACTCCCTGAGACTTCAAACTGGTGACGATTTCTCTCAGAGACGCCTTATGAGTACGGCACCGTACTGTGATCGGTCTTTCTGTCAGAAAATCCTCCAGGATCTTCTCCGTAGTCTTCACTCCGTAGGCTGCTTTCCATTTTTCTACCAGATATTCCGGCATGGAATATTTCACAGAAAGATAACGGACTTCGTTTTCTTCCCTGGAAGGAAGCTCCAGATCACCGATCTCTCTTGCGATCGTACGGAGCACCCCGTTGACAAAGGGCTTTAGATTATAAAAGCCTTTTCGCTGTGCCAGCTTTACCGCTTCATTGCATACTGCACTGTCCGGAACACTGTCCATAAATTTCAGCTGATATACCGCACTTCTCAGGATCTCACGGATCTGCGGTTTCATCTTGTTTACAGAAACCTTGGAAAAAGAATCGATGACATAATCAATATAGATCCTGTATTCCAGGGTTCCCTCACATACTCTTGTAATAAAGCTACGTTCCTGTTTCGGAAGAAACTGATATTTGGAAAGCGCATTCCGGATCGCAATATGGCTGTGCTCACCCTCCTCCTCGATCTGTAACAGGATCTCAAGGATCAGTTCTCTGGTATTTACTCCGCTGCTAATCACGATCTCTACCTCCTGCAAGGATAATCAGTCTCAGAAGCTGCAGAATAGATGCCGCCAGAGCTGCTACATAGGTAAGCGCTGCCGCTGTAAGTACTTTTCTTGCACCCTTTTTTTCATCTGCACCTAAGATACCTGTACTTTCCAGCATTTTAAGCGCTCTGGAAGACGCATTGATCTCAACCGGAAGTGTCACCAGCTGAAACAGTACTGCCAGTGAAAACAAAACAATTCCCAGAGTTACCAGCGGATCAATGGAAAAGATCAGTCCTGCAATAAACAGCGGCCATGAAAGCTGGGAACCAATATTTGCGGCAGGTACAATGGCTGAACGGATATTCAGTGGTGCATAATTGATCGCATCCTGGATCGCATGGCCACATTCATGTGCTGCCACCCCCACAGCCGCCAGAGAATTTCTTCCATAAATATCTTCTGAAAGGGAAACCGTTTTCGTTCTCGGATCATAGTGATCCGTAAGACTTCCGCGGATCGGAACCACCTGTACGTCTGTGATCCCAGCCGCTCTCAGGATCCTCTGTGCAGCTTCCGCACCGGTGATACCTGAATGACTCCGGACCTTTTTATAGACTGCAAAGGTACTGCGCAGCTTCGCAGATGCCGCAAGAGAAAGAAGCATTCCGATCACGAGCAAAAGAATCGTGGGGTCCATTCCCCATCCGTAATAACCATATCCGTACATAACTCATCACTCCCTGGAATCTCTGAACATGTCTCCTGGTTTCAACTGATATCCCCGAAGGAACGCATCCGCTTCCATGCGTTTTTTGCCTTCCAGCTGCACTTCATGAAGCACGAGTACCTTCTGGCCGCATGCTACCTGGATTCCTCCTTTGTCAGCGGCTATCACAGTTCCCGGTGCTTCCTGTGCCTGTTTTTCCAGAACAGAGCTCTTCCAGACCTTCAATGTTTTTCCATTGATAAAGGTAAAAGCGCTTGGCCATGGATCAAGGCCTCTTACCAGACGCTCCAGTTCTTCCGCATTTTTGCTGAAATCCAGAAGCCCCATTTTTTTGGAGATCATGGCAGCATATGGTGTTGGACTCTCCTCCGGCTGTTTCTCGCGGGTTGCAGTTCCGTCAAAAATGGACGGTAAAGTCTGTACCAGAAGCTCTGCACCTGCCTGTGCGAGCTTATCAAACAAGCTTCCACCTGTCTCATCTTTGGCAAGCGGAACCACGATCCTGGAAATCATATCACCGGTATCCAGACCGGTTCCCATCTGCATAATAGTAACGCCGGATTCTTTTTCACCGTCGATCACCGCCTGCTGGATCGGTGCAGCTCCACGATATTTAGGAAGCAGAGACGCATGGATATTGATACATCCGAATCTCGGCATATCCAGGATGCTCTTTGGAATGATCTGCCCGAATGCCGCAACAATGATGATGTCCGGTGCAAGATTTTTCAGTTCTTCCACAAATTCAGGATCTCTTACCTTCACCGGCTGCAGTACCGGGATCCCGTGTTTCAGTGCTTCTTCTTTTACAGGAGTAGGCATCATAGTTTTGCCTCTGCCCTTCGGTTTGTCCAGCTGTGTGATCACAGCCTCCACTTCATATCCGTTCTCTACCAGTGCTGCAAGAGGCGCCACCGCAAAGTCCGGAGTTCCCATATAAATAATCTTCATAGTATCCCGCCTTTAGTCTTCTTCATCATAAGTTACCTTGTGAAGTTCTCCCTCCACAAGTTCTGTATACATTTTTCCATCCAGATGGTCAATCTCATGACAGAACGCTCTTGCCAGAAGGCCCTCTCCCTCGTAGATCTGTTCGTCCATATTTACATCAAGTGCTTTTACCTTCACATAGTTCGGACGTGTTACCTGTCCTGCCATTCCCGGAACGCTCAGACATCCCTCGTCACCGGTCTGCTCGCCGCTTGTCTCAAGGATCTCCGGATTGATCAGCACGATCGGGCCCTCACCTACGTCGATGACAACGATACGTTTCAGGATTCCTACCTGTGGTGCAGCGAGGCCAACACCCATTGCATCATACATGGTATCCAGCATATCTGTGATCAGTTCCCCGATCCTCGGTGTCATTTTGTCTACTGTCCGGGATTTTTTTGTCAGTACAGAATCCCCCTGTACACGGATTGTTCTAAGTGCCATTTTTCTTCTCCTTTAATTCATATCAAATTGAATGTATATTTTCCGGAATCCGGAATTTATCTCTATATATTTCTCCAGCTTCTCTCTGACTGCTGTGAGAAAGCAGATATCCCTGTGCTTCAGATGGATCACCTGACGATAAACATCCTTTACCTTACCTACCGATGCAGCTGCAGGTCCGATCATGTGAAGCTCTTCCTTCGGACTTACCCTGCGGATAAAAACTTCTATATAATACATGGCATTTTTCAGAAGTTCTTCATCCTGGCAGGCACCAAAAACAGTCATCATATGGGCTGCCGGCGGATAGTCCAAAAGCATCCGATACCCCATTTCTTCTTTATAAAATTTCTTATAATCCTGAATAGCCGCAGCCTGGATACTGTAATGCTCCGGCTGATATGTCTGGATCACCGCCTGCCCCGGCCGATTCCCTCTGCCGGAACGTCCAACTGCCTGAGTCAGAAGCTGGAATGTACGCTCCCCACAGTGATAGTCATCCATATTCAGCGAAAGATCTGCTGCAATCACTCCTACCAGAGTCACATTCGGAAAATCATGTCCCTTGACGATCATCTGGGTCCCCACCAGAATATCTGCCTCATGCTTTGCAAAAGAAGCCAGGATCTTCTCATAGCTGTCCTTGGTCCTTGTGGTATCAAAATCCATTCGAAGTACCCTGGCTTTCGGGAATTCTTTTTCAATGACCTTCTCGATCTGCTGGGTTCCTGCCTTAAATCCACCAATGTGCGGTGAACCACAGGACGGACAGATTTCCGGTTTCACAGTCTCATAGCCGCAATAATGACAGATCAGACGATTGCCATTGTGTTCACTTAGAGATACATCACAGTGGGGACATTTCATAACGTGACCGCAGGCTCTGCAGGAAACAAAGCCCGCATATCCTCTCCGGTTCAGAAACAGCATGGCCTGTTCTCTTCTTTCAAGGACCTGCTCCAGATCCCTCTTCAGCTCCAGACTCAGTACCGAGCGGTTTCCTTTCTTTAATTCTTCCCGAAGATCCACGATTGATACCTGTGGAAGAGGCCTTTCCTCATAACGTGCGTTTAACTTTACCAGAAGATATTCTCCGTCACAGGCATGACTGTAGGCTTCCAATGACGGAGTGGCTGATCCCATGACCACACGGGCATGTTCCATTCGTGCCCTCTCAATGGCAGTCTCACGTGCATGGTACCTTGGCGTATTCTCACTTTTGTAGGTGGGTTCATGCTCTTCGTCGATAACGATCAGTCCCAGATCTGAAAACGGTGTGAACAGTGCGGATCTGGGTCCTACCATCACCTGGATCTCACCACGTTTTGCTCTTTTGAACTGATCATAACGTTCTCCCTGGGAAAGTCTGGAGTTCAGAACCGAAACCTTATCTCCGAACATGGCATAAAAGCGCCTAACTGTCTGATAAGTAAGCGCGATCTCAGGGATCAGCACGATCGCCTGTTTTCCCTCCTCCAGTACCTTCTGGATCAGGCGCATATAAACCTGGGTCTTTCCACTTCCGGTCACTCCGAAAAGAAGTGCAGGCCTTGGGTCCGGCTCCTGCCATTCCCGAAAGATCTGCTCTGCCGCCAAAAGCTGTTCCTGGTTCAGACTCAGCTCCATGTTCTCCTTCACCAGGCCGAGCCCCTCGGGAATGCGATACATTTCCTGACTTTCAATAGTTATCAGACCTTTTTTTTCAAAAAAATCAAGAACGGAAATGCCTGCCCCAAGCTCTTTGGAGGCATAGGTATAATCCAGGCTCCCGGCCTCCAGGATTGCCCGAAGGAACCGCTCACGTGCTTTAAAGCGGCTGCCTTCCAGCTTGCCAAGAAGTGCCTGCCCCTCTTCCTTTTTCCCTGTAAAAAGGATCAGTCTTTTCTCTTTTGCACGGACCTTGTCTTTTACAGGCAGAACTGTTTTCAGTGCCTGGATCATGGTGGAGCCATAGGTCTCCTTCATCCAGGCCGCAAGTGCGATCAGCCGGGATTCTGTTGTCTCACTGTCTGTGGACACTCCCCGGATCTCCTTGAGCTTTGACGCATCATATTTTGCCGTTCCGGAGATCCCGGTCACATAGCCTTTCCGAAGGGTATTTCCCTTTCCGAAGGGCACTGTGACCACAACTCCGGGTTTTATTGCCTGCACCAGCTCCTCAGGTACACGATACTGAAAATCCCGGTCCAGCTTTTCATGAGAAATGTCAATGATCACATCTGCATAGATCATCCATTTACGCTTTCTGATCTTCTTCCAGGATCTCCCGGATCAGTACACGCTCATCCATGGGATATTTCTTACCCTTGATCTCCTGATAATCCTCATGGCCCTTTCCGGCAAGGACGATGATATCTCCCGGCTCACCATGATGGATCGCGTAGGCGATCGCCTCTTTACGATCCGGGATCTCTACATATTTTCCATCTGTTTTTGCCATTCCGATCTTAATATCATCGATGATGGCCTGTGGATCCTCATCTCGCGGATTATCTGAAGTAATGATGGTCAGATCTGCCATCTTTCCTGAAACCTCACCCATCTCATAACGGCGCAGCTTGGAACGGTTTCCGCCACAGCCAAACAGGCATACCAGTCTGTGCGGATCATATTCCTTCAGTGTTCCGAGAAGGCTCTCCAGCGCCATGGCATTATGTGCGTAATCGATCATCAGTGTGAATTCGTCAGATACCTTGATCATCTCAATACGGCCTTTAACCCTGGCCACCTTCAGAGCTTTGATGATATTCTCCTCGGATACCTTAAAATGGCGGCAAATGGCAATGGCAGTCAGAGAATTGTAAATGCTGAACTTACCTGGAATATCGATCTCCACAGGAAAATCCATAAGTCCCTTAACATGATAGGAAATTCCCAGATAGCCCTTTCTTCCAACGAGTCTGGCGCCCTCTGCACGGAGATCTGCTTTTTCGGAAAATCCATAGGTTTCAAGTTTACAGGTGTGGCCTTCGATAATGCGGTCAAAGTGTTCATCGTCACGATTTACGATACCAACCTTACACTGTCTGAGAAGCATGGATTTGCAGTGCAGATAATCATCAAAGTCCTTGTGCTCATTCGGTCCGATATGATCTGGTTCAATATTTGTGAAAATTCCAAAATCAAACACAAATCCCTGGGTTCTGTGAAGCATCAGTCCCTGTGAGGAAACCTCCATAACGACCGCATCGCAGCCTGCTTCTACCATATCATGAAAATATTTCTGTACCATATAGGATTCCGGTGTCGTGTTGGCTGCCGGGATATGCTTCTCCCCGATAACAGCCTCGATGGTTCCGATCAGACCAACCTTATATCCGGCATTCTCAAGGATCGATTTCACCATATAGGTTGTAGTTGTTTTTCCTTTGGTTCCGGTGATACCGATGGTTTTGAGCTTTTCTGCCGGATGTCCGAACCATGCTGCTGAAATAAAGGCCATGGCGTAACGGGTATCCTCTACCTGGATCACTGTCACATCCTCCGGTGCCTCCACCGCTTCTTCCACGATGAGTGTCTTCGCACCCTTTGCCACAACATCAGGTATAAATTTATGTCCATCCACGACCGCACCTCTGATGCAGATAAAAAGGCTCCCTTCTTCTACTTTGCGGGAATCATATACAACAGAAGAAACCTCCTGCTCTGTACTTCCCTGAAGGCATTTGTATTCAAGATGTTCCAATAAGGATAAAAGATTCATTTTTCTCCTCCATCTTCCCTTTTTCCGGTCTGACGGGCAGCACACCGGAGGCGGGAAATATACTGTTCTTATTTTCTGTACATACCATATAGAATAGCACACCTCCCCCCTGTTTTCAACGTTTCTTTGAGGTACGGCCGCCTTGTAAAATATCAGCTTGTTACTGTTCACTCCGTTCTCAGTAACATCAGCTTTTTCCATAAATATCCGCATATTTTTTCCGGAGCCAGATGCCGCCCAGCACAGTCACCAAAGCTGTCACTGCCAGAAGCGTCCACAAATCCCTCCTGGTATCATCTCCGGTCTTCGGATGTGTGGACGCAGTTCTTGCCATCTGTATCTGACCGGAAGCCGGACCCTGGTCATCTCCCTGCAAAGGCAGCCCTTCTTCCGGCGTAATAGCCACCTCTCCTTTTACCATGACAGAAGCGGAGGCCTCCATCAATCGCTCTCCGGTTTCCTGGCTTGTGACCGTCACCTGGTTAAAAAGCTTCTGATCCGCTGTTTTTCCCGGAATCTTCACCACAGCCTGAAGAGAAACTGCCTCTCCCGGCGGGATCTGTTGGATCATTGCCTTTGTACGGCTGCTGTTGAGCGTTACACCTTCCTGCTCCAGAAACTGTGCATGGATCCCTGCTGCCTGAAAGCGCTCCGTTCCCACAACCGAATGAAGCGTTTTTTCACCGGTATTCACGATACAGATCTGATAGGTCACAGTCTCACCCGGTGCAGCGGTTTCTTTGTCTGCAGTTTTCTTTACAGAAAGATCCGCCTTCAGTGCCTCCAGACCATTTATAGTGGAGGCGTTCTTCCGGATCACTTCATCCGCTCTGTCCTTCACCCTGGCCTCTGCTTCCACCTGGTGCTCCAGATCTTTTTCCTGTTCATCCAGAAGCGGCGCCTGTACATAAAAGCTTCTGCTCTCTCCGGCTTTTAATTCCGCAAATTCCGCCACAGCCCCTTCTGTTAGAAGGCCTTCTGCATCTTCCCACAGCTGCCGGATCTTAGGGCATGAAAGGCTGCTGGTCAGACGGATATCTGCAAGATCCAGCTTTCCGATATTAGTGATCTCCACCTGATAACGGATGGTCTGCCCTGCTTTCATTTTTTCATTCTGTGCAATTACCGACAATTCCATATCAGCCTCAGCAGCCTCCACGTCCAGCATAGGCGAGATTCCCTCTGCGATCACCAGCTCTTCCCCGTTTTCTTCTGTCATGAGAAAGGTTCCCGCACCGGTACAGTCCTTCTGAAGCGGTTCCTCCTGAGTCACAGGATAACTGCTTTTCTCTGCCGGAAAACGGTATTCCTGCCGCAGAATCAGCGGGATACGGAAAAAGATCTCATCCTGCCCGTTCTGCTCCACGTTCAGCACGCTTTCCAGCTTTGTGATCTCTGTAGCTTCACCGCTCTGGCTCCTTACAGAAATCTGCTGCGCAGCCATATTTTTCGGGACAGAATCCGTTTCCGGAACAAAATATTCAGAAATATACGTGACCAGCGTCAGCTTTTGCGTCTCCTCAGACTCACCTTCCTCTTCATTCCCTACATTTTCCCCTCCGGGCGACGTTCCTTCCGGTGTGAGCGGACCCGTTTTCTCCTGCTCTTCATCCTCCGGCTGTACTGTTTCCCCGGATGCCAGCTGCTCCACGTGCTCATATCCTTCCTCCATTTCTATTCCGATTCCTTCCACAACCTTATCCACCGGCAATTCCTGTTTTGCCTTCTCTTCCTGCTGCAAGTCATCCTCCGGCAGCTCCTGCTCTGGCTCCTTTTCCTGCTGCCAATCATCCTCCGGCAGCTCCTGCTCCGGCTCTTCTTCCTGCTGCAAGTCATCCTCCGGCAGCTCCTGTTCTGACTCCTTTTCCTGTTCCACCGATGGATCTTCAATCTTATGAAGTTCATCGTCCCACTTCTCATTTTTCTCCTTATCCTCCGAAAACCTTCTCCCGGACAGCCATTCATTCAGGCCACGAATCCGGATCCCAAGCTCCGCCTGTCCGGATTCTATGTCTTTCCAGAACACACTCTGATCGATAAACGGTGCCTGTCCCGGCAAAAAATCTGCTCCCAGAGTCAGCTTCGGTTCTATTGTTCCTCCCAACATGGCTCCTGCCAGCACTGTCACAATTCCGGCTTTCTTCATCTGTTTCCATATTCTGTTTTTCATGGCTCTTCCTCATTTCTGCCTGATCTGGCATTTCTTATACACATGTTTTTTTTACAGAAGCTTACTTTTCCACAGACAAAGGCATCCCTCCCCGGCAAATGGTGCATGATCAATATTTTTTTCGATAAAATAAAATGGATTTCTGCATCGAAACGATGCGTGAACAGATCCCGCAGAATGCAGGATCAAGACTTTTTCAATGTATCACATTTTCAAACCATGCGCAACCGGATATAAAAATTATAAAGTTTGTTTAAACTTTCTTTATAAATTTTCCATTTCTTTTAGATTAACGACATATTTTAAACATATTTTCTCTATATAATAGGTGTTGGATAGATGAAAAACCACTCTCTATCTCCCCCCTCAAAAAATAGTAGGAATCAAACCGTCTGACTGGATCAGGCGGTTTTTCCTGTCTTGGAAAACACTCGATTTTCTATTGCATTTCCCACATAGGTCTTTTATAATAAAATATAATACTCGTACGTCGTTTTCGATGTACTCGTTACTGGATACAGTAACTGATTTCATTCCAATTTTAAAGAGAAACGAGGTATTTCCTATGAGCGAAAAAACCGTAGTAGTTGCATTAGGCCACCGGGCACTTGGCACCACACTTCCAGAGCAAAAAACAGCTACAAAACTCGCAGCGAAGGTAATCGCAGATCTGGTAGAGGAGGGAACCCGCGTAGTGATCTCCCACAGCAACGGTCCGCAGGTAGGGATGATCCACACCGCAATGAATGAATTCGGTAAGGCACATCCTGATTATACATTTGCACCAATGTCCGTATGTTCCGCCATGAGCCAGGGTTATATCGGCTATGACCTTCAGAACGCCATCCGTGCTGAGCTTATCTCCAGAGGGATCTACAAACCGGTCAGCACAGTTCTGACACAGGTTGTCATCGATCCATACGATGAAGCATTTGCAGAGCCAGAGAAGATCATTGGACGTGTTCTTAACGCAGAAGAGGCCGAGGCTGAAGAAGAAAAAGGAAACTTTGTCACAAAGGTGGGCGAGGGTCAGTACAGACGTATCCTTGCAGCACCGAAGCCACAGAAGATCGTAGAGATTGAAACCGTAAAGGTCCTCTCTGCAGCAGAGCAGATCGTCATTGCTGCAGGCGGCGGCGGAATCCCGGTTCTTGAGCAGGGAACTCAGCTGAATGGTGCCAGCGCCATCATCGAGAAAGACCTGGCAGCAGGACTTCTTGCAGAAGAACTGAACGCTGACACTCTGATGATCCTTACAAGCGTCGAGAAAGTAAGCCTTGACCATAATACGGATCACGAATCTTATCTGGATACTATTTCCACAGAAGATGCCAAGAAATATATTGCCGGCAAACAGTTTGCGGCAGGCTCCATGCTTCCTAAGATCGAAGCAGGTGTTTCCTTCGTGGAGAAGGGAACCGGACGCCGTACCATCATCACAGACATGGCCCATGCAAAAGACGGCTACCGTGAGAAGACCGGAACTATCATTAAATGATCATTTTACGGACTCAGAATACAAAGTGAACTATAAAACTTCACTTTACATAAAAATATCCCGCAGACGGCTGCTGGTCTTACCGGCAGCTCTGCGGGATATTTTTTATACTGTCTGACTCTACATCCGATCACTGTTACACAGTTGATCGGGCAGCCAGTATTTACATAGATTTTCGCTCAGCGATCTCAGCCATCTTCGCCTCATTCAGGCGGGTATCTCCATGGACACGGCTGTAGGAAAGATATCCGTTCATACGGTCGATCTTGGTCAGATTTCTGGAACCGCAGACAGGGCATACATCCATCTCCAGTTCCTCATGACCACAATCGTCACAGTATGCAAGAGAAAGGTTCACTCCCTCATAATATCCCAGATCCATGGCTCTGCGGATCAGTGTACGGATAGCTTCCTTATTGTAGCCGATCGGATAACGTACATACTGAATCTTACCGCCATTGCAGAGCTCCCAGAAACGTCCCTCCAGATCCTGTTTCTCGATCGGAGTTACATCCTCTGTTACATGGCAGTGGAAGCTGTTGCTCACATATGGTCTGTCAGAAACGCCCTCAATGATTCCATACATCTTACGGAACTGCTCTACCTGCAGGCCACAAAGACTCTCTGCCGGTGTTCCGTAGATCGCATAAAGATAACCGTCTTCCTTCTTGTACTGATTTACCTTGTCATTGATATATTTCAGGACCTCCAGAGCAAACGCCCCATCCTCGGCAATGGATTTGCCATTGTAAAGTTCCTGAAGCTCATTTAACGCTGTGATACCGAAGGAAGCTGTCATAGGCTTCAGGATCTTGCCAATCTTTTCATTCGGTTTCAGATGTCCGCCGTAGAAACCGCCTTCACAGTATGCAAGCGGGTTGGTGGATGCACGCATCTGTCCCAGATATTCGTAAGTGCGGATGTGCAGGTTACGGATCATTTCCAGATAGAAATCCAGAACCTCATAGAAATCTCTGCTCTCCGCTCTGGCCTTTGCAAGGATCATCGGAAGATGAAGGCTTACCGCACCAATGTTAAAACGTCCCACAAAAACAGGCGTATCATTCTCATCCGCCGGCTCCATACCGCCACGCTCATACCACGGACTTAAGAAAGCACGGCATCCCATCGGGCTGATGACCTTCTTGTATTTCCTGTACATACTGGAAATATAGCCTGCGCCGGACATAGACAGCCAGTCCGGATACATGGTTTTGGAGGAACACTCCACACCAGCCTCAAAAATATCCTCACAGCACTTTCCTGGACCATGGATCTCTTTGTCATAAAGGAATACGATCTTCGGGAAAAGTACCGGTTTCTTGTGTCCGGCCTTACCCTGTCCTCCCTGATGGACCTCAAGAAGGGAAATCGTACACATCTTCTCAAACTGCTCGGTTCCGAGACCAAGTGTCACCGTAACAAACGGATAATCACCTCTGGAAGAACCGACGGTATTCAGCTTGTACTCAATTCCCTGCCAGCCCTGGTCATAATCCCTGCGGACCTTATCAAGAGCATACTCAATAGCTCTCTCCTCACGGCCACTCCAGCTCTCGTCCGAGTATTTCATAAATTCGGAAATATATTTATCATAGCTCTTCTTTGCATACGGTGCCAGGATCTTATCAACCTCCGGCACTGTAAAGCCACCATACTGCTGTGCTGCTGTACTGAGAATGATATCCCCCATAACATCAAAGGCTGTATCCAGAGTCTTCGGCTCGTTATACCAGACATTTCCCATCTCAAAACCGCCACTTAAAACAGCTGCCACATCGAACAGACAGCAATTCATGGTATCCAGACGTGCAGACTGGTCATGAATATAAATGTAGCCGTCCTTACATGCCTGAAGCTCATTACGGTTCATAAAAAACTTCCGATAGAGTTCCTTGTTCAGCTCATTAAAGATCAGGCTTCGTTTCGTGGCAACAAGGGCGCTGTCTGTATTGGCATTACTTTTATCACCGATATAACGGATCGCCTGACTCTTGGTATAGACATCATCCATCATATGGATAAAATCCAGCTTGTAATTCCGATAATCACGGTAGCTCTTGGCAACTGCCGGATTCACACGCTCCAGAGCCCCCTCCACGATGTTGTGCATCTCCTGGATCTCGATCTCATTCTTTCCAAGGGAATCCGCATGCTCCTGGGCAAAACGGCAGATAAAATCCTTCTCCTCGTCTGAAAAAGTATAAAGAATACGCTCTGCGGATTTGTTCACGGCAGCCACGATCTTCTGCGGATTAAACTCCTCTCTTGTCCCGTCTTTCTTGATCACATATAACATTGCTCATCCCTCCCTGTGCTATATATAAGTCGCTATGCAAAATACTATATATAGTACCTATATCCTCTATATATTGTTTTTCATCTATATGTTGTGCTAGGCATGAGTATAACACAGCTGAGGAGAAAAGAAAAGGGATATTTCTGTATACACGAAAATACAGACACTTAGTACTGCCTGATCTCACTGCAGAAATATTCTCACAAATTCGTTCCGATCCAGTCTGTAAGAAAATCCCATAATTTCGGAAGCAGAATGGCCAGTGTCACTATAAACCATATGATCCAGCCTGCCCCACTGCTTTTCTGATCTTTTTTTTGCTGTTTTTTTCCCTGATCTAAAACTTCTGCACGATTTCTGCCCACCGTTGTTTTATTCCTGGTATTAACTGCCGCTGCAGTCTTACGTCCGGCTGCTGCACCTGTATTCCGGCTTCCGGTTAGATTCCGATTCAAATCGGTATTGCGGCTTGCATTCGTATTCCGGTTTGCGTTCGTATTCCGGTTTGCATTCGTATTCCGGTTTACGTTTCCGTTATGTTGTGTTGTTTGATCAGCATCCTGTCCATACTGCCGCATCATATCCCGCACTTTGGCGGAAGCATGTTTATAATGTATCTCCCGGGGCTCATTCAGATGATATAACACCTCATCATTTCTGTAAGGCATCCCACATAATGAACACCTGCCATTTACAACCTTACCCCCACAAACCTGACACCTTTGACCTGCCATAAGCTCCCTCCATTCTATCCGTCAAAACGGATATTTATATTTCCGTCGTAAACATAAGCATTCTTTTTTCAGTATATCACACCAGGCATTTAATACCCAGTATTTTTCTACGATACCCCAAAAGACTTCCCCTCTCATTATATTGCCACTCCACCCATTTTCTGTTATAATACCCCACAGAGCAATAAGCCTAAAAATCATCAGGAGGAGCCGATAATGAATACAATCACAATCCCCGCAACCTATCATGCAGACCTGAACCTCCATGACACACAGATTGCGATCAAAACAGTAAAAGATTTCTTCCAGCAGACACTCTCCCAGAAGCTGAACCTTCTTCGAGTATCCGCTCCAACATTTGTAGCACCGGAATCCGGCCTTAATGACAACCTTAATGGTGTAGAGCGCCCGGTAAGCTTTGATATCAAGGCTATCGAAGGAAGCAACGCCGAGATCGTACACTCCCTTGCCAAATGGAAACGCTACGCACTGAAAAAATACGGATTTTCTCACGGAGAAGGTCTTTACACAGATATGGTAGCCATCCGCCGGGATGAAGATCTGGACAATATCCACTCTGTTTACGTAGACCAGTGGGACTGGGAAAAGATCATCTCCAAAGAAGAACGTTCCATGGAGACTCTCAAGGAAACCGTACGCACCATTTACAGTGTCCTTCGTAAAACTGAGAAATACATGGCTGTACAGTATGACTACATCGAGGAGATCCTTCCAAAGGATATCTTCTTTATCACAACTCAGGAGCTTCTTGACATGTATCCGGACTGCACACCGAGGGAACGTGAATATCGGATCACCCGTGAAAAGGGCGCTGTCTTCCTTATGAAAGTCGGCAAAACCCTCACCAACGGCGAACGCCACGACGGACGTGCCCCGGACTATGATGACTGGGAACTGAACGGTGATATCCTCGTATACTATCCGGTACTTGACATTGCCCTTGAGCTTTCCTCAATGGGAATCCGTGTTGACGAGGACGCACTTGACCGTCAGCTTACCGAAGCAGGCTGTGATGACCGAAGAGAGCTTCCATTCCAGAAAGCAATCCTGAACAAAGAGCTTCCGTACACCATCGGTGGTGGTATCGGACAGTCCAGGATCTGTATGTTCTTCCTTCGTAAAGCACACATCGGAGAAGTACATGTCTCTCTCTGGCCGAAGGAGATCACAGATGCTGCAGAGACACACGGACTTCAGCTTCTCTAAAACAGCCTACAGATTTATTTATAATTTTCGCGGAAATGAGGTAATAACGTGAACATTCTGTTTTTTCTGATTCCCAAAAGCGAAGTAGCCTACATCTTTGAGGATGAAACTCTTCGCCAGACCCTCGAAAAAATGGAGCACCGCAAGTACTCCTGCATTCCTATCCTCACCATGGACGGCAAATATCTCGGCACCATCTCAGAGGGAGATCTCCTCTGGGGCATGCGCCGTGCAGATATCCACGACATCAAGGAAACAGAGGGAATCCCAATCATGGCGATTCCACGCCGTGCCACCTACAAACCGGTCCATGCAGATTCCAATATGGAAGATCTCCTGGATCGCGCCATTAATCAGAACTTCGTACCGGTGGTAGATGACCAGGGCTCCTTCATCGGAATCATAACCAGAAAATCTATCATCAAATACTGTTACAACGAAATAAAAGCCGCACAAAAAACTGCCGGTGAAGAAATCCACTGAGCAGCGGAAAGAAAAAGGATTTTTTGCAACTAGCACTACAAAAAACGGATGCTTTATCTCCTGCAGCATTTCCACAGGAGGATAAAGCATCCGTTTTTAATATTCTTATATTTATAATGTCATTATAATGTCTTTGAAAGAAACTCACGAAGTCTCTTATTCTTTGGATTTGCAAAGAATTCCTTAGGAGAATTTTCTTCCTGGATCTTTCCTTCATCAATGAAGAGGACTCTGGTTGCCACCTCGCGGGCAAAGCCCATCTCATGAGTTACCACAACCATGGTCATGCCGGATCTTGCAAGCTCCTGCATCAGTTCCAGGACCTCTCCTACCATCTCCGGATCAAGAGCAGATGTAGGCTCATCAAACAGCATCACGTCCGGGTTCATGGCAAGAGATCTTGCAATGGCGATACGCTGCTTCTGACCGCCGGAAAGCATGTCCGGATAGGAATCTGCCTTATCCGGAAGACCTACTCGCTCCAGAAGCTCCAGTGCCGTTTTTTCAGCCTCTTCCTTACTCATAAGATTCAGAGTCACAGGTGCGAGCATAATGTTCTCTTTTACTGTCTTATGTGGAAAAAGATTAAACTGCTGGAATACCATTCCAATCTTCTGACGATGACGGTTGATATCCACCTTGGAATCTGTGATGTCGGTTCCCTCAAAGAGGATTTTTCCCCCGGTCGGCTCCTCAAGGAGATTCAGGGAACGGAGGAATGTAGATTTACCACAGCCAGATGGTCCGATAATGGCTACTACTTCACCTCTGCGGATCTGTGTGGTGATCCCGTTGAGAACCTGATTGCCGCCATAGGCCTTTTCAAGTCCCTGTACATCCAGAAGCACTTCATTACTTACGCTCATTGGTTCTCAGCCTCCTTTCAAGTCTTCCTACCAGATAGGTAAGGAAGCAAACGATCACAAGATAGATCGCAGCTACTACCAGCAGCGGGAACAGTGCACTGTAGGTCTGGCTTCGGATAATGTCTCCGCCACGGGTCAGATCCATAAGTCCGATATAACCACTGATGGATGTCTCCTTCAAAAGTACGATCAGCTCGTTTCCAAGGGCCGGCAGGATGTTCTTGACCGCCTGCGGAAGAATGATCTTGATCATAGTCTGTGTATAGTTAAGACCCAGGCTCCGTCCTGCCTCAAACTGTCCCTGATCAATAGACATAATACCGGAACGGACGATCTCAGCCACGTATGCAGCAGAGTTCATACCAAAGGCGATAATGGCAACAACTATCTTACCCGGATCTATGGTTGCAAAAATAACATAAAATACGATCAGCAGCTGTACCATCGTTGGTGTACCGCGGATCACAGTCAGATAAACACGACAGATCACATTAAGGATCTTAAGCTTACCTGTCTTATCATGTGTAGAACGGACAATAGCAATGACAAATCCCAGAAAAATACCAAGAAGTACAGCAAAAAAAGTAATGATGATGGTATTTTTCAGACCGGACAAAATGAACTGCCAGCGATTGTCGTCCAGAAAGTTAAACTGAAACTGTTCAATAAGACTCAAAATTTCCACCCTTTCCAAAACTACAGGTTCCGAAATCCGGAAAACATACCCGGATATCCGGAACCTGATCATTCGCTACTGAACCCTGCAACGAATATCTGTTTCTCAGCTTATCCGTTCAGAATCCTCTGATTTCTCTGTGCAAAATTATTTCTTTACAATAACAACCTGCTCTGCAGTTGTGTACGGATCAGTGAAATCAACGCTCTTTTTACGATCCTCTGTTACTGTCATTCCTGCAGCACCGAAATCAGCTTTTCCGGATTTAACAGAATTTACGATCGCATCAAACTCCATATCCTCGACCTTCAGCTCATATCCAAGCTTGTCGCAGACAGCCTGAGCGATATCAACATCAATACCTACGATCTTATCTCCGTCATAGTATTCGTATGGCTGGAAGGTTGCGTTTGTTGCCATGGTAAGAGTTCCCTTGGAGTGATCTGCATCCTTAGGAGTCTCATACGGTGTCTTACCTGCATCATCACCGATGTAGTTATCTCTGATGGAATCCAGAGTTCCGTCATCCTTCAGCTCCTTCAGCGCTTCGTTGAACTCTTTGGTAAGGTCTGCATTATCTTTGGAAAGACAGATTGCATACTCCTCTTTATCAAAAATATCCTCAACGATCTCAAGATCATCGTTTTTCTCAACAAATTTCTTGGCAGGCTCGCTGTCGATCACTACGCAGTCAATCTTACCCTGTTTCAGAGCCATAACAGCGTCATTACCTTTGTTGTATCTCTCTACTGTTGCGTCTTTAACCTCTGTAGCGTCTGCATCACCGGTTGTTCCAAGCTGAACACCGATCTTCTTACCCTCCAGATCATCTGCGCTCTTGATCTCATCTGCTGCAAAAACAGCGGATGTCATAGAAACTGTCATAGCTGCTGCAAGTGCAAGTGCCATAAATTTTCTCTTCATTTTTTCTTCCTCCTGAATTCTATGTACTTTACGTTAACTGTCTCTCTGCTTGTGTCAGTCCAATGTTACTGTTCACTTCGTGACCAGCAACACGCTCCGCGATGCACAGAAATCATGCTTTTGCATGATTTCGCGCCGAAATTCTCGGGTTTTCTGTGACCTGTGGTCACAAAAAACACCTCGCGGAATATTACCAATGAACAGTAACAGCCCAATCCGTAATGTACAGCATAATTATACATCTCCATGCATATTACTTTGTTTTATGATACCATGTTTTTGACAAAATGCAAGCATATAAAACCCATAAATCCGAAAATCCACCTGTAATTTATGGGAATTTCACAGGGAAAATTCACTTTTCGATAACAATTGTTCAGTATACTATACTGTTAAAGGCAACAAATGGAAAAAACCTGCGTGTTTTTTCCATGGGGGCTTGTGCTCCAACAGAAAAAACAAGTATAATATTCAGAAACAAGAGGAGGTTACTATTATGAAATTCACGAAAATGCACGGCATTGGAAACGATTATGTATATGTAAACTGTTTCGAGGAAACTGTTAAGGATCCGGCCGCAGTGGCAAAATTTGTCAGCGACCGTCATTTTGGCATTGGTTCCGATGGTCTGATCCTGATCCGCCCGTCTGAGATTGCAGACTGCGAGATGGATATGTACAATCTGGACGGCTCTCAGGGTGCCATGTGCGGAAACGGTATCCGCTGCGTTGCCAAATATGTCTATGACCACGGCATTGTGGACAAAACTTCTTTAAGCATCGCCACAAGAAGCGGTATCAAATATGTGGATCTTACTATCCGCGACGGCAAGGCCTCCATGGTAAAAGTCAACATGGGCTCCCCGATTCTCACTGCAAAAGAGATCCCGGTGGTTGCCGAAACCGAGCAGGTGATCGACGCTCCCATCACCGTCGACGGAAAAGAATATCACATGACCGCAGTTTCCATGGGTAATCCTCATGCCATCATCTACGTAGACGATGTGAACAGCCTTGACCTGGAAAAGATCGGCCCGTCCTTTGAAAATCACGTATGCTTCCCGGACAGAGTCAACACTGAGTTTGTTCAGGTGATCGACCGCCACACCGTAAAGATGCGTGTATGGGAGCGTGGCTCCGGAGAAACCCTTGCCTGCGGCACAGGCGCCTGCGCAGTTACGGTAGCTTCCATCCTCAATGACAAGGTTGACGGCAGCAAACCGGTTACTGTACAGCTTCTTGGCGGAGACTTAAACATCTCCTGGGAAAGAGATGAAAACCTTGTATATATGACAGGACCTGCAACTACGGTGTTTGACGGAGAGATCGATCTTGGATTTTTAGGTGAATAAATGAAAAAGGAGGGAGCTTTTCGAAGCTCCCTCCTGCATATTATACTTTTCAGATAAATACCAGAACCCTCTCCACGATAAACACCGCCGCACACGCCAGCAGGGCTACTGTGATCAGGCTTTTTTCCTTATATGCAGCAATAAGTGCTACCAGGAAACCTGCTGCACCGGAGATGATGCTGTCTGTGGCCTTCAGGATGGCCGGGAAGGTCATGGCTGCCAGACAGGCATATGGCACATAATACAGAAAGGACTTGATAAACGGGCTTCTGATCTCGTTTTTTGCAAGAGCAAGGGGCAGCATACGGATGAGATAGGTGACAATTGCCATCACCAGGATATAAAGATATACATTATGACTCATGAACGGCTTCCCCTTTCTCTTCCAGCGGGCAGAAATAAGCTGCCAGGCCTGCTACCAGAAGTGTTGTGATAATGATCATAAATCCGGATGATACCTGTTTTAACACCGGTGTCACCGCAAAAACAGTACTGACTGCCATGGATGCCACAACCACCCCAAGAACCGGTCTGCTCTTTTTGGACGGCGGGATGATGATGGCCAGGAACATTCCGTAAATGGCAACGCTCAACGCACTAAGCATAAAATCCGGCAAAAGGCTTCCGGAGATTCCTCCTGCCAGAGTTCCAAGAGTCCATCCGGGAATTGCCACGCACATGGCTCCGTAATTATAAAATACGCTGACCTTTCCCTCCTGGGCCGCACTGATCCCGAAAATTTCATCGGTGATACCAAAAGCAGCGATGTATTTCAGGATACCGGACTCCTCACGCCGGAATTTCTGGGACAGGGAAAATGACATCAGGCAGTATCTCAGGTTGATGATCAGCTGGGTCATTGCCATCTCCCACATGGAGCCTCCCGCAAAAATAATGTCCAGTCCCGCAAACTGACCGGCCGATGTCAGGTTGGTCAGGGAGATCAGAACTGCCTGCCAGATACGCAAGCCGCCGGCAACAGCCATCATGCCAAAGGTAAAGGATACCGCAAAATATCCAAGAGCGATGGGAACTCCATCCTTCATACCTTTTCTGAAACTTTCTCTTTTCATCGATTTCCTCCATTGTATGTACATTCCGTTATAAAACGCAACTATGAAAAGCACCTTTGCAGGCTTCTCCGATCTGTGCAGCGATCACCAGCGTCTCGTCTTACAGCGATCCAATAAATTAGTGCATCGCTATAGTTCGTTGTACATGTAAATAAGAGCGTGTCCGGAAACTTTTCTGCTTCCTGACACGCCCCTTTATTGTAGCATTGCCATATCAAAACTTCAATACTTCACAGCAAACACAGCTGTGCTTTTTCACCGATTTTATGCTTTTTCCACTATTTTATAGTAAGATCTGGCTGTCATGGAGTAGATCAGTCCATAGACCAGCGCAAAGGCCAGAACCGTTCCCGCAGTGCAGCCCACGTACAATTTTGTATTGGCCATTCCGAACAGCAGCAGGAGCCGGCGGATCAGCGGAAATGCCATGGAAATATGCACCATTGCCATCACAAGCGGGATAAAAAATACCAGAAGGATCTGTCTGCGGATAGCTCCTTTCACCTCTCTGCGGCTCATACCTACTTTCTGCATGATCTGGAACCTTCCCTGATCTTCGTAGCCCTCTGAGATCTGTTTGTAGTAAATGATCATCGCCGTTCCCATAAGGAACAGTGCTCCCAAAAAGATTCCAATAAACAGGATCGTTCCATTATCTACATAATACGTTTCGTACTCACTCTGGCGGACACCACCGATCACGATGGTATTCTCTGAAAAGCCACCGCTTCTGCAGTAATCTTTCAGTGCCTGATAAACAGCCTGGCCATACCGGATCTTTTCCTCCCCGCTGCCACGGATATCTACACCCAAATGAACTGTGAGATCTTTTCCAGCCTCGTAGGCATCAAGACCTTCATACATCTTTGTCCGAAGCCCGTCAATATACTCGAAATCGGAATCCGTCACAACAATTGCCGCCATATTGGATACCAGATTGTTCATGGCACTTAAAGGTGCTTTTTCCAGCCATTTTTTTACTGCAAAATCCCGGTCATCAATTTTTAATATGTCTTTTTCCTTTTCAGACGGATACCAGGCAAAGATCTCGCCGTCGTGAAGATCTGTTTTTTCACCGGTAAGTTTCTCATACTCAGACTGACGGATCGTATACAGATCTACGGATTTTCCATCTTCTGAGTAACTGTAAGCCTGTCCGATCATAATACCGTTTTTTTCCTGCCTGCAGCCGATCTCGAGATAAGTTTCGTCCACTGTTTTTTCTGCCGGCACCTGATCATTTTTGATTGCCTGTGCAAAAACTTTCTGAATCTGTTCACTCTGTTCCTGGCTGATGCCCGAAATCCTGGCATCCGTATCAAAAGGATACCGGTTCACCATGATGTCACCCATTCCAAAATACAGCGACACAGTCATAGAAAGAAGCAGGAGCACTCCTGTACTTAAAATACAGATGCTGGCCAGGCCTGCCGCATTTTGTTTCATACGATAGATCATGCCGGAGACACTGATAAAGTTGCCGGTTTTATAGTAGAACTTTTTGTTCTTTCGCAAAAGTTTCAGGATTACAATGCTTCCTGCGGTAAAAAGAAGATACGTTCCTGCCATAACCAGAATCACTGCCAGAAGAAAAATGAAAATTGCCTGGATTGGGGATTCCGTGGTTACTGCCAGATAATATCCCACTCCAAGAGAAATCATCCCCAGAAGTGCCATGAGCCATTTTGCCCGGGGCTCCTTCTCTCCTGTGTTTCCGCCTCTCAGAAGTTCTATGGGGTTATTCATCCTTACTCTGGTAAGATTCAGTGCCAGAATAACAAGAAAAATCCCTCCAAATCCTGCGATGCAAAACAGGATTCCTGTAATGGAAACATAAAATCCCAGCACTGCCGGAACATGAAGAAAACGGAAAAGCAAAAGCAGGGAGAGCTTGCTTCCAAGGATGCCAATCCCGATCCCTGCCGTCAGAGAAAGCAGCGAAGTCATGCTTGTTTCCAGAAACATCACTTTTCCGATATGGCCTTTTTCCAGTCCCAGAATGTTGTAAAGCCCGATTTCTTTCTGTCTGTGTTTCATGAGAAAACTGTTGCTGTAGATCAGAAAGATAACGCAGAAAATTCCAACAACCACTTCACCGGTTCCTACGATCATCCTCACTTCTGCTGCCTGGGGCACTGCTTTCTCCAATGTGGGACAGTCCCGCAGAAATTCCATCATATACATCATGGCAATGCAGAAAATGCAGGTAAGCATATAGGGAACATAGGTGCTCCGGTTATTCCGGATGTTCTGCACTGCCAGTTTTCCAAACATTCCTTTACGCATAGGTCTCACCGCCTGTCGTAAGGATCGTCAGGGTATCTGCAATCATCTGGTACATTTCCTGTCTTGTTTTTGTGCCACGGTAGATCTGGTGGAACACTTCGCCATCCTTGATAAAAAGTACTCTGGATGCGTGGCTGGCGGCCTGCGCGCTGTGAGTTACCATGAGAATGGTCTGGCCTTCCCGATTTACCTCATTGAACATGGAAAGAAGATCGGAGGCTGCACGGGAATCCAGGGCTCCGGTCGGTTCGTCCGCAAGGATCAGCTTCGGATCTGTGATCAGTGCCCTTGCAACTGCTGCTCTCTGCTTCTGTCCGCCGGAAACCTCGTAGGGGAATTTTTCCAGAAGCTGGTTGATGTGAAGGGCTTTTGCAATGGGACGGATCTTCTGCTCCATCTCCTGATAATCTTCCCCTGCCAGCACGAGAGGAAGATAAATATTGTCCCGGAGGCTGAAGGTGTCCAGAAGATTGAAATCCTGGAACACGAAGCCTAAGTTCTTCCGACGGAATGCGGAAATTTCTTTTTCTGTCAGGTGAGTAATGCTTTTTCCTTCCAGAAGCACTTCGCCGGATGTGGGGCGGTCCAGGGCTGCCAGAATATTCAGAAGTGTTGTTTTTCCGGAACCGGACTCTCCCATGATCGCCACATATTCTCCTTCTTCCACCGAAAATGTCACATTGAAAAGTGCCTGCACTTTATTTCCGCCGAAGCGGGTGCTGTATATCTTTTTTACATTTGTTACTTCCAGTAATGCCATACGCTAATTCCTTTCTTATCTGTATTTACAGCGATCCAGGGAGTCGTGCATCATGTTCTAAAGCGATCGAACCTGATGTAAGAATTACCCGAAACGCTATGTTATGGTTTCAGTATAAGAAAATTCTCCGGCGGCTGCCATCGAAGTGGCTTACATTTTACGGAGGAAGCTTACATTTGTGTAAGGTTAATACATCTCCAGATCTTTTTTCCACAGGCTCATCCGAACTTCCGTGCCTTTATCCACCTGGGAATCCACAGTGATCTCGTGACCCAGTTTTCTCAGGATCTTCCGGCTTAAATACAGACCGATCCCGGTAGCACGGTTGTCCTCCCGTCCATTGACGCCTGTGTAGCCTTTTTCGAAGATGCGCGGAAGATCCTCCGGCTGGATTCCGATGCCGGAGTCTGCGATGACCAGAGTTGCCGGGGCCGTATTACAAATCCCCGGAGCCGTATTCTGCTTCAAATTTGGATTCTCAGATACCCTGTTTCCACGCTCATCCTCCAGCCAGATTTCAATGCCGCCCGTTCTTGTATATTTCAACGCATTGGAAAGAATCTGTCCAATGACAAAACCAAGCCATTTTTCATCGGTAAGAACGATCGCATCTGTCCCCTCATATGATAACGAAAGCTTTTTTGACACAAAGATCCCTGCGTATTTATGGATCTGCTCCCGGATGATCCGATCCAGCGAGCATCGGGTCAGCTTCAGATCGGCGGACATGTCCTCCGTGCGAAGGTAGCCCAACACCATCTCCACATACTGTTCAATGCGAAAAAGCTGTGCCCCGGACTCCCGGTTCTCCTCCGGCTCCTCCCGAAGCAGCAGGCGTAGAGCAAAGATCGGCGTCTTGATCTGATGTGCCCACATAGTGTAGTAATCGGTCATTTCTTCCAGAGAACGCTGCCGTTCTGTCTCCGCACCCATCCGCATGCCGTCCAGTTTCCGGATGATATCCCTGTAAAGAAGCTCCACCTCATCGGTGGTCTCGCCCAGCCGGTCCAGATTAATCTCCGGAGCTTTTTCCACCAGGATTAAGTTCTGCACCTTCTGTCTGTAACAGGCATAACCGTATAAAAAAACGGCAGCTCCTGCTCCCAGCCACAGAACTGCCAGATAGACCGCCGCCTCCAGGGGAAGCTGGTACAGGCAGATCACTGCTGTCGACACAGCCGCCATAAAAACACAGGCGATGAAAAAAATTTTTGTCTGTTTTAAATATGCTCGAAATGATTCCATAAAAACCTCACACCATATATCCAAGACCTTTTCGCGTGATGATAAAATCCACAAGGCCTGCCGCCTCCAGTTTTTTGCGAAGGCGTGTAATGTTTACGGTCAGGGTGTTGTCATCCACAAAGCTGTCACTTTCCCACAGTTTTGTCATAATGGCATCTCTGGATACCGGTTTCCCTGCCTGGGAAAAAAGCAGTTCCAGGATACGCAGTTCATTTCTGGTCAGTTCCGTCTCCTCCCCGTTCCAGGTCAGTGTCGCTCTGGAAAGATTGAGAACCGCGCCTTTATGTTCCAGGACATTTCCCGGGTTTCCGAAGGAATAGGTTCTGCGGAGGATTGCCTGGATCTTGGCCACCAGTACGTCCATATCAAAAGGCTTGGCAATAAAGTCATCGGCTCCACGGCTCATGGCCATGACCATGTTCATGTTATCCGCTGCGGAGGAGATGAAGATCACCGGCACCTGGGAAACCTTTCGGATTTCCTCACACCAGTGAAAGCCATTATAAAATGGAAGTTTCAGATCCAGAAGAACAAGCTGAGGATCTTTCCCCGCAAATTCCTGCAGTATATTGGAAAAATCCTCAGCCAGAAAAACGTCATATCCCCAGGAACTGAGATGCTTTTTCAGAAGATTCGCGATTGTTTCGTCATCTTCTACAATAAAAATACGATACTTCATTCCTGTTTGTCCCTTTTATGCGATTGATTACGCCTCTGCTTCTCCATCCGGATCTACCAGGCGGTTCAGAACCTGGAATCCATTGTTACGGAGAACACTCTCTGCAACCAGAAGATCCTCACAGTGCATGATCGCTACCGGAACTTTCAGGCCTCTGTGGAAGAAGGTGTAGATGTAATGAAGGTTTACGTTGCTGTCGCCCATGACACTAAGAAGCTTGTCTAACCCACCGATCTCATCCTGAAGGTCTACCAGGATAGCCTGTGTGATACGAGTCATGTATCCATGCTCAGCCATGATCTCATCTGCTCTTTCCGGATTGTCGCATACCATACGGAAGTTTGCAAACTCCGGTGCGTCAAAGCAGCCGAAACCGTAGATATCGATCTGATTCTCTGCAAGAATCTTTGTAACTTTCTGAAGACTGCCTGGAGTGTTTTCTACGAAGACGATGTTCTGTTTTACCATAATAATTTTCCTCTTTTCTGTTATTCTTTTTTATTTTCTTTTTTTATTTTAGCATGAAATTTGGTGGAAGTGAATCCCTTCCCCAGCGGGGCCCTTCCGGGATGGAGCGTTTTGCGTATACATTCATACATTAAAGCGTAACGCTTTTAATCATTAAATTCAGGTATAAGTATACCCATCTCGACATGAAATGTCAACCATCTTTTCCAGGCCCCAAATCTCAAACATAAAATATCATAACATAAAATTCCCAATATAAAAAAGGCCAGACACACATCCAACAGACATGCGTCCAGCCATCCATTTTTTACTTACAGTTATTTTGGCAAAAAACTCAATCCAACTCTTCGTCTACATACTTCTGTATATTAGAAGCATTCACATACTTCCTAACCTTCGCCCCGTCAGTAATGACAAGCGTCGGGGCCTGACGGATCCCATACTGCTTGACAAGCTCGGGATTCTGCTCAGCATCGATAATCTCCAGCTCTTCGCCTTCCAGCATTTTCTTTGCCATACGGCAGTTCGGACAAGTGCTGGTCGTAAAAAGATATTTATGAGATTCCACAGGCTGGATCTCCACCTCGTCACCCTTCATGGTCATCACACTGGTATGGACCTTTTTCAGCTGGGAATGGGTAATATCATAGAGGGTACGGTTCTTGTACTCCTGGGCCTTACCATCGTTCCAGTTCTGTACAGGACGGTAATATCCTGTGATACGACTGTAAACCTCAGCCTTCTTTCCACATTTCGGGCAGGTGAAATGCTCGCCGCTGATGTAGCCATGCTCCTGACATACAGAATAGGTCGGTGAGATGGTGTAATAGGGCAGGCGATAATTCTCTGCGATCTTACGTACCAGCGCTGCCGCTGCCTTCCAGTCCGGAAGCTTCTCCCCAAGGAATGCATGGAATACGGTTCCTGAAGTATACAGAGTCTGCAGATCGTCCTGAATATCCAGTGCGTCAAAAATATCCGCAGTGTAATCAACCGGCAGATGAGAGCTGTTTGTGTAATACGGAGTGTCGCCCTCTTTTCCTGCTGTTTTGATATCCGGATAACGACTTCTGTCGTGTTTGGCAAGACGGTAAGCAGTGGACTCTGCCGGTGTTGCCTCCAGGTTGAAAAGCTCTCCCGGATACTGCTCCTGATAGTCTGAAAGACGGTTTCTCATATGCTCCAGAACCTCTTTTGTAAACTTCTGGGTTTCCGGATCTGTCATGTCTTTTTTCAGCCAGCAGGCATTTAAGCCCGCTTCGTTCATTCCCACAAGGCCGATGGTGGAAAAATGATTGTCAAAGCTTCCAAGATATCTCTTCGTGTACGGATACAGTCCCTCCTCCAGAAGCCTGCTGATCACATCTCTCTTGATGTGAAGAGATCTTGCGGAGATATCCATCATGTGGTCCAGGCGCTGATAAAATTCCTTCGGCGTTCTGGAAAGGTATGCGATACGCGGCATATTGATGGTAACAACGCCTACAGAGCCTGTGCTCTCACCGGAGCCAAAGAATCCACCACTCTTTTTGCGGAGCTCACGGAGATCCAGACGGAGGCGGCAGCACATGCTGCGGATGTCGCTTGGCTTCATATCACTGTTGATATAATTGGAAAAATACGGAGTACCGTACTTGGAAGTCATCTCAAAGAGAAGACGGTTGTTCTCGGTATCAGACCAGTCGAATTCCTTTGTGATGGAATAGGTCGGGATCGGATACTGGAATCCACGTCCGTTGGCATCTCCCTCGATCATGGTCTCGATAAATGCCTTGTTGACCATATCCATTTCTTTCTTACAGTCCTTATATTTGAAATCCATGTCCTTGCCGCCTACGATAGCCGGAAGCTCTGCAAGGTCGTCCGGAACGGTCCAGTCCAGTGTAATGTTGGAAAATGGTGCCTGAGTGCCCCAGCGGCTTGGAGTATTTACGCCATATACAAAGGACTCAATGCATTTCTTAACCTCCGGATAGGAAAGGTTGTCTGCCTTTACAAAAGGTGCCAGATAAGTATCAAAGGATGAAAATGCCTGTGCGCCCGCCCACTCGTTCTGCATGATACCCAGGAAATTCACCATCTGATTGCAGAGTACACTTAAATGCTTTGCAGGTGCAGAAGTGATCTTACCCTCAATACCACCAAGTCCCTCTCGGATCAGCTGCTTCAGGGACCAGCCTGCACAGTAACCGGTCAGCATGGACAGATCATGGATATGGATATCTGCATTTCTGTGTGCATCTGCGATCTCGTTGTCGTAGATCTCAGACAGCCAGTAGTTTGCGGTAACTGCTCCGGAGTTGCTTAAGATTAGACCTCCTACAGAATAAGTAACCGTTGAGTTCTCCTTTACACGCCAGTCCTCAACCTTTACATAGCTGTTTACGATCTCTTTATAGTCAAGGATGGTGGATTTCATATTGCGGATCTTCTCACGCTGCTTACGATAAAGGATATACGCCTTGGCAACATCAGAATATCCGGCCTGGATCAGTACGTTCTCCACACTGTCCTGGATATCCTCAACAGAAATCCGGTTGTTCTCGATCTTATTCTGAAAATCCGCTGTAACACGAAGTCCCAGAAGATCGATCATATCCGAACTGTAATTCTTACCTTTGGCATCAAATGCCTTATCAATTGCCGCGGTGATCTTCCCCATTTTAAATTCGTCTAATTCACCGTCTCTTTTTACTACCTGAAACATAAGAAAATGCCTCCCTCATGCATTTATTTATAAGCGGATATTTCATTCCGCCTCACTTGCCTGCTTACGAACACACTCCGTTTCACGATCTGTGTTCAAAGCGCTGTAGGCTTATTGTATCAGACACGCCTCTTTGCGTCAATATAAAAAGTACCATATATAGTGCCCGTTTTGTTCACGGTACTATATATGGTACTGAGTAGATATTTTAACATTATGTGACTTTCGGATAGATTTCCCGCGGAACTCTTGCTTTTACAGCAATCCCTCCTTCGGTATATTCTTCCGAAAGAAGCTGTCCATACTCACGGATCAGCTGGATCTGACCGGCCTCCGAATAAGGAAAAAGCCGTTCCATATAAATCTGTCCTTCTGCCAGTATCTCAGAAAGAAGCTGCTTAAATTCCTCAAGCCCCTCTCCTGTCCGTGCGGAAATCTTCAGCGTATGGTCTGCTCGAAGATCCCGAAAGCTCTCCCCGGAAACACGGTCCTGCTTGTTAAAAAGTGTGATCGTCTTTTTTCCAAGGGCACCAAGCTCTTTCAGGGTTTCATATACGATATGCATCTGCATCTCCGCCTGAGGATTGGATGCATCTACCACATGAATGATATAATCCGCATATTTGGCTTCCTCCAGGGTACTCTTGAAGGCTTCCACCAGATTGTGGGGAAGCTTGCGGATAAAGCCTACGGTATCCGTAAGAAGAAGCTGCTGTCCGTCATCCAGTGTCAGAAGACGGGTAGTCGGATCCAGTGTGGCAAACAGCTTATCCTCCGAAAGCACCGAAGCGCCTGTCAGTGTATTCAGAAGTGTTGACTTTCCTGCATTGGTATAGCCAACAATGGCTGCTGTCTTCAGATTTCCCACAGCTCTTCTGGAACGGATCAGCTCTCTGTGCTTTTCTACCTGGGAAAGCTCCTGCTTCAGTGCGGATATCCTGTTCCGGATCAGACGACGGTCTGTCTCCAGCTTTTTCTCACCAGGGCCTCTGGTTCCGATTCCTCCTCCAAGTCGCGAAAGAGAAGAACGTAGTCCCACAAGACGTGCAGACCGGTAACGAAGCTGTGCAAGCTCTACCTGGATCTTGCCTTCACTTGTGACGGCACGCTTCGCAAAAATGTCAAGGATCAGCAGGGTACGATCCATAACCTTACACTCCAGCTCCCGCTCCAGATTATTCATCTGGGCTGGAGAAAGCTCATCGTCACAGATCACACCATTGGCATCCAGGGCATAGAGAAGACCTTTTACCTCTTCGATCTTGCCTTTTCCGATATAGGTGCCCGGATGTACGGCCTCACGATTCTGAATGATCCTGCCTGCAACCGCCGCACCTGCCGTAGCCGCAAGTTCTCCAAGCTCATCCAGGGATTCCTCCATGTCATCCCCCCGATCTGCCTGGACACCGATCAGGATAACCCTGTCCTGTATTTCCTCAAAATATTCCATATCAGCCCTCCGAAGACGTTCTGGTTTTCAGGAAAGCCCGCTCTTTTTTTGCAGCGGAATCTTCAGGGAACATCTCAATATATTCCTGGACCTTGGTCAGTGCAGTAGCAAAATCCAGCTTTTTCTCATAGGCTACGATCTCATTGAACAGAAGACTCTGCATCTCGTCTGTGGTAGCTGTCGGAAGGCCTTTTGTGATGTTATCAAGAGCGGAATCATAATCTCCGCTTCGGATATCGCACAGTGCCAGACCATTATAGCCCTTGGCGGAATCACCCACTGCAGAAATATACTGCTTGTACATTGCCTGAGCATTTTCCACATCATCCTGGGCCAGATATACCATTCCCAGAAGAAGCAATGCTTCCGTATTATCCTTCTTGGTTGCTTCCAGAAGCTCTTTTTTTGCGTTGCTGTAGTCTTCCATATAGTAGTAGACACGGCCTCTGTCACAGTGGTCCTGGGCATCCTTGGCCTCAGAAGAAAGAGCAGCTTCCAGATATCTGGTTCCGTCCGCTTCCATATCCTTGTCCAGATATGCCTCATAGATCTCGATCGCCATATCATAGGTGGAATCTTCTCCATAGGCCTGTTTGAAGTTAGATGCGGCTTCTTCGTAGGAATCCATGGCAAGGGCAACCTTTCCGGTGAGGAAATAACTGCCTGCATCCATGGAAAAATCTTCTCCAAGTGTCTGGCAGTCTGCCATGGCATCCTCGTATTTTCCAGACTTCAGCTCTGCAGTAGCCCGGTAGGACAGGATATCCTTACGAAGGCTTTTGCTTACTTTATCGCAGTTCAGAGCTTCCGTGAAGCTATTCACCGCATCCTCATATTTGCCAAGACGCAGGCTTGCGATACCTGCCCCGCGATAGGACTGTGCCAGCTTCACTCCGTTCTGGATCGAGCTCTGGTACTCCTCCAGGGCATACTTGTAGCTTCCCTGGGAAAGATCCTTTCCGGCCTGTTCATATATTTTTGTTTTTTCACTGCCGCAGCCGCCCAGAAGCAAGGCTCCTGTAACGGCTGCAAGAATCAATACGGTCTTTGTTTTTTTCATGGAATTCCTTATTCTACAACAAGCCCTTCGGCTTCCATCACATCAACAACACTATCTACATATTTATGGCAGAGATCATCCGTTCCCGCTTCTACCATAACACGGATCAGCGGCTCTGTACCACTCTCACGTACCAGGATACGTCCGTCATCGCCAAGTGCCTCTGCGGCTGCCTCAATGGCTGCTTTTACCTTTTCGTTCTCCAGTGCTGTTTTCTTGTCGGAAACACGCACATTCCGGAGAAGCTGCGGATAAACCTTCATCTCCTTTGCAAGGTCGCAGAGTGTGGCCTTCTGATCCACACATGCCTCCATGATCATAAGAGAAGTCAGGATCCCGTCACCGGTAGCGGAATAGCGGCTAAAGATGATATGTCCGGACTGTTCACCACCGATACTGTAATTGTTTTCCATCATGTTCTCGGCAACGTATTTGTCACCAACTGCAGTCTGCTCATAGTCGATGCCTTCACGCTCCAGAGACTTGTAAAGACCAAGATTGGACATAACGGTGGTTACAACTGTATTTCCGTTGAGCTGGCCTTTCTCTCTTAAATATTTGCCGCACACATACATGATCTTATCACCGTCAATGATGTTTCCGCGGTGGTCTACGGCGATACAGCGGTCTGCATCACCATCATATGCAAAACCGATATCCAGGCCTTTATCTACCACGAACTGTCTCAGAACTTCAATGTGTGTGGAACCGCAGCCACGGTTGATGTTGGTTCCGTTTGGCTCATTGTTGATCACATAGGTTTTTGCACGAAGTGCGTCAAAAACACTCTTGGCAATGGCGGATGAGCTTCCGTTGGAGCAATCCAGCCCAACCTTGATATTTTTGAAATCATGGCATGGGATAGAGATCAGATGTCCGATATAACGGTTTCTTCCGGATGCAAAATCCACAGTACAGCCGATATCTTCTCCGGTTGCCAGCGGAAGCTCCTCGATCTCGCCGTCCAGATATGCCTCGATACGTGCTTCAATATCTGCGGAAATCTTCTGTCCGTTCTCATTAAGGACCTTGATCCCATTATCATTAAACGGATTATGGCTTGCGGAAATCATGATACCGCAGTCAAAATCTTCTGTACGTACCACATAGGATACACTTGGAGTTGTGGTTACATGAAGCAGATAGGCATCTGCTCCGGATGCGGTAAGTCCTGCCGCAAGGGCATACTCAAACATGTAACTGCTTCTTCTTGTATCCTTGCCGATCACGATCTTCGCCTTGTGATCTCTGCCGTAATACCAGCCGAGATAACGTCCCACACGAAATGCATGATCTGCTGTAAGTTTTACATTTGCTTCACCACGAAAACCATCTGTTCCGAAATATTTACCCATAATGTTCTCCTTTATTACTGATACAGTCCTTCCGGATAAACGCCGTCATCTGTAAGTTTTTTGAATGCAGCCTGTACAGATGCCTTATCCTCCTGATAGGTAACACCGAACCACTCGTCCTTTGTCTCAAGAACATCTACCGCTGCTTTTCCGGAATGGATCAGCTGGTCGATAAGCTCAGGAAGAAGATACTCTTTTTTGATGTCTCCCTCTTTGATCCCACCAAGGAACTCAACGAAGCCTTTCTCAAGGATCTCCATAAATTCCGGTGTCAGTCCCCACATATTCATGGAAACAAGGCTCTTTGTATCCAGTGTTTCTGCTGTACCATCGTCATTTCTTGTCTCTGCGCCGTCTGCTGTCTTGAAGATGTTATGTGTCTCTGTAACGCCCACAAGCTTACCATCCTCAATATGGCACACTCCTCTTGTGACGCTTCCGTTGTCACTTAATGTATTTCCAAGGCGGAAACCTGCCATGCAGATGTGCATCGGGCCATCCTGCGGATGATCCTGTACCAGGTAGTCATGCACCTTTACGTAGGCTTCTTTTCCGTAGTAGTCATCTGCATTGATAACAGCGAATGGCTCGGAAAGGACTTTCTTTGCTGCCAGTACAGCGTGTCCGGTTCCCCATGGCTTGGTACGGTCCGCCGGTTTTGTAAAATTGCCCGGAAGATCGTCGATCTCCTGGAATGCATAAGCAACTTCTGTAATGTTGGAGATACGGTCTCCGATCACTTTTTTGAATTCATCTTCAAGGTCTTTGCGGATGATAAATACGACCTTGTTGAATCCTGCCTCCAGTGCATCATGGATGGAATAGTCCATAATGATCTCGCCCTTCGGGCCTACCGGTGCAAGCTGCTTGATTCCTTTTCCAAAACGGCTGCCGATACCGGCTGCCATGATCACCAGTGCTGTCTTTTTCATTTTCGTTTCCTCCTGATTTATTATAATTTTTTGAACTCTGTAGCTGTAATCAGCGCTTACTCCTGTTCATTCAGCTTTGTCAGCTTTACTGCCTGGTCTGCTGCGATCAGACTGTCAATGATCTCATCCAGATCTCCGTTAAGGATATTCTCAAGACGATGAAGGGTAAGCTTGATCCTGTGGTCTGTTACACGTCCCTGAGGGAAGTTATAGGTACGGATCTTCTCGGAGCGGTCACCTGTACCGATCTGGCTTCTCCTTGCCTCTGCCTCAGCGTCATGCTGTTTTGCAAGCTCCATCTCATACAGACGGGAACGGAGCACACGGAGTGCTTTATCCTTATTCTTAAGCTGAGACTTCTCATCCTGGCAGGAAATCACGATTCCTGTAGGGATATGAGTAAGACGTACTGCGGAGTCTGTGGTGTTGACACACTGACCACCGTTTCCGGATGCACGGAACACATCGAATTTACACTCATTGAGATCCAGATGGAAATCAATCTCTTCTGCCTCCGGCATAATGGCTACGGTACAGGTAGAAGTATGGATCCTTCCGCCGGACTCTGTCTCCGGTACTCGCTGTACACGGTGAACACCGCTTTCGTATTTCAGTCTGGAATATGCACCCTCACCCTTGATCATGAAGGTAACCTCCTTAAAGCCGCCGATGCCGTTCTCATTGAGGCTGAGCATCTCGGTTTTCCAGCGGCGGGACTCCGCGTATTTCACATACATACGATAAATCTCTGCTGCAAAAAGTGCTGCCTCATCACCGCCTGCACCTCCACGGATCTCAACGATAACGTTCTTACTGTCGTTAGGGTCCTTCGGAAGAAGAAGGATCTTCAGCTCATGCTCCAGCTCCTCCACTCTCTTTTTTGCATCGGAAAGCTCTTCCTTCAGCATTTCACGCATCTCTTCGTCCTTCTCGCTCTCCAGCATGGAAAGACTGTCCTCGATGGTTTCCTTATTTTTCTTATATTCTTTATATGCGTCAACGATTGGCTGCAGGTCGCTCTGCTCCTTCATCAGCTTCTGAAAATGTGCCGGATCGTCGGTTACTCCCGGTTCTCCCAGCTCATTGAGAAGCTCTTCAAAACGTACCAGCAGATCATCCAGTTTATCAAACATGTATTTCCTCCTGTTTCTGTCCAAGCACCACACGGTCAAGGCCCGGCAGATCCTTTACGATCTGAACCCCGGTAAACCCGGCTGCTTTCATCATTGTACTGACTGCCTCACCCTGGGTGCAGCCGATTTCATACAGAAGCCATCCGCCTGGTTTCAGGTACCTTCCGGCCTCTGCTGTGATCTTTCTGTAAAAATAAAGCCCGTCTTCCATTCCGTCAAGAGCCTTCCTCGGATCATGAAGGCGGACTTCTTCCATCAGTGTTTCAATTTCTTCTGTTGCGATATAAGGCGGGTTTGAAATAAGGATATCATATTTCCCACTATCTTTTCCACCTTTTTCACAAAAATACGGTGCCGAGAACAGATCGCTTTCCACAAAATCCGCCCGGTTCTCCACCTTTAGAATACCTGCATTCTTTTTTGCCACTTCCAATGCTTCCGGTGAAACATCCACACCGATCCCACAGGCATCCTGCCGTTCCAGAAGAAGGCTGAGCAGAATGCAGCCGGAGCCGGTACACATATCCAGGATCTCCGGTTTTTCCACATCCCCAAGGTGTTTCAATGCCTCTTCCACCAGAGTCTCCGTATCCTGTCTCGGGATCAGCACGTTTTCGTTTACATAAAACTCATAGCCCATAAAAAAAGCCTGATGAGTCAGCTGCTGTACAGGAATATGTCCTGCCCGCCTGTCGATCAGCGTAAGATACTCTGCTGCGGTCTCATCAGACACCGGTTCATCTCCATGCGCAAAATAATATGCCCGATTCTTTCCGGTCTTAAATTCCAGAAGGAGCCAGGCATCCAGCCCGGCTTCTTCCAATCCGTTATCTTTCAGTATTGTTGTACCTTTTTTCAGAAGGGACTCAATAGTCTGCATTTTCTGTCTCCTCTGTCTCATATGGGATGTCCAGGTCAAATTCCTCTTTCAGATAGGCGCGCCAGTCAAAAACAGCCTCAACTGCTTTGATGGCTACCTCTGCCATATCTGCTGTAGGCTCCTTTGTTGTGAATTTCTGCATGGCAAGACCTGGTTTACTCATAATGTTCGCAAATTTACTGTCTGTTCTTCCTGCCCACTGGATGATCTCAAAGGAAATCCCCGCAACTACCGGCACCATGAGAAGTCTTCCCAGCAGTCTCACCCAGTAAAACGGCACCGCCACAAACACAAAATGCAGCACAATACTTACCAGCATGACCAGAAACAGAAAGCTTGTTCCACAGCGCTTATGAAGCCTGGAGCTCTTTAACACATTCTCTACCGTCAGAGGCAGACCATGCTCCACACAGTTGATACATTTGTGCTCCGCACCGTGATACATAAATGTCCTCTGGATATCCTTCATTCTGGAGATCAGGAACATATATCCTATAAACAATGCCAGCTTCACAAAGGCTTCCACTATGGTGACCAGAAATTCCGAAGCACCTACCTCTCGGATCAGACTGGCCAGTACATACGGAAGAAACATAAAAGCAGCCACAGAAACCACCATGGAGATAGCTACCGTAATGTAAAGAAGCCACTTGAACTGCTTATCCTCTTTGGCTTTCTTTGCAGAACGCTCTTCTTCTGTAAGCTGCTCATTCTTCCTGACTGTTTCCTCATCTTCCTCGTCTCCTGCGATCTCCGCAGAATACATCAGGCATTTCGTGCCTACCACAAGAGAATCCACAAAGCTTACCACACCACGGATGATCGGTTTCTTCAGAAATGCGTGATTTCCGAAGATACATTTATAATCCTCTACCTTCAGCTCGATCTCCTGGTCCGGGCGGCGCACTGCGATAGAATATTTGTCCTTGTGGCGCATCATGATGCCTTCCATGACCGCCTGTCCGCCGATATTCGATGATCTCATTCATTCTCTCCTGTGCAAATTAAAAATTTTTCAGTTAAAGAAAGGTTGAGATTTCCCAACCTCAACCTTCTCATTTCCTGTATTCGCAATAATTACTTATTCAGGCCGTATTTCTTGTTGAACTTATCGATACGTCCACGAGCCTGTGTAGCCTTCTGCTGTCCTGTGTAGAACGGATGGCATTTGGAACAGATCTCAACATGGATGTCCTCTTTAGTAGAACCTGTTACGAAAGTGTTTCCGCAGTTGCAGGTTACAGTTGCCTGATAGTAGTTCGGATGGATTCCTTCTCTCATGATTTTCACCTCTCTATATATTTAATATTATTCGTATTCAATTGACGAATTCCATTTTAAACAGCTTGCTAAGTATAACATAGCTTTCCGTAAAATGCAAGGACTTTATAAAAATTTCTGTTTCTTTACAGTCTGTACCAGTTCTGCATTGTTCCTGGTTCTGGCAAAGGTATTCAGGATCTGTTCTACTGCCTCATCCGCTTTCATTCCGTTAAGAGCTTTTCGCATAATATAAACCGCTTCCTGTTCATCCTTGCTGAGAAGCAGATCCTCTCTTCTGGTTCCGGATTTCTGGATATCAATGGCCGGGAATACCCGTTTCTCCTGTAATTTACGATCCAGGACAAGCTCCATATTACCGGTTCCCTTGAACTCCTCATAAATAACATCGTCCATCTTGCTTCCAGTATCCACAAGTGCGGTTGCCAGAATCGTCAGGCTTCCGCCCTCGCGCATATTACGGGCTGCGCCAAAAAATCTTTTGGGCATATGGAGAGCCGCCGGGTCAAGACCACCGGATAAGGTTCTTCCGCTTGGCGGGATGATCAGATTATAGGCTCTGGCAAGTCGTGTGATCGAATCCAGAAGAATAATCACATCCTGTTTATGCTCTACAAGACGGCGCGCACGCTCCACAACCATCTCGGAAACTCTCTTATGATGTTCCGGAAGTTCATCAAATGTAGAATAGATCACTTCCACATTCGGTCCCTGGATCGCCTCTCTGATATCGGTAACCTCCTCAGGACGCTCATCGATCAGAAGAATGATCAGATGCATATCTCTGTTATTCCTGAGGATAGACTTGGCAACGTCTTTCAGAAGGGTTGTCTTACCTGCCTTTGGCGGAGATACGATCATTCCTCGCTGGCCCTTTCCGATAGGACTGATCAGATCCACGATACGCATGGCCGTTGTACCGCCTGCACGCTCCATGACAAGTCTCTCATTCGGAAAGATCGGTGTCATATCTTCAAAATTATACCGTCTCTGTCCCTCACTCGGATGGAAACCGTTAATGGAAGATACGTAGAGAAGGGCACTGAACTTCTCTCCCTGGGTCTTGATGCGGATATTTCCCTGGATGATATCACCTGTCTTTAAATTAAAGCGGCGGATCTGGGAAGGAGAAACATAAATGTCGTTCTCACCCGGCATATAATTCTCACATCGGATAAAGCCATATCCATCCGGAAGGACCTCCAGGATCCCGTTAGCCTTTTCACCACTGTCCAGCTGGGTGGATTCTGACGGAACATTCCCGTTCTCCCTTGTAGCTTCCCGGTTATATTCACGGTTGTACTCTCTGCGGATATTTGTGCTTCTGTGTTCCTGCTCATTCTTATCACTACGATATTCCTTCCGCTGCTCCTGAAGTCCTTCCCCTGCCGGACGGGTACGATATTCTGTTTTTTCCGAATCATAGCTTTTTTCTTTTACAGTATTTTCTGCCGGTGTACTTTTGTGTACTTCTTCGGGATTTCCTCTGTCGGACTCTTTGGCGTCCTCCTCCAGCATCCGCTCAATCAGTGCCGGTTTTCTCAGAGTAGAAATTCCCTTCATCCCTCTCGCCTTTGCCAGATCCTTCAGCACCGCCAGAGATAATGATTCATACTTTTCTCTCATATTAAATCCTCTATTCTTAAATCTGATAAATTATATATTTGTTGTTTATGGAATCAGATACAACCTGACATGGCTGCACTTTTTTTGAATGAAAGCGTGTTTTCAGCTTATGTTTCATTATACACACCTTATAGAGTCTATTGCAAGAAATATTTATCGACATTTTTTTTATACTTTTCTCACAAAAAAGAAAAAATCTGCCCGGGAGATCTCTTCCCGGACAGATCCAACGTTCCTGTATGCTTCTTTTTTAGCTCCAGAACGGTCCGTATATATCCATGACCCTCTGGATACGTTCATCAGTAATTTTATTCAGAGCCGCCACGATCGCTGCATACGTTTTTGGTCTCTGTCTCTTAAGTGTTGACGGACTTGTTACATACTCAAGCACTGATTCTGCAAAATATTCTGAACTGTTCTGCGTTGCATAGCTTCTGTTGATACCTGTAAATTTGGATTTTTCGCTGTTATAAACTGCGGCAAAATCACTTGTTCTGTCTACGTTTCCCGCAACAAAAGCAAGGAAATGTCCCAGTTCATGGTAGATTGTCTCATTCTCAAAACGAAGGATGATGCTTCTTGAATGTGCGTTAAAGCAGCCTCCGTAGTTAACAGACGGATCGATCGTTACAGTAAATCCAAGCTTCTTGTAGGCTTTGAGCACCCTGCTGTCCATCTTCGGTGCAATGGAAGCAATATTGCTTACTGAATATTTGCTGTCCATGTTGATGCTTTCTACTTTTTTTGTGGAAGCTGCATTCGCTTTGCCGGCAGTAGCTGAAGCCGCCATGACTGTTGTGGTCGTCTGAATGGTTGTAGTTACTTTCCGTGTCTGAACGGCTGTTTTTGATTTCTTTGTGTATTTCTGTGTTGTTGCAGTCTTAACTGTCTTTAATGTTTTTACGGTTGTATTTCTGTTTGTTTTCTTTGTGGTCGTACTCTTCTTATTGGTAGTCGGAAGCTTCTTGGTATAAGTCTTGGTCGCCGCTTTTTTCAGCCTAACTTTTTTTCTGGTTGTCTTGGTATTTGAAGTCGTTTTGGTAGTCACCTTCGATTTTGAAGCAAGTGGAGTGTCGTCCTCTGTGATGGTAGTCTCCACTACCGGATCTGTAAAATCCGGAAATTCCGGAACCTGTGACGACTGCCAGACATTAAAGCCACCTGCCAGTACAATAACAGCTGCAAGGCATCCTGCTAAAGCTTTTTTCCTGCCTGTAAAAATTTTACGGATATCTGTTCTTTTCATATCATTCACACCTTTCTGAAAGCCGACGTTTCAGTTTCCAACCTAAACCGGATTTTAGGCATCAAAAAAGCCGCTTATTCTAACGAAATAAACGGCCGCATTAACACACAGATTCTTGTTCATAGATGTTATCTGAATACGTCATTAAATCGGAATTTAATGCGGCAACCGGCTGTCATAGTCATCCTTCGGACCTTAGACCCATGGCTTTGCGTCCCTGTCTTTCAACAGGTTTGCCTTTATATATAGAGTATATGTTTTTTTCCCTGAAATGTCAACATTTTCCACTGCATTTTGAGCCCTGCTCCTGTCTTTTTTTCACGGAATCTGCTATACTGTTCAAAAAGAAAGCATGATATAACAGGAGAACGGAAACAATGTCAAAATTTTTACCAGTCCGTCTCTTTTTTGTATGGCTGCTTTTCGGAATCCTGCTGGCAGGCTGTGGAAATTCTCCTTCCTCCGATGAAGAACCTCCGGTATATTCTCCGGCCAGAGTCCTCACCCCGGAGGCCCCCGGCAAAAAAACACTGGGCAGTTCCCCTCTGATCCTGGATATTTCCAATCAGGATCAGGGATATCTGACTGCAGAATCCGATTCCGATGATTCCCGCATGAACATTCAGCTTACTGCTCCCTCCGGTGTGGTCTATTCCTATTTTCTGGAACCTGATGAACAGACGGTACTTCCTTTTTCCGAAGGCTCCGGTGAGTATCTCATCACCTGCTATCAGCAGGTTGATGGAAACCAGTATGCCGCCCTTTACACGGAAACGCTCACAATAAAGCTTCAGAATGAATTTCTTCCGTTTCTATATCCAAACCAGTACGTGGACTTTTCTTCCAAAAATGAAGCCTGCAAACTGGCAGCCTCTCTTGTCAAAGAAGACATGACCGATATCGACATCCTGAAAACCTTCTATACATATGTTACCAGTCATATTTCCTACGATTATGACAAAGCTGATTCTGTCGAAGCCGGTTATCTTCCTGATGTAGATGATACGTTAAGCACCGGCACGGGGATCTGTTTTGATTACGCTGCACTGACTACTGCAATGCTCCGCAGCCAGGACATTCCCTGCAAGCTTCAGATCGGCTATTCCGGTGATGTAAAGCATGCATGGATCGATGTTTATATCCGTGGCAGAGGCTGGGTGACAAAGGCAGTATCTTTTGACGGCGACACCTGGAAGCTGATGGATCCCACCTTTGACGCCAACAGTGATGGTGATGAAGCGATCCAGGAATATATCGGTGATGAAAGCAATTATACGGTACAGTTCACGCGCTGACCAACTAAAGGAGACCTTATTATGAAAAACAAACTGACAGCCCGGGAATTATCCAGTTTCTGCGGGCAGATGGGAATGCTTCTGCATTCCGGCATATCCACAGCGGAAGGACTTCACATCCTCTGTGACGAAAGCAAGACCGATGCAGACCGGCAGATCCTCACACCCCTGATCCGTTCCGTGGAAGAAAACGGTTCTCTTTCCCGGGCTCTTGACGAATCCGGGATCTTTCCCACATCCATGACCGCCTATGTCCGGACCGGTGAGGAAACCGGCTGCCTGGATGAGATCATGGAAAGTCTCAGTTCCCACTATGAACAGGAGGAAGAAATCTCAGGACAGATACGGTCTGCAGTCACTTACCCGCTGCTCATGCTTGGCATGATGGCTGTTGTGATCCTGGTCCTTCTGATAAAAGTCCTGCCAGTATTTCAACAGGTATTTAACCAGATGGGAATGGAAATGAACGGGGTTTCCCGGGGACTTCTGAATGCAGGTAACGTGATCAGCCGGTATTCCTCTGTTTTTCTGATCCTCGCCGCAGCCCTCATTGGCTGCATCCTGTTTTTCAGTCTTACGGAAAAAGGCCACAGCCTGCTGCGAAAAATGGTCATCCATCTCCCGTTTTTCCGTGAGATCCCGGTTGCCATGGATTACAGTCGTCTGGCCCAGGGCCTTTCCCTGGGGCTTCGGAGCGGACTTTCCCCTGAAACCAGCCTGGAGCTTACAAAGGATCTGATCTCACAGCCGGTGATACTCGAAAGACTCCGGAAGGCTTCCTCTATCCTGGATAGCGGAGAAACTTTTTCCAGGGCTCTTACAGAATCCGGTCTGTTCGGCGGCATGGAAGGCCGTCTCATCACGATATCCTTCTATTCCGGTTCCAGTGACGAAACCTTCCGCAGGCTTTCCCGGCAGTACACCGAAAGATCCATAGATCTGATCTCACAGGCAGTCTCCATTGTGGAGCCTACCATCGTGATCCTGCTGTCTCTTCTTGTGGGGCTGGTCCTTTTATCCGTCATGATGCCGCTTCTGGGGATCCTCTCAGATTTTGCAATGTAAGGTGGTGACCGCATGGAACTTTTTGAAAGCCGCAGAACAAAATTTCTCAGAGCATTTTTTCTTCTCTTTCCGGCGCTGCTTCTGGTTTTATCCTGCACCTTGTTTGTGGCAGGTGTCAGCAGCACCTCCGATCAGGCCGTACACAAAGAACAGGATGCTCTGGAACAGGCACTGAAAAACGGTGCCATCCGCACCTATGCCCTCACAGGCACATATCCCGAAAGCCTGTCCCAGCTTCTCTTGGATTATCATATCACTTATGACAAAACCAAATTCGTAGTAGAGTATGTTCCTAACGGTTCCAATCTCCTGCCGTCTATCAGCGTGATCGCTCTGTCCGGCAGTACGAAAGGAGGGAATGCCTCATGAATCACCGGAAGAACACCGGACATTCCGTTTCTTCTCTTTTTTCGCTTCTTCTTTTTGGTGTTTTTGTTCTGTTCCTTATACTGATGCTGCTATTTTCCGCCCGGATTTACCAGCAGACTGTGAAACAGACTGACTCCGATTCCGAGCTTGGGACCGCAGCAACTTATCTGACTACCAAATTCCGGCAGCACGACCGCGGCGATGAGATCTTTTCCGGTTCCCTGGATGATATTCCTGCCCTTTGTTTCCGGGATGATATCAAAGGAAAAGAATATATCACGTATATTTACCTGAAGAATGACAGTCTGATGGAGCTTTTCACTGCAAAAGGCTCTCAGGCCAGTTCCGATGCAGGAACCGTCATCTCACAGCTTTCCGATTTCCGGTTTTCGGAAATGGAAAATGGTTTTTACCACTTTTCCCTGGAAAGTACCACGGGAGTCTGCTCGGAATTCCTGCTTCATCGCACTGGCAAAAAGGAGGCATCATGAAAGAATCAAGACATAATTCCGGTACCAGCCTTTTTCTGATGGAAATGATCCTTGCCCTTTTGTTTCTGTCACTTTCCTCAGCTGCCTGCATCCAGATCTTCGCGGCAGCACGGAAAAACCGGCTCCAGGCAGAACAGTGGAACCAGATCCAGGCTCTCACAACCTCCGTGGGCGAGATACTGGAAGGCACTGACGGAACCGATGAACAGTTCCTCTCCCTGCTTCCGGGGGGTATCAAAAAGAACACCAACCTGATCTGGTATTATGACCGTAACTGGCAGAGCTGCTCTTCTGGAGAAGCCGCCTGTGAAATGATCCTGGAAACAGATATTTCTTCTTCAGAAAAATCCGGCGAGCTTTCTTTCCGGCAGCTTTCCAACTGCAGTGAGCTTTACCGGATCACCCTGCGTTTTCCTGTTGATGACTACAGAAGGGAGGCTGTACATTGAAACAGAAGCATACGTTTTTTGTAACTGTCGGCATTCCTTCCCTGTTTCTTATCTTCTCTGTGCTGTGTCTCTGTGTACTTGCTCTGCTTACTCTTGGAAGCTCCAGATCCAGTCTTAACACAGCCAGACATTCTATGAAACAGACCGAAAATTATTACACCGGCTGCGCAAGCGCCACAGAAACCGTTTCAGAAATCCGTGATGATCTGGAGCAATACAGGGAAAAAGCTTCCGATGAGACCAGATATTTTTCCATGATACAAACGCTTGCGGACACAAGGAACGATCTCAGCTGGGATTCCCACAGCCACACCCTTTCCTTCTCCGTTGGAATTTCCGAGACACAACAGCTTTCTGTAGTGCTTGAGATTTTTTACCCGCAGGAAAAAAGCTCTTCCGCTTATCAGATCCTGCAATGGAACACAGAGCTTACCGGATCCTGGCAACCTGACAACCACCAGAATGTATTTAAAGGAGAATAAACCTATGGATACCCCTATTCCTGAATTTTTAGCAGAAGCTGCCAACCGGCGTGTCTCTGATATCTTTATCATCGCAGGCCGCCCCCTGGCCGAAAAGATCGACGGTCATCTTTTGGACCGTGGTGACAGGCTGATGCCTGATCAGACAGAAAATTTACTCCGCACCATTTACGGCCTTGCGGAAAACCGCGATATATCCCGTCTTATGGAAACCGGTGATGATGACTTTTCTTTTTCCATTCCCGGTGTTTCCAGATTTCGTGTCAATGCCTACAAGCAGCGTGGTTCCCTGGCTGCCGTGATCCGCGTGATCGCCTTCCGGCTGCCGGATCCTGCAGAGCTTTCCATTCCCGAGGATGTGATGAACATCTCCGAATATACCCGTGGCATGGTCCTTGTTACCGGTTCTGCTGGAAGCGGTAAATCCACCACCATGGCCTGTCTGATCGACAGGATCAACCATACCCGGGAAGGCCACATCATCACTCTGGAGGATCCTCTGGAATATCTCCACCGCCATGATCGCTGTATCGTCAGCCAGCGCGAGATCTGTACCGACACCGAAAGCTATCTGACATCTCTTCGTGCCACACTACGTCAGAGCCCGGATGTGATCCTTCTTGGAGAGATGCGTGATCATGAAACCATCCAGACTGCCATGACCGCTGCGGAAACCGGCCATCTTGTCTTTTCCAGCCTGCACACTCTGGGAGCAGCCAACACCATCGAACGCATCATGGACGTGTTTGAACCATCCCAGCAGCATCAGATTGCCCTCCAGCTTTCCATGGTCCTTCAGGCTGTAATCTCCCAGCAGCTGATCCCGGATGTGGACGGACGCAACATTCCTGTTTTCGAGATCATGCGCCTGACTCCTGCCATCCGCAATATGATCCGCGACAATAAAGTACACCAGATCGAAGGCGTGATCTCCACATCCGGTCAGGAGCAGATGCGTTCTATGGACCAGAGCCTTCTGGAATTATATAAAAAAGGCCGTATCACCAGGGATACAGCTCTGAAATACGCTTTAAACGCGGACATGCTGAAGCGCAGACTTATGTAAGGATCTTCTCGGTATACTTCTGCCTGATATGTAAAAACACATAAAGAAATCCCTTACCGATCTCTGATATGTTTCCGAAATACAGAACACATATCATTTTACAGATCCGGTAAGGGATTTCTTTATTTTCAATCCGATTTCGACCAAAAAGACATTCCTTCTCTGCGATCGATCAATGCACTACATTTCCTACAATTCCATAAGAAACAATATACATAATGGCACTTGCCATAAAAAGTCCGCACAGGATCGCAATGGAGGATTTTTTGATATCCACCTCAAGAAGAGAGGCGATCAGTGCACCTGTCCAGGCTCCTGTGCCCGGAAGAGGGATTCCCACAAACAGCAAAAGTCCAAGAAATTCATATCTCTTGATCTGGTCACTCTTTCCCATAGCTCTGTTTTCCAGCTTTGTGATCAGACCTCTGAACGTCTTTGTTTTTTTCATCCATTTAAAGATCTGCCGGATAAAAAGCAGGATAAACGGAATCGGAATAATATTTCCCACGATACAGATCGGCAGTGCCTTCGCAGCCGATATCTTCAGCAAAGAAGCTGCCAGAAGGCCGCCGCGAAGCTCCAGTATCGGGATCATAGAAATGATGAACACAGCTCCCTCGGGAGAGATAAACTGTGCAAGGTGGTGTGAAAACCATTGTACCAGTACTTCCATAGTACCTCCTTAACTGTTATTTCTGCAGATATTCCGTCAGGAACTCTACCAGCTTTTTCATCTCCTCATCGGTACCGATGGAGATACGGAGATGATTGTCGATCCTGTCCTTCGGGAAATATCTTACATAGATATGTTTCTCCCTCAGTGCTGCGAAAAGCTCTTTGGCCGGACAGCTCTCATGTGTGGCAAAGATAAAGTTGGATCTGGAATCCTGGAAGGAAAATCCAAGCTTCCTGAGCTCTGCCTTTGTCCACTCTCTTGTTGTAATGATCTTATGGCAGCATTCCTCAAAATATGCCTTATCCTCCATAGATGCCACACCAGCCGCGATGGTAGTACGATCCATGGTATAGGAGTTAAAGGAATATTTCACATCATTGAGATATTTGATCAGCTCCGGATTTCCGAAGGCATATCCGATACGCATTCCTGCCAGGGATCTGGACTTGGAGAAGGTCTGCACAACAAGCAGATTATCATATTTTTCGATCAGCGGCAGTGCGGATGCTGCTCCGAAATCCACGTACGCCTCATCTACAATCACGATACTCTCCGGATTCTTTGCCACGATCTCCTCGATCTCAGAAAGAGGCATTTCCACGCCGGTCGGTGCATTGGGATTAGGGAATACGATTCCGCCGTTTTCACGGAAATAATCTTCCTTACGGATATGGAACTCCTCATCTAATGCCGGGCGCTCATATGGGATCCTTAAAAGATCTGCCCATACATCATAGAAAGAATAAGTGATGTCCGGGAACAGGATCGGTTTCTCTGAATTAAAAAATGTGAGAAAACACATAGCCAGTACGTCATCGGAACCAACGCCTGTAAATACCTGCTCGTCCTTCAGGCCGTAGAACGCGGCAATACTGTGTACCAGGTCTCCTGCTGTCGGATCCGGATAAAGTCTCAGGGTATCGGCATCAAGGGCCTTCAGCGCCTTCTCCACACCCGGAGCCGGTGAATATGGATTCTCGTTTGTATTCAGTTTGATCATGCCGCTCTCATTTGGCTGCTCGCCAGGAGTATACGGCACTACTTTTCGTATATTAGCTTCCCATGGTTTCATGCTGTGCTTAACCTCCTATCATATTCTTTTGCTATTGTACTCACTGCGAGGACATTTGTCAAAGGGTAATACCACCTGCTGGGAAACAAAAAGACACCCGTACCGGGTTACAGAGTACGGGTGTCTGATATATTCTTCTTAATGAAGGGCTGTTTTGGTTCGTATCAGGCGCTTAAGATCAGATACGTGCTACGCCTGTTGCTTTTGCTGCCTCTGCTACTGCTTTTGCGACAGCCGGTCCGACTCTCTTGTCGAATGCCTTCGGAATGATATACTCCGGAGAAAGCTCCTCATCTGTGATCAGATCTGCAAGAGCCTTGGAAGCTGCGATCTTCATCTCATCGTTGATATCACTTGCTCTTACATCAAATGCACCACGGAAGATTCCAGGGAATGCAAGAACGTTGTTGATCTGGTTCGGGAAGTCACTTCTTCCTGTGGAGATAACCTTTGCTCCGCCTGCTTTTGCGTCATCCGGGAAGATCTCCGGTGTCGGGTTTGCGCATGCGAAGATGATGGCATCTTTGTTCATGGTCTTAACCATCTCTGTTGTAACTGCTCCAGGAGCGGAAACACCGATAAATACATCCGCGCCAACCAGCATCTCTGCAAGAGATCCCTGTTTCTTCTGAAGGTTTGTGAGCTTGCTCATCTCTTCCTTAACCGGGTTCATTCCTTCTGTACGTCCCTCATAGATGGCACCCTTTCTATCGCAGAGTGTAACATCCTTGAAGCCTGCTTTCAGAAGAAGTCTGCAGATAGAGATAGCAGCTGCACCTGCACCGTTCATAACGATACGAACATCCTCTTTCTTCTTTCCGACAACCTTCAGAGCGTTTGTCAGACCTGCAAGTGTGATAACTGCAGTTCCGTGCTGATCATCGTGGAAGATCGGAATATCACATTTCTCTTTCAGTTTTTTCTCGATCTCAAAGCATCTCGGAGCGGAGATATCCTCAAGGTTAACACCACCGAAGGATCCGGAGATCATGTAAATAGTATTTACGATCTCGTCTACATCATGGCTCTTAATGCAAAGCGGGAATGCATCTACATCGCCGAATGCCTTGAACAGTACACATTTACCTTCCATTACAGGCATACCGGCTTCCGGTCCGATGTCACCAAGACCAAGAACTGCGGAACCGTCTGTTACAACAAGACACATATTCCATCTTCTTGTAAGCTCGTAGGATTTATTGATATCTTTCTGGATCTCAAGGCAAGGCTGAGCTACACCTGGTGTATATGCAAGAGAAAGGTCGTCTTTATTCTCAACCGGCACTCTTGTAACAACCTCGATCTTACCTTTCCAATCTCCGTGCAGTCTTAATGACTCTTTTGCATAATCCATTTTCTTTTCCTCCTTGGATAATTATGATATATTTCATTTCAAAAGGATTACCTGAATTAATAATTACCATTGAAGAATTTACTGTCCTTCGGAAGCTCATAGCCTTCAAAATAAGAGCCAAAATCAAGCTTCAGATAACTGCAGAGATCAGCAAGCTCTACCATGGTATTGTCGTTGACCGGAATGCCATTCTCTTTTCTGTCTTTTTCAGCAGCTACCTCTTTCTCGCCGTGTGTATAGATCCTGTCCTGACCGTCTGCCTTCGGACTCTCCCGAAGTGCCTCAAGATATTCTGAAAAATGCTTGCGGATCGCATCCGGATCTCCGAATGCCGCCGGGTTGATCGCCATAAATCCATGGCAGATACCGGTCTTGTCTGGGAATGTACAGCATTTGTCGGAGGTAACGCCCATGGAAAGAATAGAGCTGAACAGCTCACAGAGCATTCCATAGCCATATCCCTTATGGCTTCCGCTGACTTCCTCGTTTCCACCAAGAGGCATGATTCCGCCGCCCTTCTTGGCTACGATGTTTGCAAGTACATCCGGTGCATTATTGCTGGCATGACCGTTTTTGTCAAGTGCCCAGCCATCCGGAAGAGGCTTGCCCATCTTATTATACATTTCCAGTTTACCTCTGGTTACAACTGTTGTGGAACAGTCAAAGAAAAACGGATACGGGTCTGCAGGCATAGCGACTGCGATCGGGTTGGAGCCCAACATAGCCTTTCTTCCAAAAGTCGGTACCATGATCGCCTCGGAGTTGGTACATGCCATTCCAAGAAGGCCTTCATGGCAGGCCATGTTCGCATAATATCCTGCAATACCGAAATGGTTGGAATTTCGTACACTTACGATTCCCACACCAGTTGTCTTTGCCTTCTCAATTGCCTTTTCCATGGCAAAATGGCTGATCAGCTGGCCCATTCCGTTATGTCCGTCTATCACAGCAGAAATCGGTGTCTCAAAAACAACTTCCGGTTTCGCCTGGGGATGAATAGTCCCCTTCTCGATTCCTTTATGGTAACGAACCATTCTCTGCATTCCGTGGCTCTCGATCCCATACAGATCAGCAGTCAGAAGAACATCTTTAATGATGCTTCCTTCTTCCTCAGAAAAGCCAAACGCTTTAAAAACATCTCCGCAGAAATGGTTCAGTGTGTCATAACTCCATTTTACATATCCCATAATCGCAAGTCCTTTCTCCTGATATTTCCGGCAGGTTACCGCCCACGCTGTGGCCTGCTGCATACTTTATATAATACTGCAGGGGTACAGTAACCTTCATCCTGTGCTGTCTCGTCTTATGCTGTCCTGCCTCATGCTATCTTACCTTACGCTGTCTAGTCTCATGCTGTCCCAACTTACGCTGTCTCATCTTATGCTGTCTCGTCATGAAGCCTTCAGGATGCTGCCATAATATCAAACTTTTTTGGTATTACCAATACAGTCCCTATTATAGCACGTGGTCTTACCAAAATCAATAGTGGTCTTACCAGATTAACGGGATTTTTACTGAAATTTTATTTAATTTTTTCAGGTGGATCAGCGATGAAATACAAGGCTGTTCTCCCCCTGCTGCTGCGCAATCTCCAGTATATATTTCTCAATGGTTTCCATATGTTCGCGCATCAGCTTCTCCGCCTGGTTCCGGTCTCCGGAAATAATGGCTTCCACCAGCCTTCTGTGCTGGTCATCCACCTCAAGAGCGGAATTATGTTTCTGCATAATATAAGCTCGGGTACCGGAAATGATCTCCTCTGTCAGCTGCGCTGCCGCATCCAGGACATTGTAGATCATAGGATTCCCTGCGATCCTGCCAATCTTCGTATGAAGCTTCTTATCAAGACCTGCACGGGCTTTCTCGTCCTCTGAGCTCTCCAGCTGTGCCAGGATGGAACGCAGATCTAATGCATCCTTCTCCGTACAATTCCCGGCTGCAAGAAGCGCAGCCTCCTGCTCCAGCGCAGAACGAAGTTCCTGTACCTGCTGTACATGGCTGTTATTCAGCTGAAAAAGAAGGGCCAGTGGTGCAGAAAGCCACTGATCCATATTCTCGGTAATATAGTTGGCTCCGCCGCGGACCGTTGTGACAATTCCCATCAGCTCCAGTGCCCGCAGGACTTCACGGACAGCAGGTCTGGAAACTCCCAGTGATTCTGCCATAACACGTTCCGCAGGTAAAGTGTCCCCCGGCTTCAGTTCTCCCCGCCGGATATTTTCTATGATCTGCGCTAATATTCCGTCAAATGCTCGTTCTTCTGTAATCTTTGTAAACATGTCGTCCGTTTCGGCCGCCTTCCTTTATTATTGTGTTGCCTTCCTTTACATAAAAATCCCGGAATATAGACAAGTGGATATTTACCATTCTCAGTCATCATGCAGTTCTGCACCAGATGATCGCTCTGCAGCCATTCAGCCAGTCTGTGCATTTTGACTATTTGCCCTCTCTATTTTCCGGACTTTTATAGTAAATATTATACGATAATTCCCCAATTTAATCAATAGTAAATAATAAATTGGTAAGACATATTATTTTATTCCATTATTGAGAATGTTTTCCACTTCCTCCATCTGGCCCAGAAGCATTTTCTGGCGGTCGTCAAAAAGAAGACCTTTATTATGCCTGTAATACTGGTCAGAACCGTTCTCCCGAATGAACCAGAGACTATAATAGTTGGCATTCAGTTCTGTGATAAATGCCACCATTTCCTGGCTGTCCCCAAAAGCAGCTTCCATGAAGTCGAAGACGTTCTGAAGAGTAAGAGATATTTCGTCGGTTCGATTTTCGTAGGCTTCGGTTTCGGATTCGAAGAAGACTTTCACAAACTCATAGTTCCTGTTTGACGATGGATCTTTCGATTCTGCTGCGGCACTTCCGCCTCCTGCCAGCTCTGAACCTGATCTGGTTTTATCTGATCCGGTTGATTTCGATCCAATTGATCCCGAGGTTGATTTCGATCCGGACGCATTTTCAAAAAATGACACAACACGTTTCTGTATACGCTCCTGCTGTTTTGTAAGAAGCTCACTCTTTTTGTCCTTTTCAAGATCCGCCTCTGCTTTTTCCATGAGATTTTTTGCTGTGAGGCTGTCCTGATCTTCTCTGAAGTACACCATATAATCATACAGTTTCGTGAGGTAGGCATCGGTAAGATAGCATTCTGTAAAAAGCTCGCTGAGCTTTCCGTTGAGAAGGCTTACAATGCTCAAATGCTCGTCCAGAGAGGCTGTGCGGATCTTACCCAGAGTAATGGGATCCCACTTTCCTTTCAGGATGTCCTCCACTTTATAGTCCGTTCTGTACTTATAATAAAGAGCCAGATAGCCTGCAAAATCCTTCGCGATTATCCTGTGCTGAATGTACTGACTGACCACCTCACGGTCTACGGTTTTTCCAAGGATCTCATAAACCTGGATCAGACGGGAAAGATCCTCCCAGCCTCTGGCTGTGGCAAAGATCTTTCCGTCTACGGTATTCTCCACCCTGTAGAAATTTTTTCTGCGAAGCTCCAGATAGGAGATCACCGCCGGATGAATTCCCTGCTGATAGGCGTATTCCTTCCATACATCAAAGTCTGCCTCCACAGCGATCTTCTTGATACGGTCCAGAGTGACCACATCGAATTCCCGGACGGATTTGTTATATTCTGGCGGGTTGCCTGCTGTGACGATTACCCAGCCTTCCGGCACCTTCTGGTTTCCGAAGGTTTTTCCCTGAAGGAACTGCAGCATCATCGGTGCCAGTGTTTCAGATACGCAGTTGATCTCATCAATGAACAGGATGCCTTCTTTCAGACCTGTTTTTTCCATTTTGTCGTAAACGGACGAAATGATCTCACTCATGGTATATTCCGTGACAGAAAATTCTTCCTCACCATAATTCTTTTTTACAATAAAAGGAAGTCCCACAGCACTCTGCCTGGTGTGGTGGGTAATGGTATAGGAAACAAGAGCAATCCCGCATTCCCTTGCTATCTGTTCCATAATCTGTGTCTTTCCGATTCCCGGAGGGCCCATAAGAAGGATCGGTCTCTGTCGGATCGCCGGGATCCGGTACTCACCGAATTCGTCCTTTGAAAGATATGCTTCTATGGAATCTCTGATCTCCTGCTTTGCTCGTTTTATGTTCATGGTATTCTCCTTTTCACGGCATATAAAAAACTGCCTGCAGGATCCTCCGCCTAAAACGGGTTGCCTTGCGCGACATCTACAAAAAATATGCCTGAATCCAATGATAAATCGAAAATTGAATTCAGGCAAGTTTTTCACTACTATATAATTTTTTTTATTCTGCTGTCAGTGTGTGTATCAGGTTCAGAATACGTCCCGCAGACATTCTGACAACTTCTTCCGAAAGCTTTCCGTCTTCAAAAGCTTTTCGGATATTTTCTGCATCGGCTGCATTACCAGGCATGATAATATCATTTCCTGCTGTCACGCATTTCCACGGAATACTTCCATCTTCCGGAACCGTTGTATTCCAGTCTGACATGATCACACCGTCAAATCCCCATTCTTTTCGGGCAATGGCTGTACAGAGATCAACACTGTTTGCAGCATGGACACCATTCAGTAAATTATAGGAAGACATGATTGCCACTGGTCTGCTTTCTTTAACTGCAATCTCAAAACCACGCAGGTAAATTTCCCTCAGGGCACGTTCTGATACCTGTGCATCTACGCCCATACGATTATCTTCCTGATTGTTGCAGGCAAAATGCTTAACGGTAACACCGCAGCCAGGTCTGCTCTGCACTCCTTTTGTCATGGCTGCTGCCATGGTTCCGGAAAGCAGCGGATCTTCGGAATAATACTCAAAATTTCTGCCGCACAGAGGGTTTCTCTGAATATTAAGACCAGGTGCTAGCCAGAGATCTATGTGGAATTCTTCCATTTCTTCTGCCACCGCTATTCCAACTTTTTCCACAAGGGCAGTATCCCAGGTCTGAGCCAGTGCAGTTCCAACCGGAAATGCCGTACAGAACTGATAATATCTGTCTGCGTTTTCGTGAATCTCATCTGTTCTCAGGTATCCGTTTTCCAGAGATCCAAGGACACCGATTCCATATACTGTGTCTGTTTCTCTGTCTACTTCATAATTCTGCTGAAGTCTCAGTCCTGCCGGCCCATCGGCCATGATCAGTGGGGAAACGCCATATTGCTCATAAAGAGCAGCCGTAGTCTCACCGGCAGAACCAGGAACACGGATTCCTGCCGCCCCCAGATTACTGGAGATTCCAGCAATATTCCCATAAAACAGCGGGAGCAGATCCTTTGCAGGAATCTTATTTTCCGGTTGGCAGGTGCATTCTGTTCTCTTCTCTGGTTCAGGATAATAGATATATCTTCCAATCTTCTCATTCTCTGCCTTCTCTTTCCATTTCAGAGTTCTGGCAGAAAGATTCTGGCGGTCATAAACTTCTTCAGTAATATCAGTCTGATTCTCAAGGATATTCGTTTTATCCAGGATCACACTCTCCGGCACTTCAAGCATTGCAGCCAGCGTAAGCGATGCAATGCTGTTTCCGACCCAGACAGCATAATAACCTTTTTCAGCAATCCAGGCATGCTGCTCTTCGGAAAAATATGCCAGTGTCTTTCTGTCGATCCTGATTTTCAGCAGTTCTTTTTCCCCCGGCTTCAGAAGTTTTGTTTTTGCAAAGCCAGCCAGCCGACGGTATTCCTTCCCTGATTCATCCTGTGGAAGAGACACATAGACCTGCACGACCTCTTTTCCCGAAAAAGTTTCTCCTGTATTCGTTACCTCTGCTTCAACTTCAACGCCATCCCCTGATGTTTTCATCCCATGGAAGCGTATCTGCATTTCTGTGTAAGAAAGTCCATATCCAAACGGAAACAGCGGTTTTACACCAAAAGTATCAAAATAACGATATCCTGTATAAATTCCTTCCTTGTACTCTTCTCTTTCAAGCTTGCCATTAAGATAGCTGTATTCCTCTGCACACGGATAATCCTCATACCTTCTGGCCCATGTTGCAGTCAGCTTGCCGCCTGGAGTTACCTTTCCCAGAAGGACATTGGCGAGGGCAAGTCCGCCTCTTTGTCCAAGCTGGGAAATATTCAGGACAGCACAGATATTTTCTGTTTCTTCCAGAATATCTGTCAGTTCTACCGGACCGCCGGAATTCAGGATAAGTACTGTAGGAATCTTCTGTGCATCAAGGAACCGGATATCCTCCCGCTCCCGTCTGCTCAGATAATAATCTCCCTCGACCCTGCGCCTATCCTTTCCCTCACCGGAAATCCTGCTTACCACATAGATTGCTGTCTGGGCATCGACAGTATCTTCTGCTGTGACTGCACGGCCTTCCGGCATTGCAAAGGGATTTTCCGCATAAGCATCAAAAGGATTTTCCACAAACTTTGCTTCTTCCAGTATTTTTTCTTTCCATGCCCGGCGTGCTTCTGCGTATATTGACTCATAATTGGCCAGCCATTTCTCGCTTACGATCTGAATACCGTTTTCTTTCAGTCCCTGATAAATAGAAATGTTACTTCTGTTATTCACATCACCGGAACCTGTTCCGCCTTTCACTGTCTTTCCCGCACCGGCGCCGTATAAACCTATTTTCGTGGAAATATTCAGAGGGAGTATTTTTTTATCATTTTTCAGCAGTACAATACCCTCCTCTGCCGCTTTTTCCGAAAGAAGACCGTTTCGTATTTCACGGTCTGACATGCTGTGTTTCTTTGTTCCGCTGTGTTTCCATTTCTTAACTGTCATATCTTACCTGCTACCTTTTGTTATTCTTTTACGCCTCCAAGTGTCACTCCTGCGATGATAAACTTGGAAAGAAGAAGATATACGATAATAATCGGCACAATGGCAACTGTGATCATCATGTAAATCTTACCCATATCAAAATTCATATAATCTGCTCCACGAAGTGTTGCAATCAGGATTGGAACAGTCATCTTGCTTTTAGACTGGATAACCAGAGCAGGAACGAAATAATTGTTCCAGGAGCCTACAAATGTAAAAATCGCCTGTACAGCGATTGCCGGCTTCATGATTGGCAGGACAATACTGTTGAAAGTACGGAATTCTCCGGAGCCGTCAATTCTGGCTGCTTCTACCAGTGACATCGGCAGTGAGGACTGCAGATAGCTGTACATAAAATAGAATACGGCCGGTGACGCAACAGACGGAATGATCAACGGAAGCAGGGAATCATATAATCCCATCTTTGTGATCAGACGAAGGAAGCCCATTGCAGTTACCTGTGTCGGCATGACGAGGATCGCCATGATAAATGTAAACGCTACATTCCTTGCCTTGAAATCATAGGCATAAAGACCATATGCTGTCAGTGAGGAAAAATATGTACATAATACTGCACTGCATCCGGACACGATAATACTGTTAAGAATTCCCCTGAACATCGGAAAGCTTCCGTCATTTGCAACATTCATCAGGTTTTTCCAGAAATATTTTCCAGGAAGAGCAGAAAATCCCTTCTGAAGCTCTGCATGAGAATGAGACGCATTCACGATCAGTACATAAAAGAAAAAGAGACACATAAAGGAAAGAATAATAAGTACCACATGTGCCACGATACTTCTGATCCTGCTGGCTGTCTTATCTTTCATCATTTTGTTTTTCTCCTTTCTGCTCTTGCTCTCTTTTTCGCTGCTTTCTTAGATCCGTCCGGATCATTGTCGTTAGTCATACGATATACAAAGAAGCAGAGGATTGCACTGATAATAAACAGGTATACAGACAATGCTCCGGCCATACCATAATTCTTGCTCTTCAGATGGCTGTTCAGGAACATAATCAGTGTCATGGATGTTCTGTCCGGATTACCCTGTCCGTTTGTGAGGATCTGCGGTACATCAAACATCTGAAGGCCACCGATGATGGAAGTGATCAGAGTATAGGAAAGAATCGGACGAATCAGTGGAAGCGTAATATAGAAGAAACGCTGAATGCTGTTGCATCCGTCCAGATCCGATGCTTCAAAAACATCCATACTGATTCCCATTACTGCTGCCATCAGCATGATGGTCGTGTTTCCGAACCACATCAGGAAATTCATGAAACCTACCAATGATCTTGTTCCCAGAACAGAGCCCAGAAAATCAATCGGTTCCTTTATCCAGCCCAGTGAACACAAAATGGAGTTTACAGGTCCGTTTGTGGAAAACATGGTAAAAAACAGAAGTGCAAATGCTGATGCCATGATCAGGTTCGGCAGATAAATTACAACCTTAAAAAACTGCTTGCCATGAAGCTTCAGCCTGGCATCAGTAAACCAGCATGCAAGCACCAGTGCAACAACGATCTGCGGAACAAATCCGATCACCCAAAGGATCAGTGTATTCAGTCCGTATTTCAGCATGTCAGAATGCAGAAGACTGACATAATTGGCAAGTCCTATAAAATTAGGACCAATCTGCTTGATTCCAGAACGGAAATATTCAAAAAAGCTGTATCTCACTGTATCAAACAGCGGAATCAGCGAAAAGATAAAATAGATCACAAAAAACGGAAGAATAAATATGTATCCCCATTTTCCGTAATTAACGCTCTTTTTCTTCATAATGCTCTTCCTTTCCAGCAAACTGCAGGATCCAAAGATCCTGCAGCATCAACAATTATCCTCATGTGGTATTTATTCCGGCCACTGGATCTCTGTGATCTCCGGATAACGCTCCTGAATAGCTGTCTCAAAGTTGGCTTTTGCTTTGTCAAAGTCTACTTTACCCTGGAAGTAATCACTGAAAGCGTTCTGGATCAGCTCTACACAACCCTGGTCATATGCGGAAAGCGGTGCGATCTTGATATTCTCTGCAACCGGTGCAAAATACTCAAACGGGTTCTGTCCACCAAGGAAATCAGATGCGAAATCTGCATTTGTAGCTGCATCTTTCATACCGGATTTTGTATTTGTAAAATCAGAGTATTCTTTGGAAATCTTAAGAAGATTATCCTGATTTCCCGTCATTGCCAGGATAATATCTTTGACATGTTCCGGATTATCTGTTCCTGTTGCAGCCTGAATGTAAGAGCCACCCCAGTTGTATTCCTGCGGAGGATTTGTAACAGCCCAGTCACCTTCTGCTCCATCCCAGTTTGGTTTCAGAGTAAAGTCGATACCCCATGCCGGGAAGAGGAATGCGAATACCTTGGACTCAGAACTCATTGCCTTGTTCCAGTCATCGTTCCACTGACCTTTTACAGTTTTGTTAAGATAACCTGCATCCAGCCACTCTTTGGAATCTTTTACCCAGTCCATGATCTTTGAATCTACTTTGATCACAGAATCACCGGACTCTACCCACGGATTCTCAATGCTGTTTCCATATAAACGAAAAGTGTCTGCATAAGAAGCAAATGTATAATATCCTTTTTCTTTCAGCTGAGCTGCTGTTTCTTTAGCTGTATCCCAGTCTTTCATCTTCTCGCCAACTTCTTTCGGGTCATCAGTACCGAAAACATCTTTCGCAATGTCACGACGATATACAAGGACACCCGGGCAGCACTGCCATGTGGCGCCTCTCTGTACTCCATCCGCATCAGAAGCTGTTGTTTTCGTGAAATCATACTGATCTGCAAGATCCTTGTCCGGATCAATGCCAAGATCAGTAAGAGGCATTGCAACATCTGCATCTTTGTCTGTATATTTGAACACATAATCTGTCTCAGAAAGGAACATGTCTACCTTATCATCTGCACTTGCATCAGCCTGGTTGAGAAGTGCCTCATCCAGTTTCTGCTGATATACGCCATCCTGGTTCGGATTTACGATCCAGTGGATCTCTGTACCATCTTTCAGTTTTGTAACTGTACCATCTTTGGAAGTGGACTCTACTTCCGGATAAATAGCTTCCAGTCTCTGACGGAACTCATCATTCCAGGAATAAATATTGATCACTTTTCCCTCATCCGATCCTTTTGCAGATACACAGCTTACATTTGCTGCCATCATTCCACAAACCATTGCTGCTGCAAGGATCATAGATACCGCTCTTTTTTTCATAGTATAAATCCTCCTTTTTCTGTAGCATCCCCGATGCTTTACCTTTGATGATGAAAATATACCATTTTTTTATCTGCGATTATATTATTAATCTTAACAAAATGTCAGATTCATGTCATAATATAAAAAAACAACACATTCCTTAAACATCAACATATAAGGAGGATATCAATATGTCCATTTCCCAAGACTGGATTACTAATGAGCTGAAAGATACAGAACCGGAAGCTCTTCATCGCTCTCCCTCTGTGGAATATTCTTTTTACAATGCCGTAAGAGCCGGTGATATGGAAGCTGTAAACAAAAACTGCGAGGAAGACTCTTTTCTTCATCTGAAGGGAACCGGTATCCTCTCCAAAAATCCTCTGACCAACCTGAAGTATCATTTCGTTGTCACTACTGCCATGCTCACCCGTTACTGTATTGACGGTGGACTGGAGCCTGAACAGGCATATCGTCTCAGCGATTTTTACATTCTGAAAATGGATTCCTGCACCACTGTACGCCAGATTGCAGATCTGCATCATATTATGGCCAGAGATTTTACCGGAAAAATGATCCTCCAGAAAAAAAGCTCTATTCTTTCCAGACCGGTCATGCAATGTGTGGACTATATTTACGGTCACATTAAAGAGCGTATCACCATTCAGGATCTGTCAGAACATACCGGACTCTCTCCCAGTTATCTGTCCAGAGTATTCAAACAGAATCTTGGAGTATCCATAAGTGATTACATCCGCGAGAAAAAAATCGAAAAAGCCACTCACCTGCTCCGATACTCTGATAAAGCAGTAGTTGATATCGCCAATTATCTGAATTTCTCTTCACAGAGTCATTTTATCCAGATCTTTGAAAACTTCACCGGCCTTACCCCAAAGAAGTACCGTGACAAATATTACAAATCCATGTGGTAAATATCCTTATTATTATGGCTGATATTTTTTATCAGCATCAAAAACGACATCCCGCAGCTTTTTACAACTGTGGGATGCCGTTTTCCTATTGATACTTCTGTTTCTGTAATTTAACAATTATGTATAACCGATTTCTGTTACATCAGTTCCACTTTGATCCTGTGTGTTTCTTTTACAGAAAGCTTTTCGAGCAGTTCCCGATCTATACGTACACAGGTACTCTGTTTGTTTTTCATTTCCTTTTCATCACACCATACTGTTTTTATTTTATATTCTGAAGGAAGTTTTTTCTCCGGATTGCAGATACAGATCTCCAGCTTTCTTCCGGCAAATTCCATAGTAAGAGATGCCTGTCCATTCTCATTATACTGCTCCGGCATCAGTGCCGGCGCGATCACCAGATCTCCAAGATCTCCTCTGACGCCAAATACCTCTGTGATCATAGTCAGCATATACCAGCTTGCAGCACCGGTAAGATATGCATACAATCCTCTTCCCTGATTATCAAAATATTCCGGAATTCCAGGATACATCCTGCTGTTCTCAAAATCCATGGCAGCGTCCAGAAGCGTTTCCAGAACCTTATGTCCTTCTTTTGCATAGCCGTTTTTATACAGTGCATTGCCATACATAACAGCCATATGGGAAAATACCGCTCCGTTTTCCTTTTCTCCATAAGCAAACCCGAACATTCTTCCCAGATCAAATTTTTCTTCATGGAAATTGGTATTCAGACGATATCCTCCTGCCTGACGGTCAAAAAGATATTTATCCACACTTTTACAGATAGACTCAATCTGATCTTTCTGTGCGGTTTTACTCATGATCGCAAATACCTGACTGGTAAGCATCATACGTACCTGGCTGCTTTCTGCCCTTTCCACAGGACGTTTATGATCATCATAATATCCGTTGAACCAGCCGTTTTCTCCGTCTTTTACCCATTCTCTTCTGCGGATGTTTTCCATCATCCAATCTGCCTTTTCATCCAGATTCCGGCTAAGCTGGTCCAGACGGATCACAATAGTATTTCCGCTGATATCATGTGCACATTTTTCTGTGTACTGTCTCAGAATCTGCTGCTTTTTCTCCGGGCTTTCATAAAGCTCACGGTCTCCGGTAAACAGGATTTCCATTTCTTCCGCAACTTCAATCCTGTCAAACATTTCCTTTTCCTGAAGTTTTCTCAGATATTCTGCGATGTTCTTCATATTTCCAGCATATGCACAGGTAAATGCCACACTCTCACCATTTTCCCATGCCATATCCATGGCATCGTTCCAGTCTGCCCCGTGAAGTTTCATCTCGTTGTGCTCTCCTACATCATAAAAAGCACAGAGATTTTCCAGCAAAATGTGTTCCAGAACCGTTCCGTAATAAACCTCACCGGATTCTGTTTTCTGATTTTCTCCATAGGCACTGCTCCATTTTTCATCATGCGCAGTTCCTCTTTTTGTCTGAAGATCCTTGAAATATGGAATCTTCTCAAAAAGGACATTCATATCCCCGGTCTGATCCATATAAAGCTTCGTTGTCACAAATGGCCAGAAAGCATGATCCATCCACACGCGGGCAATGTTGTTGCGGTCTGCGATAAATTCCCCCTGTCTGTTTCCGATGATCGTGGCATTGGTTCCATCGATGCGTACTCCACCGTAATTATCGACGATCATCTGACGTACAACAGAAGGCTCCATGATCAGAAGTGCCAGACAGTCCTGCCAGAGATCACGCCAGCCTCTTCCACCTTTTCCATAATCATGATACGGGAGGAATGAACAACCGTAAATTCTTCTTAATATCGGCTGGAAACAGATCCATTTCAGATAATTATCTCTGTCCTCATCACCTGTCTCAAAAGAAACATTCACTTTTTCTGTCCAGTGTTTTTTTACATGTTCAAATTCTCTTGCAACCTGTTTTTCAGTTCTGTAAAACCGTGCAGTCTCCTCCGGCAGCTGATTTTTTTCAGATATTCCCGCTGTCACAACATATACAGCTGTTTCATGTGGTCTCAGAACCCTGGATGCAAAACGAATACCACCGACAGCTTCCTTTCCTTCAATTTCTGTCCCTGCCGGAACACCTTTTTTCTCTTCTCTGACCACCTCCGGAATCAGGAAAGAACCGCCTTCTCCGATAAACATTTCCACATCAGGATAAAAGCTTTCCGGTTCCGTTCCCTCGCCTTCAGATCCATATACAAAATATGCAGTATTATTCTTCTGATGACCTCTTTCATCAAAAGAAAGCACCGGTTTTACTTCAACACCGTACTCCGTTGTTCTTATCCTGTGCAAAAGGGAAGTCACATGCCTGTGATCTCTGAGATTGTCTGCACTTCTTCCATATACAGGTATTACAGCAACCGGTGTGATCTCCTGTTCTTCCTCTTCAATATTGGTAATCTTTACAAGATGGACCTCCGCATCACCTTTCACTGTCACAAAAGACAAAATCTCTGACTGAAGTCCGTATTTCTCAGAAGTTCTGTGCAGCTTCTGCCACATAAATCCGGCTTCCAGGCTGCTTTTATCCTGTTTATCAGTATATTTCTGAAATTCCTGTTCTGCCGAAACTCCGCATGCTGACCAGTAACCTTTTCCTTTTATCTTGCACCAGAAATTTCTGGTGTTTCGATTATTATGAAGATTCTCAATGCTTACCGGTTCCAGCAGAAAATGATTCTGATCCAGTTTGCTGTCTCCTCCCAGAGAAGAGGTGATCGCGGATTTCAATCCGTTTTCTCCGGCCAGAGGTATATATAAACCGCTGTAATTCTCCGGATTTTCTATGGAAAAGCTTCCATTTTTATCCTGAAATTTTATATATTTCATTCTGTGATCTCCTTCCTGCCAAAATAAAACGGTATTTATATTCCATTTTACTTTGTATTCATAAATGTGATCTCCTCGCAATTTATATCCATTATGTCATGACATATAGAATTCAATTTCTGTCTCACCGGTAAGTTTCTCCTGCGGAATATAATTACCCGGAAGTTCTTCTCCATTTACATAGAGTTTTTTACATCCGGCTTCCACATGTCCCGGATTCTTCACAGTGATATGGAGATGACATCCACGGAAATCCTTGCTTATCTCAAACTTCTCCCATTCTTTTGGAATCGATGGTGCTATACGTAAGCCATAGAAATCCGGACGCATGCCAAGAATTCCTTCTACACATCCTACCATCACAGTAGATGCTGTTCCTGTCAGCCAGTGCACATGAGATCGTCCGAAATTCGGGCTTGCTTTTCCTTCTGTAAACTGTCCATAGCAGTATGGCTCCAGCTGTCTGATCTCAGCCCTGTCATTCTGCGCTGCCGGAGCATTCTCCAGGAAATAATTAAATGCACGCTCACCATGTCCGCAAAGTGCTTCTGCCAGAATGAGCCATCCCTGTGACTGTGAAAAGATTCCCGCATTTTCCTTTGTTCCTGCATTGTAGATAACCGCAAGTGCTCCGTCGAAAGCATTTGCATGATATGGAGGATCCATAAGGATTGCACCGTATTCTGTATTCAATCTTTCATAAACCATTTGAAGAGCCAGATCTGCCTGCCGCTCTGTTGCAAGGCCGCTGATCACAGCCCAGCTCTGTGGATTCAGCCACATGTTTGCCTCCGGGTCAGTTCTCTTTCCGATAACCTCTCCCCGCTCCGTAAACCCACGGATAAAACGATCTTCATTCCAACAGAGTTCCTGGATCAATTTTCCAAGCTGCTCTTGTTTTTCTTCCAGGTATTTTATATATTTTTCATCTTTTTTGTATTTTGCAAACTCTTTCAGGATAGTCATTGCATAATAGAACTGTAATGCAACGAAAGTAGATTCCCCATCCTTTCCAAGTCTCAGACAATCATTCCAGTCTGCATAAAGTCCGGCCGGCATTCCATGTCTGCCAAGATGGTTCATGGAGAAGTCAATAGCTCTTTTCAGATGCTCGTATACAGTTCCTTCATCCTTGTTTGCAAACGGGATCACTTCATCGATGAATGCAAAATTTCCTGTCTCTGAAATATATTTGTATACAGTAGGGAACAGCCAGAGTGCATCATCTGCGCGGTATGCCGGATGACCGGTTTCCTGTACATAGGATGCATCATCCGGTGTATCCTCATGTCCCGGATTATGTGTGAATTTCACAAGTGGAAGACCGCCGCCGTTATCTACCTGTGCTGACAACATGAAACGGATCTTATCCAGTGCCATTTGGGGTGCAAGATGGATCACACCCTGGATATCCTGTACAGTATCACGGTATCCATATCCGTTACGAAGTCCGCAATAAGTAAAAGATGCTGCACGTGACCAGATAAATGTCATAAAACAGTTATATGCGTTCCATGTATTGATCATGGTATCGAATTCCGGACTTGGTGTTCTGATCTGAAAATGTGCAAGCTGTCCGTGCCAGTAACTGATCAGTTCTTCAAGCTCCACCGCGCATGTTTTTTCACAGTCTGCATAATGTGCTATAATCTCCGCTGCTTCATTATCCTCCTTCATTCCTGCCAGAAAAGCCATTTCCCGACTTTCTCCCGGTTCCAGAGTAATTACAGCTGAAAGAGCTCCACAGCTGTTTTCATTATAATTTCCCTCATTACATAATACACCAGCTTCAACCCCTGCTGGATTGTTGTATCCGTGATATCTTCCAAGGAATTTTTCCCTGTCACCACACCAGGAAGAAACCTTCTCTCCAGCCAGGCCGAAAAATCGGTTGAACACGTTCTTGTTATCAACCTCTTCCCCATCCTTAAGGCCGTCCAGATTCGCATGGATCATCTGACGTACACGATCTCCACAGAATACTGTTCTTGTAATATACTGGGAATACTGCAGATTCACCTGATCCTGTTCATAATTGCTGTTATTTGTAAACTCTGCATATCCAGTCACACTGATCTCACGTTTTCTGTCTGAGCAGTTGGTAACTTTCAGATTCCATACCTCGTAGGACTGCCCAAGCGGTACATAGTATCTCACCTCTGAATGTATCTCGCTGTAATCTGCCATCATTTTAGTATAGGCTGTGCCATGATGACATTCACTTTTATACTCACTGAGATCTTTGCCAACCGGCTGCCAGGATGCTGACCAATAATCTTTTGTGTCATTATCCCTGAGATAAATATATCTTCCCGGCTGATCAAACTGATTAAAAATATATCTCAGGATTCTGCCGTTCGCCCCGGATTTTGCAAAGCTGTATCCCCCTGCATTATTGGAAACGATTGCTCCGTATTCCGGCGATCCCAAATAATTCACCCACGGAGCAGGTGTGTCCGGCCTGGTAATCACATATTCCTTTTTTTCTTCATCAAAATACCCATATCTCATGCCATACAATCTCCTGTTCTGTATATTTTCCGTAACATTGTCTGCTGTTACCTATTTTCTACACTATAACTGATATGCAGATAGCAATATACAAAATAAAAGATTAAAATATCAGATTCATGACATAAGATATGGATATAATTCTTTACAATTCTTCCTCCGTGATCACCAGCTTCATGGCCCAGGCCGGGATATCCACATCCTCAGGCTCCTGCTCCATAAATACAAATGCTGTCCGGTATGGCGGCATCTTTGCCGGAAAAATACCGTAACCGTCTGTAAAATACACCAGTCCCTTCAGATTTTCAAACTCACGTTTTTCCATCAGCTCTTCCACATAAGCAAAAGCCGGACGGAAATCTGTACCTCCATCACCGTAAAGTTCCAGGCTGTCCATGTAATCCTGCAGTTCTTCTCTGCTGGTGATCTTCACATCCGAATGCACCTTCTCATCACACTGGATAATGTGTATATTTACCTTCTGGAAAAAATTCCCGCTGTCGCTTAAGATCCCATAGGTTTCCTCCAGAAATCTCTGTACCAGTTCTCCTGAACAGGACATGGAAGTATCGATCACAATGACAAATTCCGAAACTTTTTTCACTTCTCTGGTTTCCAGGGGTTCGATCAGCGGCATATTCCCGTAAAGGGAAAGCCCGTAGGTATAAAAATTATAATCAAAGCTGTCCGGATCTACAGTCAGTTCTTCCCGAAATACTGCAAACTTCCGCAGAAATTCCCGATAATCATATCGTTCCCGGTTCTCTATTTTCAGCTGGTCCAGAAAATCTCCGTCCTGCTCTCCTGACTCTCTGGAAAAGGTCTCCAGATCTGTCTCGATCCCATCGCTGATATCTCCCCATTTTTTGCTCATCAGGGGATTGGGTTTCTGATTCGGCTGCTGGTTGACCCAGTATCTGTGGTCGTCCACGTAGAACTCTTTTTCCAGCCGCGCCAGTTCTTTTTCCTTCAGAAATTCTTCTTTCAGAATCTTGTAGATTCTCTCTGCATTCAGCGTCTTCTTTTCCTTTTCCAGAAGACGGTAGGTTTCCCTCCGGAGAAGACTTCTGGAATATCGGACTGAGCGGTGGTAGATCCCGTCGATCATATGCTCCACTGCAATATCGCAGCTTAAATTCCACAAACGCTTCTCTATTCCCGGCTTCCCAAAGTGCCGGAAAATGCAGTGAAATACCATATGGAGATATCCTCGATTCACAAGAATCCTGTTTTCTTTATAAAGCCCGCCAAGCTGTGCCGGATGGAAGTACATCACAGCCCCGTCTGTTCCAAACGGACTGACCGAACCATCCATCTGATAAATAAAGCTGCTCAGCGCCACATCCAGAAAACGCATACCAAGATACAGCTCGTCTCTTGCCGCCCGGAGAATGCTGCTTCCGATATCTTGGAGACGCTGGGCTGCCTCCTGGGGATTGGATCCCTGACCGGGCAGGAAGTTATTTTTATTGTTTTCAGTTGTTTCTATATCACTCATAACTGAAACTTCTTTCTCCTTTTAACAGGGCACCTCTCATTTTCTGTCTCCCCGGCCACCTTCTGCTCTTCCTTCAGCATCCGGCTGCGTTCATTCATCAGAAATGCGGAAATCTCCATATCCTTCTTCCCGGACGCCACATCAATACTATGTTCCAGACCCTCTCTGTTCCAGAGTTTTTCCCGAGAAAGCAGCTCCAGACCATTTAAGTTTCCGCTTTCCACCAGAAATTCCCCGATATCCTTAAGATTTCCCCGGATATAATCCTCATACTGCTTCTTCGCCTTTTCACTGAGCTGCCACGGATAACGAAGCCGCCCAAAGCTCATATCAACCAGGACCTCCAACTTATCCATTACCACTGCCATATCAAACAGGCTGTCATACTCTGCGAAATCCAGTTCTTTGCTGTAGAAGCATTGCCGGTAATTGGTCCCTGAGCCATGATACTCCGTAAACAGAATTCTCGCAGGCGTATTCTCCACCGCCTCATCATAATGCTCCGGAAAAACCATATGCGCACGTTTTCCACCTGTCTCACCATTTTCATACAGAAAATCCACATCGATCTTCTGCCACAGCTCACCGAGGATCTCCTTTGCACAGGACTTGAGCCCTTTTTTCTGATGGATCACAAGCTCCTTCAGCCCGCTGCAGCCCGTAAACGCCCCGGTTCCCACCTGCATCAGCGTATCCGAAAATTCCAGCCGTTCCAGTTTTTTGCATCCATAAAAAATATATCTTCCGATTTCCTTCAGCGTATCCGGGAAAACGATCTCCTGCACTTCCTCCCCGGCAAGAAGTCTATCTTCTCCGAATGAAAATGCGTCTTCGCTCTCCCAGGTTTCTGCATCTTCTTCTCCGTCCTTATGTGCAGAAAACGCATACGGCGCCGCACTGACTACCGGAAGACCCTTGATCTCTTCCGGCAGCACGATCCGGTCATCGGTACCATAACACCGAACGATCTCTATTGCATTATTTTTAATTCTGTAATGTATTTTCATCGTACACTTTCTTCCCTATGTCACAATAATAAAAATTTCTGTTTCCTATTGTAGACTTATTCCAAACAAAAAACAACCCATCGGACCACTGATGGCAAGTCAGTATCCTGCGGGTTGTTCGTTTCTTTTATCATAAGGTTGGAGGAATTGCTATATTTTTATCGGTCTATACTTTGAGTTTTTTCTCTTCAGGATTTAAAGTTTCCTGTAAACTTCCATACCATATCCGGCTGTTCCGGAAGATAGGTAACGTTAGGTCTCCAGGTCGCGATCACGGTATCTTTAGAATTGACCCAGAAGGAATACTCTTCCCTGTAGGAAGTGTTGAGCAGTCCCACAGACAGATATAACGTTTCCTGATCCATTCCATAAGCAATGCTGTGATATCTCTTTGTAAAATCATCCGGATAAAGATCGTTCTGTTTCCAGCTCTTAAATCCTGCATAAGCAATCTTTTTCTCACCCTGGACTATCATTTCCAGACGCAGTTTACATCCTTCCGGAATGATCTTTGCACTTTCAATGTTTCTCGGATTTTCTGTAAAAATAATCTCCCGGTTAAATAATCCACTGAGTTCTTTTTCCGCAGTTTTCAGTCTGCCTTCCGGCTGTGGCAGAGAAAGGCTTTTTATTTTTGCTTCCAGATATTTCTCTCCTTCTTCCCGTTTTTCTTCCGGGCAAGGTATGGAAACTGCTTCCTTCATATATTTAAGGCAGATATCTGCCGCAAGATATTCTCTCGCACCTGCGGTAATGCCAATAGCAACCGGAAGTTCCCGGAAGCACACCAAATACTGTCCAAATGCTCCTTCTGCCGCAAAGATCTCTTTTCCTGCTTTGATGTGATATGCATAATGAGTCAGTGCTTTTTTCTCATCTCCGGGAATTACGACTCTTGACTGTCCCATCTCTTCGATCCACCACTGTGGCACCAGCTGCTCACCCTTCCAGTTTCCTTTCTGGAGAAGGAGCTGTGCCAGTGTGGAAATCTGATCTGCGGTCAGATACATGCCCCAGCCGCCGGTATTATGTCCCTCAGGACTTGTAAGCCAGTTGATCTTTCCAAAACCAAGTTTGTCAAAAACACGTTTCTGCATAATGGACAGACAGTTTTCACCCATAACTTTGGTCACGATCCTGGAAAGTGTATAGCTGCATCCGGAATCATAATGAAAAACTTTTCCGATATCTTCTTTCAGCTTAGGCTGTCCAAGCCAGTTCTTCTCCCAGTCTTTTTCCAGTCTGGAAAACCATACATTATTACAGCATTCCGGGGAACCGGCCTGCATGGTAAGAAGATCATATACGGTAATATTTTCCAGGGCTTCATCATATTCATCCGGAAGATCTTCTCTCACATAATCCAGAAATTTATCCTCCAGATGAAGTTTTCCCTCATCCACCGCAAATCCAACACAGATACTTGTTCCGATCTTTGATAAAGAATGCAGCATCTGCGGCTCTTCCATTGAGAAAGGTGCCCAGGCTCCTTCAACAACCTTTTCTCCTTTATACCGTACAGAAATACTGTGTAATTCTACGGTGTTCTCAAGTTCCTCAAGCATTTTTGCCAGCTTGAACGGGTTTAATTCATTCATTTTTTTCCTCCTCTGCAGGCTGCCATATGGATGTCTCGATACGGATTCCACCTTTTCTGGTGAGATATACACCAATCAGGATCAATGCAACCATAACTATAACAGCAGATACTGCATATACAAGTTTAATACTGAAAATTCCTTTTATAAAAATAATCGTGTAAATGATGATACTGATGGTACAGAATACGTAAAGTCCTGCACTGGAAAGGTGAAATTTGTTCTTCTTCCAGGTATCCGGATATTTCTTCGGAAGACGTGAAATTGCATACACAACTGTAACATTCATAAAAAATGTGATCACCTGGAAAATATTTGTGATCGTCACGATACTCATATCAAAAATGATCGGAAGCAACACTACGATCAGTGTGTAGGTATAGATCAGGTACGGTGCTCCGAAACGGTTTTCCTTCAGAATTCCTTTCGGCAGCCATCCATCCTTGGCAGCCTGAGCGATCGGATATCGTACATCATTAAATACACCATTCAAAGTAGTGATGATTGCCATGATCGGTCCGCCGATCATAAAAAGTTTATACACAATACCAGGAAGGATCTCCTGTGCTGCCGGAAGGATTGTTTCCACACCTGCAACTTCATCGTGAGGAAGCACCCCACCTGTAACCATCGCAAGGCCCACATAAATAAAAAGCAGACATGGCACGCAGGACATTGCCGCAAACGGAACATCTTTCGTTGCTCTTTTCGCGTCTTTACCATACCACAGAACATTGTAGTAACCATTTGCGGAATTGATAAGAAGAAGTGCCGCCAGCATAAAGCCTTTAAAGCCGCCGGTAAACATCTTATCTCCTGAAAAATCAAAGATCGGCTGTCTGATCTGTGTAAGTCCGAAAACAACATACAGAACCATTGTGATCAGAAGAACCGTTGATAATATCTTGCTTACCTTTGCAAAAATATCCATTCCCAGAAGATTCAGAACAAACAGGATAACAACACCTGCGATTGCCAGTGCTTTCACTGTAATTCCCGGGAGGAGATTATTCAAATACAATCCCAATGCCAACGCAAAAGAACTGTTGAGGATCGGCGTTACCAGTTTCGTATAAGCTACCAGACCTCCGGTGCTGACTCCGGAAAGGTTCGTTACGATGGAATACGGGCCTCCTGCCACGCGCATGGTCCCACCAAGAATAATATACGGAAAAACCATAAAGAATCCCATGACAATCGCTGTCAGATAAGCAAGCCATACAGAATAACCGGTATAAGCCATTGCCGGTCCGATCAGAGTTACCATTCCGGAGCCGATTACCATTCCTACTGCGATCGCAAAAAGATCACCACGCTCAAGTATACCCGGTTTCGGTTCCGGCTTGTTCACAATTATGTTCTTGTCGTTCATTTCATTGCGCCTTTCTTTACTTTTTATTTTTTATATTGTATACATAAAGAATAGTGAAAAACGCCGTAACTGTCAATAACGATTAACAATTTCGGCGTTTTGTAAAAATTATCTGTTCTGTTTTTGTATACTTTTTACAGAAAAATGGTAATTTCTACAGTCTAATTATACCGTTGCACAAAGTTCTCACAACTGCTTTTTATATGTTTCTGCATACGCAGATAACATTCCATAGCATCACCTTTTCGAATACTTTCTACAATTTCCTCATGCTCTTTCAGAGATTTTCTTACGTACTCTTCTTCATTTACCAGTACGCCTCTGGACAGTCCGTTCCACAGTTCTGACAGCATATTTTTAAGTTTATCATTTCCTGCTGCTGTCCATAATTCCATGTGCAAAGTCTGATTGAGACTTGAATAACTTTCAAAATCACCTTTTTCTATCTCTTCTCTGGAAACCTTGAGGATCTGATCAATCCTCTGAAGATCGATCTTATTTTCACAACACAAAACACAGGCTTCACTTTCCAGTGCCGCCCGCACCTGAAAATGTTCGCGGATCGTTTTTTCATTCACTCCAAGAACTACTGCACGTTTATTTCGCTCCAGTTCCAGAAGTCCATCTCTTGCCAGAATCTGAAAGGCTTCTCTTGTAGGTGTAATGGACACTCCAAGTTCCTGCGCAGTACTTTCCAGTGTCAGAATTTCCCCCGCCGGAATTTTTTTTGAAAGAATTGCCTCTCTGAGATTCGCCGCAATCTTTTCTCTTATGGGTAAAGTCTTTATTGGTTTAAGTCCCAGCATGTATATACTCCTGTTCTTATAGATCTTTTTTATTTAGATGAATATTAACAGTATTCTATTCTAGCGTATTTTTACTGTATTGTAAATTCCCATTAAGACAGGTACCCACATTCTTGCAGGAGACTTAACTGACTTACACATTTTATAAATACTGGCTGAACTCCACCTTCTCCTTATTCGGGCCTTCAATAGTAAAAAATTTCACGCCATTCTCCCAGAACGGCAGAAAATGCACCTCGTCATTGGTGGTATTCAGTCCTGCTGCTGTCACCAGCTCGTGGACTTTCTCCACATCCTTCACATCAATGGCAACATGGTCAATGGCGCCGGATTCCATTTTTGCTGCTTTGTTCTCGTAAGTCTCGATCACAAGATTTCCAAGCTTCAGGAAAGCAACCTTCTCATTGGCAGCCTCGTTCACCGTCTGGAAAGCGATCTTAAATCCCAGTGCCTCATAAAATTTAATGGTTGTCTCAATATCATTGGTTGGCACGCCTACGTGCTGAACTCCGTTCATCTGATCTTTTAAATTCATTTCAAAACCCCATCCTTTCATAAATCTGACATACTCATAAACACAATCGCTTCGCAATTTAGATTCAACTCTGCTACAGTTTTATGAATACGATCACTCTGCAATTCTGCGTTCCACCTGTGCAAGCTCCGGCATTGCCGGGATCGCACCTTTTTTCTCCACGCAGAGACTGGCCACTGCATTGCCGAAACGGGCAAATTCCTTCAGATCCTCCTGGGTCAGCTCGTCCAGATGTTTCTCTGCTGTGCTGACTTTGTACAGGAAACCGCCCCAGAAAGAATCTCCGGCTCCGTTCGTGTCTGCGATCTGTTTCACTGCAAATCCCGGTACCATACAGCCGCCATCCTTGCCGTAAAGATATGCTCCTTCGCCGCCAAGTGTAACTGCCACAACTTTCACGCCCTGGCTGTACAGTGCTTCTGCTGCCTCCCGGACATCCTTATGATCTGTCAGAAGTTCTGTCTCTTCATCCGAAATCTTCATAAGATCCACATAGGGTACCAGACTTCTCATATGCCTCTTCGCGGTCGCTTCATCCGGCCACAGAGATGCACGGTAATTGGGATCGTAAGAAATCACGCTGCCCTTGTTTTTTGCTCTTTTTACCGCATAAAATGTAGTATCTCTTGCAGGCTGATCCGTCAGGGACAGGGATCCAACATGAAAAATATGGGTATGATCCAGCACATCCACATCCACTTCTTCCTTCTGGATCTTCGTATCCGCTCCCGGTTTTCTTGCAAAAGAGAAAGTCCTCTCTCCAGTCTCGCTGACTTCCACAAAAGCCAGTGTAGTAAAATAATTTTCGTCCAGGAGCATACCCTTGGTATCCACGTTTTCTTTCTCAAGAACAGATTTCAGGAACTTTCCGTGCATATCTTTTCCTGCTTTACCGATAAATGCAGTATGAGCTCCCAGTCTGCTGGCTGCAACTGCAACATTGGCAGGTGCACCGCCCGGATTTCTGGCATACAGCATCTGTCCATCCTCATTGATATCCTGAGATGTAAAATCGATCAGGATCTCACCAAAGGTTGTGATATCATAGATGGATCTTTTCACAGCATCTCCTGTGTCCACAATAAGGTTCTGATCAAGCAGCTGAAAAAGGATCTTCTCGCATTCTTTCTCATTATCTGTATGTATATGAAGCTCTCCCTCGTCAAACTCAGGCATACTTAAGACACCAAGCATAGACTTCGCATTTACAACATAACGGCCATAACATAATTCTACATCATAGGGGATGGATTCTGCAATACTTACCAGCTTTCTTGCATTCTGCATTGTGCCTAAAATTACTTTTACTATCATTTTTGTCTACTCTCCTATGCAAACAGGCTGATCACAACAGCACAGACCAGACCTGTTACTCCTACGATGGTTTCCATCATTGTCCAGGATTTCAGGGTTGTTTTCTCATCAATCTCAAGAAGGGAACCTACCAGCCAGAATCCGGAGTCATTTACATGGCTGAATGCCGTTGCGCCTCCGTTGATGGCACAGACCATTGCTGCCAGATAAACCGGTGACAGGTCTGCAACTCCGGGCATAGCCGCCATAATTCCTGCTGCCATTGTCATAGCCACAACTGCCGCACCAACCGATGCACGGATCAGAGCTGCAATAAGGAATGCAACCAGTACAAGCGGAAGTCCGCTTTTTTCCAGGGCTGGTCCTATAATATTTCCCATACCGCAGTCCTGCAGCACCCAGCGGATGATACCTCCACCAGTGATGACCAGAAGAATCTGTCCGGTAGGCTTCAGAGAACGATCCAGGATTTTCTTAAGCTGCTCTCCATTATAGCCCTGCTTCTTTCCAAGAAAATACATGGCAAGCAATACTGCTATGATCAGTGCCACAAATGGTGTTCCCAGAAATTCCAGAACAGGACGTGCCGCGTCGATTCCCGGAATGTATTCAGAAACTGTATTGCACAGGATCAGTACCAGCGGAACAAGAATGATACATAATACTGTAGAAAATTTCGGCAGATTGGCTTCTTCTTCCTCACGTACCTCCTGGATATTGGAGGGCAGCCCTGTATTGATCTTTTTGCCGATAAATTTGGACCATAAGATTCCTGCAAAGATCAATGATAAAATGCCCACAGGCACACCTACCGCGATCATCACTCCGAGATCCACATTCAGCATATTTGCCACCAGAACAGATCCTGCTGATGGCGGTATAAATGCAAATCCGGTGGCAAGTCCGGCGAGAAGAGGAATCACATAATATAAAGTAGATTTCTTTGTTTTCTTCGCAAGTCCGAATGCCAGAGGGATCAGGATCACAACGCCAGCCTCAAAGAATACCGTAGTTCCTACCACAAGTCCTGTGATCCCAAGAGCGATTCCCGCTTTTTTCTCACCAAATTTGTTTATCAGTGTCTGAGCAACGCACTGTGCGCCGCCGGACACTTCCAATATCCCACCGAACAGAGAGCCCAGTCCGATCAGGAGTATGATTCCCTGTAAGGTTTCTCCTGCGCCGTTTTCCACAGTGCTTACCAGCGTTGGAACCGGCATTCCGGCGCCAAGCCCGATAACCAGTGCAGCGATCAGCAGGGATAAAACCGGGTGGATCTTAAATTTTATGATAAGTAACAATAATAATAAAATTCCTGCTGCTGCCGCGATCAACAGTCTTGCCGGGTCTGCCGCAAATACCGGTTCTGTCATCTTTCCATTTACCTCATTTCTCTTTATTCAATATTTACATAAACTGTTCTCGTAACCCTGGTTTTATTTTACATATTTATGAATAGTTGCCTTTACAGCTCCGGGGCCGACGATCATCTCACGGAACATGTCCTCGATCTTCTCTCCGACACCATCTTTATAGAGGTCTGTGAAGAACAGTCTCTCATTGGAAAGGATCGGCTTCAGCTGATTCTTAAAGGTCTCCGGTTTTCCGATCACGATATCTCCAAGCTGCTCCTGAAGTTCCTCATTCATCGGGTCCGGTGCAAGCTCAAATTTGTTTCCTTCATCATCTACAGCCAGCATGTATCTCAGCCATCCTGCGATTCCAAGCGGGATTGCTGTCAGCCTGGAAGCATCTCCAAATTTCTTCACATATGCTTTTACAGTCTCACCGAAACGGATACCTACCATCTGGGACACATCTACAGCCAGACGAAGGTTGGTATCTCCAAGATACTCATTCGGGAAACGGTCATTAAAAAGCTCATCCACAAATGCCTGTGGGGAAAGGATTCCAGGATCTGCAACTACCGGAAGTCCCTCGTCATAAGCAACCATACGGGCCATTTTCATCATATCTTCGTTGGTGTTCAGCATATGTGCAAACAGATCATAGCCAAGTACCACACCAAGAGGGCCGGTTGCGGAATGTACAGGATTCAGGCATACGGTTACTTTCATTCTCTCGGAAAGATTGACGGTATTTCTGTCCGCCATGTATACGCCGAAGCCTTTTTCCAGAGCAGGGCGTCCGTTACGGAAGCTGTCCTCGATAACAAGATACTGTGGCTTCTCAGCATTAACAAATGGTGCTATGTATGTCTTCTTTCCTGTGATCACCGGCTGCATGTCTTCAACGCCAAGCTTCTCAAGGTCTGCTGCGATCTGCTCGCTTGGACGAGGTGTGATCTTGTCGATCATGGTCCACGGGAATGCAACCACCTTCTCGTCCGTTACATAATCTACGAAGCCATCATCTACGAAGCCCGCTTTATGCCATTCCTCTGTCATAGTCAGCACGGACTCACGAAGCTTGGCGCCGTTCTGTGAGCAGTTGTCCATGGATACCAGGGCGATCGGATATTTCCCTGCTTTATATCTCTCATTCAGCATAGCCACAAGAACTGCCATTGCTCCCGTTGCCTTATCCGGTCCGTTCTTAATATCTGCTTCCACAAACGGGAACCATGTTCCGTCTGCTTTCTGGAGTGCATAACCCTTTTCTGTGATAGTGAAGGAAACCAGCTGCAGGGATTTAGCCGCAAAAATTTCTTTCAGGCGGTCCCATTGTCCAGCATCAGATGACTGTGCTTTCACTGCTTCTGCAAGCGCCCCAAGAACTTTGTATTCACGGGTTCCATCACCGTGGAGAATGACATTTAAGCCAAGGTTGTCATATGGCGCGTAAATCTTATCTACTACATCATAATCAAAGGTCTCTACACATGTGATGCCTCTGTCAAGAACTCCCCCTTCCAGAAGACCATCTGCAATACCTCCGATAAATACACGGAAGATATTTCCGATTCCGAAATGTACCCAGCCTGGCTCCTTCTTCGCTTTCTCAGTAACTGCCTCTACATCGTATCCTGGAAGATTGATGCCTGCTTTCTCCCATGCTTCACGCTCTTTGATTCCTTCTCTTGTTAATTTCATGATAGAACCTCCTTTTTTTCGTTCATTTCGTTATTTATGTCTTTTACTTATGTTTATGTCTTAACTGTAAGTAGAGTATAAAACTTTCCTTTTTAAAAATCTATTGGCAAAGCGTCTAATTTTACTCTTATTTTTTTGTTTACTTTTACCCGTTCTCCCCTACATTGCATTTCCCGTAAATTTATACTAAAATACATTTAACAAATGTAGCAAGAATTCTCTCACCTCTTCAGGTGGTGAGATGAATTGCACATCGGAGCATGTCTGCTCAAAAAAATCTCTATAGTATAAAAGAAACACTTGTTCTCCCTTCCCTGATGTAGTATACTGAAAAGAACAATTAGTTCATAAATACATATCCGTTGATATAAGAAAAAGGATGATAAATATAATGGAGTTAGACCATGAAAGATGCATTCTGGGGTCAGATATTCTGTCTGCTCAGTGCAGGCGGAGCAACGATTGAAACGATACGGCAGTATATAGAAAGCCAGGGTGAGAAGAATGAACCGCGCCGTAAAAATAAGGATTTATCCAAATAAAGAGCAGAGAGTTCAGATAGAGCAAACAATCGGCTGCAGCCGCTTTATCTATAACCAGATGCTTGCAGATAAGATCAGCTATTACCAGAAAGAAAAAAAGATGCTCCGGAACACAC
>SKEB01000085.1_pt1 | contig 125794 bp, 118 predicted proteins | sample 4826561 | NCBI WGS metagenome assembly SKEB01 (sample SAMN11008820, study PRJNA524170) | human gut metagenome | biome: Human fecal sample; material: Feces; isolation source: fecal sample from pouch patient p17 | host: Homo sapiens | place: Israel: Tel-Aviv | collected 2016-03-29 | reverse complement strand
ATATTTTTATAGCAGACTCCAGTTTTTGCTTTACAATAAAAGAAATATTTGCCATTTGAACCTCCTAAAAAAGAATATATTCAAATGGCTTCGCCACACTTTTGTGAAGTTTTGTCAAGCTTTTAGGCAAAAAAAGTAGTGCAAAAAGTAAAAAACTACTTTTCACACTACTAAAATCCTTAACTTAATGACATTGTTTTTAAAAAAACTCCGTCCCCAATTGAATTGTGTTTCTTTCTAGTAAGATTTTCCCCAATATGCCATATGTTTTGCTGGTTTTCCGCAATAAATACATTTATCAGAGATCATCGGTTCATCTTCGATCAAACATCTTGTAGCAGCTCCGCCTGTCTCATATTTCACTTCGCCTTCACATACTGGATCTCCACACCAACATGCTTTTACGAATCCGCGGTTTGCTGCGAATTTTTCTTTCATCTCGTCCATCGTTACTGCTGTATCGATGTGTGCTTTCAGGAACTCTTCTGCCTTATTGTACATATCCTGCTGGATTGTTTCAAGAATCTCACGAAGTTTTGTTGTTATTTCATCTAAGGACACAACAATCTTCTCGCGGGTATCTCGACGTACTACTACAACCTGATTATTTTCAATGTCTTTTGGTCCGATTTCAATACGTGTTGGGATTCCGAGAATCTCCTGCTCTGAAAATTTCCATCCCGGACTCTTCTCTGAATCATCAATCTTCACTCTGTATCCGGCTTTTTTCAGCTCATCAAGCAATTCATTTGCTTTTTCCAGTACTCCTTCTTTGTGCTGAGCAATTGGAATTACGCGACACTCAACTGGTGCAAGGTGCGGTGGGATAACAAGTCCGTCATCGTCACCGTGAACCATGATAAGCGCTCCGATACTTCTTGTGGACAATCCCCATGATGTCTCGTAAACATTCTTAAGCTGATTGTCTTTGTCGATATACTGAATTCCAAATGCCTCCGGAAATCCGCTTCCAAAGAAATGGCTTGTTGCGGACTGCAGTGCTTTTCCGTCGTGCATCAGTGCTTCTACTGTATAAGTATCCTGAGCTCCTGCAAATTTCTCATGCTCTGCTTTTCTACCTGCTACAAATGGTACAGCCATTGTCTCTTTATAGAAGTCTTTGTAAATCTGCCACATCTGGATTGTTCTTTGTTCAGCCTCTTCATATGTTGCATGAATCGTGTGGCCTTCCTGCCATAAGAATTCTCTGGAACGAAGGAACGGTCTCGTTGTCTTCTCCCAGCGAAGTACGGAGCACCACTGGTTCCATACTTTTGGTAAATCTCTGTAAGACTGTACTGTTCTTGCCCATAAGTCACAGAACAATGTCTCAGATGTAGGTCTTACGCAAAATCTCTCCTGGAGTCTCTCCATTCCACCGTGTGTTACCCATGCTACTTCTGGTGCAAATCCTTCGATATGATCTGCTTCTTTCTCAAGAAGTGCTTCTGGAATCAGGCATGGAAGATATACATTTTCTACACCTGTCTCTTTAAATCTTCTGTCAAGGTCAGCTTTTATAAGCTCCCAGATTGCAAATCCATTTGGAAGGTAGTTCAAGCATCCTTTTACGCTTGAATAATCACATAACTGTGCTTCTCGCACAACGTCTGTATACCACTGTGCGAAATCTTCATCACGTGATGTGATATTTTTTACTAATTTCTTATCCTTTGCCATCACAATTCTCCTTTTTCTTGTTCTTTTATTTCTGTAAAATTCTGTTCATTTCCATTTCAAAAATGTATCTTTACAGGAAATGTTTTATTTCCGAGGAGTTACTTTTTCTGCCGGGAACTTTTCATATAATTTAATAAAAATGTAATTATCTATTATATAAAAAACCGCCGACTCTTCATCTCCCCATATCAGGGACCGAAAGCTCCGGCGGTACCACCCTAAATTAACTGTAGCTATGTTGCAAATATCAGACAGCACAGTTCTCTCCATTCTCCATTAACGCTGGTCAGACGCTGCATTTTCATGCAGAGGCTCCAGGACCGGTTCCATGCAGTTCATAGCAGACACCTCGCACCATATAATGTCCTCTCTGAGCCAGCTTACATGTACTAATTCCATTCATCGCCAAAAAGTATTTCAATTTGCTCATAATTTTAATCTATCCCATGCACTTTGTCAAGATGTATACTACATAATGCTGCGCGTTGTAATCCTGCGCGTTAATAAATGCCATAAAAAAGAGAGAAGATTTTGAATGAACAACTTCTCTCTTTTTTCTCGGTTGAATTACCGTTTGTGATTGTGATTCAATCACCCTTTACGTTGGTGATTTATTATATCATGTTTTCGGAATTTTTTGATATTTTGCAACAAATTGTTGCTTTTTTATTCATATAAATGTTCTCTATAAACAATTTATATTCCCATTTTGGCAGCTTCAACTTGATTATTTCGACAGCTTCAACTTGCTTGTTTCGGTAGCTGCGTCTTATCTGTCTCTCTAATCACATCTGTCTCTCTAATCACATCTGTCTCTCTAATCACGTCCATCTCTCACCAAGTGACACTCTGTTTATTTCCGGTTTATTTCCGTTCAGCCGTGAGTTCCTTGATCTCACGATTCACCCTGTCTCTTAACTGAATCAGATACATATCGGATTTTGGATAACGCTTGAATGTCAATGGCTCCGGAAGATTTCCTTCAATCAACTCCATGACATGCTCTCTACTTGTCAAAGATTCCAGTAATTTCAGTGCTCGCAGATCTGTCATAGCTTCGTCATGTACCATCATACGAAGCGACTCTTCCGGCTGTCCATTTTCACCTGGATATACAAGGAATGGATCTCCTGACGGAAATGCTCCGGCCGCATCTGTCACTTCATATGGATTAATGTGTTCAATGGAATACTGGCTGTTATAAAAATTATATCCCCAATGTAATACTCCAATAATTTTATATTTATACAGTTGCACACCGTAAATACGATTTCTCGCAGACGGCATGGACATAAAACGGTTACTTACTTCATAAAACTGTCCTGTACAGTAATAAGTCCACATATCCGTCAGACCATTTGCAAGAAACTCTTCAATTTCATTATTTCCCGGAACCGGCTTGTCAATTAGACCGTGACGGTAAAATTCATAACTGGATAATGCATCAAATGTGTGAAATCCGTCCAGCATATTTCCAAGGGATTCTTTTGCAGCCTTATAAGACTCCAAATGTTCTTCTCTTGGCTCATCTGAAATGTGAAAATAAGTCACATCTGCAATTTCCCATTCTCTTAGCTTTGCTGTCAACTGTGGAAGAAAACTCTCAAGGAATTTTGTATATTCCCCGACCGCCGGTGTATGCCAGCCAAAAATCTTCTCTTTCTTTCCATTTACAGTTGCAACAACCTTCGGTGCATATTTTGCTCCCCATTGCGAGAACAAATGTGACATTTCAAAATACTCGATTCCACATTTCTTACAGAGATCGATCCAGCGCTTCAGCTTCTCAAATCCAAATACATACTCTCCATCTTTTACTTCTACGTCAATCAACTGACAAGTCGTTCTCTCAAGTCCAATTGCAGTATCAAGCGGCGAAGTGAATAACGGGGTCAGCATCATATTACAATCACGTTTTACATATTCCTGGAAGTAATTTTCCAGAAGTTTCCAGTGTTCCTCTGAAAACACTTCTACATGATAATAATCCGCCAGGCAATCTGCATGCATCCATTCTGTGTGCATAATATCCAGTTTCGGAAGTTCCGTTCCGATAACTGTCACTTTCTGTTTTGCACTACATACAACTTCACCTTCTTTGATAAGCTGAAGCTCTATCCCATACTCTCCCGCCGGAATCTCATTTGTAATATCCACATCCACCCAAAGGCTGCGCCACTGGCGTGAATAGACAATCACTTTTCCGTCCTTTAAATCTTTAAGAAGATCCGGATACAATCCAGAAGTCGTCTTCAGATAATTATCATCTACGATTCCATTTGTCGCACGCCCGACCGGAACCATCTCCACCGTCCTCACATGAACATGCTCTGCAAGCTCAGAAACTACGCGCACATCTAATCGCTCACGCATTACAAAATCACCGGTATATGCCACCTGAAACGATACCGTCTCTCCCCACAGACCACTTAACATCTGACATTCCATACGGTATACCGGAGTCTCATCTGGGAATACCTTTTCCAGAGAACTCAGTGGTTTCATTTCATATTTAATTACTTTCTGGTCAAAAATACTCATATTTTATTTTCCCCTCTATCCTTTGATTCCACTCAACGTCATTCCTTCTTTGAATTTACTCTGCATAAATACATAGAAAATAAATGGTGGCAGGAAATTGATAACTGCACATGCCATAGTCAGACCTACATCTGTATTATACAATGTCTTCATCATACCAAGTGCCAATGGCAACGTCTTCATTTCCTGTTTTGAACAAGACACCATCGGCCATAAAAAGTTGTTCCATGCTCCGACAAATGTAAAAATAGACAGGGCTATAATAGATGATTTCACCATCGGCAATACCACTTTAAAGAAAATACGCAAACGTCCGCAGCCATCTATTTTAGCCGCATTGATCAGGTCATCCGGAATATCCAGAATGGCCTGCCGCATAATAAATACGCCAAATGCTGTTGGCAATGGCAAGATCAGCGCTTTAAAAGTGTTTAACCAACCCAGATTCTTAATAATCAAAAATAACGGAATAATAATAACCTCTGACGGAACGACCATTGTCATGATTAAAAAGATGAACAACTTATCATTTCCTTTAAAATCCATCTTTGCAAATGCATACCCTGCCAGTGAACATACTGTTACCGTAAGAATTACACCGACAACTGCAACAAACACGCTGTTAAATACGTAATTGGGAAAATTAGCCAGGGAAAATATTTTCTGATACTGCATCAGTGTCAGCTTTTCCAATGAAAAATCAAAATCATAAGCATTCGTTGTTGATTTAAAAGACATCATTACCATATAAACAAATGGAATCACACTGATAAATATAATAATCAACATAAATATATATATGAAGATCTTATTAATTACTTTTTTCATCCTATATTTCCCCCTTTCTATATCTCTGATGCTTCACGCTTCATCATTCCACGCTGCAACATTGCTATAACCAGAATTACAACAAATAATATATTGGAAACTGCCATTGCATATCCCGCGGAGCTGGAACCTGCAAAGCACAAGGAATATGCATAAATCACCAATGTTGTAGATGCATTATTCGGTCCGCCCCCCGTCATCGTGTAAATCAAATCAAAGCACTGCAATGATGAGGTAATTGATAAGAACACTGCTAATATAATCGTCGGTTTCAACATTGGCAATGTTATCCGAAAAAATCTTGTCACCGTTCCTGCACCGTCTACTTTTGCAGCTTCATAAAATGACTCTGAAATCCCAAGTAACCCTGAAGAATAAATAACTACATAATACCCTAACATTTTCCAAATGGCCACTGCTGCAACAACCGCCAGTGCTGTCTTAGCATTTCCAAGTAACATAGATGCCTTGATCCCAAACAAGCCAAAAAATGTTTCTACTGCCGGAATTTTTCCGTTCAGCAATTCTCTCCAGATAACACCTGTTGCCGCATTGGAACAAAGTACCGGAATGAAAATAACACTATTTGCAATCTTGCCAATTAACATATGGCGATGACTAACCAAAAATACAGAAACTATGAGGGATAAAATCATTTGTAACGGCACGATCATAACCATTAATTTTAATGTGTTAAAAAGTGCTTTCATAAACTTTGTATCTGTTACCAGCCTCTCATAGTTCTTCAATCCATAAAATGTTGGCGGTGTCATGATATTATATCTTGTAAAACTAAGTACAATTGATATGATGACTGACACAATAACAAAGCCGATCAGGATTACTGTAATCGGCGTAATATAACCATATGGTGCCAGATTTGCTATTTTCTTTTTATTCATAATCGTCCTTTCATCTTATTGCGCAATCATCAATAGTGCAAAAAGATGCCTGCAAAACTTGCAGGCATCGACTATTATGCATTTATCTTTTATTTATTTGCCCAATATTCATCTAACAGTCCATTTGCATAATCTTCAGCCTCTTTCAGGCCTTCATCAACGCTTGTCTCTCCGCTCATAATTCCCTGGAAATCAGCTGCAAGCTGGTTCAGGATCTGTGTTCCACAAGGACCAGCCTGAATTCCATGCCATTTGTCTTTATCCTCTGTATAGATTTTCTCCATCTTCTCATCACCTACATATGGCTCACTCTCTGTAAGTGCAGCTCCCGGGCATTTTGCATGATATGCTGTCATGAACTCAGAACCTGTTACATATTTGATGAAGTCCATAGCAAGGTCTTTATCCTCACATGCAGACATCAGTGTCAGACAATCTGTTGCTCCAAATGTTCCAAAGTCTTTGTTCTTCAGTGAAGTTACAAAATTCCAGTTCAAATTCGGATATGTCTCTGCAAATGTTGTTCCATCTGTCTGTGAAGAACGTGTAATTCCGAATGCTGCTTTTCCGGCACCGAATACATTTGAAAATGCGTCAGACCATGACAGTGACATAAAGTCCTCATTCATGTAAGATGTAAGTCCTTTTAACCATGTAACTGCTTCTTTTCCAGCCTCGTCAGCAAAGCTTACAGATTTCAGGTCGTCATTATAAACCTGTCCACCGTTCTGCCATAATGCGCTATAGTAGTATGCATTCAGAATCTGCATTGCTCCGATATCACTTGTATTCATTCCACAAGCAAAACCATACTGGTCAACTTTTCCATCTCCGTCAGTATCTTTTGTAGCTTCCTGACAGATTCTTGCAAAGTCATCCCATGTCTCAGGTGCTTTCTCTCCAAGTGCATTTAAAATATCTTCATTATAGTATAACACGAATGGAACTCCCGTTACTAATGGCCAGCCATACTGTCCATCCATCATATTACCATTAGAAAGATATTTGTACTCTTTCTTATCTTCATCTGTAACGTAAGAAGACATATCCTCTACTGCACCTGCATCGATGTATGTTGGGAACATCTCGTTGTACATATATCCAACGTCCGGACCTTCTCCTGAATTCAGAGCTGTTGTATAAGTCTCTTCGTACTTGTCCCATGGGATAACTGTAAGATTTACTTTACAATCCTTTTCTTTCTCCCAGTCTTTTAAAAGATCTCCCCAGTTCTTCTCTGTAGCATCATCAAGTGGTGGTACCCATACTTCTAATGTCTTCTCGCCAGATTTGCTGTCAGATTTTTTGCTGTCGCTTTTGCTTCCACAGCCTGTAAACATAGATACGGCCATAGCAGCAACTAACAGAACACTTACAATTTTCTTTTTCATTTTCGTGCTTCCCCTCCATTAATCGTACTTATATTTTTTTAAATCATCACTTATAGATTATACATGCTATTTTTGCTTATCACAAATAGGAGTTTTAAATAAACGGTTTTCATTTATTTAAAAATTAAATAAACGATTTTTTTACAGATTTTTTTGTGAACAACTTGGGCGTTTATCAAAAAACACTTGCATTTTCTATATGTTTTCTGAAATCTTTTCATTATCAATCAACAAGTCTTTATCTTTCATTTATGATTATTCCCCTGCCAATTCCAACTTTTTTACCGGCCAGAAGATATTGCTTCAATCCTCGCTGAAGACTATTTTCTTCCAGATATGCATCTTTGTTCTCTCGAATTTCCCCAAATACTCTTTCTTCTGCCTGCGGGAAATCATAATGTACCTCTACAATATGATACATTTTCTGAAAACGAATAATATTACTTGTCTCTGGTAATATCTCTCTCAGTTCCGGACTTAAAAGCCATGAATCGCAAATAAATATCACATCTTCGTTACTAAAAAATTTCTTAGCTGATTCAAAAGATTTTTGACATTCACAGTAATCCAGTTTTTCTCCAGCCGGTATATGAACATTCAACACTTTTTCTCCACTCGGCAAATGGTATTTCTGTGCCAACTTCTGATCCAAAATAAGTGGTTCAAACTGAAGTCTTCCCAGACGGAACAACTCCATTCGAATAGACTTTGCAACCCATTCCACTTCTTCCAGTCCATATACTTTGTATTTCCGATAACATTCTTTACACCAAATCGTGATATCAGAAAACGTATCATGAAATATCTCTTCGCTGATATCTTTCTCCTTATACATTTCATGGACTTCACATGTCAGCTTCAGATAGAACCATAAAACCCATTGAAAATGTTTTTGAGTTTCTCGCCATTTATTTAAAAATATTTCAAAATCATTTTCAAATAAATGTTTCCATTCATAAAACTCCTTCTCAGACAAACTGTACTTTCCTATATTTTCCCGCACTTCCTCTGGTATTTCTATTCGCAGCATCACTTCCTGTATCGTCATAATTATCCTTTTACAGAACCTCCTACCATGCCAGAAATTAAATACTTTCTGAAAATAATTGCTGTTACTGCAGGTGGTATCAACGATACAATACCTGCTGTTGCAATTAATCCATATTCTACACTGTCTTTTGTCACAAATTCAGATACAACAATCGCCATAGGTTTTGTATCCATAGATGAGGCTAATATAAGCGGAATCTGAAACTGGCTCCATGTATTCAAGAACATAATCAGTGACACTGACAAAATAATCGGATATGACAATGGCAATATAATTTTAAAAAATGCTTTTCCTCGACTGCAGCCATCAATGTGTGCCGCCTCTTCCAGCTCTTTTGGAATTGTCGAAAAATAATTTATAATCATCCACGTTGCCATCGGCAGATACGAACTTACATAAACCATACTCAGCCAAAATGTATTATCCAGCATATGCCCTGCCGAAAACATTTTATACAGAGGAATAATAGTTGCCATTACCGGAATGACCATCGTAATAAGTAAGGCATTTTTGATAATTTTCCTTCCCGGAAACTCCATTCTGCTTAATGTATATGCACTCACCAAAGCAATTGGCATACCGATACAGATCGTCACAATCACTGCTCGAAGAGAATTTTTTAAACCTGTAAAGTATGCAACACTTCTTCGTCCGCCAGAAAACAAATTCTGAAAATTACTCCATGTAATATGACTCGGTAATAAACTAACTACATTTGAGAACATTTCTGCTTTCGGTGTAATCGCCATAACAAAAGTCCAAACAAATGGTCCTAATGTGAAAACTAAAAAAAATATCGTTGCAACAATATATCCTGCTTTCTTCACATACTTCATTAATAATCCACCTCCTTGTTCAAATTTCGGAGATAGAATATTCCTAAAAGTAATGCAAAAAATAAGACAATATACGTCATTGCGCTACCTTTTCCAAAATTCAAAAATGAAAATGTAGTCAAATAACTCTCCATTAATATATTTTTCCCCAAATCTCCATAGCCTGAAAGTGCTACAATTTCATCAAAAACATTTATTGCAGTTACTGATGTTGAAGTAATTCCCAATGCCAAAAATGGTTTCATAAGTGGCATTGTAATATGCCAGAATACCTTCCTTGGCGTTCCTCCATCCATTTTCGCCGCTTCATAAATAGCATCCGGAATTGACTGGCGTCCAGCCAGGCATACCAATGCCATAAACGGCACACTACGCCATACAACTACAATCGAAACAACCAGTAATAACAGCCAGCGCGAACCAAGAAATTGAACCGGTTTACTTACCAGCCCCAGACCAATCAGTATTTTATTTAAAAATCCATATCCTGAAAAAAATACAAATTTCCATAAAATACCATTTACAAATGGTGGTAATGCCCATGGCAGAATTGCTATTGCAAGTAACATTCCAGCACATTTACATTCCAAATTCAAATATACTGAAACTAAATATCCAATTATCGTTGTAAAAACAATTACAAACACTAAAATAAATAAAGTATTTTGCATACTATATTTAAATGAATCCGACTGTAAAATATCTATATAATTTTTAAATCCAATATAATGAATATTTCCCGGCTCCGTAAGTTTCCATCTTTTCAAACTATACGCAAAAGTTGTAATAATGGGATAAAATACTAATACACCCATGATCAAAATCATGGGTGTAAGTAAAAGATATGGTAAAATCTTTTTTTTCATATGTGTATTTCCTATATTTTATTGTTCTTTAAGCAGTTTATCTAATGCTGAAGACATCTCTTCATAGGCTTTCTCCGGTGTCAATTCTCCAAGCGCCATCTTATTAATTGCGTTATACATTGCACTGCTCATTTCTGCGTAATAAGCTGGTACTCCATTCGGGAATGGAGATGAAATTAACTCAGATGCTTCTAACATGGCTCCTGCATTTGCAATTGTTCCATCATCAACCAGTTCTTTTAATACTGAACTACGTGTTGGAAGGCTTCCAAGTGTTTCATTTAATTCTTTCTGCATATCAGCAGATGTATACCATTCAACAAATTTTTGAGCAGCTTCTTTATTCTCAGATGTAGAAGTAACACCAAGTGCCTCTGGAAGAGCCATTGTTTTTTTCGCTGTTCCGTCTTTACCTGGAGCAAGAATCGGTTCAACCTGTCCCACTACCGCTGAATCATCCGGATTTTGTGTCTTAGATACAAACATTGTTGGTCCTACAAGAAAACTTGCTGTACCACTGCAAATTCTCATATAAGCCTCCATACCAGAAGCTGTCTTGTCCTCTGGGGCAACCAAATCAGCATCTAAAACTTCCTGATAATAATTTAATGCATCCATAATGGCATCTTTATTAAATGTTCCATCATCATTCCATACAACTCCGTCCATTTGGAATGCTGTCCACATTAATCCTGTTGCAGCTTTCTCTTCTGCATTCATAGACATTGCAAGCGGATAATCAACACCAGATGCTTTTAATGCTTTTGCATCTTCCAAAACTTCTGCATATGTTTTTGGTGCTTCATTTATTCCGGCTTTAGCAAACTGGTCTTTGTTATAATATGCGATACGATAATCATTGGAATACGGAAGTGCTAAAATTTCATCATCTACTGTAAATGTATCTAATGTAAGAAAATCTTCCTTATCTGCATCTGAAATCTTCAGTGGCTCTAACCAGCCAGCTGCCTTGAATTCTCCTACCCAGGACCAGTCCACTTCTACTACATCAGCAACATTTTTATTTCCTGTTGCAGCTGTAGCCAGTTTTTCACGGATATCATCCCAGCCCACTTCAGATACTTCAACCTCAATTCCAGTCTCTTTTGTAAATTCATCCAGTTGATCATCAGATGGAATTGCCCAATCAGGCGCCATAAATGTAATGGATTCTCCTTTATCAGACTTTGTGTCACTGCTTCCGGAATCATTCTTTGATCCACAGCCAACAGCCATTGATGCAACCATAGCTGCAACCAATAACATGCTTACAATTTTCTTTTTCATTTTGTGTTTTCCTCCCGTTTTCTCTTGAAAATATTTCATAACTACATATACAGAATAGCATATCTCTCGTCTTTACATCAAATTGCTATTTTCGATATATAATCACTTTATATTCACTTTATCTATAATCATTTGTTTGAATTTTTATTAATATGAGTATATAGTGCCTATTGCAAAAACGGATAATTTTATCCCTTATATTCCCCGCATGCTCTTGCTGCATCCATGAACCAGTCTATCTTCTGTGGATCTGTTGTCTCTGGGATATCACATCCCGTTGCAAGTGTGTATCCCTTCTTTGCCTTACTTCCAATTTCTACACATCGTTTCACATCTGTAAAAATTTCTTCTTTCGTTCCTTTCATGACAATGCTCACTGGATCTACATTTCCTGCAATCGGTACTTCACTGCCAATCTCGTCTGCCGCCTGCTTAATATCTATAATATTATCAAGGCTTAATTCATTTAACTGATATTGTCCAAGATATTTCCAAATACTCCTTGTGTCTCCACACATATGAAGAGATACTTTATGTCCTGTCTTTTCATATGCATAATCGGTCAGCTCTTTTGTATATGGGAAAACGAATTTTTCATACATTTTCGGTCCAATCAATGCTGGATTTGCGACCGGATCTGCCATGGCAATTCCAAGTCCATATTGAGTTGCCATATCAATACAGCTTTTCTGACTATCTGTTACAATTCTCATCAGCCGATGAACTTCCTCTCCATATTTCCGGCAATCTCTAAGCAATTTTTCCACCCCTCGAAGCGAAGAAGTAATTGTAAATGGTCCGCCAATGCTTGCCTCAATCGGTACAATTCCCTGCGCCTCTTCGCTCAATATTTTCGCTTCTTCTATAAATACTGCAATTCGAGGATCTCGCTTTGCCTCGACCGGCTCCATCTCATCAAGCTTTTTATAATCAGATATCATTGGGGCATCGGCATATGGAACTCCATTTTCCGGATAGATAAATTTCCCTCCCAGCGCTTCCACGATTCCTCTTGTATTCGGTCCGATCACAATTCGGTCATAGCCGTAACGATTAAATACAATTCTCTCTGCCTGTGCCATTTTTTTTACATCAAACCAAAAATCACGAACACTGATTCCACTCAGATAGCACTTAAACTCGCTGGTAAATGGCATCGCCATCACTCGGTCTGCCCTCTCACCATTTTGAATTGCCTTCTTTCGTTCAATTGGTGTCATCAGATCTTTCGCATTCTTCTCAATTTTCATACCTTTTCTCCGTCCGCTTTTATATTTTCTTAATCATGGACATAGTATAGCATATTTTTACAATAAATCTACTCTTCTTTCTGTCTCCCGCACTTTATACCACACCTTGCGCTAACACTAGTATTTAAATACTCTATATATTTTGTGTATCATTATCTATTCCAATATCATTTTCATCCACTTTCCTTGTCCCTGCCTCCATTCTGTCGTATACTAAAAATATCACTAAAAAGAGAGGTAATCCTTATGCACAAAGATGATCAAATGACCCCTAAAGAACGAGCATTTGCCCTGTTTGCAGGAAAACCAGTAGACCGTATGCCGATCAAGTTATTTTCACCATATATTGGAATGAACTTCGGGGCATCTTATCAAGATGCTTTCGTAGAGGCAAAATCACGCGCTCACTGGCTTATCGAAAGCTACAAACGTTTCGGGCAAGATGGCTTAAGTGTCAACTACCGTATTGACGGAATCCCGGTTGCTTTCGGTGCAGAATCTACATACGATCCACTCGGAATTCCTATGATTAAGGAAAATATTTTAAAAGATTTTTCTGAGATTGATCAATTAGATCTGGAAAAAATTCGCTTTGAAAATGACCCGAATGCCCAGACTGCTTTTGAGGCTGTCCAAATTATTCAAGACGAATTAAACGATGAGATTTTCACAGGAGTCGGTCTAATGGGACCATTTACAACTGCTGCCAACCTTGCCGGTGTTGAAATAATCCTAAAATCTATGCGAAAAGATAAAGAAGGACTTCATAAACTTCTGGACTTTGCTGCGGACATTACGATTGAAGTTGGACGTAAATTCGTAGAGAATCAGATTGGAATCGGACTTGCTGAGCCAACGGCTTCCCTTCTGTCACCAAAACAGTTCCGTGAATTTGTCATTCCTTATTATGTAAAAGTTATGGATAAATGGAAAGAATGGGGCAGCCGCGGCTCTGGTTTCCACATTTGTGGAGATACCACAAAACTTCTGGAGACCTTCCCTGAGATGGGTATCCGCGGAGTCAGTATCGATAGTGCCGTAGATATTGCTGTTGCCAAAGATCTTGTTGGCGACAAACTTTCCATCATGGGAAATGTCTCACCAATTGAAATTCTGCGAGGCACTCCGGAATCTATCGAACAGGCTGTCATCGACTGCTTCCGCAAATGCTGGGACAATCCATGCGGATTTACGATTGCTCCTGGATGTGATATTCCGGTTCAGACATCACTGGAAAACATTGATGCTTATATGAGTGCAGCAAGAAAATGTGCAAAATACCCGGTACAGCCATCGAATTGGGAATAAAAATTACCGTGTGAACTTCTATGTTTTTCCTGTTCACACGGTATCTTTATTTTTAGCACTCATACTCGAAAACTTTTTATCTGAAACATTATTTATAGCAATTATCTATCATTTTATTTATGTTCTTGACAACCCTGCGTTTTTATTTCAATATAAGCATAGGTCAGGACTCTATCTGAATCTTGACCTATGCTTATATTTTTTGATCTAAGAACTATTTTTTATGAAATTATAAAGGAATATGACATGACAAATAACATCAACATTTTATACGAAGATACACAGATTCTGGTCTGTGTCAAACCGGCCGGAGTTGCAACTCAAAGCAAACGCATTGGCTCCCCGGACATGGTGAGCCTTTTAAAAAATCATATTAGCATGACTTCTGGTAAATCCGGCGAGCCGTACCTTGCCGTCATTCACAGACTGGACCAGCCTGTAAGTGGAATTCTTGTCTTCGCCAAGACGCCTGCTGCCGCAAAGGAACTGAACCGGCAGCTTACAACTTCCGGCTTCGGTAAGCATTACTATGCATTAGTTGCGGGAACGCCAGAACCAACATCTGCTGATTTAGAAAACTACCTTGTAAAAGATGCCAGAACAAATACTTCCAGAATCTGTCAGAAAGGTACTGCAAACGCCAAATTAGCAAAGCTTCATTATGATTTAGTTGATACTACATTTTTTGCTGATATTGCTTTCGCAATTCCTGTCGCGACCAGTCAGCTAAAAATCAAGTTAGATACTGGACGCCATCATCAAATTCGTGTGCAGCTTTCCGGTATGGGCTGCCCGATCATCGGTGACACGAAGTATAACCCCGACTCACCGAAGCTGACCGCGAGGCGCACACCACTGTGTCTTTGTGCATATCAGTTGGAGTTCAGGCACCCTGTCACAAAGAAAGCAATGACATTTTCACTTGATCATTATGTATAATATATGATACCAGGGTCAAAAGGTCTAAATCCACATGAGCTTGCTCATAAGTGGATGAAAGACCTTGGGATCCGCCCCAATATGAGCCTAAAAGTGGGATGACAATCCCACGATATGCGAATAATTGGGAGGATTGTGGGAGTACAACGCACGGAACAATCCGTAGGCATCATAGTTGGGGCTTTTGACCCCAACATCATAATATATCAGACTATATCAGATGTGAGATAGCTGCCACCTCTGATATAGTTTTATTTTTCCCAAGTATGTGGAGACTATATTAGAAATATTTTTATTTTTCTATTGCGTTTTATTACAGCACTATGTTACACTACGTCTACATCAAATTTCGGGCATGATATTTTCATTATGTTTCAGTGCCCACAGAAATCCTTAGCCATGATTTCATTTCTGAATTTCATTTGCTTTTTCAGCAAAGATTACTCAGATTTTTGATGAAGTTACTCGTTCACCGCAGCTTTCAGTGATTCCCGGCACTAATACAGCTACACTTTCACCGGACAAATCTCTGCTGCTCAGATTTCTGAAATTCTCGAAGAACCACTGGATATCATTCAGCAGATCTATGACATTGCCCTCTGTCAGGCACCTGATTACAATGCTGATAAGATTTTAAAAGAACTGAACTCGAAAACTGTTTCGTGATTTAAATCAAATCTACACGGATTTTCGCACAAGAATATTTTTAAATAGTTGAAACAAAGAAGCGGGATATGCCTCCAATTACATATCCCGCTTCTTCGTTTCATTTTCTTTTTTCAATTTTCCTTAAGCTTCTGTTCGTATGTCCTCTATTCACACAAACTAGATAACGGCTTCCTCAGGTGTCTCTTCTAATACTTTTTCGTAATTCTCGAGGATGATGCTTTGAATCTTTTCGCGAGTTCCGGAATTGATTGGATGAGCAATATCTCTGTATTCTCCATCCACTGCCTTTTTACTTGGCATAGCAATAAAAAGTCCTTTTTCCCCTTCAATAACTTTAATATCATGTACAACGAATTCTTCATCCATCGTGATTGATACTACTGCTTTCAATTTTCCTTCCTTCGCTACTTTTCTTACTCTTACATCTGTTATCTGCATGTTATTGCCCCTTTCTATCTAGGCGCACTGATCTTACAGTGCGTACCTCTCGTTCTTTTCGACAACCACTTTTATCCCGTTTGTTCCAACGTGACGTGTGTTGGCTCTGATTGTATCACGGCTTTCCACGATGCAGTTTTCAATGTAAGTATTATCCCCAAGATACACATCATTTAAAATAATTGAATTTTTGATCACACAGTTATTTCCCACAAATACCTGCTTAAATATTACGGAATTCTCCACAGTTCCGTTGATAATGCTTCCGCTTCCTACCAGACTGTTCTTGACAGACGCGCCTGGGTTATATTTTGCAGGAGGCAGGTCGCTGACTTTTGAATAAATTTCCGGATCTTGCTTGAAGAAATAATTTCTTACTTCCGGCTTCAAGAAGTCCATATTAGTCTTATAATAAGCATCTACAGTTGCAATATTGCTCCAGTAATGATCAATCTTGTAACCATAGATCTTCTTCAGATTCTTATAACGGATCAGAACATCATTGACGAAGTCAAACCTTTCTTCTTCCGCTGCATGCTCAATCAGATCAATCAGTAATCTTCTTCTGATCACATAGATTCCTGTTGAAATCATGTTTGATTTTGTCACCATCGGTTTCTCTTCAAACTCTGTTATACGCATATCGTCATCCATTCGGATTGTTCCGAATCGGCTCACATCATCTGATGGATCCATCTCTTTGCATACTACCGTAACGTCAGCCTTTTTGTCAATATGATACTGAAGAACTTTACTGTAATCCATCTTATATACCGCATCTCCGGATGCTATAACAACATACGGTTCATGACTCTTTTTCAGGAAATCCATATTCTGGTAAATGGCATCGGCCGTTCCGCGATACCAGTATCCATTATCATTTGTAATGGTCGGTGTAAATACGTACAGTCCACCCTGCTTTCTTCCGAAATTCCACCATTTTGAAGAATTCAAATGTTCATTTAAGGAACGGGCATTATATTGCGTCAACACCGCAACTTTCTGAATATGAGAATTCGTCATATTACTAAGTGCAAAATCAATGGATCGATAGCTTCCTGCAATTGGCATTGCTGCTACTGCTCTTTTGTGAGTCAGCTCTTTCATCCTGTTATTGTTACCGCCTGCTAAAATAATTCCTACTGCTCTCATGCTATCTCACCCGCCTTTATTAATGTTTCTCCACTTCCAAGTACTCCGTCCGAATAATCTTCTTTGTTCGTAATTCCACTGATTGCGGTGTTCTTACCAATCTGTACGTGATCCGGGATTACAGAATTCTCTCCGATCGTTACAAGTCCAAATGAGTAGACTGCCGGTTTTAATTTATTCGGTTCTTCACTGCCAATTCCAAGGATCGCGCCTTCGCCAATCTTCGTATTCTCAGCTATGATAGATTTATCGATCACACAGCCTTTTCCAATCATACAATCGCTCATGATGATTGAATCTCTCACTACCGCACCTTCTTCAATTGTGACTCCGGCACTGATAACACAATTATGTACCTCTCCATAAATCTCGCAGCCATTGCCGATAATGCTTCGGTCTATCACAGCATTCTCTGCAATGTACTGAGGCGGAAGTATAGCACTGTTAGTGTAAATCTTCCAAAATTCTTCATAAAGGTTAAATTCCGGTATAATATCAATCAGCTCCATATTAGCCTGCCAGTAAGATCCCAGTGTTCCAACATCTTTCCAGTATCCATTGTATTCATAAGCAAACAGGCGCTCACCCTTCTCATGACAATACGGAATGATATGCTTTCCAAAGTCACATCCAGGCTCGTCCTTCAATGCTACAAGAGCTTCTTTTAATGCTTTCCAGCTAAATATGTAGATTCCCATTGATGCCAGATTACTCTTCGGCTGTGGCGGTTTCTCCTGAAATTCTGTAATCTTACCACTATCATCGGTGATTACAATTCCAAAACGGCTTGCCTCTTCTATCGGAACCGGCATAGCCGCGATTGTAACATCTGCATTGTTCTCCTTATGATAATCAAGCATCACCTGGTAATCCATCTTATAAATGTGATCTCCAGATAAAATTAATACATAATCTGGATGGAACGATTCCATGTATTCCAGATTCTGATAAATGGCATTCGCTGTACCTGTATACCACTCACTGCTTGTACTCTTCTCATATGGCGGAAGAATCGAAACGCCACCGATGCTTCGATCCAAATCCCATGGGATACCTATCCCGATATGTGAATTCAAACGTAATGGCTGATACTGTGTCAATACACCTACAGTATCAATTCCTGAATTAATACAGTTACTTAGCGGAAAATCAATGATTCTGTATTTTCCACCAAATGCAACAGCCGGTTTCGCAACTTTTGATGTCAGAACACCAAGTCTGCTGCCTTGTCCTCCTGCCAGGAGCATTGCTATCATTTCCTTTTTCCTCATGTCTTCACCCCTTCTCAGTAGTTTGTGATAAATATTATACCATATATGTTCCATTTCGTGAACATATTTTACAAAACATTTGAATAATTTCTCCGATTTTTATGAAAATATTACAAAAAATTGCGGGTTGGATTTTTTCTCATATATGTATATAATAATAAGTTAGAAAGAATTATTATTTGGATTGTGAAAGTGTACCGCACAGAGCAATCCAACGATACTACAGACGGGATTTTTCCCAACACAATTTGCCTATATTATTATTTATATGAGGAAGGAATCTTAATTATGTATAAAATTAATTTTGACCAGCCAGTACACGTACATTTTATCGGAATCGGCGGTATCAGCATGAGCGGACTTGCCGAGGTACTTTTAGAAGAGAACTTTACTGTTTCCGGATCTGACAACAAAGAATCTGCTCTGACAGATCATCTTGAAAAAGCCGGCGCACAGATTTTCTATGGGCAGAAAGCTTCTAATATTATAGATGGTATCGATGTAGTTGTATATACGGCTGCAATTCATAAAGACAATGAAGAATATCAGGCTGCAGTTCAAAAAGGACTCCCGATGCTGACACGTGCTGAACTTCTCGGACAGCTTATGACAAACTACGACATTCCAATCGCAGTTTCCGGAACTCACGGAAAAACAACAACAACTTCTATGATTTCACACATTCTTCTGGCCGGAGAGATGGATCCGACTATTTCTGTTGGCGGAATCTTAAAAGCAATCGGTGGAAATATCCGTGTCGGTAATTCCGAGATTTTTGTTACGGAAGCATGCGAATATACAAACAGTTTCCTTAGCTTCTTTCCTAAGATCAGTGTGATTCTGAATATTGACGAAGATCATCTGGACTTCTTCAAGGATCTGGAGGATATCCGCAACTCTTTCCACAGATTTGCAAAGCTGCTTCCAAAAAACGGAACACTTGTTATCAATGGTGACATTGATCGTCTGGATGAGATTACGGGAGATCTTGACTGCAAAATCGTAACTTACGGAACGAATCCTTCCGCAACTTATCATGCTGCAAATATAACTCATGACGAACTCGGCGAAGCATCCTTTGACCTGGTAAAGAACGGTGAATTTGTAGATCGTATTTCCTTATCTGTAAGTGGAGACCATAATGTATCCAACGCACTTGCCGCACTTGCTGTTGCAGATCTTCTGGATGTAAATGTTTCCGTTGCCAAAAAGGGACTGAAAGAATTTCACGGTACAGACCGTCGTTTTGAATACAAAGGCGAGACTAATGGTGTGACGATCATTGATGACTATGCACATCATCCGACAGAGATTGCTGCAACACTGACTGCTGCGACCCATTATCCGCATCGTGAGATCTGGTGCATTTTCCAGCCTCATACTTATACACGTACAAAAGCTCTCTTCCCGGAATTCGTTGAGGCACTTTCACATACAGATCATGTGATCCTGGCAGACATTTATGCTGCAAGAGAAACGGATACTCTCGGAGTGTCTTCTAAGCAGATTGCAGATGAATTGAGGGCAAAAGGGCGCGATGCATACTACTTCCCAAGTTTTGAAGAGATAGAAAATTTCTGTCTGACGCATTGTCAAAAAGGGGATGTGTTGATAACTATGGGAGCCGGAGACGTTGTAAACATTGGGGAAACGCTTCTTGGAAGATAGTTATCCACATTTTCCACAGATTTTTATCCACAAAAAACCCGATTTTTGCGTCAAAAATTTCTTTTTTAATGGTACTTCCGATGCTATAATAGCTGTGCAATGAAGCGAATGATACTTGAGGAGGACCTGAAAAGGCATGAGAAAATTAACACTTACAAACCACGTGCAGAGTGATACAACTGTACTGGAGAACGAATTTATCGATCATTATATGGCAGAGGCGAACGGGGAATACGTGAAGGTATACCTTATTCTTTTGCGCCATCTGAATGAGCCTTCAGGAACTCTGACAATTTCAAAGATTGCAGATTTATTAGATATTACAGAAAAAGATGTGATCCGTGCATTGAACTACTGGAAAAAGAAAGGGTTACTGGATTATGACATGCCTGTAGACGGAGAGGCTCCGGCGATTCCGGCACAGCCGCGTATGACAGAAGAACCATCTGCACCGGAACCGGCTGCTCCTTCTATTCAGCCGGCACCGACAACTACAGATGTATCCAGTATTGAGCAGTACCGCTCTCGTAAAGAGTTCAAAGAACTTCTTTTTGTTGCAGAGCAGTACCTTGGCAAGACGCTGTCCCATTCTGACGTAGAATCTATTACATATTTTTACGAGACTTTACATATGTCTGCAGATCTTATCGAATACCTGATCGAGTACTGTGTAGAGAACGGTCATACAAGTATGCACTATATTCAGAAGGTTGCTCTTTCCTGGTGTGAACGCCACATTAAGACGGTTTCTGAAGCAAAAGCAAGCTCTATGGCATACAATAAGAACTGCTATTCTATTCTCGGAGCTTTCGGCATTAAAGGACGCGCTCCTGCACCGTCTGAGATGGAATACATCAAGCGCTGGACTTCCGAATATGGGTTCTCTCTGGATCTGATCCTGAACGCATGCGCCAGAACTATGAATGCAATTCATCAGCCAAGCTTTGACTATACTGAATCTATTCTGAAAAAATGGCTGGAGCAAAGTGTTAAGAACATTCAGGATATCGAAACCCTGGATGCCGGATTTATCCGCGAAAAAGAAGCCCGTGAAAAAGAACGCCGTGAAAAAGAACTTCAAAGAAAAAGTGCCGCTAAAATCACACCGGCACCAACAAAGTTCAACAACTTCGAGAATCGTTCTTATGATATGAGCGATCTTGAGCGCAAGCTGTTACAGCAATAAACTATATAATAAGGAGCATTTTCGTCCATGGCATTATCAAATTCCCAGTACGATCAATTGATGCGCGATTATGAGCAATTACAACTGGATAACGAGCATGAACTTCGTCTTCGTTTTGATGAAGTTTATGCGAAGATTCCAAAGCTTCGCACAATTGATGACACGATTTCTTCTCTGAGTGTTGAAAAAGCAAAGAGACTGCTGGAAGGAGACGAAGATGCTCTTTCTTCATTTCATGAAAAGCTCCTGACATTAACTGACGAAAAGCAGAAGCTTCTTACGTCTCACGGATTTCCATCTGATTATCTTGAAAAGCATTATCACTGTCCAGACTGTCAGGATACCGGATATATTGGAACACGCAAGTGCCACTGTATGAAAAAGGCAATTATCGAGCTTCTATATAACGACTCGAACTTGAAAGGAATTTTAGAGCAGGAAAATTTTCACACATTTTCTCTGGACTACTATTCCAAAAGCCATATTGATCCGCTGACCGGAAGATCGGCAAGAGACGCCATTGAAACCGCACTTCGTGTCTGTCATCATTTTATTGATACATTTTCCAGTGAATTTCATAATATTCTTTTATATGGAGATACTGGTGTTGGAAAGACATTTCTCACTCACTGTATTGCAAAGGAATTAATGGATCACTCTTATTCAGTTATTTATTTTTCTGCAGCAGGGCTTTTTGATTTTCTTGCTAAGAATACTTTTGGTAAAAGAGATGAGATCGATGAAGATGCGCTCTCCCATATTTGCAGCTGTGACTTGCTAATTATTGATGATCTTGGCACAGAGCTCGCGAATAGCTTTACGGTTTCACAATTATTTGTTATACTTAATGAGCGAATCTTACGAAAGGAAGCGACAATCATATCTACGAACCTGTCGCTCGAAGATATAAAAGCAATTTATTCTGAACGAATTTTTTCACGTATCAGCAGCAGCTATTCTATGCTCCGTCTGACCGGTGACGATATCAGAATTCAAAAAAAATTATTAAACCTAGGAGGTACAAAAGATGTTACGCCGTAACGAACGTAATCTTGACAACATCCCTGCAGGAACACTTGGAATCATCGCAATTGATGGCTGCCAGGCGATGGGAAAGGAAGTCGATCATTTCATCACTACATGGCGCCATGAAGATGGACACAAATTCATGGATGATGTAGTATTCAGTGGATATCAGAGAGATTCTTATCTCGTAAATGCTCATGTACCACGTTTTGGTTCCGGGGAAGCCAAAGGTGTGATTGATGAGTCTGTCCGTGGTATGGATCTTTACATTTTGGTCGATGTCTGCAACTACAGCCTGACATATTCTATGAGTGGAAACACAAATCATATGTCACCAGATGATCATTATCAGAACTTAAAGAGAATTATCGCTGCTGTCGGTGGCAAAGCAAAACGTATCAACGTTATCATGCCATTCCTCTATGAAAGCCGTCAGCATAAGAGAAGCTCTCGTGAGTCTCTGGACTGCGCACTCGCACTTCAGGAGCTGACACACATGGGCGTTGATAATATTATTACATTTGATGCACACGACCCTCGTGTACAGAACGCAATCCCGCTTTCCGGATTCGAGACAGTGCGTCCAACTTATCAGTTTGTAAAAGGATTATTAGATCGATACGATGACTTAATCATCGACAGTGACCACATGATGGCGATCAGCCCAGATGAGGGTGCTACAGAGCGTGCTGTATATCTGGCAAACGTTCTGAACCTGGATATGGGTATGTTCTATAAGAGACGTGATTACACACGTGTGGTAAATGGACGCAACCCAATCGTTGCTCATGAGTTCCTTGGTTCTTCTGTAGAAGGAAAAGATGTTATTATTCTGGATGACATGATTTCTTCCGGAGACAGCATCCTGGATGTTGCAAAACAGTTAAAGAGCCGCAATGCAAAACGTATTTTTGCAGCTGCTACATTTGGACTCTTTACAAATGGACTGGATAAGTTCGATGAAGCCTATGAAAGTGGTCTGATTGATGGAGTTTTAACAACGAATCTGATTTACCAGACACCGGAACTTCTTTCCAGACCTTATTATATCAACTGTGATATGAGTAAATATGTTGCTCTTATGATTGATACTCTGAACCACGACGGATCTATCAGTGATATTCTGGATCCTAGTGAGAGAATTCAGGTATGCGTTGAGGAATACAAGAAAGCTCACGGTCAGTTATAACAGCTGCGTCTGTTCAAGAATGCCTCGGCATTCTTGCTGCGAGGTGCGCGTCATGCAATTGCATGACATACTTCTACTGCGCATCTCTGCAATCCTGCCGGAGGCTATATCAGCTGGGGGATTGACTCCCAGCTGATATAAAAAGCAGATAAGTGAATGTAGTTCAAGAATTTTACATTCATTCATCTGCTTTTGTCTACTGTAATTTTATATAATTACAATTTTTAACTCCCATTTCGGAAAGTATCTTCATCTCTCTTTTCTGACAGGTGAACAATAATACCTGTTTTCCACTTTTTGCAAGCCATTCCAACACACTTTCCAGCCGTTCCTCGTCATAACTTACAAATGTATCATCCAGAATCACCGGAAGTTCTTCTTCTAACAGTACTTCTGATGCTGCCATTCGAAGTGCAAAATATACCTGCTCTGCTGTTCCCTGGCTGACTCTTGCAATATCTACTTTGCGCCCTTCACTCAGTAAGCTGATATTTAATCCTTCTTCTACATTTAATCGGGTATATTTCCCTTCTGTAATAAATTCCATAATCTCTGAAACCCGGTCATTTAATTTTCCTCGAAGCTTCTTCTGCATCTCTCCAGAAAGTTCCTGAATTTTATCAATCGCAAGCTGTCTTGCCTCCGCCTGGGCATTCAGAATTCTCTCCTCATCACTGATCCCGTCTAACTCTTCCAGGTCTTCCTTTAGATTGGAATAACGTACCCGCTTATCCCCAAGCTCCAACGCATTTCTCTCCAGTTCCCATTTCAGACGGTCTGTAGGAATCTTCTCCTCTTGAGGTGTAATCTCCTCCAAAATTTTTTCCGGCTCTGTCTTCTCAACTTTTTTACTGATCTTCATCCGGTTCCACACATAGATGCTGGAAAGCAATACTAAAATAATTGCGACCAGATAATTCCACGGACGTTTCAAAAGCCACGCACACAGAACCACTGCCAGTACCGCTGCCAATATTTCCAATGGATGTACTCTCCATTTAGATGGCCGTATCTCATCTATCATGTGTTTGGGTTCTTCTTCATCCTGCTTAAGCAACAGCCTGGATTCTCGCTCCCGCACTTTTCTAAACTCAATCTCTTCTTCCAAATGTGCCTGTTCTTCTTCCAGTTTATGAATATCACGCCACACATAAGACATTTCCTGAGAAATGTGTTCTCTTTTATCCTGGCGTTTTTCCATTTGCTTTTGCATCTCATGCAAACTTTCTTTTTTCTGCTCTTTCAAATAATCTATAGCTGCCGCCAGATCAAGTTCCCCATCTCCGGTCGCATAATAATTAGATGCGTAATTTTTCAATTCCTCGGAGAGCGTCATTCCAGGCTTTACCCTCATCTGTGCCATAGCCATCGTATCATCATAAATTTGTGGACTCAAATCACCCATGAGCATCTGAAGATCTCCATCTTTCACAGACAATTCTTCTGCATCTTCCAGACAGACAAGCGTCTCATTTTTCCCATACCGGTCAAAATTTCTGGACAGAAGAAATTCCTTATCTCCTGATTCAAATTTCATTTCCCCACAATAATAATTCGGATTTTCCCACGGTTCATATCTGGAAAATGTATCCTGCGCCGCAGCTCTTCCACGCCCTCGTTCCAACCCAAAAAGCATAGCTCTGATAAACGTATAAAGGGTAGACTTTCCAGACTCATTTTCTCCATATATCACATTCATTCCATCTAAGAAATGAATTTCTTTATTTGTAAACTTTCCAAAGTTCTTAAGTCTCAACTCTTTGATTTTCATATTAGCCTCTTCTTGTCTCCATCAATGCCCGCACTCCCTCACAAAGCACCTGATGTTCCAGACTATTCTCAGGATACTGTTCCAGCTCTGCCACAAATGCCCCAAGAATATTTCCCTTATTTGCTTCTTTCAACTTATCGAACTGATACGCCGGTCGTGTCTGATCTGTAATCTCGATCACATTTCCATATGGATCCAGCGTGTCCACATTGTAAGAAATTTCCGGGTCACGCATTCCGTCCAGAATAATCTTGTAAATATTTTCCTTTCCTTTTTCATCTATAACTTTCGCAACTGTCTCTTTTAGTTCATGCTCTGTCATAGACGGATTTGCTTCGATCGTCTGATGTATGTAAGATCTCATTGCAAATGGTACGAATCTTATCCTGCATCCCTTGGTCGTGATCTCTCCGTAAATGTATCCGTGCGCTCCAGTATCGTTTTTATCGATTGGCTCCAACGCTCCGGCGTAAGCAATTTTATCCGGACAGATAATCTGCGGTTTATGGATGTGCCCCATTGCAATATAATCATAACCAAGCCCCAGCAGATTTTCTTTCTTTATCGGAATATGGCTGTCATCTCCTCCGTGCGCAAGCAAAATCTCATATGGCTGTCGCCGCTGTGCAAATGCATCACAATAGCATTCCTCTGTAATCTGTTTCGTATCATAGCTCATGCCATAGATTGCCAAACTGTATGCTGGAAATTCCACGCATTGAATCTCCCTGTCCAGAATCATATGCACATTTTTTGACCACTGAAACGTCCGATAATAAGAATCTCTCTTCAGATAATCATGGTTTCCTGCAATGATAACCACCTCAGTCATGGTCAGTTTTGAAAAAAGATAATCCAGTTCTTTTAGTTCCCGTCTGAGCGGCTGCCTGTGAAACAAGTCGCCTGCGATCAGAAGCATTTCCACATGCTTACTTTCACAGACTTCGAGTACTCGTTCAAGACTGGTCCATATCTCCTTTTCCCGCTTTTCCTTTCGGGAGCTTCCAATGTACGGGTCTGCCCCCAAATGTATGTCTGCGATGTGTATGAATCTCATTTTTTCTTCCCTCTTCATTTTCTTCCAGTTCATTTTCCGACGGCAGTGTCACAATAAATTGCGTATGTAAATCGTCACTTTTCGCCATGATCTGTCCATCATGTAGTTCCACAATCTCTTTTGCAATCGCAAGACCAAGTCCTGCTCCTCCGGTTCCGGTCGACCTGGAATTATCTACCCGGTAAAATTTTTCAAAAATCGTCTGCAGCATATCTCCCGGAATCCGGTCTCCGCTGTTTGTAAATGTAATCTCGATTTTATTATTTTTCATTCTGGCCTGAATCTCAATTTTGGTATTCTCATAACAATATGCAATGGCATTTCTCAAAATATTATCAAAGACACGGGCAAGCTTGTCCGGATCACCGTAAACTTCCAGATTCTCTTCCACATCCACATCACAAGTAAGCTTTTTTTCCTGAAGTACGCCATAAAGTTCGTCTGCAATCTGCTCCAGCATCATAGTCAAATTGATCTTCACCGACTCCAGCTCGATATTCTGCAAATTGTACCTTGTAATGTCAAAAAACTCATTAATTAATTCACCGAGACGATTGGATTTCTCCAGAGCAATATGAATATATTTCTTTCGCTCCTCCTCCGGCATCTTTGGATATCCGTCCAGCATACTTAAGTAAGCCACAATAGAAGTCAAGGGGGTCTTTAAATCATGCGCCAGAAACAACACCAGATCATTTTTTCGTTTCTCGCCTTCCACTGACTCCAACTCCTGCCGTTTCAGGGTAGCTTTAATCTCATTTAATCGAATCTCAATCGGTTTCAATTCTGTGATCAGGTGAATCGGTTCCGTAGATTCCGACAGAATATTTTCAATTCCCTCTCCCACCTGGTCCAGATACTTTGTCATTTTCGAAAGTGCCACATAGAAAAAAAGAGCAAACAAAAGCAAAAAGCCTACAACCATGAAAAATGTCTTGTTATCTCCTATCAATTTCCAATACAGGCTCCGTGCAGTCGGTTCACTCACTTGCAGTTTCGTCACTATTTTTACAAAATTCCTGGCGAAACTGTCATTATAAATTCCATCGATCACATAATTCAGCAAAAATCCACCCACCAGAACTGTCAGTGCCGTAACAAGCACCGTCTGCAAGAGAATACTGAATTTTAATTTACGATAATTATTCTTCAACCTTATATCCAACTCCCCATACAGTCTTAATGAAATCAGATTTTCCGGTAGGTCCATTCATTTTTTCCCGCAAATGCCGGATATGAACCATGACCGTATTGTTGCTGTTCTTATAGCATTCTTCCTTCCAAACCTTGTGGAATAACTCCTCAGAACTAATAACCTTGCCTCGGTTCTCACAGAGCAGCCACAGAATATCAAACTCAATCGGTGTCAGTGTCAGCGGCACTTCATTGTAAGTACACTCATGAGACTGCCGGTTCAGGAACAGACCGCCAAAATCAATCACATCCCCCTCGTCCTTCGTACCCTCATTGTACTGCGTATAGCGTCGAATCTGTGCTTTCACCCTGGCAACCAGCTCCAATGGATTGAAAGGCTTTGGAATATAATCATCCGCACCAAGTGTCAGACCCGTGATCTTATCCATATACTCCGTCTTCGCTGTCAACATAATCACAGGAAATGTATATTTCTCCCGAATCTGCTTCAAAATCTGGAATCCGTCCACATCCGGAAGCATGATATCCAGAATCGCAAGATCAATCTTCGTACTGGCAATACAATCAAGCGCTTCCTGACCCGTATAAAATTTCAGCACATTATACTGATCATTCTTCAAGTATAACTCGATAACATCAGCAATCTCTTTCTCATCATCCACTACTAAAATATTCATACAATTCTCCTCTTTTTCAATTGGGGACGGGGTTTTTTCAAAAAAACCCCGTCCCCAATTGAACTTTAACCTGTCCCTTTCTGATTGTGTCAAACATTTTCTACAATTTCAGGGGCTATTTTTCTGTTATAACTCGCAGTTATTTACTGTTCTTGGGAATGGTACTACGTCACGGATATTGCCCATTCCTGTCAGATACATGATGCATCTCTCGAATCCAAGTCCGAATCCGGCATGTCTTGTGGATCCGTATTTTCTAAGGTCCATGTAGAATCCGTAATCTTCTGTCTTCATTCCGAGTTCTTCCATGCGTGTTGCAAGCTTCTCGTAATCGTCTTCTCTCTGGCTTCCTCCGATGATCTCACCAATTCCTGGTACGAGGCAATCGACTGCTGCCACGGTCTTTCCATCTGGGTTCTGTTTCATGTAGAATGCTTTGATATCTTTCGGATAATCTGTTACAAATACTGGGCGTTTGTATACTTTCTCTGTCAGATAGCGCTCGTGCTCTGTCTGAAGATCGATTCCCCATGATACTTTGAACTCGAATTTATCGTTGTGCTTCTTTAGAATCTCAATTGCATCTGTGTATGTGATTCGTGCAAATTCAGATGTTGCAACGTTGGTCAGTCGATCGATCAGCCCTTTGTCTACAAATGAATTGAAGAAATTCATCTCTTCCGGTGCGTTTTCCATCACATAATTGATGACATATTTTAACATGTCTTCTGCAAGGTCCATGTCGTCCTCCAGATCTGCAAATGCCATCTCAGGCTCTAACATCCAGAACTCTGCCGCATGTCTTGTTGTGTTGGAGTTCTCTGCGCGGAATGTAGGTCCAAATGTATAAACATTTCCAAATGCCTGTGCGTATGTCTCTGCATTTAACTGTCCGCTTACGGTAAGGCTTGTCTCTTTTCCGAAGAAATCCTGTGTATAATCTACTGCACCATCTTCTGTCTTCGGTACATTTTCCATGTCCATCGTTGTTACGCGGAACATCTCTCCGGCTCCTTCACAATCACTTCCTGTAATGATCGGTGTATGTACATACACGAAGCCTCTCTCCTGGAAAAATTTGTGAAGTGCGTATGCCGTCAGGGAACGAACACGGAATACTGCCTGGAATGTGTTTGTTCTCGGTCTTAAATGTGCGATAGTACGAAGGTACTCAAAGCTGTGACGCTTCTTCTGAAGCGGATAATCCGGCGCGGAAGCGCCTTCTACTGTTACAGTCTTCGCCTGAATCTCAAATGGCTGTTTTGCCTGTGGTGTTGCAACCAGTGTACCTGTTACAACAACAGCTGCTCCTACATTGAGTTTGGAAATCTCCTCAAAGTTCTCCATATCATCATGATATACGACCTGAAGTGGTGTAAAAAATGTTCCATCATTGATGACAATAAAGCCAAATGCTTTGGAGTCTCGGATACTTCTTACCCATCCCCCAACGGTAATTTCTTTATCCAGGTATGCTTCCTGGTTCTTGTATAATTCGCGAATTTCAATTAAATTCATACCAAATACTCCTTCTACTGTCTTAAAAATCCTTTCTTCTGACGCCATGCATAGGAAATGCACCTTCCTATTATACAAAGAAATGTGTCAGATGCCATATATCGTTTATTATAGCACAGAAGTTGTGATTACCCAACCCCTGACTCGTGCGATTATTTACAATTCACCGATTATTCACCGATTATCTCACAGATTATTTACAATATCTTATTTACAATATTTACGATACTTACGATTATTTACAATTTATGACTGATTTATGTCTCAATTAGTTATTCACTCCATGATGCGCTACGAAGCTATCACGATCCAGTGCTTTAAATGTATATCCCAGTGACTGATAATGTTCTACAATCTGTGGCAATGCCTCTACGGTCGTCTGTTTTCCATGGGAATCATGACAAAGTAAAATGATGTTGTTAGAATCAAAGCTCGTTGCCTGCGCCACCAGTTCTTCGGTCGTTCTCACAGACCCATCGCCGGAACTTCCATTCCAGTCATAATACTGGTATCCACGGTTTTGTACTTCCTGCACAAGCGTGGACATGATTCCTGCTGTATATTTCTTTGATACAGTATTTGATGATCCACCCGGGAAACGGATAAAACATGGTACATAGCCAATCTCTTCCTGTACCATCTGCCCAATCTGATCCAGATCCTGAAAATACGCATCAACCGATGCATAAACCTTAGCATAATCATGTGAATATGTATGCATTCCAATTATATGTCCCTTGTCATACGCAGCCTTTATCATATCTTTGTATTCCGGCATCTCACCTGTCACAAAAAATGTTGCCTTTGCATTATATTTATCCAGAATATCCAGAACTGCCTGTGTATTATCTGATGGTCCGTCATCCAATGTCAGATACACGATTTTCTCATCGGACTGTTCTGTCGTTCCGACTGAAACTCCCGGTTGCACTGCAAAATTACTACGGTCAGGAACTGACGCGTCTCTATCACCAGTCTCTTCTTCCGTACCCTCCGTCTCTTCTTCTATCTCATTTTCTTTCTGCGCAGCTTGGGGTGTCTGCTCTGTCTTTTTCGCCTTCTGATTATGAATCTTCGCAGCCTCTTTTACACTTTTATCTTTCTGAATAAAAATTGCCACTGCTGCCATGATCATCAGTACAAGAATAATCATTTCTATTGCTACTATTTTATTTCTTTTACCACCCTTGTTTTTCTTTCCGTTATCATTTTTTCCGGTCTTTTCTTCTCTATCTGACATATATCCTCCTATTTTATTTCACAAATCTATGGTTTCAAACCTTTTTGACTCTAATATCATTATATGCGACATAGCCACTTCTATCAAGACTGACCATTTGTATCCCCCGGAAATTATACGTTCAAGAACGCCTTCGGAATTGACATCCTACGAAAAATGTATAAAATTGACTTCAGAACCAACTAGTTCTGTTATCTGTAAAAATATTGGGATAAAAGCTCCCCACTATAAAAATACGACAGGAGGCATCTTATGACATCAACCGCGACATACCCTACTATCTCCAACTGGCTTGACAACCACAGAGATGAACTTATTCAGAAATCATGCTATATCTTCGAACATCCGGAAACAGCTTACAAAGAAAAACTCTCTTCAAAATGTCTTGCGGATTACCTGGAAACACAGGGATTTCAAATAGAATGGAATACTGCTGGAATCGAGACTGCATTTACTGCGGCCTGGACCAATTCTGACATCGATATTACTAAAATCCAGCCAGCCGGGAAAAACGTTTCATCTTCTAACGAAGTTCCAATCATTGGTTTTCTCGCTGAATATGATGCTCTTCCGGAAATCGGACACGCATGCGGACACAATCTTCTTGGAACAGCAGTCTGCGCAGCTGCCTGTGCATTGAAAGCAGATTATGAATCCTCTGGTGAACCGATTGTAATTCGTGTTTACGGCTGCCCGGCGGAAGAGATCATGTCCGGAAAAATTATTATGGACGAACAGAATGTGTTCGATGACCTGTCCATCGCAGTGACCTGGCATCCATTCGACCGCAACCGTGTCAGCAATGACATCTGGCAGGCGCAGGACATTAAAAACTATACATTTCACGGAGTCAGCGCACATGCCTCCCGCTCACCGGAAAGCGGTCGCAGCGCCTTAGATGCTGCCGAGCTTATGAATATTGGCGTAAATTATCTCCGCGAACATGTAACAGATGACGTCCGCATGCATTATGCTTACATGGATAATGGTATTCCGGCAAATGTTGTACCTGACTTTGCAAAGACGAATTATTTTATCCGCTCTACCAAAAGAAGCCGCACGGAAGATGCAAGCAAACGCGTAGATGCATGTGCAAAAGGTGCAGCTATGATGACCGGAACAACTGTCGATATCGAATTAGTGGGAAGCTGCATGGAAATGAAAGTCAACCGTCCGCTAGTGGAAGTTTACTATGAAGCTATGACTCATATCCCGACACCTGAATATACAGATGCAGAACTGGATTTTGCAAAAGACATTTCAGAAAAGGCCGGACTTATGAACAATGGAAAATATTTTGCAGGACTTTATCCGCTGGAGGACACGCCAGTTCCACTTTCCATTGGAACCGATGCCTCCCAGGTCAGCCATACCGTTCCCCTCATCACCATCAGCGCTGCTACTATGTGCCACGGCACCGCACTTCACCACTGGGCAGCCAGAGAACAGGCCGGCATGAGTATTGGGCATAAAGGTATGCTTTATGCAGCCAGATGTATGGCAGAAGGTACAAAATTGTTGCTTTCTAAACCAGAATATTTACAGGCTGTGTGGGATTATCATAATATTCCTCAAGACTAAATATGCACTTTCTGATAAGTATCTGACATTATAGAAATGATACTCAGGCAAAAGTGTAAAGAAATTGCAAAAAAATTCATATTTGTGTAAAAAAATTCATTGTAACCCTCCTCGAATAGTGCTAAAATGAAAACTGTTTTTTAGCACTTATGATTGAGGAGGATTTTAATTTACAATGGAAAAGAAAAAACGCTTTAAAATGCCACATGCGTATGTCATTATTTTCATAATGACAGTCATCACTGCAATTCTGGCTAACATTATTCCAGCCGGTACATTTGACCGTGTCGAAGACGCTTCCGGTAACTCTGTTGTTGTCGCAGACAGTTTTCATCATGTCGATAAAATCGGCTGCAGCATTTTTGATATGTTCAAATCTTTCCAGATTGGATTTGAAGACAGTGCACAGATTATTTTCTTTATCATCTTTGCATATGCATTTGTATATGTACTTTTAAAAAATGGTACATTTGACGCACTGGTTGGTTCTGTACTTCGTAAAGTTGGTAACCGTATCGAACTGATCATTCCGGTATGTATGATTTTATTCGGACTTCTCGGTTCCACCATGGGAATGTTTGAAGAGACTTACGGACTGATTCCTGTATTTATCTCCATCGCCATGGCACTCGGATACGATGCCATCGTCGGCGGCAGTGTCATTTACCTCGGTGTCGCAGTTGGATTTGCCGCTGCAACCATCAACCCATTTACTATTGGTATCGCCCAGGAAGTTGCAGGCGTGAAGATGTTCTCCGGTCTTGGTTACCGTATTCTTTGCTTTGTCGTATTCATGGGCATCAGTATCTGGTATGTATGGCGCTATGCACGTAGAATCCAGAAGGATCCGACAAAATCTTACCTTTACGGAGAAAAGATTGAGACGCTCGAATGTGCTTCCCGTGAGGAAATGATGGAGATCAAGATGACAACCACTCACAAACTAAGCTGTGTATTATTCGTATTTACAATTGGTATGCTTCTTTACGGAACGATCAAACTTGGCTGGTACATCGACGAAATTGCAACCCTGTTCATTATTATGACAATTGTATCCGGACTTGTATCCAGATTTACACCAAGTGAGATTGCAGATATTTTTATCGAAGCAAGTAAGGAAATGATGTATGGTGCACTTCTTGTTGGTATCAGCCGAAGCATCGCTGTTATCATGGAAAATGCACAGGTCATTGATACCGTTGTATACTGGCTCGCTACCATGCTCCAGCATTTCCGCGGTATGGCAAGTGCAATGGGTATGTTATTTGCTCAGAACATTATCAACTTCTTTATCCCAAGTGGTGCCGGACAGGCTCTGATCACAATGCCAATCCTTGCCCCAGTCGGAGAAATGGTTGGTGTCAGCCGTCAGGTCAGCGTCCTGGCTTACCAGTTTGGTGATGGATTCTCTAACATTTTCTGGCCAACAAGCGTATTTATGATGTGCGGAATCATGAGACTGCCAATTAACAAATGGTATAGATTCGTAACACCACTGTTCCTGATCATTTTCGCTGCTTCAATCGTATTACTCGGAGCTGCGGTAGTGATAGGATATTAGATACCGTTAATAGCATAGAGTGAAATAATCTTTCCCAGGCACGCTCTCGCTACCTTCCGCTGGCAGCGGTACATAAGGCGCTAAAGAACACCGCCTAAGTACCGGCCGCGTCAGAGTACCTGTTTCAAGATTATTTCACTCTTTTATATTGCAGTAAACCGGAAGTATGAATGTGAGTATGGCTGTGCAAAGCTTTCTTTTTAGGGCTTTTGTAAGTCTTGATAGAGAAATGTGAAGCTGATATAAAATATTTTTTAAGGAGACTGTATAATGAATAAAGAAGAACTTTATCTTGCAGAGGATAATCTTGCTGCTGAGATTGAAGAAATCAGTGAGTTTGTGTTTAATCATGCGGAGCTTGGCAGTGAGGAATTTAAGTCCTGTAAGTATCTTGTTGAGAAATTAAAAGAGCATGGATTTACGGTAACTTGTCCGTATCTGGATCTTGATACTGCTTTTCGTGCAGAACTTTACTGTGGTGAGGGTCCGAAAGTTGCTGTGCTTCCGGAGTATGATGCGCTTCCGGGATATGGTCCGAACAAGGACGAGGTGGCCCACGCGTGCGGACATAACTGGATAGCCGCTTCCACACTCGGTGCTGCCCTGACTCTGGCAAAATTCAAAGATCAGATCAACGGAACGATTGTTGTCATCGGTGCCCCTACCGAAGAGACAACCGGTGGTAAATGTGATATTGCCAACCGTGGCGGTTATGATGATATCGACGCTGCACTTCAGTTCCACTTAGGCGCTGAAAACAACATGAATATTATGACTCTGGCTATGGATTCCATCGAATTCCGATTCCACGGTACTGCATCCCATGCAGCCGCCTACCCGGAAAAAGGTGTCAATGCTCTGGACGCTGTAAACCTGATGTTTGCAGGAATCAATGCAATGCGCCAGCAGACAAGAAATGACGCCCGTGTAGCAGGGATTATAACTTCCGGTGGTGCTGCATGTAATATTATTCCTGATTACGCAGCATGCCAATTCTACATTCGTGCAAAAGACCGCGCTTACTTGGAGGAACTGACTCAGAAAGTCATTAATTGTGCAAAAGGCGCAGAACTTATGACTGGTGCAAAACTGGAATACTTCAACTTCGAGAATTCTTATGATGACCTTGTATATCATGATGGACTTCGCGCCCTGATGCGTAAGAACTTAAATGATCTGGGGGTTACAGATTTCGTAGACCGTGATGAAGAAGCCAGTGGATCCAGTGACATTGGAAATGTATCTCATGTATGCCCGACCGTATACTGCGAGTTAGATACCGGTGCAAGACCGAAAGTATTTGCACATCACGAAACATTTCTGAAATATGTACATGGAAAAATGGCACGCCATACACTTCATACCGCCACAAAAGCATTGGCAGCTACCGCGCTGGACGTATTCGAAAATCCGGACATTGTAAAGTAATGAAAGAATCGACTAAAAAAGGTCCACCGGACCTTTTTGTCGTATGCTTGGCAACAAAAAATCCTGTAGATATTATATATCATATACATATCTGCAGGATTTTTATATTTCTTATATTTCTTTTTTTCTATATCCTTAAAACTCTTCCACCGGCTTCTTATGTATCTTCATATGCAGCTTTCTTACTCCGCTGACAAGCTTTGTCAGATACCGGAACAATGGCTCTGTCGCAATAGAAAATACTACGAACAGCATAATGCATTTTGTGGACATTCCGGTAATCGCGAACAGCTTCGGCAGGAAAATGGAACAGCCTAAAAGTCCAATAACTGAACCTACCCATACACAGCCACGCAGCCAGTTGAATGGCTCACAGATTTTGAACAGAATCATAAATCCTACAATGGCAAGAAGCATCGTTCCTGCTGTGGAAATGTCTGTCTCTCCCAGTCCAAATGTCTGCCCAAAGACTGCCATGGCAGCTACCGCCAGTACGTCAGTCAGGCCGGCCGGCAGAGCTTTTAACACCACATTTGTCAGGAAATGTCCTTTGATCACATCTTTATTCGGCTGGAATGCCAAGAAGAATCCCGGAATTCCGATGGTAAACATGCTGATTAGCGAAATCTGTGACGGCTTTAATGGATAACTCATCATAAATACAACCGAGAACAGAGATAACAGGAATGAGAAAATGTTCTTTACCAGAAACAGACTGGCTGACCGCTGGATATTGTTGACCACTCGCCTTCCTTCCAATACAACTGACGGCATACATGCGAAGTTGGACTCCAGCAACACAACCTGTGCTGCCTGGCATGCCGCATCACTTCCCGATGCCATAGCTACACTGCAATCCGCATCCTTAAGTGCCAGCACATCGTTAACTCCGTCACCGGTCATAGCAACAGTCTTTCCCTGATCTTTCAATGCTTGAACAAACTGACGCTTCTGCCCCGGTGTCACACGCCCAAATACCGTATATTTTGCAATCGCATTTGCAATATCCTCATCTGTCTGAAGTGTCGTCGCATCAACATATTCCTCTGCATTTACAATACCGGCTTCTTTCGCGACCTCTGATACAGTCAGCGGATTATCACCGGAAATAACTTTGACTTCCACGCCCTGCTCTGCAAAGTATGCAAATGTCTCCGGTGCTTCTTTACGGATTGGATTTGCCAGAAGGACATATGCCATCGGCAGAACCTTTCCTGTCAATTTTCCGCCATCTAATGCTGCATCATAAGAGCCAAATACAAGTACACGATACCCTTTTCTTGCATACTCGCTGATACCCGGTTTGTAAGTATCATAATCCTCGCGGAGCACGAACTCCGGAGCTCCGATTACATAAGACTTCTCCCCGAACATGACTCCACTGTATTTTGTCACAGAAGTAAATGGAACAACCTTAGAGGCAGACTGTTCCGTCTTCTTTTTAAAATAATCCTTCAACGCCTCCATGGTGCTGTTATCGCTGCTCATGGCTCCCACAAAATCAGACAGAAGACCATTTAACTCCGGCATCTTCTCTGCATCATATTCCTTTGTCGGGATCATGTCTTTGACACTCATAGAATTCTCAGTGATCGTTCCTGTCTTATCCACACAAAGCACATTGACGCGAGCCAGCGTCTCAATACTCTTCATATCGTGAAGCAGAACTTTCTTATGAGCCAGTCTCATAGAACTGACAGCCAACGCCACACTTGCCAGCAGATATAATCCTTCCGGAATCATACCAAGAACTGCTGCCACCATAGAAACAATACTGTTTCGGAAACTCTGATCATTAAAGAAAAATCCTTGTACAAACAACGTAATACCAATCGGAATCAACGCAATACCGACAAATTTTACCAACTTATCCAGTGAGCGGATCATTTCCGACTGCTCGCCTTTCTTCATAGCCTTCGCTTCCAATGTCAGCTTGGAAATGTAAGAATCCACTCCGACTTTATCAAGGCGGGCATGGCACTCTCCCGCTACCACAAAACTTCCGGACATAAGCTCCGCTCCCGGAGCTTTCGTAATCTCATCAGATTCACCAGTCAACAGTGATTCATTGACTCGCACTTCGCCGGATACTACAATTGCATCGGCACAGATCTGATTTCCCGCTTTGAATATTACAATATCATCCAGTACCAGTTCTTCTGAATCCACTAACGACTTTTTCCCGTCACGCACAACACTGGCATGCGGTGCATTTAACATGTTCAGCTTTTCCAATACATTTTTCGCACGAATCTCCTGCACGATACCAATTAATGTATTAAAAATAATGACTGGAAGAAATGTCAGATCACGAAATGAACCGACAAGACATAACAAAATTGCCAATACAAGAAAAATTAAGTTAAAGTAAGTACAGACATTTTCCCGGATAATTTCTTTCGTGGTCTGTGCCGGTGGTGCGACTGACACATTGCGCCAACCATCATCACGGTGCTGCTCCACCTGAGCCGCCGAAAGTCCCGCTTCGGGATCCGGATTATATCTCGGTGTCTCCCGGCGCTCTATCTCATAATCCTGTGGTTCTTCCAGAACCTCATGCTTTTTACGCAATGCCATAAATATTCCTCCTGTGTATCTGAAGCTTCAAGATATCTGCCCGTCATTTTCTGGCAAATCTTAGAATCTATCATACAATATGAAAATTTTTCCTTTATGGTATTCATTATACATCGAAAACCTTTCCCAGACTATGAATTCTTTGTTAAAAAATTCTAAGAATTCCTTAAGAAAAGGGCACCCCTGATTACAGTTAGGGACACCCTTAATCGCTGATGGGGACGTAGTATTTTGGCATTTTACTACGTCCCCAATCAAATTATTGTCTTCGTTTTATTACTTTTAACCTTGTGAATTCTTCTCTTTCTTTTTCTTCCAGCGCGTTGTTGATGTTGTAGACCAGATTCGTGTACATCGGTATGGTGATGTTCTTCAGAGCATTGGCACGTTTCTGTGTCTTTTTGATGTTCGTTGCCAGACGATATGCTGAGTTCTCGACTTCAGCCAACTTGATGGTCAGATTCTTTACCTTTCGGAATGCCTCCCTGGCGATATCCAGCGATTCTCCTGTATCTCCGAGTGAGTAGGTCAGGTCATTCTGCTTTTCATCATATTTGATATGTGGAATCTCTGTTCCCATAATACTTCTGGTCTGTATACGAATGGAATCTTCAATTGGTACAGTGAATGCGAATTCCTGTACCCTGCTGATTCCCATCTCAATATTAGCGCGCTGCAGGCACACATATGCCTGGGTAAATGTGGAATCTATCTCTTCCTGGATGCCTTTTGCCTCATCGATAAGTCCCATCAGTTCTTTAAGAAGTATATTTCGTTTTTTGTCCATCAGTTCATAGCCCTGATTGGCAAGTGCCAGCGAGTTTTTGGCAAGCATCAGATTTCCCTTGGTCGGGAACTCTCTTGGATCCATAGACTCCCTCCTTTCCCGTCAGTTACACTTTTATGCTTCTTCTTTCTTCGGATAATAGAAATCAATGAGTTTTGTATCGATTCGATCCAGTTCTTCTCTTGGAAGCAGTGCTAACAGTTCCCAGCCAAGATCCAGCGTCTCTTGAATGGTACGGTTCTCTGTTGTTCCTTGACCAATATAACGCTGTTCGAATTCGCGTCCGAACTCCAGATATTTCTTATCCAGTGGTGACAATTCATCTTCACCGATAACGGAGGCCAGGTTTCTTGCCTCTCCTACTTTTGCGTAGGAAGCAAATAACTGGTTCGCCAGCGCCTGGTGATCGTCTCGCGTATAGCCTTCTCCGATTCCGTCTTTCATCAGACGTGACAGTGACGGCAATACATTAATTGGCGGATAAACTGACTGCCCATAAAGATTGCGGTCCAGTACGATCTGACCTTCCGTAATATATCCGGTCAGGTCAGGAATCGGGTGCGTGATGTCGTCATTCGGCATGGTCAGGATCGGAAGCTGTGTCACCGATCCATTTGCCCCTTCCACAATTCCGGCACGCTCATAAATTGTTGCCAGTTCACTGTAAAGATAACCTGGATATCCTTTTCGTGACGGAATTTCTCCTCTTGAAGAGGATACCTCACGAAGTGCCTCTGCAAAAGAAGTCATGTCTGTCAGGATTACAAGAATATGCATGTTACACTCAAACGCCAGATATTCTGCCACAGTCAGTGCTACCTTTGGTGTGATCAGACGCTCTACGACAGGGTCATTTGCCAGGTTCAGGAACATACACACATGGTCGGATACTCCGTTCTCATCAAATGTCTTGCGGAAGAAATCTGCCACGTCATGCTTAACTCCCATAGCTCCAAACACAATTGCGAAATCTTCATCAGAATCACCGCCCAGAGATGCCTGTTTTACAATCTGCGCTGCTAACTGGTCATGTGGAAGTCCGTTTCCTGAGAAAATTGGAAGCTTTTGTCCACGAATCAGTGTTGTCAGACCATCAATGGCTGAAATTCCTGTCTGGATATAGTTTCTTGGATACTCACGTCTGACCGGATTAAGCGGAAGTCCGTTGACATCACGTTTATCCTCGGAAATGAGTGGTCCCATATCATCGATCGGCTGTCCGATTCCGTTAAAGGTTCTTCCAAGCATTTCCGGTGATACAGTAACCTCCATCGGACGTCCCATCAATCTCGTATGTGTATTGTCCAGGGACATATTCTCGGTTCCTTCAAATACCTGAATGATTGCTTTGTCCTCATTCAGTTCCACAATACGTCCCATTTTCTTTGTTTTATGATCGACTACAAATTCCACGATTTCATCATAGAATGCGTCCTGAACTCCTTCCAGCACAACCAGAGGGCCTTCAACGCTGCTTAGTCCCAGATATTCTATTGCCATGATCTTGACCTCCTTCTATGCATTTTTCTCAATCACTGTATCGTAGAAACGGTCGATATCTACTTTGTACATATCTAATAATTGTAACTCGCCATTTGGCACATCGTATTTGATAGCGATAACTTTCTCAAAGATACCCTCTGCCTTCAAAACAGACATCGGCATACCTCTTGCCACCAGTTCTCTGCATTTCTTATAGAGATACAGAATAATATCCATCATACCGAACTGCTTCTTTAGAGATACACACGTATCGTCTTTGTGAAATGCGTTCTGCTGCAGGAATCCAAGGCGAATCACGCGGGCAATCTCCAATGTCAGCTTCTGATCATCCGGAAGTACATCACTACCGATCAGTTTTACAATCTCCATGAGACTGTTCTCCTGGTTCAGAATATTCATCAGACGGTTCCGATAGTCCACAAACTTTGGAGATACATTATCAGCATACCATGCACTTAAATCCGGTAAGTACTCGCTGTAACTGGTCAGCCAGTGGATCGCCGGATAATGTCTTGCATATGCCAGAGACTTATCCAGTCCCCAAAAGCAACGGATAAATCGCTTCGTATTCTGTGTGACCGGCTCGGAGAAGTCTCCTCCCTGCGGAGATACTGCTCCAATGATTGTAACAGAACCTACAGCTCCATTTAATGTCTGCATCATACCGGCACGCTCATAGAATGCAGAAAGTCTGGATGCCAGATAAGCCGGGAATCCTTCCTCTGCCGGCATCTCTTCCAGACGTCCGGACAGCTCACGAAGAGCCTCTGCCCAACGGGATGTAGAATCCGCCATAATTGCGACATCATATCCCATGTCACGATAATACTCAGCCAGTGTAAGTCCTGTGTAAATAGATGCCTCACGGGCAGCTACCGGCATGTTGGATGTGTTGGCAATCAGAGTCGTTCTGTCCATCAGCGGATTCCCCGTTCTTGGATCCACCAGTTCTGAGAACTCCTCCAGAACCTGTGTCATCTCATTTCCGCGCTCTCCGCATCCGATATATACAATAATGTCCGCATCGGACCATTTTGCGATTTGATGCTGGCTCATCGTCTTTCCTGTTCCGAATCCTCCCGGAATTGCGGCTGTTCCGCCTTTCGCCAGAGGGAACATAGTATCCATGACACGCTGTCCCGTCACAAGCGGAACTCTTGCAGAATAACGGTGATGCACCGGCCTTGGCACACGGATCGGCCATTTCTGCATCATGGAGAGTTCTTTTCTCTCCCCTTCTGTTGTCTCGATCACAACAAGTGTATCATTGATATGATACTGTCCGTCAGGTACGACACTGACCACGATTCCTTCCACATCCGGCGGAACCATACATTTGTGCACGATCGCATGCGTCTCCGGAACTTCTGCAATGATTGCCCCTCCCTGGAGTGCGTCACCTTCTGCAACCGTCATGTGTGTATCCCACAACTTATCAAGATCCAGAGAATCTACACTGACACCTCTTGTAATAAATGCGCCATTACTTGCCTGCGCAATCTTTTCCAGCGGACGTTCAATTCCGTCGAAAATATTATTGATAATTCCAGGTGCGAGGATAACAGATACTGCATCTCCGGTACCCTCCACAATCTCTCCCGGCTTCAGACCGGAAGTCTCCTCATAGACCTGAATCGTTGTCCTGTCCTTGTCCAGAGAAATAACCTCTCCTACCAGACGTTCTTCTCCTACATAGACCATCTCGGACATCTTAAATCCGGTCCTGCCTTTCAGATAAATGACAGGGCCGTTAATTCCATATATTTTTCCAGTATGTTTAGCGTCCACTGCCCATACCTCCTCCAAATGTGAACTTCTGATATTCTCTCTCCAGCGCGCCCTTAAATGCATAATCTACCAGAATATTTCTCTCTGGAATGACTGCACGGATTCCACCGATAAAGTCTTCTTTGCTGATACTCAGTGTAAATCCTGTCTTCTCCTCCAGATACGCTTTCTTATCTGCGTCTGTCGGATTAACATAAATCGTCATCTCGCCGCGGTCAGAATATGCTACCGCTTTTTCAATATATTTTACCAGAAGATCCTGATATTTTTCCGTCTTCATATATGCAGACAGTTTTTCTTCGACTTCTTTAAAAAGCTGCTTTTTCAAACGCTTCTGGGCAGCTCCAAGCTCTCGCTTAAGTTCCAGCGCAGCCTTTGAATTCGCCATACCAAGCTGCTGCTTCACGCTAGTCTTTTCAGCCTTGATTCTTGTGTCTGCCTGTATCAGTGCCTCTGCTTTATGTTGCTCAAAGACATGGGTAAGCGCCTTCTTATGCTGTTCCACAATCGCATTCCCTTTGCTTCTTGCCTCCTGCATTGCAGATTCCTGCAGTCTTGTTATCTTCTCATCTACTGTCACACAATCACCTGCTTCCTATAGTTTTAATCCTATAGCCTCATTCACATACGATGTGATAAAGTCTTTTTTACGTCCGGTTCCGTGTCTGTCCGGAATCTCGATCAAAAGCGGCATGGTCCGCTGTAACTTAATCTCGTTGATAAGATCCGGGAACTCCCGTCCGAACCGCTCAGTCAGCAGAATGACACCAACTTCTTTGTCATTCATGGCATTTTCTAATTCTTCACGCAGTTCGTTTCTTTCATGTACAACGACTCCATCTACGCCCGCCAGTCTCAGTCCCGTCAGAGTATCGACATTATCACTGATCAGATACATTTTCATCTTATAATTTACCGAGGATCATGAAGGAGATGATCAGTCCATACAGACACACACCTTCTGCCAGTCCTACGAAGATCAGTGACTTACCAAGTGCGCTGGAGTCCTCGCTGATTGCTCCAAGAGCGGCACTTGCTGCACTTGCTACGGCAATACCGCCACCGACACAGGAAAGACCGGTTGACAGTGCGGCTGCGATATAACCAAATCCAGTTGCATTTGAAGCGGCTGCTGTTGTCTCTGCAGCGTATACCGGATCTCCGGAAAATAACATGATCGCTGCGATGGCAAATGCTCCAAAATAAAAGACAACATTTGCTCCAAGTGCACGTTTGTAACGTTTCTTACTTCTCTCTCCCTTAAGGAAATATCCAAATGGTACGATAATTCCAAGTACCAGTGCTGCCACCAGTAATAATTTTACAGTTAATGTCATGACTTCTTCCTCCTACTCGCTCTGTTTATGAAATGGTTTGAATTCTCTTCCTGTTCCTTTATAAAAACGGCTGAACATCTCGTAATATTCCAGACGCAGAACCTGGATACCAACTACCAGTCCTTCCAGTCCACAGACTATGATATTACCGATAACAAATATGATCCAGTTCGTGCTTCCCGCACTCGCTCCGGAGAGCATCAGTACAACTTCCATCATTGCCGCATGGCTCACTGCAAATGCTCCGATACGCACATAAGAAATGGTATTGGAGAAGTAGCTTAACATGGTCTCGAACAATTCAAAAAATGCCTGTACAAAGAACATGACCTTGCCGCCTTCCATTTTCTTATGACGTTTCTCTACCAGATTTCCAAGTGGCTCTTTAAATACAAAGAGGAGCACCGGAATTCCAAGGAAAATCACAAGCATTACATTTCCCGGAGTCTTGTGTCCGGTCATATAAAGTACTACTGTCAGTACCAGGAATCCATAAAATACAAGTCCTGCCACACCATTGGTGGAAAATAACATATTTTCCTTATCGTGGGCTTTCGCCGAATTGATAATATTGAAGATCATCACCAGAATATTCAGTGCCATACCAAATGCAATGGCAACGACGAATACGGTGTTAAGCTGCCCGATAAACGGCAGATTCGTCATTGCCGATACAGGCCTTAACCAGCGGGCTTCAATAATATCTTCAAATCCAAATACGCTTCCGAACATAAATCCGAAGAACATGGAAAAAATACCTGCAATGGAAATAATTCCTGCCAGATTGATCTTCTTTGTCAGATACAGGATTCCGCCAATTGCAAAGAGGCAGAAGCCCTGGCCAAGATCTCCGAACATGGCTCCGAATATAAATGTATAGGTCAGTGCCACGAACATGGTCGGGTCCATCTCATCGTGAGCCGGAAGTCCGTACATCTTGATAAACATTTCAAATGGTTTAAATACCTTCGGGTTCTCAAGCTTTGTCGGAGGATCACCAAAATACTGGTCACGCTCATCTTCGACCATGATACTGATCTTATCGTCATCCTGGGTCTCAGCAAGAAGCGCATCTACATCCTTTTCACTCATCCAGCCACATAAGATATAGAACTCATCCCTCTCATCCTCACTGGTCACTCTCGCTGCAAGTTTACGGATATCAAAGTTGTCCGCAAGCTCCTGCAATCTCTTTCTCGCTCCCAGAAGCTTGGCTGCATTACGTTTCATAAGTGCTGTAATCTTATCCTCATCTGCGTCAATATCTTTTTGCACTGCTTCAATATCCTGATCCAGCTTCTCACACGCTTCTTTAGGAGTTCCGATGTAAGCATCTGTCACGTCAATTCTCTCAAAGTGCAGTGCCCGGAATGTGTTATCCGCTTTCGCAATATCCGCATTTGCCGCTATGTAACAGCCATAGACAAAACCTTTGTCTTTTCCAGCCTCCAGAAATATGGCATTCAGACTGTCGGCCAGATATTTTTCAAGACGTCTGTAATAGTCAAGCGAAATGCGTCCAAACCGTACCTGCATGTACTGATACTGCAATGCTTTATGAACATCCACTTTCAACGCAGAAAATGGTTTCAGGACATTTTCCTTTCCAAGCAATTCTTCCTTCTTGAGCTTAAGCCTTTCTCTGTCTTCCACAAGTTCCAGATAATCATGATTCAGATCCCGGATCAGCGCCAGCATATCATCCTTTGATCCTGACAGATCTGCCCGAATTTCCCTGTCCTCCGGCAGAAGCTGTGCGAACTGCTCTGCCTTTGCAAGCGGATCTCTGTACGGGTTCACTTCCACGAACGGCATGATATTTTCCGTTGTCTTAAGTTCTGTCACCGCATTTTCAATCTGCATCTCATATTTTGACAGATATTTCTCGCATACCCGGTCGATGTCATCTCTCGGACCGCTGATATTTAAGAATCTCATTTTTACAATCACTTGCTCTCACCTCCCAAGTATGTCAATATCTCCTGTCTGGTCAGTCCATAACGGATACACTCTAACGCTGTCGTCAGCTTGTCGATTTCCTGCTCCTTCAAGAATAAAAATGCGTGCATCGTTGCATCGGAGTAAGGATCCTTCTGCCTGTCAGATATATAGAGATCCCGTAAAATATCTTTGATACTCTTTTCTATGGACTGCCCCTCTTTCATGTGGACATGTGTTCCATAGTAAGTATTCTCAATCTGCTTTTTCATCTCTTCCACATTCGGTGCTTCCACGATTGCCTTAAATTCTTCCGTACTTAAATGAAAATGATATGGAAGCGTCAGTGCATAGATTTCTGCCGGAAGCATACGATAATACTGCTTCGCACGGTACACCCATTGAATGTTCATGAGATCCATCTTGATTCCCACATCTCTTGAAAAACGCTCTCTGGATTTTCCGGAGAATACCTTTCTTCCCCGCCTCCAGTAATTAGTAAAATAGTAAAGCTCCAGTGCCTGATCGTAGTCAAATAATGTCGCTGCCCCAGAATCCCGGATTGGTTTTAATGCTTCATAATACTCACTGCCCCGTAAGTTATCCACAAGTTCGTCGATATTTGTGGAAGTTATCAACTTATCAATAGAAAGTTTTGAATATTTATCAAAAAATTCCTTCTTATAATCCAGGTCATAAGGCTTGTCATAATGGTTAAATACGATTCTCAGACAATAGTTGATCACACTGACTTCATACTTCTTCCAGTAAATCTTCAGAAATTTCTTCTGGTCGATTCCCGCAAACCGGAAGATTCTTGTGTAATCATTATACAGAGACTGATACAACATCTTCTCAATATCACCTCGATGAAGATGCGCCAGTTCCAACTGATCCATATAGACTGCGTAGGCCGGTTTCGTCTTCAGAAATTCCACCACCTGCACAACATCCGTAAAACCGGAAATAGTCTCATAATCAGCCTGTGTAAGAAGCTTTGCCTGCATTGCGCGGATTTTCGTCGTAAGTCCGCTGTATGCCATCACATTGCCCATCGTTCTCTTCCTCGCTATATTTTTTTTGAAATGTCTGAAATTCTGATACCTGTGGTTTACTCCTCGCTTCACGCTCCCACTGGCATCTTATATTACACTTCTATTATATGACGCAAAATACCTTCTGCATAAACTGCATGAGCCGTCTCATATTCCTTTTCCAATGTCTGAACTGCCTCGTGATTCTTCTCACGCTGACTCTTCAGGAGTTCATCGACCTGCCGCTTTCCATCTTCCCGGATTTTGGTAAGTTCTGCCTGCGTCTTCTCATCCAGTTCTTTATCAAACTGATCTCTCTGCGCCTGAATCTCCTGCTCAACCTGACTCTTATCTTCTTCTGCCTTCGCCACAATACTGCGCGCAGTGTTCTCAATATCATCCAGTCTTTCAATCACAGATTTCATAAGCCGCCCCCTTCTTGTTATCTGTCTGACCAAAGCCACATATCATCACAGAACTCTCTAAAAAACTCATACTTTTTTAATGATTTCTCAAAAAAATCTACTGAAATTCTAATAGTTTTCTATAATATGAAATATTTTAGAAAATGGCTCTAAATCAGAACGTTTATATTTAACTATAGTCTCCAAATTGCACAATTGTCAAGTAAGTTATGCCGATTTTTGTGTAATTTTTATACACTTCCATCAAAGTGTATGGATATTTCATTAGTAAAAATCACAAGACTATTTTTGTATATACTAAGCGGTTCGGTTCATGTTGTATAACCGCAAGATACTCACCTTCTGCTCTTCCTGTGTATACAGTGTCTCCGAAATATGTTTTTTCACAACTTCAATATTTTTGATAATAATCTCTCCACATTTCAGCTCAATAGCCCCCTCTTCTTTCAGCTGTGCCAGTGCACGCTTTGCCTGAATTGCAGATATATTAACTGTGCTCGCCAGTTCTTCCTGTCCCAAAATTATTTACACAATTTTCTCACTTCTTCCACTGTCTTCTGTGCAATTGACGCAATCTGTTCTTCCGAAATCCCTGCCTTCCACATGGAACGAATCATTTCACTCTTACCTTCTTCTTTTCCAATCCGTTCACCTTCTTCTCTTCCAATCCGTTCGCCTTCTTCTCTTCCAATCCGCGTCGCATAATGGAGCTGTGCATACTTATCCCTTTTATACTTCAATCTCGTCTCATACTCCAGACGCTTCTTCTCGTCCGCACTGAGTCTGTCCAGTTCTTCATACGCTTCTCCAAAATACTCGTCCTGCTTTGCCATCTCTTTTAACTCCTTCCGGCTCTTTGCATTGAGAAATCGCATCCACCTTATGATTCCTTCTTCGTTCTGATCTTCCGGTGGTAACTTCCCCAATTCCAACACATGAATCTCCATGATATCTGTATAAATCTCTCCCGTTTTTGTATCGCAAAATGTAATTTTTCGATAGTACCTGTTATCCTCCGGGAAATGTACAAAATCCAGAATACTGACATGAATGCATTTCTGAATTTTGTCATAATCATCACCTTTATGAATCTGATCTGTGACCATCTTGCTTAAATAAAACACAATCCGTTTTTTCCAAAAATCAAATTCTGCCACCTGCATCTCAAAGTCTATCTGCGTGCCATCATGCATTTCAACTCGAACATCCAAAATTCCATATTTATCGTCTTCGTACTCTTTTCTGAGTATGGTCGGCAACAGTCTAGTCTCCTTGATTTCTTCTGGTCTTACTCCCAACAATGCTGCAATAATTCCTTTTCGCACCTTTTCATTTCTCATCAGTTCTTTGAAACAAAAATCTACGGTCGGAAGCATGATAAACTCGTCATCTGTACGGTTCTTTTGTACTTTAGTTCCTGTTCTTTTTGACATATACTCTCCTCTCCGACAACTTCCTATAGTCTGAGAAAAGATTATCTATAGATATTTTATCATATATTAATAGTATATTCCAGTTGGAAATGCTAATCTTCAAATAACATCCTGTGCCGCACCAGGTTCCCTTCCCAGCCTATATTCACTTGTCACACGTTCATCACTTTGGAATAACACCCGATACTCTGAGCCTCCGAAATGAATGAAATTAAATAGATACCTTTTGCAGATAACAAGAATCGCCATCTGCGTGGACTCAGAATAGCATAAATATGAATCAAATACAATAGTTAATTTAAAGATGCGATGCGGAACCGCACTTCTTCTTTATATACACTCTCGTATTCCACCACTCTATGCTGACCAGACACTTTCTCCTACCAATCCCCCGCTCTCCTTCCGCCTTCCAATAACTTCGCACATAATAAAATCCAGCTGCTGATGTCACGATAATTGATTTTATTTTCCAGATTTTCTTACGCCTAACTTAGTCTGTACAGTGTACTGTCTGAGCCGATTTATCGGCGAGTTTGCACTGTCAGACTAAAATAGGTGGCGTATGAAAATCAGAAAACAAATCATATCGTGACATTAATAGCTGGATTAATTATGTTAAGTTATTCCATTTACTGAGTTCTCAGCTCTGCTCCCATCTTCTTCTGCAGCTTCTTCATAACCTGATTTGCTACATTTTCAATCTCCTGGGAAGTCAGTGTCTTCTCATTAGATCCGATGGTCAGTCTGATTGTCACAGATTTCTTGCCCTGTGGGATTTGTTTTCCACGGTACTCATCTACGAAATCTGCTTTCTTAAGGAACTCGCTGGCTTTCTTCTTGCCAAGAATTGCCTCATGCATATCACTCCATACTGCATTGGAGTCAAAGAGCATGGAAATGTCATACTCGTTCTCCGGATATGCTGCAAGGTGAGTGAATTTATTGGTTCTGGAAATGAGTGGTTTCAGTTTCAGAACATCTAATTCAAAGAGCATTACGGACAAGTTCTTGATTCCGCAGTCCATAGATGCCTTCTTAGCCAGAAGTCCCATATCACCAATCTTCTCGTCTCCACGGTAAATGTTGAGCCATACTACATTGTCAGCCCATACTGGTTTCTCTTCTTTTCTGAACTCAAATGCTGCCTGATGTGTATAACGTGGCATATACTCCAGAACACCTTTTGCTTCCTGGAAGAGTTCTTTCACATCTTTCACACTGCTTGCAAATGCTCCGGCAATGTGGCGGCGCTGCTCTGGCAGTAACTCAGACTTGTCGTATGGTGAAGTATAGTTCGCATCATGGAATACCTGAGCTTCCTCAAAGATTGAGAAATCATTGAAGTAACGCTCATTCTTTGCAACTGCCTCGCAAATGTTCGGAAGCAGAGAAGCACGCAGGTAACTGAGATCCGGTGCCGGTGGTGTTGAAAGACGAAGCATTCCTTCTGTCGTCTGCATAATTGCATTCAGATATACATCATTTACCCAAGGATATGTGTAGATTTCCTGCATTCCACAACGAATTGCAAGGAACTCTTTCATATTTCTTACAAGATCCTGATCTTTCTGATTGATTGCACTGTCAAATGTTGTTGTAAATGATGTTGGCTCGAAATTGTCGTATCCATACATTCTGGCAACTTCTTCCATTACATCATCTTTAATGGAAATGTCACCTGTAGAACGCCATGTCGGAGCGATGACGTGCATGTCCTCACCATTAATCTGTACATCAAATCCAAGTTTCTCAAGCTTGCCCTGGATCTCATCATTTGTCAGATGCTTTCCAAGTCTCTTCTCAAGCCATACAAGGTTTACATCAATCTCAGCTCTCTTGAGTTTCTTTACATATTTATCACAGTAACCTGTCACTTTCATTTCCGGATACAGCTCTTTGAAATACTGCATGGAAAGTGCAAGTGCCTGGTCGCATCTCTCAGGATCGATAGCTTTTTCATATCTTGAAGAAGCTTCTGTACGGTTATCATAACGAAGTGCAGTTCTTCTGATTCCTGCTGCTTCAAAGTTTGCGACCTCAAGAATGACACGCTCTGTCTTAGGCAGGATAGAATCCTTTGCTCCACCCATAACACCAGCCAGTGCAACAGGTCCCTCGGAATCTGTAATTACAAGGTCATCTGTACAAAGAGAAAGCTCTTTGTCGTTCAGAAGAAGTAACTTCTCATTTTCTGCTGCATGTCTTACAACGATGTGATCAGAAATGTTATCTGCGTCAAATGCATGTGTCGGGTTACCAGTTGCGAGCATCACATAGTTTGTAATGTCAACCAATGCATTGATTGGACGCATACCAACCTTCCAAATTCTATTCTGCATCTGGTATGGCGCCTCTTTTACATTTACACCAGACATTTCTACACCGATATATCTCGGGCATCTGTCCGGATCATCGATTTCTACGTTGAAATCAGACTGTACATCTGTCTCAAATGGCTTGATCTCAGCTAATGGCAGATTGTATAATGCTGCGATTTCGCGGGCGATACCATAGTGTCCCCACAGATCCGGTCTGTTTGTCATTGATTTGTTATCAATCTCAAGAAGAACATCATTCAGATCCAATGCATCTGCCAGAGTTGTTCCTGCCGGTACGTCAAATGCGGACAGGTCAAGAATCTCTGCTTCCTGAGATGCCGGGAAGAGATCTCCCAGTCCGATCTCATCAGATGCACAGATCATTCCGTAGGAAGCCACGCCGCGAAGTTTAGACTTCTTGATCTCAACAGGCTCTCCCTCTCCATGCCAGCGGACAATTGCTCCCGGGCAGGATACGGCAACGCGCATACCTTTTTCCAGATTGATACCACCGCAGACGATGTCTTTGATTTCACCGTCACCGATGTCTACTTTGCAGACACGAAGTTTGTCTGCATTTGGATGTGGCTCGATATCCTCGATCACACCTACTACCATATGGTCAAAACGGTCTGCCAGGTACTCGACGTCCTCAACCTCAACAGTATCCATAGTCAGATCATATGCAAGCTGTTTCATATCCATATCTTCAGGGATATTTACAAAATCTTTAATCCATGATAATGATAATTTCATCTTTATTCTCCTCCGCTTATCTGAACTGTCTCAGGAATCTTAAATCGCCACTGTGGAACAATCTTACGTCATCCACGCCGTAACGCATCATAACCAGTCTGTCCAGACCGATATTTACATAGAAACCTGTGTACTCATCCGGATCCAGTCCTGCTGCACGAAGTACATTTGGATGTGGGGATCCACCCGGCATAACCTCGATCCAGCCCACATGTTTACATACGCTGCAGCCTTTTCCGCCGCACACCTGACACTCCATGTCGATCTCAAATCCTGGCTCTACAAATGGGAAGAAACCGGAACGCATTCTTACCGGAACGTCTCTTCCGAATACTTTACTTAAAATGCTCTGGATCATAACTTTTCCGTCTGTGAACTTGATATCCTTATCCACGATCAGAGCCTCATACTGGAAAAATGCTCTCTCATGATGTGAATCTGTTGTCTCGTTACGATATACACGTCCCGGATATACAAAACGATACGGCGGTTTGTGTGTCTGCATGTAACGGACACTTCCTCCTGTCAAATGTGGTCTCAGGCAAAGCTTCTCATTTGTACTTCCACTGTCATGACCCTCCAGCCAGTATGTGTCCATACTCTCTCTTGCCGGATGATTCGGAGGGAAGTTCAGTTTATCAAATGCATATAACTCACTTGTGATGTCATCCTCCTGGAAAATCTCAAATCCCATAGAACGGAATGCATCGTTCAGGTCATAGCACATCTGTGTAATTGGGTGAAGTCCTCCGTTCGGCGGCAGGATTCCCGGTACAGAACAATCAAAGTCCGGTGAAACCTCAGAAGCTTTCAGCTTCAGCTCTGTTCTCTTAGAGTTGATCAGCTCTGTCACCTGATTCTTAGCCTGGTTGAGCACCTTTCCCATCTCCGGGCGAAGCGCTGCGTCAAGCTTCGGCATCTCCTTCATTAACATACTTAACGCACCCTGTTTTCCAACATATGCATTCTTCACATTCTGCAGTTCATTTTCATTTGCTGCTTCAGAAATCTTAGTTTTCACTTCTGATAAAATACTGTTGATTTTATCTTTCATTCTAATTCCCCTTTCTACTACTCTTTAAGTTCAGTGTCTTTTTTATTGAAAATAAAAAAAGCACCGCCACTTGTGATTAACAAGGGACGATGTTACTCGCGGTACCACCCTATTTCAGAGTCCTTATGACTCTGCACTCTTTTATGTGTATTCGATCTGCTACACGAACATCCAACTTAGCGCATCTGCCAGGCAAATGCTTTTCATCGGAAGACTCCCATACTGAAATTTCCAAAAGGTTCGCGTGAAATGCTCTCAGCCGGTGACACTTCATCTCTGCTTCACTACATCTTCTGTACTTACATATGTTCATAGTCCAAAATCATGATAATTATTACATAATTTTACGGCTTTGTCAATGTGTGAGTTCAGCCCATCTCACACTGCAATTACCAGATAAGAAATCAGAAGTACTTATTACAGATACTTCTGATTTCACTTTACAAATTTAAATCAACTTATTTTTTTGCATTTGCTTTAAAATTCGTTCTAAAATTTCTTCTAGCTTAAGTTTTGAACAAGCAACATTAAATCTTCTATACTGACTGTATCCTGTGCCAAATTCTGAACCATGACTTAGAATCAATTTGCAATCATCTCTCCAAAACTTTTCCAATTCCGCATCAGACATATTCAGTCCACTACAATCCACCCACATTACATATGTTGAATCGCTATTTACAACTTTCAACTGAGGAAAATGCGTTTCAAAATATTCTTTAAAAACCCTCTTATTTTCCTGTATATAATACTTTACAGCCTCCAGCCATTCAACGCTCTTTGTGTAGGCTGCAATAGTAACTCCCTCAACAAAAGCATGGGCAAATGGATATTTCAAATTTTCCATTATTGCTGAAATTTTATCTCTCATCTTTTGATCTTTAATTATCAACGAAGCACCACTTAGCATCGGGACATTAAAGCTTTTACCTGGTGAAATTACTGTAGCTGCCATAACACCAACTTCCTCTGCAATACTTGCTGCTACAGTATGCTGTGCCTGATTGAATATAAATTCATAATGCACTTCATCTGAGATAAGAGTCATCCCATGTTTTTTACAGAACAAACTAATATCTTTTAATTCATCCTTTGTCCAAACTGTTCCTGTTGGGTTTTGTGGATTACACAACAATAATATTTTTGTCTTTTCAGAAACTTTTTCTTCCATTAACTCTAAACTAATGGTAAATCTGCCCTCTTTTTCTATTAATGGACATTCCAATACATTTCTTCCACATCCGGTAATAGTGCTAAAAAAGTTACCATAAACAGGTGTTAACAGCATAACTTCATCACTTACTTCTGACGCAGCTTGAATATATGTACTTATGCCAATCATTGTATCTGCACAAAATAGTATTTCACTTGCATCCACCTTATAAGAATGTCTATTTTCAAGCCATTCTGAAATAACTTTAAAATACTTCGGTGTTAATGTCTCATATCCGAAAATCCCCGCTTCTACTCTCTCCTGCATCTGTCTCTGAATTGCTGGTGATGACTTAAATTCCATATCTGCGACCCACATAGGATAAATATCTTTGTCAATATCTAGTGTCTTTAAGTCTTTCCATTTATAAGAATTCATATAACGTCTTTCAATAATTTTATCAAAATCCGTATCATAAATGTCATCTACTTTTGCCTGTATAAACGATTTTGCACGCTCTGTCTGAGGATTTGTAAAAAATATATCAGGAGTAGCTTGTTCAACAATATTACCATTTTCCATAAATACAATTTCATCTGCAACTTCCCTTGCAAATCGCATTTCATGAGTAACAATCAACATTGTTGTGTGCTGTTTTGCCAAATCTTTAATTACATCTAAAACTTCATTTACCAATTCTGGATCCAAAGCAGATGTGGGCTCATCCAAAAGGATTACATCTGCATTCACAGCCATTGCTCTAGCGATTCCAACTCTTTGCTTCTCTCCACCTGACAACGTTTCAGGATACGCATTTTTCTTATGTGACATTCCTACTTTTGCAAGGAGTTCATCTGCTATTTGTAATGCTTCTCCCTTGTTCATTTTTCTTACAGTTATCAACGGCTCAATAACATTTTCAACGGCCGTTTTATTTCTGTATAAGTTTGAATTTTGAAATACCATTGCCATATGCATGCGAAGAGTCTGAATATCGCTTTTACTCATTTTAGTAAAATCAATCTCTTTATCTCCTAATACAATAGACCCTTTATCAGCCCGTTCCAAAACATTCAGACATCTAAGGAGTGTTGATTTTCCTGTTCCAGAAGGTCCTATGATAGCAAACACTTTTCCTTTTTCAATTTTTAAATCTATACCTTTCAATACAGATTTATCACCAAATGTTTTCCATAGATTTTTAATTTCTATCATTTCTATCTCCTGACTACTTCTGATATGCTACACCAATTTTTCTTTCAACAATTCTCTGAATCTTTCCTAATATCAAAGCTAATATCCAATAAAATGCCGCTGCTATGATATAAGTTTCAAAAGTTTTATAAGAAACCGCTGCTGAAAGTTGCGCCTCACCCATTACATCTTGAATACCAATTGTCATACCAAGTGATGACATTTTTATAATATCAATTGCTGAGTTTACAATTGGTGGAATTGCTGCAACCGCTGCTTGAGGCAACACAACTCTCGTCATTGTCTGTGTATGCGTCATTCCAAATCCAAGGCAAGCTTCATATTGCCCTTTATCAACGCTTTCAATAGCACCTCTGATTGTTTCAGCCATATATGCAGCACTATTCATTGCTAAACATATAATTAGAGCTAATATTTTAGGACATCTGACCATAATATCCATTACCATAGGTAATCCATAAAAAAACAAAAACAACTGAATTAATAATGGGGTACCTCTAAAATATGAGATGTATACCTTAGCAATGGGGTCTAAGATTGCAACATGATAATGTTGAATTATTGCCAAAATTACGCCCATAACAATACTTATAGCAAATGCCAATATAGATACAAATATCGTAATTTTCATTCCATTAATTAATAATGGAATGAGTTTCACCACATAGGGCATTACTTCTTGAGTTAAATATTCCATAATTTATTTGCTTTCTACAGAAACGTCTGCACCAATCCATTTTTCAGAAATAGCTTTTAATGTTCCATCTTCTTTAATCTCTTTAATAAATGCATTTAACCCATCTAACAATTCTGTATTATCTTTCTTAACAGCAAGTGCTCCACAAGAACTTTCAAATGCTGGAGTTACAACTTTACATTTCACTCCGCTCTTTTCAATTGCCATGTAAGCCTGTATATCCTGTGCTAACATACCATCTATTCTTCCCATTTCAACATCTTTTAACATGTTTTCAAGTGTTGCGGACTGATAGATTTCAAACTTCACTTCACCATTTGGGTACATAGCTTCAATATCTTGCTGCATTTCATTTCCAGCTCCCACGCCAATAGTTTTTCCAGCCAGATCATCTGCACTCTTGATATCTGTATTGTCATTGCTAACGACAATAACTGAACCATAGTATGTTTCTGGCTCTGTAAAAGCATACTTCTCTTCACGTTCTGGTGTTGGTGTAAGCTGAGCAGCTACCACATCTGCTTTTCCAGAATCAAGTAATCCAAGAAGACCAGAAAAATCAGCTCGTTCCCATTTTACTTTGATGCCTGTTCTTTCTTCAAATTCTTTCCACATATCAACATCATATCCCTGAAGTTCATTATCCTTGTCAAAACAGAATGGTTCATATCCTGAAGAAATTGCCACTACGATTGAATCCATATCAAGACCATACTTTTTATCAGTTGCTTCCCCACTATTTCCTTTAGTTGTCTCTTCCGCCTTAGCTTCTTCCTTTTTCGTCCCTTCTTTGCTACCGCATGCTGCCATAGACAAAACAAGCGCTCCACACAACAAAATACTGATTAATCTTTTTTTCATTCTTCTTCCTCCAAATCATTGTTTTTGTTTACCCTATAAAATAGTGTACTCTGCTTATATATTGCACTTTAAATCCAATGTTGTCCAATTGATATTTTGCATATTATTTCTATCTATATCGTTTCTATCTATATCCATTTTATCTATACTAGTTCTAATTGGCTAACACTATAGTTTTTTATGATGCATTAATAATCTATGTGTCCATTGCGTTTATCCAATGTATGTTGCTCTGTAGTCCTATTTCTCGATACGCAAACCTTATCCATATCAGAATGTTATGATTTCAATGCAAAATTACTATTTTACATCTTATTTTTACTGTTCTATGATAATGCTGGTTAAAAAAATATATGATTTGAAAGAAAGAGGTACAATATGGACGACAACAAAATGTGTCTTGAAAAACAACCGTTATCTCAGGAATTACTTAAAAAAATGAATGCCTACTGGCATACTGCCAACTATCTGTCAGCGGTCAGCTCAATCTTCTGGACAATCCACCCCGGAAAAATTATAATCAAATATAGAAAGCAATGAAAAATCTCCCGAAAGGAGCCGATACCCATGAAAAAATCCGCTGACAAACTGGCAATTGCATATGTAATTATATTATCTCTGATTCCGGTACTTGTTCTTCCGAATCTTACTTTCCAGAACCATGTACTTGATGCAATTCCATATGATGCCTCCGGCTTTGCTACTCTGCGGGGATTTTTCCTGTCAAACCTGCCTGCTATTATTTACATTCTGGCACTTTATATTCTTGGGATCCTAAATATCTGGAAATCTTTTTTCTCCTATGAAGAAGACGATTCCACCGCACTTATAAACCGCATGCTTATACATAAATACGGTCTTGTCGCATTTTTTCTGTTCAGTTTTATCACACTGTTCATTATGTACTTTTTCGCTGGTGCTGCACTGACTTTTATGACCGGCGGTCTGATTATACCGCTTATGCTCCCGGTCATGAGTGTTATGATATTTTTCACCGTCATTGCATTCTGGCTCACAATCCTTCCGGGCTCTTTTTACGCCCTGCAGGTAATCCGCATGACTTATAAAGCTGGAAAAATCAGCCTCGGAACTGCTATCCTGCATGGTATCCTGCAGTTCTTCTTCCTGGCAGATGTCTTAAGCGCCATGTACCTTGCAGCCGTAAAATGGAAACGTGCAAAGAAAAGCTCCATCGCAGTCGGAATTATATATATTGTCTGTGCAATTGGAGTCATTGTACTGGCAGCAGCAACCATTAAAGAATTTCAGGGGCTATAAGCTTCTAAGCCTGCCCCCTCATTTTATTTCTGCTAAAGCACCAACTATGCTTCCTTATTCTGTTAATCCTATTCCAAATGTCATGGTTCCTGTATAATTTACACCCGGTTCAATATTCATTCTTGAATCAAGTACTGGTTTTGCCTTATAAGTTACAGTTCCATTCCCTGTAAAGGAAGCTAACTCTGTTCCTGTTGCAGTATCACTACCAGTTGTTTCAATTGTGTTACCATCTGCTGCAATCAACTGATAACGAATAGTACCCGTATAAGTTGGCTTGGACGTCTTTGCCTGTAATACAAGCTGATTTCGATAATAACCAGTACCTGCGATTGTTACCGTTACTTTCTTCCCGTCCAGATCCGCGACATCTTTTGCTTCAATATTAAGGGCAGTTCCCTCCTTTGAAAGTGCCAGCGCTGAAGGTATAGATACCGTATATGTCGGTTCATTTTTCTGAACATAAGAAAATTCTGTTGACGCAGATGTTGTATTCTCTTCTGCATGAACCGGAAGCGCGAATGCAGATACGGTAAGCACCGCTGCAATCACTGCTGTTGAAAGCATTTTCATATTCTTTACAGATTTCATATTTAGTCCTCCCTCGTATAATTGATGGATAATCATTTATTTGATATCAGTTAAACCTACGCCATAGTCCATCCAGCCAGTATAACGAACGCCTTTCTGGATTGCCAGATTGTCCCCTTCTTTTCCTTCACGGTCCGGATAATCCTGCGCACATGGGTATATTTCATAATTTGCTGTACCATCCTTTGTAAAAGCAACCAGTTCCATACCTTTAATCTGCTTCTCCAATGCCCCCGATTTAAAGTCTCCGCTTGTTCCTTTAATATTCAAAGTCATCATATATTCTTTTGCACCATTCATCTTATCTCCGACAAGATATAACCTTCCATAAGTTCCATTTCCTTTTTGCAGCGTTACTGTAATTTTCTTACCTTCCGGAATATTTTTTACATCGCTGGCCGTAATCGGTACCAATGTGTGTTCTTTTGCATTCAATGTTACCGTTTCTGGTACAGTGACTGTATAAACTGGATCATTTGCTACATAAAGGGAAAAATTAGTGTGTGCACTACCTGTGTTTGCTGCAAATGTCGGCGTTACCATCATCATACCTGCCATAACACTTGTCATAACTGCTGCTGCGATTCTTTTCTTCATTTTCGTTATCCTCCTGAATAAAAATATTAATAAATATCTATATTTACAGCCACACTTCGAGCATATGCCCTTTGGGGGCCGTTATTTTACAACATGTAAATCTGCTTTCACACTCGCTCCATTTAAGCGTGTATTTTTTCCATCCATAGAATATGTAGAAATGTTCATATATATTGTATAATCTCCTTCATCCAGCGCCTTATCGACCTGAAATTCACTGATTGCCTTTCCCGGTTCAATATAGTCAGACTCATAAATCGGAGTCTCATCATCTCCAATTGTAATGCTGTATTTAAAATAGCAGTCATTGTCCTTCGGATTTGCCAGGGTAATCTTCCACGTCTTATCTCCTGCCCCGACACTGAGTTCTCCGTATCCCGGCATTTTAATACCTGAATCCTGCTGTCCAGATAAATTATCTAAATCTTTGTCCCAGTCTGATGCATTCTGATCTACCACAACCCCATTGGAATTGTTTACAGATTTCTGCTGTCCCAGCTTATATGCAAATACAACTCCAAGCGCTGCGACAAGAATCACCACCACAGCGAATATCCATATTTTCTTATTTCTTTTTTTCTCTACTTTCATGCACCTAATCTCCATTCTTTTCTGTCTTCTGGCTTTTACGGATTATGACTCCCATGGTTCCCAATACTGCACTCACTGCAAGCATTATCTCGTAATCCAATATTTTACCTCCGGTGGTATCACCTGTCTTTGCCACAGAATTGTCCACCTTCCCGTTGTCAGCCCGGTTGGCAGTCTGATTATTTTCCTGTCTGTTATTCTGGTTGTCATCCGGTACATAAAGCTGAATATTCGTCCGAGTTTCCGCATAGGTGTTCTGATGCATAAAACCAGCCAGTACCGCAAAGCTTATAATGAAAATGTATTTTTGTACTCTCCGCCGTATTTTCATCGTAGTTTCCTCCTCGTTTCTTACTCTTCAACGATTCATTTATCAACCCTCTTCTGCCTTGATGCACTTATTGTAGCAACCTCTGTTTTTGGATTGCGACATATTCATGTAATTCTTTCGTAAAACTTTTTTAAGTTCACGTTAATCACAATCCATTATTAAAAAATAAGTTAATTTCCAATAAAAAAAGACAGTGAACCGCCTAAAAACAATCCACTGTCTTCATAATCTTCAAGAGCACTAACTATGATATTACATTTTTTCAACTAATATTTTTTCACTTTATTGCTCAAATACCCTCAGCGTCTATAAACTTCCTGGCCTGCTCCTCATTCTTCGCCTCCACAAAAACATCGACACCGTAAAGTCCGAACCCTGCTGTACTATACACAGAAACACCATCTCCAGATTCCTGAGAAAATGCAGCAATTCCGTTCTCTTTTAACAACTCTATCATTCTTTCCGCCTCTATAATGTCATGCACATTACAAAGTTTCACACAATCGTCTCCAGACGCTGAATCCTTTTCCTTATGTTTGAAAAAAGCTCCCATCTTACACTCCTCCGTTTCTTATACTTTTGACATTTCCGCATTTTTTATATGATCATTTTACCACGTTTCCGCATTTTTTATATGATCATTTTACCATGTTTCCGCGTTTTTCAGGTAATCCGTTTTGTCTGCCTCTGTTATCTCTCGCAGTACCTTACACGGATTACCCACTGCTATAACATTTTCTGGTATGTCCTTTGGCACAACACTTCCGGCTCCGATAATTGTATTATCACCAATCGTAACTCCTGCCAGTATCTTTACATCTCCGCCAAGCCACACATTTTTCCCAATGCGAACTGGTTTTTCAGAACAGCCGCCTTTGATTCGCTCTTCTGCGTCTATTGCATGATTCACTGGATAAATGCCGATATTCGGACCCAGCAATGTATTTGCTCCAATCACAACTTCAGCACAGTCAAGAATAACACAGCCAAAGTTAATATACACATTGTCTTCGATAACAATATTCTTTCCAAACTCGCACCGGAAATCCGGCTCAATCCAGACGTTCTTTCCCACTTTTCCTAAAAGCTGTGCCAGAATTTCATTTCTTTTCTCAACTTCTTCGTCCTCAGTTTTGTTGTATGCCCGGAACAACTTTTTCGCTACGATTCTTCGCTGAAACAAATCATCAACAAAATCATTGTACATTTGTCCTGCCTGTAATTTTTCCCATTCTGTCATTTGTGATGTCTCTCCTAAATCCAACATATATAAAATACAGTTTCTGTCCGGATAAGTATACGGAACCGGTAATTCCTCTGTTTTAATCTTCCGAAATCCTGCTTTCTCATAGAACCGATGTGATGTATGCGCAACCGACGGTGTGTCTAATATAATATGCTTTACCTCTGCCTCTTTTGCAAATTCAAGCAGCTTCATGTATAAAGCAAGCCCGACTTTCTGTGACCGGTACTCTTTCTTCACGAAGAATTTCTTCATGATTGCACAGTGGTCAGCTTTTATCATCAGTCCAAGAGTTCCGATTACATTTCCCTGATCTAGCGCAATCCAGAATTCGCCTCCATTTTTCTGATAGGAGTCATGGATTGTAAGCAGATCCGGCTGCTCCTCAAGAGACAGATTAATCTTCGACTCATTATTCTGAATATCTAAAATTAACGAAATAATCTCATCATCATATTTTCCACTGTATGTTTCGATCTGCATTACAAATTCCTTCTGGCAATAATTTACCCTCTGTATACAAAAATGGGACGGTAGAACCGTCCCGCTGTTAAATTCACACTTTGAGTGACAAAACACTCTCTTTTAACTGTCTCACTTACGGGCTGAGATACGCCCACTCATAGCTGACTCCATTAAAGATTTTCAGCGTCTATAAGCTTTTTCGCCTGCTCCTCATTCTTCGCCTCCACAAAAACATCAACTCCATAAAGTCCGAATCCCACTGTACCATACACAGAAACACCATCTCCTGATTCCTGAGAAAATGCAGCGATTTCATTCTCTTTTAGCAGCTCTATGATTCTTTCCGCCTCTATGATATCATGCACATTGCAAAACTTCACACAACCGTCCTCAGACGCTGAATTCTTTTCCTTATGTTTGAAAAAAGCTCCCATCCTACACTCCTCCATTTCTTTTCTTTTGACATTTCCGCAGTTTTATATAATCATTTTACCACATTTCCACACTTTTTATATCTTCATTCTTTATTAGTTTACTCACCAGTAATATACTTATATTGAATTTTTTATACTATCATGTTATACTACAATTGCTGCCACCCTCCAAGCGAAAGGAGGTGAAGTCTTATGCACGAAACTCTCATCACATTTTTTGTTTCTGTTATGGCAAGTATTGTTAGCTACTTTATTTGCAAATGGCTGGACGGAAACGACAGGCAGTAACAGCCTGAAAGGTATAAGCCACCTTACATAAACGGAATAAAAACTCCCGGAAGTCTCGACCACTTCCGGGAGTTTTGTTTTGCTCATGCATGAAATTCATCACATTTCTTAGCTGTTATTATCATATGCTTTATTTTCATAAAAGTCAACCTATAAGTATATATTTTCCATTAATTTTTCTCTATCCCCACATCACGCCTGCAGTTTTTCCCATTCTGTCATACTCGCTTTTCCACTGTATGTTTCAATCTGCATTACAAATCCCTCCCGTCTGTTACTTATTATACTATTTACATTTTTCTTCCAGTAATAAAAAATCATTACATCTTTTTGACAAACTTGTAGATTTTCATTTTTAACCTATACAAACAATTAATTCACTCTTGATTCCATTCAGTTCAATCACGTTGTCCGCCTCCGGCGCATCAAACCGTTCCACCTGCTGCCCGGCTTTTTCATAAGAAATGCTTGTTCCAATGCCCTTTGCAACTGCCTGGAAAATCGCCTCTTTTGGAACATGTATTTTTGATGTCGCAGACACTTGATTAATTGCGATCTCGCCGTTCAATGAATCGCACATAATCTCCATGTCAAGATTACAATCAACCTCCACCGAACCGACAACATTTTCCAAAATCAAATTTGTTGTCTTCACACCAAATTCCATATTTTCACATTCTATGGAACGGATTTCTACCGTTTCCGCATGAGCTTCACACTCAATCTTATCTATATACTGCACCGGAATCTGCACGAAAATATCAATTTCACTCTTCGCCATTGCTTCCGTGGCACCATTCTTTCGTTTTACATCTATATCAATTCGTTTCCGGATATCATCAATCTTAACCTTGAAATCATTCTGAAGAGTTGAAAATGTATTGGACCCCAGTCGGACCCGGATTTTCTCGCCCTCATATCCCGCCAGTATAAGCCGCTTCGCCCCTTCCAGCTTCATATCATAATGCTTCGATTCATCAATATCATACTCCGTAATACTCTCATACAAGTACTCCGTCTCCACTACCTTTTTTGAACCTCTTTCATTTGAAAGTAGATCGTCTATGGAAATGTCAAACAGTGCTGAAATCGCCATTATATTTTCAATATCTGGGATCCCCGCACCCGTTTCCCATTTTGTAACCGCCTGTCTCGATACACCAAGCTTCTCCGCCAACTGCTCCTGCGACATACCAGCCTGCTTGCGAAGCATCTTCACATTTTCTGCAAAAGTCATATCCATAATCTCCTTGTCTTTTCTTACCCGTTCGAGAGTCTTATCACAGAACTTAAGGTTGCTTCACAGACATATTTCTTATCCGAAACTATTTGTCTGGACAGCCTGCACTCTCTAAACATCTCCTAACAACTTACAGTATAGAAAACTGCACTTTACATCACAAGCACACAAAGATGTCATCAAAACATTTTCCTGCTACTTTGCGTAGCATCTCCCTTATTTCCCTATTTTATCATACCCACCTCGCGGTCGCCAAGGTCTTGAGCAAGCTCTGACTTTGGCTCGTCAATAGCGCAGCAAAATCTTCCCCTTTCACTCACACTTTCCCCTTCACACAAACTTTAAACTTCCACTTACATAAAAATACAGCTACCGTTGGCAATCCGCTCTGCCAGACTCACCCTCCCTCGCCTCTCGATACGATATAACTTCCACATATAGAAAAAGTACAGTTCACTGCTTCTCAGATGATTGATGCAATTTCCAGTATTTTGCGAGCATCATTAAATCTGGAGGTGCACTGTCTGAGCCGTTCCTCAGGCGAGTTTGCACATACAGATTTTAATAGATAGCGCAGCAAAATCTGCGAAATTCATCACATCTGAAAACAATGAACTGTACTTCTTTTTATTGTATCTACATGATGCCCACGGATTGCTCCGTGCTTTGCACTCCCACAATCCTACCCAATATTCGAATATCGTGTGGCTTGCGCCCCACTTTTATTCTCATATTGGGGCGGGTCACTAAGTCATATAAGCATTTATGTGCAAGCACAACATGCTTATTGACTTTTGACCCTGGCATCATTATATCCTCGTATTCTTCTCCCTTGACACCTTCAACCGGTTCATGGCTCTTGCCAGGGATGCTTTCGTGTGATAGTATTCCTGGATACTTTGCTTCTGACGAAGTTTTTCTTCCATGACTTCACGCCGTTCTTCTGCTCTTCTGGCGTCAATTTCTTCCGGTTTTTCAGCGGTCTGTACCAGCATGGTAACACGGTTGTTAACAACCTCAAGGAATCCGGTTCCAACGGCAAGTGTCTCCCACGTTCCGTCTTCCAGCTGCATCTTCGCTTCACCGACTTCGATTGCTATGACCATGTTCTCATGATCTGCCAGAATTCCCATCTGACCGCCGTCGGCTGCAGGTACAATCACCTTCTGGCATCGTCCGTTATACGCCACGCGGTCACTGGCTATGACTTTCAACCAAAATGTTTTCATAGTTTACGCACCTCTTACTCTCCGTCTTTCAGTGTCTTTGCTTTCTCGATAACTTCGTCAATCGTTCCGACGTTGAAGAAGGCGGTCTCCGGATATTCATCCATTTCTCCGTCGATGATCATTTTGAATCCACGGATTGTCTCTTTCAGTGGTACATATTTTCCAGGAATTCCTGTAAACGTCTCAGCTACGAAGAATGGCTGTGACAGGAATTTCTGAATCTTTCTTGCTCTCATAACCGTTGCTTTATCTTCATCGGACAGCTCTTCCATACCAAGAATGGCGATGATGTCCTGAAGTTCTTTGTACTTCTGAAGAATCTCTGTTACCTGGTTGGCTACTTTATAATGCTCTTCACCTACGATGTCTGCCTCCAGGATACGTGAGTTAGACTCCAGCGGATCTACAGCCGGGTAAATTCCCTGCTCAACGACCTTACGTGAAAGTACGGTTGTTGCATCCAGATGTGCAAATGTTGTTGCCGGTGCAGGGTCTGTTAAGTCGTCGGCCGGTACATAGACTGCCTGAACGGACGTGACAGAACCATTCTTTGTAGAAGCAATACGCTCCTGTAATTCACCCATTTCTGTTGCCAGTGTCGGCTGATAACCTACGGCTGATGGCATACGTCCAAGCAGAGCGGAAACTTCAGATCCAGCCTGTGTGAATCGGAAAATGTTATCAATAAAGAGCAACACGTTCTGATGTTCTTTGTCACGGAAATACTCAGCCATTGTAAGTCCTGTCTCAGCGACACGCATACGAGCTCCAGGCGGCTCGTTCATCTGACCAAATACCAAAGCTGTCTTCTCAAGTACGCCAGACGCTTTCATCTCTGTCCAGAGGTCATTTCCTTCACGGGAACGCTCTCCGACACCTGTAAAGATAGAATATCCACCATGCTCTGTTGCTACATTTCGGATCAGCTCCTGGATCAGTACTGTCTTACCAACTCCGGCTCCTCCGAACAGACCAATCTTACCACCTTTTGCATATGGTGCAAGAAGGTCGATGACCTTGATACCTGTCTCAAGGATCTCGACAGCAGGACTCTGCTCTTCAAATGTAGGCGCCTGTCTGTGGATTTCCCAGCGCTCTGCATCTTTCTCTATTTCTTTTCCATCATCAATGGTCTGACCAAGCACATTGAACAGACGTCCAAGTGTCTGATCTCCAACTGGAACTTTGATACCGCTTCCAGTTGCACGGACTTCCATATCTTTGTGAAGTCCTTCACTTGCAGCCAGCATCAGACAACGTACTTCGCTGTTTCCCAGATGCTGTGCAACTTCCATAATACAAGTCTTGTCTCCGTTATCTACCTCAAGGGCATCTTTGATATTCGGAAGCTCTCCGTCTTCAAATAAAACATCGACAACAGGACCCATGACCTGTACAATTCGTCCTTTATTCATATCTGTTCTCACTTCCTTTTCCGTTTCTGTGCCTTCGCACCTGCGCATACCTCTGTGATCTCCTGCGTAATGGCTGCCTGTCTTGCCCGGTTATAAGCAATAGACAAATCTTTGATAATTGCCTCAGCACTGTCTGTCGCTGATTTCATAGCCGTCATTCTGGCATTATGCTCACTTGCATACGCCTCGACCAAACAACCGTAGATCATTCCGGTTACATAATTCGGTACGATATTGTCCATGACGCTCTCGACAGACGGATATAGCTGAATCGCCTCACGCCTTAAGTTTGCCGGAATGCTGTCCTCTCCGAATGCACTTCTCTCAAGCGGAAGCAGCTTTACAGTCTCCACCTCAGATACCATAGAATTCTCCATTCGCGTATAGACAACATACACTTCGTCCAGCTCGCCATTATTAAACTGTTCCATCAATGTCTCAGAAATAATTCTGGCTCTGCTCAGGTTCGGTTTCTGCACAGTATATTGGAAATTTTGTTCAATCTCATGTCCCTGACTTACAAAATAATGTCTTCCAAGCTCACCTACGACAAACAATTTGTGGTGTCCCGGCATTTTCATGATTTCCTCTTCTGCTTTTTCTACATTGTGATTGTAAGCTCCTGCCAGTCCTTTATCACCGGTAATAACTACAGATCCGATTTTCCGTTCTTCTTTCGGAATTTCTTCCCTACTGTCAAAATACTGGTTGCTCACTTCCGGCATATGACGCAGGATTCTGGCAATCTCAGCCTGCAATTTATAAAAATACGGCTCTGCATCTGCCAGTTTCTTTCTGGCCTGACGCATTTTTGTAGAAGAGATCAGGTACATGGCGTTGGTGATTTTCATCGTATCTTTTACACTGTTAATTCGTGTCTGTATTTCTCTGATATTTGCCATACATTAACACCTGCTCTTTTTGAATTCCTCTGCAATCTCCACGATCTTCTGGGACAACTCTTTAGACAGATCCTTTGTCTCCTCGATTTCTCTTGCGATTTCCGGATGTGCACTTGCAAAGTAACTTAACATATCCATCTGGAATCCTTTTACTTTTGCAGTTGGAATTCCAAGCATGACTTTATGTCTTGCAGCACAAAGTGTAATAACTTTCTCTGCCAGTGACATTGGTTTTCCAAGTGGCTGCTTCAGAAGCTCCATCAGTCCGCCGCCATATTCCAGCTGTTCCTTCGTTGCATCATCAAGGTCTGAACTGAACTGTGTGAAAACTTCCATCTCACGATACTGGGCCAGATCGATACGAAGACTTCCTGCTGCCTTCTTCATAGCTTTTGTCTGTGCATCTCCACCTACACGAGATACAGACAATCCTACGTTGACCGCCGGACGCATTCCTGAGAAGAACAAACTGCTTTCCAGGAAAATCTGTCCATCTGTAATGGAAATAACGTTTGTAGGAATGTATGCAGATACATCTCCGGCCTGTGTCTCGATGATTGGGAGAGCCGTGATAGATCCACCGCCTTTTTTCTCACTCAGACGGCTGGAACGCTCCAGAAGTCTTGAATGCAGATAGAATACGTCTCCAGGATAAGCCTCACGTCCAGGAGATCTTCCAAGTAACAGTGACAATGCACGGTACGCAACTGCGTGTTTGGAAAGATCATCATAAACGATCAGTACATCTTTTCCTTTGTACATAAAATACTCTGCCAGTGCAGTTCCCGCATAAGGAGCAATGTACTGAAGCGGCGCACAGTCGCTTGCTGTTGATGCTAATACGATGGTGTGATCCATAGCTCCTGATGTCTTAAATGTATTTACAACTTTTGAAATCGTTGATGCCTTCTGACCGATGGCAACATAGATACAGATCACTCCATTTCCATTCTGGTTCAAGATCGTATCTGTTGCGATAGATGTCTTACCAGTCTGTCTGTCACCGATGATCAGCTCTCTCTGTCCACGTCCGATTGGGAACATGGAATCGATAGAAAGGATTCCTGTCTCCATAGGAACGCTGACGGATTTTCTGTCAATGATTCCAGGTGCTTCATTTTCAATCGGGCGATAATCATCTGCCTCAATCTCTCCGGCACCGTCGATTGGTGCACCAAGGGCATTGATAACTCTTCCGATAAATTTATCTCCTACCGGGATTCCGGCTTTTTTCTTTGTACGTGCAACCTTTGTTCCTTCTTTGATTCCTGTATCTGATCCAAATAAGATACATCCGATCTCGTCTTTCTGGATATCCTGTACCATACCCTTCAGACCATTTTCGAAGGTAACGATCTCGCCGTACATTGCATGATCGATTCCGTAAATGGTAGCGATTCCGTCTCCGACTGTTACAACAGTTCCGACTTCGCTGTCTTTACTGATCTCATCAAAATTCTCTATTTCACTTTTCAGAATTGAAATAATTTCATCTGAATTGATTGAACTCACTTACGTTCACCTCCAGGTCAATTTTTGTTCTAACCGGTTCATTCTTCCACGAATGCTCCAGTCATATTCATCACTGCCCGCTCTCAGGATAAATCCTCCAAGCAGTGACGGGTCTTTTTCGACCTCCAGATTTACCTTCGATTTATGATATTTATCCATAATAAATGTTTTCATCTTCTCAGCCTGCTCTTCGTCTGGCTCGTCTACACATATTAAAGTCGCAGTCATAACTTGCTGCTGCTCCTCACAATATTTATCATAGCTTTCGAAAATGTCCCAAAGCATGCCCATTCTCTGGTTCTCGCATGTTACCTTCAGGAAATTACAAATAGACTTTGGAAATATCTGTTCGATAACACTGTATTTATTCTTTGCCGTAATTACCGGATTTAACAGTACTTCATATACTTCCGGTACCTGACAGAAGATTTCTTTTGTTTTCTCAATATCTGCTTTCGGAATTTCCAGTTCGTACAGAACTCTTGCATAGCGCTTTGCTGCCGGCTGAACGAACTTTACTGTATTACTCGTCTTTGCCGTCATGAGCGTCACCTACGCTTTCCAAAAACTGATCATAAATCGCCTGATTTCCTTGTTTTCTTGTCTCTTCATCTACAATCTTTCTGGCTGCCTGCATTGCAAGTCCTGCAATCTGTGTCTCAACGCCATCCAATGCCTGCTTTCGCTCAGTCTCGATGGTCTTTCTGGCACGTTCGATCGTGGCATCTGCTCTTCTGTCCGCATCTGCAAGAATCTCATCTGACTGTCTCTTAGCCTCTACACGAGCATTTTCAACGATTTTAACCGACTCCTCTTTTGCACCGGAAAGAGCTGACTCATACTCTTTTTTCAGAGCCTCTGCCTCTTCCTGTCTGTCACTTGCATTTTTCAGTCCGTCGGCAATCATCTGCTCACGCTTTTCCATGACTCCCATAACTGGTTTGAACAGGAATTTCTTCAGTAATAGATAAAAGACTACAAGGTTTATTATGGTCCAGAGAAGGCTCAAATCTACTTTTATCACCTTTTCCCACCTGCCTTTCTTCTTTTCTCCTGCTTCTTTACGAACTGCTAATTATTTCAGCATCAGGATAATCAGAAGACCGATGATAAATCCATAAATAGCTGTTGCCTCTGCAAGGGCACAACCAAGAATCAGGTTCTTGCTGATCTTTGACTCAGCCTCTGGCTGTCTTGCGATAGCGTCTACTGCCTTGCTTGTTGCAAGACCAATACCAATACCTGCTCCTAAACCTGTTAAAACTGCGATACCTGCTCCAATTGCTACTAACATAATCTTAATCTCCTTTTCTTCTTGTCTAAAAATGTTTTCTTAAATCCCTTTTAAGTCTGTTCGTCTTATCTTCCGGCTTTACTCCTGTTCCTCATTCATGAACAGCGCCGTCAGAAATACAAATACATAAGCCTGTAAGAATCCATCAAATATATCAAAATAAAAACTAAACGGGATTGGTATAATCGCCGGAGCTACTATTTTTAAAAGCTCCATGATTACAAATGCTCCCAGTACATTACCGAACAGTCGCATGCACAAGGACAATGGACGGATTACAATCTCCAGTACCATGATCGGTGCGACGAACGGAACCGGCTTTGCAAAATGTTTGACCCAGTGTTTTAATCCGTTTTTATGTATTCCGGAATACTCAATCAGACACATACTCATAACAGCCAGCGCTATTGTGACATTCAGATCCTTTGTCGGCGGTTTAAACCCAAACAATCCAATGATATTGGCAATTCCGATATAGATCAGCACCGTGATAAGATATGGGATATATCTTCGGTTTTCTTTGCCCATAACATCTTCAAAGAAGTCCACTCCTTTTCCGATTGCGGATTCCAATAAAAGCTGAGTTTTCCCCGGATTCTCTACACTGAGATTCCTTACGAATATGACACACAGCAGTACAACTACAGCCATAATGATCCATGTAACCGCCACGGACTCACTAATCTTAATTCCCCCGAATAACGGAATGGTAAATGCTGTATCACAATTCAGCTCTTCCAACAGACTCTCTGTTAATTTCTCCGTATGACTCCCTCCCTTTCTTCTTCAAATTTCGTGATTACTTTACTCTCCTGTTTTTTAAATGTCAATCATTTCTTTTTTTCTTAACAATTACTTTATTTGACAATTTTTTAAGCATATTCTCTTATTTGAGTTTTTTCATTTGTCCAAAATTTAGTCACTTTCCTCCCGTTTTTATATACCTTCTCCTTAATATGTCGAAAATTTGCACAAATTATTTGTGTTTTTCAGAAAAATTTTAGTCGTTACGCATATTCCTTTCGGCAATATGATATAGATATGGCCGCTATACACCATTGAGTTTGACTTTTTTTGCCAAAGCCTGTAAACTAAGGCAAGGCAAGAATCTCCCGGATTTGGGAAGTTTGCAAATAAAGAAATACAACAAATAAGGAGATCATATATGCGACTTAGAAATATACCCCGCGCCGAAGGCGTGTTAAAAGAGTGCAGTCAGGTTATCGAGACTCCGGAAGAATTCCGTGGTCACTGGGCATCTGATGTATTCCAGAATGACTACCCGGTCCACATTGAAATCGGCATGGGAAAAGGCCGTTTTCTCATGGCACTGGCTCAGAAAAATCCACAGATCAACTACATCGGAATCGAGCGCTACACAAGCGTCCTTCTCCGTGCTGTGGAAAAGTTAAACATATATATAGAAGAAAACGAAAGCACTCTGCCAAACATTCGCTTCATTTGTATGGACGCACAGGACATAGCAAATGTGTTCGCTGAAAATGAAGTTGACCGGATCTATCTGAATTTCTCCGACCCATGGCCGAAAGCCCGCCATGCAAGAAGGCGCCTCACATCACCGGAATTTTTTGCACGTTACGACAAGTTGCTTGTCCAGGACGGACAGGTAGAATTCAAGACAGATAACCGTGATCTTTTTGATTTTTCCGTTGAGTCTTTAGGGGAATCCGAAACATGGGGCATTTCCGAATGTACTTATGACCTGCACCATGATGAAATTATGAACGTTGGAAATATTATGACAGAATATGAAGAGAAATTTTCATCCATGGATCACCCGATCTGCAAGCTCATTGCTAAAAGAAGATGTCTGCTGTGACTTTCTTAGCGCTACAGCGCATATATTATTAATGAGAAAGCCTTCGGAGTCTGTTCGCCATGAGCCGAAATTGTCATAACAAAAAAAACTTCCGACAAAAGTTTTTTGAATACACTTATCGAAATCGGTGTCTGCATAGGTGGATCAATTGTTTCAGGAAATCCCTGAAAGAAGTATATGATATTCTGAACCACGGTTCTGACTGCCGAAGGCACTGATCAGAAAGGTTGATTTGATGTTACATTTAACTGCAAAAAATTTTCAAATAGAAGTAAAAGATACCTCTCTCCCGGTCGTCGTTATGTTCTACGCTATCTGGTGCGGGAAATGTGCCATGATGAAGCCGGTCGTGGAGGATATCGAAAAGAAATACGCCGGAAAGATCAAGTTCTGCGAAGTCGAAATTGAAGAATCTGCAGTACTCGCCGCAGAATACGCTCCGGAAATCGTCCCGACATTTGTTCTCTTCAAAGATAAAAAGGCAATCAGTGTCATGGGTGGAATGGTGGATGAACACACATTTGAATCCAGAATGCTGGAAATCCTGTCTTAGTCCACAGATGTACACAAGCCGTAACAAAATCTTTCGAAATAGTTAAGAATTTTTTACTTTTTACTTTTACACAAGTATGCTATTATTGGGGGTACAGAAAGGAGATGTGGCGTCTGACACCACAGGATAATTATGAGTATGAAAAAATTAAAAAGGGTTCTGCCGTTTAGCCTGGCAATAATTCTGGCATCTGTAAGCCTGCCGGTAACTGCCCTGGCTGACAGCGCAAAAGTAGTCACTCTCGGAGCGAACTTATCCGACGAGCAGAAAGCTTCTATGTACAAATACTTCGGTACTTCCGCCGATCAGGTAGACACGATCGAAGTCACGAACACAGACGAAAGAAAATATATGGAAGGGATCGCAACCGAATCCCAGATTGGTACAAGAACATATAGCTGTTCTTATGTTGAGCCGACAGACAGCGGCGGAATTCAGGTAAAAGTCGCAAACCTAACATTTGTAACAAGTTCTATGATCGCCAGTACACTTTTGACTTCCGGCGTTGAGAACTGTAACGTTGTTGCCGGATCTCCAATTGAAGTATCCGGAACCGGTGCACTGACAGGTATTATGATGGCTTACGAAAAAGCCAGTGGGAAAGAACTTTCCGAAGACCAGAAAGCAACTGCAACAGAAGAGCTGGTAACAACCGGTGACCTCGCCAAGGATCTCGGTCAGGATACAGCATCTGATCTGATCAACGATGTCAAAGAATCCGTTATTGAAGATAAACTGACTGATCCGTCCGATATTCAGGACGCGATTTCTGACGCAGCCGATAAGCAGGGAATTACACTGACCGATGACCAGCTTGCAAAAATCACAAGTCTGATGGAATCTATTTCCCAGTACGACTACGATGTCAAAGCACTGAAAAAGACTCTCGACAACCTGGACGGGAAATCTGGAGGATTCTTCAGCAACTTGTGGTCCTCCATCAAAGGCTTCTTTGGCGGAGATAGTTCTGGCGGTGGAATTATTAACAATACGGATGATGCAGCACTCGGAAATGATGCAATCATCGACAGCACATTAGATGCCGTAAAAAGCAAAGCAAACGATGCCGTAAATCAGGCAAAAGACGAAGGTCTCTGGGATAAAATCGTAGGATTTTTCAAGGATCTGTTCGGAGGCGATGATACCGAAAACTCCGATAATACAGATAGCACTGACGCAGTCGAAGAAAATACGAACAACAACACCGATACAGGCAGCACCGACAACAATGCTGATAACGACACTTCTACAAACGCAGAATAAAATTAATTCATAACTTTAGCAGGGAGATGGAATAATCAAATTCCATCTCCCTGTTTCTCTTCCACACCTCTCTTATTATACATTTTAAAATTCAAAAACTGCTACCCCATACGGCGGCAATTTGTATCCAAATGAATATGGTCTTCCATCACATTCTTTCTTCACGGCATGATAAATGTTCTGTCTCTTCTCGCCATTTCCGCCATATTTCACATCGTCACTGTTCAGAATCAGCTTATACTGCTTCTTTCTAGGAACGCCTACACGGTAATCTTCTCTTGCCATCGGTGTGAAGTTGATCACGAACAAAAGGTTATGCTTTCCATCTTTAGAATGGCGGATAAAACTGTAAATGCTTCTGTATGCATCATCTGCATTGACCCACTCGAATCCTTCCCATGACTGATCCAGTTCATAAAGTGCCTGTTTCTTTTTATACATGTGGAGTAAATCACGCATCCATGACTGAATTGCCTGATGCTCCGGCTCCTCCAACAGATACCAGTCCAGTTCACGTTCCTCTGACCACTCGCGAAGCTGTGCAAAATCCTGTCCCATGAACAACAATTTCTTTCCGGCGTGTCCCATCATAAATGCATATCCTGCTTTCAGGTTCGCATATTTATCAAATCCAAGTCCTGGCATCTTATTGATCATGGAACATTTCAAATGGACAACCTCATCATGCGACAGTACGAGAATGTAATCTTCGCTGTACGCATAACTCATGGCAAATGTCATCATATGATGATTGTCTTTTCTGAAATACGGATCCAGCTTCATATATTCCGTAAAGTCGTGCATCCACCCCATATTCCACTTAAGGCTAAATCCAAGACCTCCGTCTTCTACATCTCCGGTTACCTTCGGCCATGCCGTAGACTCTTCCGCTATCATAAGTGCACCCGGATTTCTTCCAAGTACAACTGTGTTCAGATGCTTGAAGAAATCTACTGCCTCCAGGTTCTCATTACCTCCATACTGGTTCGGAACCCATTCTCCGTCTTTCTTTCCATAATCCAGGTACAGCATAGAAGCAACTGCATCAACGCGAAGTCCATCAATATGGAAATGCTCCACCCAGAAAAGTGCATTGGCAATCAGGAAGTTCCTTACCTCATTCTTGCCAAGATCAAATATCTTCGTCCCCCAGTCCGGATGCTCCCCTTTTCTTGGATCTGCATACTCGTAAGTTGCTGTTCCGTCAAACTCGGCAAGTCCATGCTCGTCCTTTGGAAAATGTGCCGGAACCCAGTCCATAATGACACCGATTCCATTTCTATGCAGATAATTGATCATCCACGCAAAATCTTCCGGTGTTCCATAACGGCTTGTCGGCGCATAATATCCTGTCACCTGATATCCCCATGATCCATCAAATGGGTGTTCTGCGATTCCCATGATCTCCACATGCGTATATCCCATATCTTTCATATACTTTGTGATTTCTTTTGCAAACTCACGATAAGTATAGAATCCCTCGTCCTCTGTGCCTGGGTGTCTCTTCCAGGAACCCATATGAACCTCATATACAGACATTGGTTCTTTTTTGTGGTTCCATTTTTCCCGTGCAGTCATCCAGGAACTATCGGTCCATTTCAAATTCTCAATATTCGTTATTCTTGATGCTGTACCCGGACGAAGTTCTGCATAATTGGCATACGGATCTGCCTTCATATGATACTCCCCTGTAATTGTCTCAATGCAGAACTTATACATCATGCCTTCTTTTACTCCTGGTACAAAGCATGTGTAAATTCCGATATACTCCGCCCTTGTCATAGGGTTTCTTGTGCGATCCCAGTCATTGAATTCCCCCACTACAGACACTGATTTCGCATTCGGTGCCCAGACAGCAAAATAAACTCCTTCCTGCCCTTCGTCGTCCACCATATGTGCACCCAGCTTCTTATAAATTTCGTAGTGATTTCCCTGCCCGAAAAGGTACTGATCTAATTCTCCGATTTCATAAGCTTTCCATTCTTTCTCCATAAACTTCCCTCACATTTCATCCGGATTTCAATATCTTAAGTATACCTTAGCGGAACACAAAATTCAATCTATGTCACTCGATTCCAGACAAAAAACAGGGATACAATTTTCTACAATTGTATCCCTGCTTCATCACTTACATTCACTATATCATTAAATTTTAAAATCTTCTTCCTTCAGAATAATGCGATCTGACGAATCCGTAGATTTTCCAAATACACGTCTTGCAAGATGCTTTACATTTGCTTTCTGTGAATGTTTAATTGCTTCATCCATGATTTCTTTTACTTCCGCAACTGTAACCGCATGATCTTCACGCTGCATTACATCAATTCGGCTGTAAAGTGCCAGAATTCCCATTTCATCAAGCTTATATCCATTTTCCTTCGCATAAGTCTGACCAAATGTTACTAACTCATCATTGATGAATACCGGAAGTTCAAGCTTAGAAGTGAATTTCTTTTTGAAATCCGGATTAGCTGTCATAATTCTCTCCAGAGGTTTTCTCTGATCTTCAAGAACAAAGAGAAGCTCTCCGGTCTTTCTTGACATCAATGCATTCAGTTCCTTGATTGTTCTGGAATTCAACTTACCAGCCTTTTCGATGATGATTGCTCCACCGCGAAGCTTCTGGATAATATTGCCAAGTTCCTTCTTATTCAGCGATTCACCTGTAACAATAGCAACTTTACCCTGTTTCAGATTTCTTTGTTTCTGGATTGCTTTTACAATATCTACTGCAAGTACTGTTTTTCCAGATCCTTTACGGCCAATGATCATTAAGTTACCGGTTCTTGAAGTTCCCTCTCTCTGGGCACGTCTGTCATTATCAAGTACTGCAACAATCTGTTCACTCATTCCTCTGACCGGTACGAAGTAAGAGAATAATTTCTTCTGCTCCTCTGTCAGTCCGGCTTTCAGTCCAATCTCACTGGTTGCACTTAAGTCATATCTTCCTGTTACAACAAATCCGGTATCAAATGGAACTCCGCTTCCTTTTGACTTCTTAATTCTGCGCTGAATCTCTTCCTCAGATGGTTCTTCAATTTCCAAGTCTCCTTCAAGGTCTTCCGGATCCGGAATCTCAGGAAGCTCATCTTCAAAGTCGTCTTCCTCAAAATCATCCTCTTCTTCGAAGTCGTCCTCTTCCTCGAAATCGTCTTCCTCGAAGTCGTCCTCTTCCTCAAAGTCATCGTCTTCCTCAAAGTCATCCTCTTCGTAATCGTCGTCTTCTACATAATCATCTTCATAGAAGTCATCCTCTTCCTCGAAATCGTCCTCTTCCTCGAAGTCGTCCTCTTCCTCGAAGTCGTCCTCTTCCTCGAAATCATCCTCTTCCTCGAAATCGTCTTCGTCCTCGGATTCATCTTCCGGGAATTCATTCCACTCTGCATCGAATTCCTCTACTTCTTCCTCATCTTCCTTCGGGAATTCATCTGCAAAACCATCTTCGTCAAAATCGTCTTCGTCGAATCCATCTTCCTCTTCAAAATCATCGTCTTCGGATTCCTCGTCTTCGAAATCATCCTCGTCTTCGGAATTATCTTCCGAATCATCCTGGTTTTCTGTTTCCGGAATTTCTTCATCTTCTTGTACTTCTTCGATTTCTTCTACAGCGTCGACTTCATCTTCTACTTCAAACTCTTCGTCCTCACCCTCAAAGTCTTCGTCTTCAAACTCTTCCTCTTCGAAATCATCTTCATCCTCAGAATCCTCGTCCTCCGTCTCCTCTTCTTCCGAAACTGCTTCAACAATCTCTTCTTCAGGTTCTTCCACAATATCGTCCAGCTCTTCTTCTGAAATAAACTGATCTACAATTTCTTCTTCAACAGATTCCCCTTCTGCTTTTGCAAGCTCCAGTTCCTCTTCTATATCAAAATTTTCCTCTTCTTTCTCCTGTGCTGTCACACGATCTTCCAGCTCTTCCACAAGCTGTCTGATATCATCAGAAAGCAATGCCTTTCTTCTTGCTTCCTCTGCCTCAAGACGAGCCTTCTCTTCCGCTTCACGACGAGCCTTCTCCTCCGCTTCACGACGAGCCTTCTCCTCTGCTTCAAGACGAGCTTTCTCTTCCGCTTCACGGCGTGCTTTCTCTTCTGCTTCCTGACGGGCTTTTTCTTCTGCTTTCCGTCTTGCTATTTCTTCTACCTCGCGTCTCTCTGCCTCAAGTCTTTCTGCCTCACGGCGGGCTTCCAGTGCTTCTCTCTCTTTTCTAAGTCGTTCTTCATCGGATGCTTTTTGCTTTGCAATCGCCTCAGCATTTACCTTCTGCTTGGCTTCCCATTCCATCAAGATGTCTTCAATCTTCATCTGACCTTCAATGCGGAGTTCTTCTTCTCGTTCCTCCATCTTCTTCTGGTCTTCCGGATTAATTCCACTCGCCATAGCCACGCCATTAGCCAGTGCTTCTTGAAGTGTCGCACCCTTCACAACTGTCGTAATAGACTTTTTTGGTCCTTCTGCCGCATGTTGAAGAATTCCTTCTAACTCTCTGACATTCCGAGCTTCTTCCGGAGTTTCCTTTCCGATTGGTTCAATGACTGGTGCTTCTGTTTCTACAACTTCTGGTTCTTCTGAAACAGCTTCTTCCGGCTCTTCTGAAACTGGCTCTTCTGAAACTGGTTCTTCTAAAACCGATTCTTCTATCGGAACTTCTTTGTCTGCCTTGGCATTTTCTTCCATTGCCTTCAATGCTTCTCCAAGCTCTGCTGTCGGAATTCTTCTCGTTGCATCCAGACCATCCACAGTTTCTGTTGTATTGGCTCCTGATTCCTGCTGTTCTGCCTCCGCAGCTTCTGATGCTTCCTGCGCTGCTTTAATCTGTTCTTTTGGAATTGATACAGTATCCTGTGGAATACTCTTTACATCCTTAAGCGCAACTCGCTCAGGTTTTTTATCCACTGCTTTCTTAGGCTCTTTTTTCGGTACGCCTTTATACTCATCGTACTTTTCCTGTTGGAGTGGTGTCAGTGGTTTGTACTTCATCTTCAATTCCATTGCCTGATATACATATTTTCCTTCGCTGAACCACAAGATCAAATCGTCACATTCTTCCAGGCACTTTGAGGTCATGCCTGCTTCATGATATAGCTTTGCGAGCTCATACGCCCATTTTTCAATATATTCTGCCTTTTTAAATTCTTCCAGTGCCGAAATCTGTTCTGACAGATCAGACCCTTGTGCCTTCAAAATCCGATATTTCAAAATGAATTGATTCGGATCTCTCGGTGCCAGTTTTACAAATTCCTCATAACAGTCCGAAGCCTCATTCAGATCATTCAGTTTCAGGGCAAGTACTGCCAGACGATACACAACCTTTCTGCTGGACGGTGCTCTGTCAAATGCGATCATAAGCGTATCACGGCTCTTCTGAAACTCCCCGTTATTCTCGTAGATTTCGCTTACTGTATTTAACATTGCCGGGCTCTTCACCCTTCTCCAGTCTATTGTATCGGCAATTTCCATTGCTTTTCTAAATTGTTTCTTTTCGTAATGTTCGAGCATCTGCTCGGTTTTTACCCGATATTCATATTTATCCAATATTCTCACCTCAAATTTTTTGACAATTCTACAGATACAAGTTTATCATACACTAGTCTTATTGTCAAAAACATACGAGATTTTGTTACAAAAATGTTACAAAATGATATCGTCCACTTTTTTGAAATCTTTCAGGCTATACGCTTCTATAATATTTCCCTGGATAACATAAAGCGTATCTTCTATATAAATACCTCTTGTGATCCTCATATTATTTCCATTAATTTCCTCATGCATCGTACATGTAAATCCTTGTTTTTCGTCGTAAGAAAATGTATAGTACTCCCGGCCGCCTTCGCTGTCTGCAGCAAAACCAATCAGATTTTTCTCTGCATCTACTAAAGCTGCCTTATAATCATAAGAAACATCTGTATAGTACACATTTTCAATGACATAGGTCTGCTCCTCTTTCACATTTTTCGGATCAGAAATATCGAACATCGTCAATTTCACGCCATCTGTTGACATAGTTTTTTCATCAACATTCATCCCAATACCCAGAAGCTTATTTTTCCCATACGGATGCAGATAATCTGAAAATCCAGGTATCTTCAACGCTCCTATGATTTTTGGATTTTTCGGATTCGACAGATCAACGGAAAATAACGGATCCGTCTCTTTAAATGTTACAAAGTATCCTGCCTTTCCCATAAATCTTGCGGAATACACCCTCTCATCTTCTGCCAAGCCTTTGATGGAGCCGGTCTCTTTCAGTTCTTGATTCAAAACATAAACACTGTTCGTGTCGCCATCGGTCACTACAACTCTCAGATATCCATCATATTCATCAATAGAAAATGAATCATTAATATAGCCGTCTATTTTGCACTGTGCCCCAGCCGTCAATTTCCCACTTTCATAAGAAACTTTTCGGATTGTCGTCACATCTTTTCCGGAATATTGCCACACATTTTCATAAAAATAAATATTATCGTTGCTCACATATAAATTGCCACCGTCTGCCAAAAGTGCCTTACTGTGCGCTGTCTCATTTGGATTTTCCAGAGAAACTGATGTGATGATTGAATACATATCTGCCTTTGAAATGGACGGAAGACAGATATCTGTTTCTTTGATCAGATTATCGTTTACAAGTGGTATATAGGACTTCGGATTCTTCGCCGTTATCCCACCAAGTGTTACATAATAATCACTGAATAAGTATAAGTATCCATCTGCAATTCTTGAAGAATTGTAATATCCACTCTGACTGACCCTGCCAACTTCTTTTGGATTTTCCCGGTCTGAAATGTCATAAGTTACTGCGGTCGTATTAGCCCTCTGACCATATCCATAATCATCATCATTCCATTTGCCGCCCACATAACCGTCACACACTACGATTAATTGATTTCTTTCAATATCCAGATACATTTCCTGGATTTCAGAAACATCTTCCACTGTTATAGTCGCCGTTTGCTTCATCCGATTATCGCGGGTATCTATAATGGCAATCTGATCGCTCTTATCTTTTAACACGTAAAGGTATGTTCCATCTGTTTTAGCTGTATCCCCCTCATCCACACCTTCCTGACGTACATTTGTCTCAGAATAAGAACCGCTTGCCATTCCGGTGTCCGCTGCTGCAGTACTGCTTTCTTCAATATTCTGTGCTACATCTCCACTTGCCTTACTGTCAGCTGATTCATCGACTCTTATATCATTCAATAATCTTGCCCCGTTTGAAGTGTATGCACTGTCTCTTTCCTGATCTTTCTTATATTTTTCCAAATATGCATAGACATCCTTATATTCTGCCGCACTTTCTACTTTCGTACTGTCACTGATTGTCACATCACTGCCTGCTATCTTATCATCTCTAGTCGCATCTTCCATTTTAAAATAATTCTGGTATACCATCACTCCCACGATCAACACCAGACATGCTGCTGCCAGCCCACCGATTCTCGCCGGAGTCCACACTTTTTTCTTCTTTCCTGCAAGCTTTGCTTCAATCTGTCTCGGTTCAAGCGCTTTCGGCACCGGAACCTGTTCTGACTTTTCCTTTATTTTCCGAATCATGTCCTGCTCATTCTTATTCATAAAATGTCCTCCCATCCAACACACACTGCATCTTCTCCAGCGCCCGGCTTCGTTTTACCCGGACAGTTCCCGGCTTCAGGCTTAGGATCTTCCCGATTTCTGTGCTGTTATAACCGCCAAACACTGACAGCCCGACTATCATTTGCTCTTCTTCTGAAAGAATAAAAAATGCATTTCTCACATCCATCGCAAGTCCTACATCTTCTTCATGAATTCCTTCCACCTGTCCTTCCGGGAAAAAATCTTCTGTCTGCTGTATTCCTTCTTTCGCCACCTGTTTCAATCTTTTCTTACATGTATTTGACAAAATTGTAAAAATCCAGCTCTTGAAAGCTTCTTCTTTTCGAAGTTTATGTATATGTTCATAAGCAGATAACACTGCCGCACTCACCGCGTCTTCTGCCTCATGCGGATCACGCATCAGACAAAGCGCGTAGCGATAGAGGTCTTGATAGACCTGCTCATATAGCTTTGAAAATGCTTTTGCATCACATTTCATTCTTTTTCCTCCTCAATTTGTTTTTCTCAAGAAGTTCTCCACACTCCTCCATTGACTTATCCAATTGCCGTTCCCAATACCCAGTGTAAAAAGTATTATTACTTCTTCTACATATAAGAGTCCCCAAATATCCCAAGTGTTACAAAAAGGCGTCACTTTTTTTCATAAGTGCCGCCTTTTATTTACATTCGTTTATTCAATTATATTACCGCCGAAAATACTGCGCAAGATAAAATTCAGCGTAATTCCCAGTGCAACGGAACATAGAACATGAATTTTACCTATCGGATTATTTAGCCCTTATAATAATTAATCAGACAACCTTTGAGAATAATCTCTCTTTCTGCGTCTGTCATATCTCCAAGTGTAAATGTGACTTCTTTCAATGTATCTCCGACTACATAAGCTTTGATCTCTGCATCTTTGTTTTCCACTGCTTTTCTGATTTCCGGTACAAAGATATAATCGCCATTTTTGAAGCTTAATTTCTTGTCGTCTTCTTTTGTGATAAATGGAAGCATTCCCCAGTTAATCAGATTGGAGCGATATCTTTTTGTCGCATATTCATTTGCAATATTCGCCCAGCCACCGAGCACCTTCTGACAGGAAGCTGCCTGCTCTCTTGCTGAACCGTCACCTGGTTTTACTGCAAAGATCGTACTTCCGACTCCGATATTTCCTTTTCCCGCTTCCGGATATTTCTCCTGGATCTTTGCCATAACCGGTTTTAATTCTTCCAATACCTCTAACGGACATTCGCCTGCTTCGATTGCTTTCTGTGCTTTCTGTACTTCCTTTGCACGTCCTACATATGCAGGATCTTTTCTGGAAAGTGCAAACTCTGCCAGTCCAAGTGGATTGGATCTGTAAGAAGATGTTTCTCCAGATGGGATCAGCTCATCTGTTGTTGTAACCGGATCGTGAATCTCTGATACAACTTTCAATACCAGATTCTCCGGAAGTGCTGACATTGCCGGCCAGTCTTTGATATTCGGTCCGAACTTGATCTTTGTATCCGGATCAGCCACACCATGACTGTCAAATACACGATTTGCATAAATCTTCTGATCAAAGTGGTATTTCTGTCCCTTGTATTCTACGTCCATATCTGTTGCAGGTGTCAGGAAACCTTTATTTGCTGCTGTTGCTGCAATTGAACGGGCATCCATAAGTGCAACGGATGCAATCTGTCCACTCTGAAGCTTGGAACCTTCACGGTTCGGGAAGTTTCTTGTAGAGTGGCGAATAGAAAATGCGTTATTTGCCGGGGTATCTCCAGCTCCAAAGCATGGTCCGCAGAATGCTGTTTTTACAATTGTTCCTGCTTCCATAAGATCCGCAACTGCACCGTTTTTCACAAGTTCCATATAGATCGGTGTACTTGCCGGATATACACTAAATGTAAATTCATCTGAGCCAATGTAATGACCTTTTATGATGTCTGCTGCTGCACAGATATTTTCAAATCCACCACCGGCACATCCTGCGATGATTCCCTGATCCACATAAAGTTTTCCATCAATCACTTTATCCTGAAGTGAATAATCCACCGCACCATCCAGGCTCACCAGTGCTTTCTGCTCTACATCGTGAAGCACGTCTTTCAGATTCTTACGCACTTCGTCGATTGTATATACATTTGACGGATGGAACGGCATTGCGATCATCGGACGTATCTCGCTTAAGTTCACATAGACCATACCATCATAATATGTAACTGCACCAGGATTCAGTTCTTTGTAATCTTCACTTCTGCCGTGGATCTCATAGAACTCCTTAATCTTATCATCTGTTTTCCAGATAGAAGACAGACATGTTGTCTCCGTTGTCATAACATCGATTCCGATACGGAAATCAGCACTTAACTTCTCCACACCTGGTCCGACAAATTCCATAACTTTATTGTTTACATAACCATTTGCAAATGTTGCGCCGATAATTGCAAGTGCCACGTCCTGTGGTCCGACGCCTTTGACCGGCTCTCCGTCCAGATAAATTCCAATCACACCTGGCATCTTAATATCATATGTCTTATTCAGGAGCTGCTTTACAAGTTCCGGTCCGCCTTCACCCATAGCCATCGTTCCAAGTGCTCCATAGCGGGTATGGCTGTCGGATCCAAGGATCATCTTGCCGCCGCCTGCCAGCATCTCACGGGCAAACTGGTGAATAACTGCCTGATGCGGCGGTACATAGACACCGCCATATTTCTTCGCACAAGTCAGTCCAAACATGTGGTCATCTTCATTAATCGTTCCGCCGACCGCGCAGAGTGAGTTGTGACAGTTCGTCAATACATATGGAATTGGAAACTTCTCCAGTCCGGAAGCTCTCGCTGTCTGAATAATTCCGACAAATGTAATGTCATGAGATGTCAGCTTATCAAATTTGATCTGCAGTCTCTCCATATTGTCTGATATATTATGAGCCTCTAAAATTCCGTAAGCCATTGTCTGCGTTCTGGCTTCCTCCTTGGATACCTCACGGCCTGTCTTTGCCTTTACTTCTGCTTCGTCCGTAATGATCTCGGTGCCATTTACCAGATATGCACCACCGTCATATAATTTCACCATGTCTAGTCCTCCTGATTACCTGTAATTATATTCTTCGAGTAATTACGTTTATTTTCAGATTGTATACATGTATATATTAGCACATCACATGACATATGTCCAACCATTTATTCACCCGTTATTGAAAACTTATAAAAAGTTACAAACTTCTATGTTTCATTCCTACTTCAACGAGTATGCTTTTGATGATATAAATATCTATCTACTCACAAGTTCTTGTACTCTCCATAGGTGTAAATTCCGGACTAACGTATCCGTACATATTTGCATTAACGTTTCAGTGTCAGCTTGCAAATCGTTCTCCATAGAAAAAGGTTGAAACCTAGGTTCCAACCCTTTTTAATAATATATTTCTTTTATTTTACACCATCACTTTTCGTTTTCCCAATAGTGCCATCTCTTCCACATTTTTTGTAGCATACAGTATTGTAACTCCGGTTCTCTCCTGCAATTCCACCAGCTCCTGAGTCAACTGATTATGAAATTTGGGACTTACATTGCGAAGCGGCTCATCCATGAGGATTACATCTGGTTCCAAAATCATGGCACGCGCCAGCGCGGTCCGATGTTTCCACAGATCTGACAAGTTTTTTACTTTTGCAAATCGGACTTCTACAAGATCCAGAAGTTCCAGAACTTCCAGTGTCCGTTTTCCTATTTCTTTTTCATCTATGCCGCGAAGTCTTAAGCCCAGTTCTACATTTTCCAGAACTGTCATTCGCGGATACACAGTATAATTCTGAAAAATCATGGCAATTCCACGCTCCTCCGGTGGAAGACTGTTGACCAGCTTGTCTCCAATCCATATCTCTCCGTTTTTCACTTCATCAAGACCTGCGATCATGCGCATAACAGCACTTTTTCCACTCCCGGATGGGCCAGTCAATATTACAAATTCTCCGTCCTCAATCTGGAAATTTAAATCTTTTACTGCCTCATATCCATTCGGAAATGCGCGATCTACATGTTTTAATGTCAGTCTTGCCATCTGATCAGCCCCTTTCTTTGTCTTCCCCTGACTACTGCAATTCAGGCTTTCTATCCATCATTACTTTTTTACAACAACGCCTGGTAAATGTCTCTCTTTCCGACTCCCCGGTCTTTCGCGACCATTTTCATTGCCTCTTTTTTCTGAATCCCCTGATCCATATAATAATCCATATGTTCCTGAATGGACATTTCTTCCCATTTCTGGCGTTCTTCTTCTATCTGTTCCTGACGGCTCTTACCCTCAATGACAAGCACGCATTCCCCTTTTGGTTCCTGCTCTTTATAATATTCCACTGCCGCACTGATTGTTGTTGCAAAGACTGTCTCATGCTTTTTCGTAAGCTCCCGGCAAATGCGGATTCTTCTGTCACCCAAAGTCGCAAGCAGAAGCTCTAATGTCCGGACCAGTCTGTGCGGTGCTTCGTAGATAATCATAGTTCTTGTCTCTTCCGTCAGTTCGTTCAGCACTGCCTGTCGTTCTTTTTTATCTGTCGGAAGAAATGCTTCAAACGCGAATCTTCTTGTGGACAATCCGGAAATGGTCAGCGCTGTGATGCAAGCTGCTGCCCCCGGAACTGCTGTCACAGTGATTCCTGCTTCCTGACACATTGCCACCAGCTCCTCACCCGGATCGGAGATTCCCGGTGTTCCCGCATCCGTGATCAGTGCAATATCTTCACCATTTTCCAAGTGCTCAATCAACGTATGCGCTTTTGCAATCTTGTTATATTCATGATAACTGGTCATCGGTGTGTGAATATCAAAATGATTCAAAAGCTTAATGCTATTGCGGGTATCCTCTGCTGCGATCAGATCAACTTCTTTCAAAATACGGACACAGCGAAATGTCATGTCCTCCAGGTTGCCGATCGGAGTTGCACACAGATATAATGTTCCTGACATATAATTCTCCTTTTATTTCATCCCGTACAATTTCAGTACTTCTTCCGTATACTCCCCGTCTTTCGTGTAGACTATGAGCGGCGGGTCTACGGCGAGGCGTGGTTTTCCGCCTTTGAGGCCTTCGATAAGAACCATGTTTGGCTCTTTGTCTGCATATGGGTGGACGAGACGCATGCGTTTCGGCTCGATTCCGTAATTGCACATTTTTGTAAAGATTTCCGGCAGGCGGAAAGGACGGTGCACCATGTAGAAACGTCCTTTCATTTTCAGTACTTTTGCACTTTCTCGCAGAAGATCATCTAATGTGCATAACGCTTCATGTCTTGCGATATACAAAGCCTCGTTATCATTTTTCAGGCCGTGTTCTCCAATCATATACGGTGGATTGGATACAATGACTTCATACGAATCATTTCCAAATATGTGACTTGCCTCTTTGATATCACCGGTAACGATATCTATCTTGTTCTCCAGCCCGTTGTGTGCCACGCTTCTTCTTGCCATATCAGCACTTTCTTCCTGAACTTCCAGACCTGTATAATGAAGTCCCGGATTCTTTGCTTCCAGTAAAATCGGAAGAATTCCGGTTCCGGTCCCAAGATCCAGTGCACGTTCCCCACGTTTTACTTTTGCATAGGAAGACAGAAGCACGGCGTCCATGCCAAAGCAGAACCGACCGGGCTTCTGTATAATCTCATAGCCCTTCACCTGGAGATCATCCAGGCGTTCATCGGGCTTCTTATTAGTCATCATTTAACTTGGAGGCGCCATTTTTCTCCTCCAGAGCTTTTAACTGTGCAAACTCCTCTTTCGAAAGCTTTGCATCTTTTTTCTTCTTTCTTGATTTGAATCTCAGCTCACCTGCCGGATATTCACGGATTTCTTTTTCATCGTTATCCAGCGTCACAATAACCTTTACAATCTGACGCAGTACGTGAACGGCCTGAACTTCACCATGAAGTCCTTCCGGCGTCGTCACATGATCTCCAACTCCCGGAAGCTGACGGTTCAGCTCTTCATAGGTCTCTTCTTCGTTAGTCAGACAGCACATCAGTCTGCCACAAACTCCGGATATCTTTGTCGGATTCAGAGACAGGTTCTGCTCTTTCGCCATCTTGATCGATACCGGTGCGAACTCAGACAGATACGTGTGACAGCAAAGTGGTCTTCCACAGATACCAATGCCTCCACGAATCTTCGTCTCATCACGGACACCAATCTGACGAAGCTCAATACGTGTACGGAACACGCTTGCCAGATCTTTTACCAGCTCACGGAAATCAATTCTTCCATCTGCGGTAAAGTAAAATAACACTTTATTATTATCAAATGTATACTCCGCATCTATAAGCTTCATTTCCAGACCGTGTTTACGGATCTTCTCTAAGCAGATGTTAAATGCTTCTTTTTCTTTTTCTCTGTTTTTCTCTTCTTTTTTGTAATCCTCTTCGTTTGCAATTCGAATCACAGATTTTAAAGGCTGTGTGATCTTGTCGTCTTCTACTTCTTTCGGACCTGTCACAACCTTTCCGAACTCAACACCGCGAGCCGTCTCTACGATGACACGGTCTTGGGGTTTAATCTCTAATTTCCCCGGTGAGAAAAAGTAGATCTTTCCCGCCTGGCGGAATCTTACTCCGATTACTTTTGTCATAAATCTAGTTCTCCTTTATCGTCAGGAACAAAAGCTCCATGACCAGATCAAAGTTAACATTTGCTTTTAATCTGGCTTTTGCTTTGTCAAGGCTGTCCAGAATCGTCTCAATTCCTTCATAAGAACTGCGTCTTGCCTGCTCACGCATGCAGTCGATCTGATCTTTGAATACAACCTTATCTATTTCCCTTGTCGCTTTATATAACAAGACATCTCTGTACCATACCATGATCAGGTCAAGATAGTCGTTGATTTCAACTTTATAAAGAGTGCAGCGTTTCACTGCCTCCACAAGCTCACTGATATCCATCTCATTTATATGACGCATCAGGTTCAGGACTTCGTCCTTGAGCTCATTAAAATGCTCGGAACCTGCCAGTTTGATAGCTTTCCCAAGGTTTCCCTGTGCAAATGCAGCGCAGACTTCAGCCTTGTAATCTGGTACTTCCATTCTCTCCATGAGATATTTTTTAATCAGTGCATCTTTGATGTAGCGAAGTTTTAACATGACACATCTGGAATTAATTGTCGGAAGCAATACGTCTGCATTTTCCGTCAGCAGAATAAATACTGCATACTGTGGCGGTTCTTCAATCGTCTTTAATAACGCATTCTGTGCCTGTACCGTCATAATATCAGCTTCCGGAATAATATAAACTTTATACGGGCCCTGATATGGCTTGATTGCAACTGTATTATTGATCTGTGTGCGCACATCATCGACTCCGATGGATCCCGGCTTCTCATGTGTCACCCAGATAATATCCGGATGGTTATTCGATTCTGCTTGTACACAGGAATGACATTTATTACATGGTTCCGGTCCATGTTCTTCACATAAAAGTGCCATGGCAAATAACTTTGCCAGCATCTTCTTTCCGGTTCCGCGCTCGCCATTCACAATGTACGCCTGTGATACCCGATTCTCGGCAACTGCATTCTGCAAATATTGAATTACATCTCTGTGTCCTACTACATCTTTAAAACTTCCCATATCGTATGTCCTCTATAATTTCATCTAAGCATCTTTTTTGGTCATCATTGTAATAACGCTTCTTTATTCCCGCAGCTCTCAGATGCTCTTCGGAAAAATCTTCCGTATCTGCGAGAAATCTTCTGCACATCTCCGCGTAACGTGGCACTTCCTGCTGCCGCTCTCTCGTAAGTGCACGGTTCAGCCGCTCGCCGTCCTCTACTTCGATGTACACCGGAACAAGATACGCCGCTCCGTAATATTTCTTTAACTTTCCATAGGACTCCAGCGTTCCGATCATCAGATAGTCGGATTCTGCCAGATTGACCTGTCCATCTTCTATTGTAGCATATTTCCATGCTCCGTGAACAGTATTATAAGTACGAAGTTCAACAACCTTTCCCTGTCTCTCGAAAACATGCATCTGTTCATCTGTCACAAAATGGTATTCGACGCCTTCTCTTTCACCTTCCCGCTTCGGTCTGGTCGTGTAAAGCGTCACTGTCTGAAGCATCGGCAGCTCTTGCTTGATCTTCCGGAATAATGTATCTTTTCCAGATGAACTCTTGCCCATTATATAATATATCTTACCCATGCGTCCATACCTCTATGTATCCTTCTTTTTCTACTCCCTGTATCTCATATGTTCTTTCCATATACCATTGAAAATGTTCCCGGATCTGCGCTGTGATCCGTTCCCCCGGCACCAGCATCGGGATCCCCGGCGGATAGAGATACGCGTACTCCGCGGAAATGTAGCCTTCGCTCTGTGTCAATGGCACAACCTGAAACCCATCTGCCCCTGCGTCTTTCATGCTGATGACCTGCGCCGGTGAATAGATTACTTCCGCCTGTGGCAGATGTCCCGGTTCTATATCATAATTTTTTTCTTTCTTTTGCGACTTTTTGATTTCTTCCAGCACTATGTCTGAATCTACAGTGTTATAAGCCCCCTGTAAAGGTTTATATTTCTTATCCAACTCATAAATTGCTTTTATAAGCCGTTTCATTCCTTCATCGGTATCCCCGACCGAAGTCATGGCAATCACATAAGTCCCCGCGGCCATCTCCATTTGCAGGTGGTACTGATTTAATAAATCTTCCTGCAATTGAATACCTGTTGCTTCTGCACCATATGTATCCGCAAGTCCTTTCGTAAGTCCTGCTACTGATAATACAAGCTTTGACTTATCATAATGTTTGGTCTCTGCCAGCCGGATATGTTCACATTTTCCAAGTTCTTCTCTACATCTCTTCAAACGCTCCACATACGGGTCAAAAACTTCCTCGCAGTGATGATCCAGCATCTCCATGCACTGATCGATTCCCGCCATCAGAATATAAGACGGACTGCTACTCTGTAACATATGCAGATATCGTCTCACCTTTTCCCGGTTCACCAGATTTCCATTCATGTGGAGCAGCGCTGTCTGGGTAAATGCCGGAAGTGTCTTGTGAACACTGTGGATCACAATGTCTGCGCCTTTTTGATTTGCATTTTCCGGAAAATAGGGATGAAAACCAAAATGAGCCCCGTGTGCTTCATCCACGATCAGCGGCAGTCCTTTTTCATGTGCGGCCTTTGCTATCTCGGCCACATCCGACACAATTCCATCGTAAGTCGGAGATACAATCATGACTGCTCGGATCTGTGGATACCGATTAAGGGCCCTCCTCACATCCTCTGCGGATATCTCAATATTCAACTGTAACTCTGAATCAAACCTGGGATAGAGATACACCGGATTCAACTCATTCATGTAGATTGCATGATAGACCGATTTGTGACAATTGCGCGCCACAAGAATCTGATCTCCTTTATTCGTCACACCCGCGATAGCACTCAGAATTCCAACTGTACTTCCATTTACCAGAAAATGTGTCTCATCTGCATGATAGATTCTGGCTGCCCGTTCCTGAGCCTCTTTCAGGATTCCTTCTGCATGGTGAAGATCATCAAATCCTTCAATCTCTGTAATATCTACAGTATAAGGATCCGCATCCCAGGACATATGCATCTTACGCTTATGCCCCGGCATGTGAAATCCATAATAGTCAGAATCGCTATACGCTTTTAATTTTTCGTATATCGTTGCCATTCTTATAATCTCTTAAGAAGTTCTTCTCTTTCTTTTTCGTATCCTGGTTTTCCAAGAAGTGCGAACATGTTCTTCTTGTAGCTCTCAACACCCGGCTGATTAAATGGATTTACTCCAAGAATATATCCGCTGACACCGCATGCGAACTCGTACATATAGAATAACTGTCCAAGTGACTTCTCGTCCTGCGCCGGAATTGTCACTTTCAGATTCGGAACCTGTCCGTCTGTATGTGCAAGAATCGTACCATTCATAGCACTCTTATTTACAAAATCCATTGTCTTGCCTGCAAGGTAGTTCAATCCGTCCAGATCCACCGGCTCCTCACCGATTGTGATCTGCTCTGTCGGCTCCTCCACTTCCATAACAGTCTCGAACATAATTCTGCTTCCATCCTGAATGAACTGTCCCATAGAGTGAAGATCTGTTGTAAGGTCTACAGATGCAGGAAAGATTCCTTTCTTATCCTTGCCTTCACTCTCTCCGAAGAGCTGTTTCCACCACTCAGATACATAATGCAGGCTTGGCTCATAATTTGCCATGATCTCAACCGCTTTTCCCTTACGGAGCAGAATGTTACGTGTTGCTGCATAGAGCATTGCGTCATTTTCCTCAAATGGATTCTCAAGTGCGAATTTTCTTCCTTCTGCTGCACCTTCCATCAGCTTGTCAATATCAGCTCCGCTGACTGCGATCGGAAGAAGTCCAACAGCTGTCAGTACAGAGAAACGTCCTCCAACATCGTCCGGTACTACGAACTCTTCGTATCCTTCCTCATCAGCAAGTCCTTTCAGAGCCCCACGAGCTTTGTCTGTTGTTGCATAGATTCTCTTAGCAGCCTCAGCTTTGCCATACTTCTTCTCCAGCATCTCCTTGAAAATACGGAATGCGATTGCAGGCTCTGTTGTTGTTCCGGATTTGGAAATGATATTAACTGAGAAATCTCTGTCTCCAATCACTTCAATCAGGTGTTTCAGATATGTACTGCTGATGCTGTTACCGGCAAAATAAATCTCCGGAGCTTTGCGGATCTCTTTTGATACTACATTATAAAAGCTGTGTCCAAGAAATTCGATTGCTGCTCTTGCGCCAAGATAAGATCCTCCGATACCGATTACTACCAGCACCTCTGAATCTGACTGGATCTTTGCAGCGGCTTTCTTGATTCTCTCGAACTCCTCTTTATCATAATCAACCGGAAGATCGATCCAGCCAAGGAAATCATTTCCTGCTCCCTCCCTTCCCAGGAGTTCAGCTTTTGCAGCCTCGGTAATCTTCTTCATAGATTCCATCTCATGTGCGCTGATAAACGCATCTGCCTTTGAATAATCAAATGTTACTTTACTTCCCATTGGACTCGTCCTCCTTATGCTACCCTTTACGTTCTAGTTCTTGTCTCGAAGAAATCTGTATAATTTTCTTCTTATAAATGTGACAGCTCACAGACAGTCCTTGTTTCACAAAACTAACTTTGAGCCGTTATCTATATTTTAACAAATCAGTCTCTTATTATCAAGCCATAAACTCCTCCAGGATTTCTCGGATACGCTGATTTCTGTTTGCCTCGTCCTGCGCCTTTGTCTCTTCCGATTCTATTGTTTTTTCTATTTTTTCTGTTTTACCTGGTTTTTGCGATATAGCTGTCTTTTTGACTTTCCGGTCATCTTCCACCTGCAGCGGTTCTGTCTTATACATCGCCCAAAGCAGACTGTCCATAGATCCAGGAAATTCCTGCTTTGGTTCCTGCTTCTTCTGATTCACAGATTCGTCTGGCAAGTTATCACCCTCTGCCCTTCCTGCATTTTCTGGCATTCTGGTATTCTTCACAATTCCTGTATTTTCTGGCATTCTAATATTCTCACCCATTCTCGCTTCTTCCGTCATTCTGGCATTCTTCGCCATTCCTGCATTTTCTGCCGTTCTGGTATTCTCACCCATTCTCGCTTCTTCTGGCATTCTGGTATTCTTCGTCATTCCTGCATTTTCTTGTGTTCTGGCACTCTCCGCTATTCTCGCTTCTTCTGATCTTGCCTCTTCTGCCAGAACTTCTTTCTTGTATGTTTTTTCATAGCGATGCTGATAAATATTTTCCAGATAATCTACCATATAATTTCGTACTGCCTCCAGCCGATACTCCTCATCCGTCAGCATATGTACCAAGAATACGATTAACGCCATCGCCACGCCGGTTCCGCCGATCATAGCCGTCTGCTCTGTCGCCCCTTTAATCCGATAACTTATGATTGCGCCAACTCCGCCAAGAATCAGACAAAGTCCGGCACCTGCCATCTGTAACCGCCGCCATGCATGGAGCCTGACTCCACCAACCCGGTATTCATAGAGATACTTGTCCACAAATACGCCTACGTTTTCCACCTTTTCACTGATCATACAGGTGTGCTCGAATTTCGCCCGCACAAGCCGCATCAACGGATGATTACTCTTCCCCATACTTTCCGCTGCTGCCACCAGCTTCCTAAGTGTTCTTCCAACGACCACCTTTGACACAACTCCGGCAAATGCACTCATTCCCATCAGTACATAGATCACATGTCTGTCTAACATTAATTCTAACATGATAAAAGCCCTCCTTTTGGCACCAATTATAATGGATTTTCCAAAAGAAGGGCGAAAAACCGTTCCCCATAAAGCGACATCTGCACACCGCAGATTATGGTATTTTTTCTTATATTTTATCGAATCATTTATTCTCTGGTTTTAAATCATCGGGAGCAATTCCTTTACAAGCGCCACGCTGTGGGCAATTGCCTGTTTTTCAAACTCTGGATAGTCCATCGTTGCACTGTTGTCAGCTTTGTCAGAAATTGCTCGAATGATGACATACGAAACTTTGTTAAGATAAGCGGCGTGCGCAATTCCGGCTCCCTCCATCTCTGTGCAAAGAGCCTGAAAATTCTCCACGATACGTGCTTTCACTTCTCCGGAAGAAATGAACTGATCTCCACTTGCGACCCTTCCTGTAAATGTATGGATCTGCGGATTTGCTTTTTCATTTGCCTTCACTGCAAGCTCTACCAGATGCGGATCTGCCGGGAATGTGCGCGTATCCATTCTTGGCACCTGCCCGATCGCATCTCCAAATATGGTTGCGTCCATATCATGATGCACCGCATCTGTAGAAATCACCATATCACCAATGTCAATTCTTGCATCCAGGGATCCTGCAATACCTGTATTGATCAGCGTATCTACGCCAAATTTATCCACCAGGATCTGCGCGCAGATTGCCGCATTAACTTTACCGATTCCACTTCTTACGACAACCGCGTCCTTCCCACAAAGAGTTCCTTTATAAAATGTCATGGAAGCAAACTCTGTCATTTTAGCATCTGCCATCTCACTTTTCAGAGCTGCAACTTCCTCTTCCATTGCTCCAATAATACCTATCATCCAATTTTCCTCCTGCTATGCATTTTTACTGTGCGATTCCCGCACATTTCCTTTATCCGACTGCCTTTTTCGCTATCATTATAAACATTTCCTGTTATCCTGTACATTATCCCCTACCCCATGCACAAATGTCAAGCATTGATGCTCTTTACTGCACCTGTGTATTCCTCTTTGTATTCCTCTATGTACTCTTTTTCATATATATGATGTAACCGGATTGCTCCATTGCTATGCAGTTCCCGCAATCCTCGAACACCTCAAGCTTCCATAAAATGGCTTGTTCACATCATATTATTGGAAATCTTAATTTTTCTTTACAAGTAGATTCTTCTCTGTTAGAATGGCTTCTGATATTCATATATCTGGTATAATACATAGGAGGGTATTTAACATGGATTATAAAACACATGGTGTCTGTTCCAGCATGATTCACGTAGAGCTGGACGGCGATAAAATTAAAGATGTAGATTTTGTAGGTGGATGCAACGGTAATCTTCAGGGCATCTCAAGCCTTGTAAAGGGAATGAAAGTGGAAGACGCCATCGAAAGACTTTCCGGAATCAAATGCGGTTCCAAAGCAACTTCCTGCCCGGATCAGCTTGCCAAAGCACTCCGCGAAGCAATCGCTCAGTAAATTGATTCAATTGCAAAGTAAGTCACATGGAAAAGGACACGCAGCTTTTAATAGCTTGCGTATCCTAAAACTAAACTTACCTAAACTTACTTCTCTTGATTGTTATAATATTTTTTCTTTTAAATTTTCTTTGAACTGTCTCCAGTTCCTTCGCCCTTCCAAAGCCCTGCGAACCAACGTAAGGGCCATGAAATATGTAGATTGCTGTGGAAGAGCGTCTAATTGTTTCAATATTCAGTTGTTATTAAATTTCTAAAGTATTATGATCCAACCTACTAACTTTACCCGAAATTTGTTTTTCCCATCATTATAATGGCCTTGCCCACTAATCTGATTGTAATTATAAATTTGTTAAATTCTTCTTTCGTTTTTACAAAATCTTACTTAAGGTTCCTCAATGTAAACTCCATCTGTAAAACTGCTGCTCATATCTTGCCCTGCAGAATGAACACAACGAACACGATAGTAATAATCACCTTCTACATCTAAATATTTCTTAGATGATACACGATCAGCATTTTCATTAAATTTCTGCCAAGAATCATAAAAGGACCATTCTGTATCTTCTTCTTTTGCACGTTCAATCATTACGCCGATACCGACACGTTCCACTTCATGCGAAGCTAACGTTGTTCCTCCGGCATAGATTTCTCCCGGGCCCATTCGGACAATTTTTGAATATCCGGTCAGAAGATCTTCGCCTCTGGCAACTTTTTGGTTATAGCCAATGGATTCTGCATCTTTTGTAAGCTGGGATCCGTCGATCACCTTCACGCTAGATGCCGCCTGTGTATCCGTCGATACCCCAAAGCTTAATCCTAAAGCCATAGCGCATACGCAGCATATGGATCTACATCGCTTCATTTATCTACCTCCCATCTCTCTCTATTTAGGGTTCCCTATATAATAGACACATGAGTTCAAAAAAACTGACGCATTTTTTACAAAAAATACAAATTTTTTAAAATATTTTCCATTTCTGCCTTTGTCATCGTTCCTGTTAAGCAATAATATAGATTATTATATTTAAATTCTGCTTTATACCTGTTCGTCTCCGTTTCAGGTGTTTTGTATTCAGTCACTTCTATCGGAATATTTTCTTTAATGAAATAATGATCTGTAATCTCATCTTCATTATCTGCTCCTAAAGATACTTCTCCATAAGAAGCACTAATCATAAATTCCGTTCTTTCTCCATTGCACACATAATCTAATTCCGCCACCTGAATATCCGTATCCAATTCCATTATTACAAATTTCATATCTTCAGGATACCACCATAATCTTACAGGATCTATCCCAAACTCTTCCCCTATTTTCTCATACGCCTTCTCTTCATCTTCTTCCTCAATAATCTTATTCTTATCACTGGAATTGACTTTGGACACTTGTCTACCACCTACAGAACTCTTCATAAACTGCAGCATTCTCTCTGGTCCGCCAATGCTTGTCATTCCAACTGCCATTACGAGGATCAGCACTGCTGCCAGTGCTACAATTCTACGGATATTGCGTTTTTTCCGGTGCATTGTATAGATTTTCTTCTCCTCGCTCTGATTCTTCAACATCTCCCGTCCAAGGCGAAGTGCTTCCCGGTCTTCTTCTGAGAGTTTCGCATACGCATCTGTTCGCTTCATATCTTCAGAACGCTTTTCACGCTCACGGATTTTTTGATCCAGTGCATTTTTCATGCGAATCTTCAGCTCATTTGGAATCTCTTCATTATCGTTAAGTCCGACTTCTTCTTCAATCTGTTTCGCTTCTTTATTCAATTGATCTTTTAGGATTTCTTTCAACTGATCTTTTTTTTCACTCATAATCTACCTCTTAACGAAATCTATCCTCTCTTTCTCTTGACCAAATCTCCCGGGAACGTATAATATAATTATATGCCAAAGTTGAAAATCTTTCCCTGTTTCGTAAAGTGTATACGAAGCAGAATTATCCGTACGGCATTCTTATTGTAACATATATTATCGAAAGGAGCTTTTTATGAAACGTATTATCTTAACCGGCGGCGGTACTGCCGGTCATGTTACACCTAACATTGCCCTGTTACCACGTCTTAAAGAATTACAATACGACATCCACTATATCGGCTCATATAACGGAATTGAGAAGGAACTTATCTCTCAATTCGGTATACCATATCATGGCATCTCAACCGGTAAACTCAGACGTTATTTCAGCGTCCAGAACTTCACAGATCCATTCCGTGTTATCAAGGGAATGGGTGAAGCACGTAAACTGATTAAGATTCTGGAGCCTGATGTTATATTTTCCAAGGGAGGTTTTGTCTCTGTACCAGTAGTCCTTGCCGGTAAGGGACAACATGTACCAGTCATTATCCACGAATCTGATATGACTCCGGGTCTTGCCAACAAGATTTCCATTCCTTCTGCAACGAAGGTCTGCTGCAACTTCCCGGAGACATTATCTTCTCTCCCGGCAGGCAAGGCTGTTCTCACCGGATCTCCGATCCGTCAGGAACTTTTAAGCGGAGATAAGTACCGCGCCAGAGAATTCCTTCACTTCACTTCCGACAAACCGGTCATTCTGGTTGTCGGCGGAAGCCTCGGTGCCGTTGCCGTGAACAATGCCATCCGTGCGATTCTCCCGGAACTTCTGAAAGACTTCCAGGTCATTCACTTATGTGGCCGTGGCAAGCTCGATCCTTCTTTGAACGGAACGGAAGGCTACGCACAGTTCGAATATATCAAAGAAGAATTACGTGACCTCTTCGCACTGACCGACATTGTAATCTCCAGAGCCGGAGCCAATGCTATCTGTGAGCTTCTCGCCCTGCACAAACCAAATCTTCTGATTCCGCTGTCTGCCAATGCAAGCCGTGGTGATCAGATTCTCAACGCCCGTTCTTTCGAGCGTCAGGGATTCAGTATGGTGCTTGAGGAAGAGGAACTTACGAACGAAACACTTCTCAGTGCAGTTCATGATCTCTATGATAACCGCGAGAAATACATCGATGCAATGAAGCATTCTTCCCAGCAGGATTCTATCGATACCATCATTGATCTGATCGAATCGGTAACTGCTTAGATACTTACAAAACCATCTGATTCTGACGCAGATATCTGATAGATGAAAACAGGTGTCATATCCGGCACCTGTTTTTTATTTGCCATCCAGTTGGTGAAACTGTTCTTCGTAGTACTTCTTAATCCATTGCTTTGCCCTGTATAATGTACTATACAGCGTATCCACAGATATCCCCATTTTCTCTGCAACTTCTTTTTGTGGTTTATCCAAAGTATATGAAACGGTAACTGCCTCATACCATCTTGAATTTTTCTCATATAGATCTGCAAAGATCGTATCGTGTAGCTCGCGGCATTCTTTCTGGCGAAATACTTCTATGAGTTGAGCATCCAGTCCTTCTGACGAATATGGCACCTCCTGCTCCGGAACCTCTTCCATCGGTGTCTCCCATTTACTATCTCTTAGATAGTTCTTTGCCATATTCTTTGCGGTAGTGATCAGCCATGCAGGCACGGACTCCATACATATATCTCCCAGGTTGTCGTATAATTTCAGGAAAACTTCCTGCACAATCTCTTCTGCCACATAGTGATCTTCGACGTAGTACAATGCCGTTCGGTACACTTTACTTACATTTTCTTTGTAAAGCCTGTCGATTTCAGCTTTCTTTACATCTTCAGATTCCACCATTTAATTTCCATCACTTTCAAGTTTATAATTTAGACAGAATATCCTGCTTATCCTCTTCGGTAAGCTCGCCCATCTTCCAGCCAAGTCCAACTTCGTCACCTTTATAACGCGGAATCATATGTAAATGGAAATGGAATACAGTCTGTCCTGCTGCTTCGTTATTATTCTGCACGATATTGTACCCGTCACAGTGTAAGATGCCTGTAAGCTTTGTGATCATTTTCTTAGCCAGCACCATAACTTTTGCAGCCTTATCATCGTCCAACTCATACAAATTGGCATAGTGTTCTTTTGGAATAATCAGTGCATGTCCTTTCGAAGCCGGGCTGGCATCCAGAATCACGCGGAAATCTTCATCTTCATACAATGTTGCTGTAGGAATTTCTCCATTTGCCAGTTTACAAAAAATGCAGTTATCATCTTTCATTTTCATGTCCTTCTTTCCTTTAAAAAATCATTTTTAAAATTATTGATTATTTTATCCGCCAATGCTACACTATGAAAAAATAAATTCATAAAGGGCGGTAATCATTATGTTCACAGAATCTGATTATGAAAAATTACACCAGATCATGGCAGAAAGTCCTGAGAAAGAAGAGCTTCTCACCAGACTTCTTCACTCCCACCGTATGGATATCAGTACCATCAGCCATGAGATTCGCAACCCGCTGACTCTTATATACAGTACCTTACAGATGATCGAAGCATCCAATCCGGAAGTTCTGAATATCCGGCACTGGTCAGACTTACATAGCGACATCGAATATATGAAACAACTACTGGAAGAGCTATCAGCATACAACAACGGTCAACGTCTGTCACCTTCTTCGACAGATTTCGACATCTTCCTCAAGAAAATTTCCTTATCCTTTGCTTCCTCCATCATTGAAACCGATATTGAATTTATCTCCCGGATAGAGCCGGAACTTCCTGTTATGCCTGCAGATTCCATCAAACTTCGGGAAGTTCTTCTGAATCTTCTTGGAAATGCGCGCGATGCAGTACTGATTCAACAATCTACATGCTCTAATCATCTTGATTCTGCCTGTAATTGTGAAAGTAACGGATCTTTGGATACCGGCAAATCACTTACCTATTCTCCGCAAATTCACTTTCACGCATGGAAAGAGCATTCAAATCTGATTATTTCCGTCTCCGATAACGGCTGTGGTATTGCACCAGAACATCTATCTTCAATCTTCGAACCATTTGTCACGTACAAATCGTCCGGAACAGGCTTAGGCCTGCCACTTTCCCGCCGAATTATCGAAGCACATGGTGGAACACTGACTGTCCACTCAGAACCGGATTTGCCGGACTGCCAGCTAAAAACTACATTCACCCTTACACTTCCAATCCCTTAAAACATTTTTAATAATGTTTCGGCTTATGTTTCCAATATGTGAGTACTGCCAGTAAAAATCCGGATACCAGCCCGCCAATGTGGGCTGCGTTATCCACCCCTTGTGCGGTGAATCCATAATAGAGACTTAAGCCTGCCATCAGAACAAGTCCTCTTGTTGAAATCTCTCCGACTCGTCCATGATTACGGATTGCAACATAAAGAAGTGCTCCCATAATCCCAAAGATCGCTCCGGAAGCACCCGCTGATACCGCATAGCTTCCCTGGCTCACATCAAACCATGCCGATACGAGATTTCCCATCAGTCCGCTTCCAAGATAAATGAGCAGAAAACGGATCTTTCCAATCTCTGGTTCCAGGCTGTAACCGATGACCAGCAGCATCACCATATTGTTCATCAGATGACTGAATCCAAAATGCAAAAACATACTGGTGATCAGTGTATAATATCGTTCTCCGTTCATGAGATATGGAACATACATTGCTCCGTGTTCCATCATAAATGCGGAATCCTCAGTCATACCCATAAAAGACAGTCCGAGGAAGATCAGAACATTCGCTGCTGCGATTGCAATTGTACAAATTGGTAATTTCTTGTAATTTCTCATAGGAAAATTCTCTCATTAATTTTCTATAATGTCAACGTTATTCTGCAAGATTTTACTCATCAAACTCTACGATCAGATAGTATCCTCTGTCCGTATGTTGTATTTCTTTGATCACGCCCTGTCTTGCATGAATACGCTCGGATGTCTTGTAAATTCCAGACATTGCAACTGCCGGTTCCACTACATAAGTAAACAGGTTCGTATTCGGACTTCTCTCTGTTACTTCCACCTGCTGGCCTTCTTCCACCAGCCCCTGTCTTTCCATTTTAAACCGTTCCTGTCTCACGACAAACCGCCTCCTGTCTCTGATATTCCAGCCGGGATTTTTTCCGGCATCATTCCTGTCAGTACAGTATAACACTAGAGATCTTCTTCTTCAATATACAGCCCGTCCCAGTCTCCCCACTTTGGTTTTCTGCGTCTGTGAAGAAAACGCTTCATCGGTGTCCACAGGTTTTCTGTCTCACGAAGTATCGTACTTCCCATTTCCTGGCTTGCGATCCAGTCATGTTCTGTCCGGTCAAAATATGTGTTTCCTTCCTTTTCTTCCTCTGTTCCCAAATCTGTATTTTTATCCTCTGCCAAAACATTTTCTTCCTCTTCTTTTACACACTCCTTTATAATCTGTTCCAGACTGTAATTTTCTTTCATAGTCTCTTTATGCAAAAGGAACACGATCTGGACACATTCTTTATCCTGATAATCTGCACATTTCACCAGATATTCGCTCAGATGGTGAAATCCTTCCCACAGACTTTTTTCTTTCGGTGGATAATAACAAAAATAATACTTTTCTTCTGTGTAAAAAATATACTCCGGATCCATCAGAATACAATTCACATTGAGAAGATACCTTTCTACTTCTTTCACGACACGCAAAATAGATTTTAGCAATATTTTTATTTCTTCTCCACTCATCGTATGCTTTTCATAGAGCGCTTTCATGGACACTTTTCCACTCACATCATAATCATAACAGCTTTTGTCATCCATTCCCCGTCCATGCATTTCCAGCAGTCCTTCCACCTGATTTTCTTCCAGCATTTTATTTTGATAGTCCTCTGTATAAGGGACTGACTCTTCTATCGTAATCTTACGTTCCATTGACGAACTCCTTTATTTTCTTAATATCCCGAAGCTTTTTCTCCGGTTCTGTAATTGCCGCACGTTTTTCCACACTGACTTTCATCTTCCTCCATGTTCCCTGTGCCCGGACACAGACTTCATCTCCTTCCACCGTAACCTGTCCCTGGATTGTAGATAATAAGATACACTTTCCATTCACACGACTTTGAAAAAGTGTTTCCAGTTCCGCCGCATCTGTCCCACTTTTATCTCCAGTTCCGGTCTGCGAACCCGGTTTTTCTCTCGCCTTATTGCTTCCAACTACCGCTGTCTCATAAGCTGCTCCCGCAATTATATTCTTGTCATGGTAATAAAAAAATGCATAGATACTGCTCATGACCAGAAGCATAATAATTGGCGTTAAAAAAGACATCTCTACTGTATAACCTCTCACGCTGCACCTCCCTGCTCTGCCAGCATCAGAATATATCCAAGAGTCAAAAAAGGGAAAAATGGCATCGTCTTCACCCGTCCGCGAAATGCCAATATCACCGAACAGACTCCACTTGTAAAAAATGCTGCTGCCAGCACTCCCACAACTTTCCAAAACCCCAGATATCCTCCAAGAATCATAATTGCCACGCTGTCCCCATAACCGATTGCTTCTTCTGTCACTTTACTGACAAGAAGGAACAGCACTCCCACTCCGATTCCTGCACAGATTCCAGCAAGATCACCTACATTCGTCTGTTGCTTGATGAAATGAACGAGCTTCGCAAATCAGCATCCCCTATGGTTCTTGCCTTAGCTCAGTCTATGCAGACAAAGCTACGCGCAGAGCAGGAAGCCGCTATGCTTGAGACGATGCTCAACAATGAATTTGATCTTACTAAGGATGAGGTCAGAGACAGCTTCTCCAAAGCTCTTGGAACTGCGGATGTGATACTTAAAGATGTGCCGGCATCTATGCAGACCATGGAAGCAACCCATGGCTGCGAACCTATTACTCACAACAACATCAGACGTAATCGTCGAAGATAGAAAAATGGCTTGGGCTTAATCGCCCAGGCCATTTTGTGATTGTCTTATTTCTCTAACAACATTTGATGGATACATTCTTATTTTTTCAGCCTCTGTTTTAGGAATCAAAAACCCCTTTGAGGTCCCAATTTGTACCATCCTACAATCTGGTACCGGCGGATTCTTTTGCAGCACTATCTTTTCATAATACTCCATCAACCTATTTCGTGGAAATATAGCATAGTTATTAACAACACCATAGAAATAGTACTTAGTATTATCATCTTTTAAAATCCCACTATTTACCCACTCTCCATAATTGTTCAGTCTTTCCTGATACTCGATATAATAATTACCAGTATCCTCGGACCGTTTATCGCACTTTATTTCTATACCAACTTTTGTTTCTCCAAGGTCATACTGCTGGCTCTTGCCATAAAATAAACCGATATCCAAACCATAGTCTTTAAACACACTTTCTGCATACACCTCAAACCTATGGGAATCCTCTAAGTTCGTTATATAATACTCACTTCGATTTCTATCATTCCATATTACTGGTTTCTCAAAATCCCAAGTTGCTCTCTGTTTTAATGATTCTACCAATTCTCGGTTTTGATCTATACAAATATTTATGTCAGCCATCACAGTATCATTAGTTTCATCATTATATTCACTAATAAGAGATTCTTTTATATGCCAATCATCATAACTACAGTTTTTACCATTTTTTAAGCGATCATAAAAAAACAAACGCATATGTTCGTCAAAAGATAACCTTTTTTCAAAATCAATCCTTTCTGTCTGCATATCAATCCTTCTTTCCCAAATACATCTTTTTAAAGTATTCTCTCATCAACTCAGGATTTGAAACGGTTTTAAAGTCCGATTCAAACTCTCCTAATCGTACATCTTTATTAAAAAAGTGCACCCCCCCATATATGATAATCATTATCATCTACGTAGGTTTTTACCGGAATTGCCATATTCTGCATTTGAAGCAAGAAATCCTCTTTCCATTTGTCCTTCTCCACCAAATGGCTACCCTTGGGCTCAATAAATACCTGAAGTTGATCAAATCCTTTATCTGTGCCGTTCTGGAGAAACAAAACAAAGTCTGGTTCAAATCTTTCGCCACCATCAAAACTATACAAATGCATATGACGCTCATTTCGCAGCAAATATACTTTATCATATTCTTTTTTCAACATATCAATATGTTCTTTAAAATATGCTACCATTGCCTTTTCTTCAGATGTACCATAGTTATCATTGAATGCGTACCAATCTTCTCCTAATAGATCAATTCTTATGTCTTTATCGACAGTCACATCTGCTTGAGAAACGCCTTTCCCTCCATCAACGGTCTCAACATTTATTGTTTTATCTGTAAAAACATCTCTTATATAAACCGCGTTAAAGTTCTTTGTTCCCTCATACTCTTCTTTAATATCAGAAATATGTTTTGCAATTTTTTCCAAAGCATTTTCTATCGCAAGTGCAACCATAGCAATAGACGGCTCAATATGCTTGCTCTTAATTTCGACTTTTATTTTCCCTAAATAATTGTCATCATAAATAAACTCTCTCGTTGATTTTAGATTTGGAAATCTGCTTTTTAATGCATTAAACCTAAATATAGAGTATTTAGCCAATCCTTTATTTACAATTGCATAATTGAGCTTTGCCACTTCTCCTATTGTTGTTGAATAAATATACACTTTTGAATTCTTATCAGTATTATCTTGCTGATCATCCATAATGACATCTTCTCCAGAGCGACCTGTTTCAATCGACACAGTATATATTTCATCTCTTATAGATGGCAAAAGTTCTTTTATCGATTCTCGACTCTTTACAACTCTGTCATTAACAAAGACATATCCCTTTTTATATATATCCTCATTTTTAAAACTATCTTTCAAAGAGTAGTGTCTTGTTATCGTTTTATCCAAGTCAATGCCAATTTCACGAAGTGCATTGTGCAATTCAGAAATATAACGACTATCATTTTGACAATGATAGTAAAGTTCTTCACACACTCGCAGTTCATTGTCTAAATCCAAATCATACTTACGTTGAAATTTTGTCTGTTCCTCTGAAATCTTAAAGGGACAGTACCTTGCCCCTCTTCCAATTAATTGCGCCTCAGAAACAGTTACCGGAGAAACCTTTTTGCTTCCTGATTGTCTTGTTTCATATAAACGTACAATATCAAATAGATTTAGAACATCCCAGCCTTCATCAAGTTTTTTTACCTCAAAAATTGCTCTATAGGGATTTGATTCATCTTCCAATGAGTTGAGCAAAACCTGTTTTTCCTCTGCCTCTTTATCATCATTTGCAGAAACACAGTGTTCTTCTGAAAAATCTTCCCTAAGCTCATTAGCCAACATGTCAAAACTAATACCCTTCTGTGCAAAGTATGCATATGCCTTTCCCATAGTCGGGTTATCAATGGCTTTTGCAATTCTCTCTAAATCCTGACCTTTAAGATTCTTAACCACATTTATAAATGCTTGCATAAAGGCTTTACTTTCAGGTATTTTTGCAGCTTTAAATAACACCACCGGTTTAATAGTCAGGTGATTATCTTGGAATATTTTTAATCTATACTGACTAAGCATCAACGCTTGTAAAGCTCGCTCCATAATCGTCAAGTCTGATCTCAATGTCTTAATCTCTTTAGAATACAAATCTGCTCTAAATTTATATAGTTGGTAATCAAATATTATCTTGTTTTCGTATTCTGCCTTAATTAAGGGATTTTCCAAATCACAAGTCGCTGTGAATTCTAATAATACATTTTCACTATTTCTTCCAAAAATTGTTTTTACGGTCTCTTCCCATGAATGATGTCTCTCTTCCTCTTCTTTGCTCATCTTTTTTGTACTCGCATTCAGGTGATGTGCCTCATCAGAAATCAACACCGTCTTTTGGTCTTCAAAATCATCAAAAGAAAGCCCATTCTCTTTCAACAACCACATATCAGTATGCAATCCCTGTGTCGTTGTAAAACAAATGTTTATAGCGTTAGGATCTGTCATTTGAAAGTTTTCAACTTTTTTTATTGGTATTCTTTCTCCATCAATTACAACATCGCTATTAAAAAGATACTTTTTTGAGTCTGAATTCAAAAAATTATCTTCTGTCTTTTTCACAATAGTCGACAGATTTACAAAGAACAAAAAATTCCTATACCCCATTTTATATAAATACAGCATCAGCCCTGCCATTATAAGGGTTTTTCCGCTACCAGTCGCCATATGAAACAATGTTTGAAGAGGTTTAGGTCTACTTGGGCTTTCATAATACATCACGAAGTTTTCAAACGCAGCTCTCTGATACGGTCTAAGTTCAAATGAAGGGTTTAGATTATCACAAATATAATCAGGGACCTCAACAGAATGACCACTTTCACGTAGAAAATCTATTTTTTCATATAAAAATGCCATATCTATTCCTCCCCGTAAAAATGTTTTGTAAAGATTTTGTCTTCTTCACTAATCTGATATTCCTCATCTTCTATGTCACAATAATTTACATAAAGGAGGTTCTTATCTAATAGCTCCATTAACAATCTTTTTTTATTATCAAACGATAGGTCCTCAAATTCCTTTGCCGTCTCGTCAATCATCTTAGGATTAATACGACTGCTTACAAAACCAGTTTCTAATATATTTTTGTATAAGCCATAAATTTCTTCATCTGTTTTTGCTTCCAAAATCTCATCAACATATTTTTGATTTGATTTTGCTAATTCACAATAAACAAAGGAATCTCCGCCTTCATATTCCGCTTCAGGCAGCAAATCATTTTCTTCACCATCAATTACCCCTTTAATACGAGGTAATGTAACCGTATGGATATAATCCATCTGTTCAGATGTAATAAATTGTCTATTGAGCTTCAACGCAACCGCCGCAGTTGTCGCAGAACCAGCAAAAGCATCTAAAACAATATCACCCTCAACCGTGAATATATCCATCAAGAACGCGATCAAATCTTCTGGCTTTTTCCCGTTTCTAAATTCTACTACGCCTTCATCATTAACAGTATTATAACTCTGAACAAAATCTATAAAGTTCGGATACGGTTTATAAGTTACGCTCGATGAAGTTGGCATTCCTTGTAAATAGGCTCCATTCTTATTACCCGTCGGAGGAAGATAAAAATATCTATAATCATACATATCATCTCCGATATTATCCACTTTAAACAAAGTCTTATCCGGGTATTTTCCTTCTAGCGGTTGCAAGTATTTTACATAAAATCTTCCAGAGGATACTTTTTCTTTAATAGAACCTCGAACCGTCATAATTTTGAAATTTTCTTTTGAAGGTTCTACTTTTATTAGTCGGTATTTATCGGGAGTAAACACTTTTCCTTTTCTACCATCAAACTCAATATCTTCACCTTCGTCTAATTCCTCTATCATATATTGGTAATCATCAACCGTTTTTTCTTCTGCAATCTTCGGCATTTTATAGTTTGGATTTTTTGCATACACCAAAACATATTCAACCACATCATTGAAGTCTTTATCTGCTGTGAGTGTTCTTTCTGGATGTCTAACCAACACATTAAATGTCATAATATGATTACCGATTATTTCATCCAGCAAAACTTTCAAATATGCGTATTGATGGAAACTACATTGAATCAAAAATACACCACCATCATTTTTCAATAGCGGCAATGTCTTTTCTACCCTGTTCTTTATAAACAGCAACCAACTACTTCTCGAAAACTTATCATTATATCCAAAACTATCTGAACCAGTATTATATGGCACATCCCAATAAACCATTCTAACCTTGTTACTAAACAAGGATCTTAGTGAAGATAACGCCAACAAGTTATTTCCTTTAATAATCAGATTATCTGTGTCATTAATCTCCGTTGTACGCACAGCATCTTTTCCACTTTCATATCTATGTGCATTACACATCACTTTTGGATAAAACAACCTATCCACTTCATCTGGTGCCAATGTTTCATTATAAAAGATTTCTTCCCTTGTCTGTTCCTCGCGCGTTTGTCCTCCCTCAAGTACGCAATCTTTATATGGAAAAACTAATTCGACTTTTCCAGATGCCGAAATCAAATCATCGTGTTCATCTACTAAACCAATCTTATTCTTATATCGAGTATAACTATCTGGCATATATTCTCTATTATTAATAAACCAGCCAAATTTATTTACATCAAACACCAAAGCTTCTCCAATTTGCTTAAAGAAATGCTTTCTTGTTTCTTCATCTTCCATCAAGGCTCTAATCAAGGCATCATCAAGCTGCATAGCCGCCTGATAAACCGCATTTTTCAACACACTGCCATCCTCTGATATAAATCTTGGGTCCTCACTCAATATGCTTGTCACGTTTTTGTAAAATGACATTTGAAATATCCTCCATTCTTTTTATAGTAATTACATTTATTGCCAACACTAATAAAATCTTAACTATTCCACACGGCCAGCACTAGAGCGTCAATGGTGTAATTGTATCATTACCATTATCCGTTAATATGTACACCCTATCTTTGTCTGTAAGCTCTACGCTTGTCTTTAAGTAACTTTCTTCTCCAATCAATCCATCGTTTTTATTTACAAGCGCTACAGATATTCTCAAAGAAATTAGGTTTAGCTCTATGTCCTTCATCTGTTTATAGACATTCTCGTTTGCCGTGAGGAACGTCACCTTTGAATCCGAACTGATAACCTCAGCTTCTTTACTTCCAAGGATTGCAAGGATATCTTCCTTTGTTACATTCTCTTTTGTAACTGGAATAAAATACCAACTTTCAAATGGTGCTCCTTCTACTTTCGCACAGAGTGGTGCACCGGCTGTTCCATCACTTACAAACTGCCACTTAAAGCTTGTTCTACAAAGTGTTGGAAGAAGCGTGTTCATTGGCGACCAGTCATTGTTTACCATAGTCGCACTAATATCATCTTCTTCATATTTATTTGAATCATATCCAGCTGCTTCTAACAGCTCTGCATAAGTCACCTTTGCAACCTTTGCCATCTTCTTAATCGTCTGAACAGTTGGCGATACATCGCATTTTTTATTGATGTACTTACTGATGTATCCGAAACTGATATCTGCTTCTTTTCCAAAGGCGGAATATGATCTATCGCCTATTGCAGCTTTAAGTACTTCCGCAAATCTGTCTTTGTCAAACTCATAATCTGGATCTACATTTCGTCTCATGGCATAATCCTCCATTCAAATCCAATCATACCATAAAATGATGGATTTGTCTTTTTAAAATTATAATCTGAATATACTTTTTCTAGTATTTTCAATATATTCCAGCTCACTATTATCATTTTATAATCCTCCGACTATCATTTTATGATTATAAGATTATAATTTTATCTTGCTTTACTGTATTTTCTGTGTATAATATAGATAAAGTGATGGTTGGATTATAACTTTACTATCATTTTATTAAATCTTTTGCTTCAGTTTAGTAATTGAGCAATTTAGACCCCCAAATGTATATAGAGGGATAAATTTCTGCAGATTCATATAGGAACTGTCCCATATGTTTTATGAAAGGGCATAAGCCCATATATTTTTTGAAATTTATTTTAAAAATTTACACGAGTTTTTTAGTAATCGGTTCTGACTCGGTCCAAATATAAGGTAGAGGGATAAGAAGTAAATCGGATGCAATCACTTATAAATGCTTACCTGATACAGCATCCACACTTACCACTTCTTCCATGATATCCGCCGGTGATATCACTTAAGAACTTTTGGTATCAACTCCAACCGGAGTTTATATACAAATTTAATGAAAGGAGGGCACACATATGCTTAGACACATTTGGGTAACACCAAAACAGTTTTGCGAGCTTACCAATGCCACACCAGAAAAGGCGTCTGCTTTTTCTGAAGACCATGGCTTTATCACAACCGAACGTGATGGTCAGCTCTACATTGATCTTATGGATTTTTGTTTTGGTTATCGACTTGCCGCCATGATGGAATCACTTCCACTAAACTTTGGCGACACAGTTCCTAAGGAAGCTTTTAAATAGGTTCAAATCTGCAATTGAAAAGAAGGGAGGTGATGCGGATTGAACAGATACATCGTTGATTCAGTTTCTAATGGAACAATCGTGTACTTTATCATCCGCGACACTTCCAACAACTCAATTGTTCCGCTTCCTACCAAGTATCTGAAATACAAAAAGAACCTTGGCAGAAAGAAAAAGACTTTAAAAAACATAGCACTAAAGCTTACCTGGTATCTTAACTACCTTGAAGACAACAAGCTTACCGTTAACAAAGTGCTTATGCTTTCCGCTTTTGAACAGCAAGAGCATTTCACTAGCTACCAATTTACTTGACGAACTTTCTAAAACAGTTAAAAAGGCGATGAATACAAATATTAAAAACTAATCTAGTTATATTTCATATACAACCTTCTTTGAAGACTGTATATATCATGAGATTTTATAGATGTAATACATTGCCTAACATTATAGCACTGCCAATGCTTATGATAGTATTTCTGACCAGGATGTTTATGATATAGGATTATAGGATATTCTGAATATGCTGGATTCCTCTTTTGAATGATCCACGAATCCTTTGTATTTTTACTTTGAAACTCAATAAAATTATCCTCTATAGGATACCTAAGCACCTTGAAATAACCTTTATCAATGAGATATAACTCTTTATGACTAAACATTTATAACCCCCTTCTTATTGATACTGATATATTGATTGATAGGATGGATATGATACAGACATATAGATATATTCTTTCTACAGATTCTATAATGAATAAGAGATAAAGTACTTCTCAACCAAAATTAAGATAATTTCCACAACTCCGACTCCGTCTTTGTTTTCCAATATTTCTCTCACTCTGTGTTTTAAATACCAAACTCTCCACATAATTAATCCTCCCGCTTTCTCTATTCTTACTTCTCTACACCCGCTTTTCTATTCCGTCATATCTTCTGTGGCATATTTTTATATTTTTACAATGCCTACATTTGTACGGTAAAAAATGCCGGGACTACAACAATCACAAGCACCTCTGCCAGCATCAGAAACATCGGAAGCAATAGCTTTGTTCCTGCTTCTTCCCCGAGCCGTCTTGCTCTTGCTTTTCGCTCTTCAAAAGACTGGATTGCTTCCAGCCGAAGCATGTCATTTAGACCTTTTGTACCTTTTCTCAGGTTTTGTGACAGCAATGCACCAAATCTCATATATTCCTGTGTCCCGCATCTTCTTCCGAATTTCTCATAACATTCTGCTTCCGGAACACCGCCATCCATCTGTCGGCATGTATACTTCATCTCTTCATAAACTGCACGCTTCCCTTGCTGCTTTATCCGCGAATCGTAATCATTTACAATCTTTCTCCATGCTTTGCGGACCGTCATTCCTGCACCTAAAAGTAATGTCAGCTTACTGATGACTTCCGGATAATCCAGACACATCTGTTTTTGTCTTGCCTGTTTTTCTTTTATCTCGTTCTGCTTGTCCAGCGCAAAAAACAGCACGGAAATCACAACTGCAGCCGCCATAATTACTGCACCTCTCCAGTTCATTACCGTATAAAAATGTATTTCCTGTCCGTCCACCTGTTTTGGCAATGTTAACGTCCCGGATTCTCTGGTATCCTGATCTTTTTCTGCCACTGTCCGGCGCACCTTTTCTAATAACACTCCATCACTTCCGGTCATTCGTGGATAGACCATTGCCATACATTCATACAGTACCTGTTTTTCTACATCTTCCCGATACGTCAATATGGCTGTCAGCTTCACCGGTGTCCCTTCACTTACAAGCTTATCTTCCTTTAATTTTCCGTAAATATTGATCACATCATAGCGGTCAAGCTTCCATGTAACGTCGATCGGCTTTCCTGGAATCTCTGTCAGAAGATTCAAATCCCGGTCCACATGATCCAGACTTACATTCTCCCCCAGAATCAACGAATCCATTTTCTTTACTGCCTGCTTTAATACCTGACTGATTTCCTGTTCTCCATAGACCTGCTCTGTTACTTCAATCGGAATTTCCCCCAATACTCGGTCTTTTCCCTCTACACGCAGTTCTTCCGTCTTCTTCCCTTTGCCATAAGTTTTTCTTGTGATCTCCTCTACATTTTTTCTGTAGGCACCATTGTAATCCCAGATAAGAACTGCAACGCCCACCGAAAACACCACTAACATGATCCCGATACTCAGACTTCGATCTCGATGATCTTTCGCCCAAGCCCGTATGCGCCCAAATATATGATCAGACATCCTGTCATCACTCCTCTTCCTGCTATATTTCCGTAAAGATTTCCCATAAATTCCGGAAAACTGACAGTCATATAAAGTACAATTCCAAAAGGAATGACCGACATCACCTGAAATTCATATTTTTTCGCCGCCAGCATTGTATCAATTTCCCGTTTTACATCAATTTTGTCTCCAATCTGATCCGCTGTATTGCGGATAATAGACATCAGATTTCCTCCGCTTCTCTTGGCCGTGACAAAGACTCCGGCAAAGCTTTCCACATCTGGAAGCTTTGTTCTCTCGGACAGTTCTTCTACTGCCTGTTCCACCGGTACCTGTACCCGGATCTGCCTGACCATGATTTCCAGTTCACGTAGAATTGCCGCATCATCAGAGTAAAAAATCTGCATCTCTTTCAGGCTCTCTTTCACTGCATTTTCCACAGAATATCCTGTATTCAGTAAAGAGGAAAATGTCTGTATCAGTTCTTTGAACTGTACTAGAAACTCCTGTTCTTTTCGCTTAATGCATTCGTCCAGAAGCTGTATGTAATACCACACGCCTGCCGGAATCAACAATATAACTGCCACCCATGAGCGATAATATATCCATGCCGTTCCTGTCACAATAATGATGACCTTCAAGATCATTTTTACATATTCACACTTCTTTATATCCTGCTGCCAGTAACTTCTGTGTATGAACCAGGTCGTCCATTTTTCTCCAAGTTCCCTGAATTTTCCCATCCTTTTCTCCTGTCTCTTCGAATCTGTACAGTGGACTCACCAGAATCTCACCGTCCTGATAATCCAGGATTTCTGAAACCTCCAGTACTTTACGGCTTTTATCTCTGAGTCTTCCAAGATGCACAATAATGTCGATTCCTGATGCAATCTGTCTCTGAACTGCCCCCAGAGGAAGATCCATTCCCATCAGCACCATGCTCTCCAGCCTAGAAAGCATATCCTTAGGACTATTGGCATGACCGGTACTAAGACTTCCATCATGACCGGTATTAAGTGCCTGCAGCATATCAATTGCTTCGGCTCCGCGAACTTCCCCGACAATGATGCGATTTGGTCTCATCCGAAGCGCCGTCCGAATTAATTCGCGTATAGTAATCTCACCTGTTCCCTCAAGATTGGCGCATCTCGCCTCAAGAGTTACCAGGTTTGGAATATCCAGAATCCGTAGTTCTGCGTTGTCCTCAATTGTAATGATTCTTTCATCCTTTGGTATGTATTGCGATAAAGCATTCAGGAATGTGGTCTTGCCTGATCCGGTTCCTCCACTGATAAATATGTTGTAGCCTGCCCTAACAAGCTTTACCAGAAATTCTTTTACTTCCCGGCAGATAGAACCCCACCGGATCAACTGTTTCATTGTAATTGCCTCTTTTGGAAATTTTCTTATGGTTACTATGGGCCCATTTAAAGCGATGGGCCCCAGTACCACATTTACTCTCGACCCGTCCGGAAGTCTTGCGTCCACGATTGGAGATGCTTCATTTACGATTCGATTGGATCCTGCAACGATCTGTTGAATGACATCTTCCAGCTTCTCCCGCGAAACAAACCTTTTCCCGGATCTGATCAGTTTTCCTTCCTTCTCCAGAAATATATTCTCAGTCCCGTTAATCATAATCTCCGTGATCTTATCATCTTCCAGAAATTCCTGAAGAAGATCAAATTTCCGGAATGCATTAAATAATTCTCTGCCAAGCTCCGCCTTTTTCCCAAGCGGTATATATTCTCTGCCGGATGCCTCGTCCAGCACGCGGTGAATCAACTCCGTCAGCTCCTCATCCGGAATATCTCTGGACAGATCCAGTTCCTCCAGAATCCTCGCATGAAGCTGTTCCGCCTGTATCATGTGCGTTGCTCCTTTCGTATGATCTTACGTCTGACATCCTCGTAGCCCAGAAGTTCCAGTTCTGCCTCGAACTGCGCCACCTTCGCCTCTGCGACCGGCTCATCAATCGTAAGCATGTGAATCTCATTACAGATCCGAAGCACCCGGTAAATGTCCCGAACGCCTTCATCCATATCCAGAATCACGATTTCATAAATACTTTGTTCTATAATTTTCTGTATCAGCCTGATCCACTCTTCCGAGTCAATCTCCTTAATGTCTTCGGATACAGGCATCGGTACTATATAATCCAGATTTTCCGAGTGTCTCACAATAGTTGTAAGTACCGTTCCGATATTACTCTGTTCCTGCCTTGCATAGTACAGGACATCTGCCAGTGTCTGTGTTCCTTCCGGAAAATGTCCACCTTCTCCACCGTAAGTTTCCATTCCCAGATACAATACATTTGCCTCCTTTGCCAGTTTTCTTCCAAGCCGGATTGCATAGGTTGTCTTTCCAATTCTTCTCACCGGAGAATATACCGCAATTACTCTGCAGTTCTTTTTACCGGTAATCTTTAAAAATATCTGCTTCTCGTCTCCTGACATGCTGCACTGACGAATCATTTCCGCCAGGATCTGATCTCCCGGCTGGTATTTGTAGATCGGCACCTCCCGGTTTTCCAACGCCACCTCTCTTTCTGGTGCGATTACAAATACCATACCGGCTTTTACCTGTTTTCTGGAATCTTCCGGATACTCCGAAGATATGAACAGAAAATCGATCTTCTCTTTCTCCTGTATAGCCAATACATAAGAAAGATCACTGCATGTCCTGACACGGACCGCCAATTCTTTCTGTCTTGTAAGATACTGTGCAAACGCGGAAGCAAATTTTGTCTCTGGATCACAGATTACCAGATTTTTGCTCTCCACATATTATCCCTCCTCTTCTTGTGTGTTCTCTCGTTATCTTCTTAGGAATTCATGACCGGAATAAATGGTCGAATAACATTGAATTACTTTGAATAACTTGAATGGTTATGTCTTGCCAACTAGAATATAACAATCAGATGTCTTGGATTATAGACAGGCTTTCCCCTTTTGTCTATCCCTTTTTTAGAAAATGTAAAACTTTGTGCAACATAGATAGATTTGTTTTTATCAATCATTGAAAATCATCTGGAAACAGTTATAATATATCCATAGAATTTTAAAACTTACCGACTTTATCTCACTGGAAAGGAGTCCATATTATGGAGTTCAAATTCTTAAAATTACGCGATTTACAGGGTAAAACTCCTTCATTTCCTGCTGCGGGCGAAGTACACATTATCTATGTGCCGGAACCGGATGACAGCAACTTGCACAAAGCAGGTGCCGGGCGTGCCATGATCAGAGAAATCCTTTCTTATTATCTGTGTATTGACAAAGGTCTGGTATGCCTGCATGAATCTAGGCATGGCAAACCCTATCTTGCCTCTCCAGCAATCGGACGGAATCTTTATTTTAATATTTCTCATACCGAAGGCTACCTTGCATTTGCAATGTCAACCTCTACACCACTAGGTATTGATATTGAAAAAGTTGACAGAAATGTCAGGCTTCAATCGCTGATGGGACGTTTTTTTCACGCGGAGGAAATTAAAAAATTTCTTGATTACTCTGACGAAAAGCGTGTAAAACATTTTATCCATTATTGGACTTTGAAAGAATCCTTCGTAAAGGGACTTGGAACGGGTATGACAACTTCTTTCACTTCTTTTTATCTTACGAAGGAATCCGAACGTACATTTTACGTCACTCCGGATAAAAAAGAACTCCAGGACGAATATTCATCCTGGAGAATCACTTCCATTCTTGCTCCCAAAGGGTTTATCTGCAGTGTTGCTTACCGGCTCTCATAAAAGGCCACACCATATAGCAGGGCAACCCCCGGGACTCCTAATGTTCCGGAGGCGGCCATTGTTATTGGATTCAGCCCCACCCTTACCGGAATCTCTTTTGACACGAAGAATCCATTTATCACAAGAATCAACATCACCCCGACTGCCATACGAATCAGAAAATTTATCATAAAATTCGAACATCTCTGTGACATATCCAAGCCTCCTTCTATTTTCATATATATCCTTGTTAAGCTTACCATATGACATATTTTAAAATATCCCCGTCTGATTTTTATTCAGAAATGCTGTTTCATTTCATAGGTTTAATCTTAAAAATCAGTATTATTTATATAGCATACTATTTTTATCCCACATGTTTTTCTATTTAAAAAAGAGGATCTCCTCCCGGAAATCCTCTCATCTGCTTCTCTATTCTGCCGATTTTTTAAGAATATCTAATTTACAATTCAATCTCTATTTTGCGATCCGATCTCTTGTATTGGTGATAAGCCACTCCTGCTGCATCGAACATACGCATAGATGCCTGTACAGCTGTGCTTCCATCATATTTGTTACAGTCGTAGATAACTTCTTTGATTCCACTTTGAATGATTGCTTTTGCGCACTCATTACATGGGAAAAGAGACACATAGAGCTTTGCTCCTTCCAGACTTCCTCCACGGAAATTCAGAATCGCATTCAGTTCACTGTGTACTGTATAGACATATTTTGTCTTTAATGGATCTTCTCCTTCTCTCACCCACGGAAACTCATCATCTGAGCAGCCCTTCGGCAGTCCATTATATCCCATAGATAAAATCTTATTATCCTGACTGACAATACAGCACCCAACCTGAGTATTCGGGTCTTTGGATCTAAGTCCGGATAGCTTTGCTACTCCCATAAAATACTCATCCCAGTTGATATAGTCTTTACGTTTATCACTCACTGCTGCTTCCTCCTATTTCGTTCCGAAAATACGATCTCCAGCATCACCAAGTCCCGGAATAATATACTTATGCTCGTTGAGTTTTTCATCCAGAGCACCGATATAAATATCTACATCCGGATGCTCTTTCTGCATACGTTCTACGCCTTCCGGAGCTGCTATAATGCACATGAAACGAATATGTTTCACACCTTTTTCCTTCAACATCTGAATTGCTGCTACGCTTGAACCTCCTGTTGCCAGCATAGGATCCACAACAAATACTTCCCTCTCATCACAGTCTGCCGGAAGCTTACAATAATATTCCACTGGTTCATACGTTTCCGGATCTCTGTAAAGACCGATATGACCTACTTTTGCAGCCGGGATCATGCTCAGCATTCCATCGACCATTCCCAGTCCTGCACGTAAGATCGGTACAACTGCCAATTTCTTCCCACTTAATTCTTTTCCAACCATCTTACAGATTGGTGTCTCGATCTCTACATCCTGTAATTTCAGATCTCTTGTTGCTTCATAACACATAAGAGCCGCAATCTCCCCAACAATCTCACGGAACTCCTTGGAACCAACTTCTTTTCTGCGGATATAATTCACTTTGTGTTGGATCAGCGGATGATCCATAACCTGTACTTTAGACATGTTTTCTCCTCCATCTCATGACATGTTTATCAGATTTTTTAATATCCGGCACACATCTGATTTGATCTGCACCACATAAAGAGCCATCAGGCATCTATCACATGATGTCCTGCTGCCTTTAGCAATCGATTCATAATTGCACTGCCGATTCCTCCGGCTGCAAATGATTCACTATATATATACTCTACTTCAGCATCATCGAACTCGCGCAATACCGCATACAAATGATTGGCGATAGTTGCTTCGTCTGCCCTTGTTCCTATGCTTTTCACTACGTCTGCCTTGTATCGGCCTACAGTCTCTTGTGTTCCGATCACACCGACTCTGTGTCCTTTAGCCATACGCTCTGCAGACATCTGGTTGATCGCATCGATCACCAGTTCCATCGGTCCCTCCACAATACTAAGATCCGCTTTCGGAGCATAATGTCGATACTTCATCCCCGGAGCTTTCGGTTTCACTTTGCTGTCCGGCGTGATCAATGTTCTGTCAATGTCTACTTCACCGATAAGTTCTGTGAGCATCTCCTTTGTAATCGCACCAGGGCGTAAAATCATAGGCGGTGTTACGGTCATATCCAGAATGGTAGATTCAACTCCGATATCTACTGCTCCTCCATCTAAAATCATCTCAATCTTACCGCTTAAATCTTCTTCTACATGCTCAGCTTTCGTCGGGCTCGGACGTCCTGAAGTATTCGCGCTTGGTGCAGCAATATACCCGCCGCCCGCATCGATCAAAGCTCTTGCGATCTCATCACTTGGCATACGGACTGCAACTGTATCCAGACCTCCTGTTGTCTCATATGGCACTTCCTCTGTCTTCTGGAAAATCATTGTAAGCGGTCCCGGCCAGTAAGCATCAGCCACTTTATAAGCAACTTCCGGAATAATATCTGCAATCTTATCCAGTGCTCCCATATTCGTAATATGCACGATTAGAGGATTATCCGAAGGTCTGCCCTTTGCCGCATAAATCTTGGTTGAAGCGGTCTTATTCAAAGCATCAGCACCGAGACCATATACTGTTTCCGTTGGAAACGCTACCAGTCCACCTTCTTTTAAAAAGTCTCCGGCCTGACCAATAATCTTCTTTCCTTCCTCTGTATTAAGTTGTTCTTTTGTAATTTTTTCTACTATTGTCTTCATGTTTTTTATTATACTACACCTGTTATCACTTTCCAAATATTTTTCGAACCAAATCACGTCTGTCTAGCTATTTATCATTCTATGTCCCATCGGCAGCATTTCTCAGATACTCGTCAATTCCTGTTGCGATTGCCTTGGCGATTTTTTTCTGATAATCTTTTCCCGCTAGAAGCTCTGCTTCTTGTTGGTTGCTCAGGAAACCACACTCTACGATGATTGTCGGCACCTGAGTCCTCCTGAGCAGGTAATATGTATCATTGGCCTTTTCCTGCCTCGTATTCTCACTGTCCACGCCAAGAAGCGCCTGCTGCATCAGCTTTGCCGCTGTATGCCCTTCTGCTGAATGGGAATAATAAAATACCTGTGCACCATGTATTTCCTCTTCGTGATAACTATTCTGATGAATGCTGACCGCAAGCCCCGGAGCCTTTTCATTTATCAGATCAACTCTCGCTTTCATATCCTGTATTTTGGAATTTCCGGAAGTTTCTCCTGCGAGCATCTGATCTTTTTCCCTGGTCATAACAACTTGATAACCTTTATTCTTCAGTTCTTTTTCCACTTGTTTTGAAATCTTAAGATTGATATCTTTTTCCAGAACTTCATTGACACCAACCTTTCCCGGATCACTTCCCCCATGACCACTATCTATAACAACAAGATCCATCTGCCGCTCTTTTACACTTTTCACCTGATCCGATTGTACATATTTTTCCAGATTGCGGCTGACGGTATAGATTCCTGCCAGCGCCAGAAGTAATACTAACAATTCAATTTTCTTGCGCACTTCCTGAAACCTCCAAAACTTCGTATATTTCACCAAAGCACCTGTTTGTTTCAGTATATGAATTTTCCCATCTGTTCATTCAAAAAAAGAAAGACCAGAAAGTAATCTCACTCTCTGATCTTTCATCACTCTAATTTACATACTTCAAAATCAAATCCCAGATATCTGAACTTTCCTGTCCTAATGCCCATGCGGCAGTACCTGCAAGCTTATTCTCCTTCATGAGTTGAAGCTTCGGCTCAATCGAGGTTGCATCCTCCAACCAGATTTCATATGTTACACCGTCAGCTTCCCAGGTCGCATAATTATTCCCGGTTGTTTCATCTAATGTTGTTTCTGCACCTGCCTGGCTGATCTTATCTCTGGCTGTAGACATTCCCAGTGCTTCACTTGTCACCTTCATCGGATAATCTGCTGCTTCTGTTCCTGCCTCCTGATTCAGTTCTTCCTGTGTTTTCGGCGTTTCCGACCACAGTCTTGTAAAGAACGGAATCCCATTGATCACTTTCTCTGCCGGTACTTCTTTGATCGTCTCCTCAATTCCTTCTTTTACAAATTCATAAGAAGATACTGAACCTGCTTCCAGTGAACTTCCATTATGCTCATCATATCCCATAATAATGACATAGTCTGCCATAACGCCCTGTTCTTTGCGATTGTACTGTTGATTATATCCCTTAGGAACATAATTATCCACCGAAAGTACGATACCATTTTGTCTGCATTTTACAGACAGTTCTCTGATAAATTGTATATAATGAACTCCACAATCTTTTGAAATCTTTTCAAAATCTACATTGATGCCGTCTATTCCGACCTGCATCACCGCTCCTATCAATTGATTGATAAGATTCTCTCTTCTCGAGCTATAGCTGAGTAATTGAAGTGATTCATCATTGGATCCGATTCCCCCATCGAAATCCCTGATAGCGGCCCACACTTCCAGGCCTGCCTGATGTGCATAATTTACATAATCTGTTGAAGCAATCGATTCAAGATTCCCTTCTGTATCTTTCACATGGAACCATGTCGGCACAATTGTCGTTAACCCTTTACTATCTGCAAGTCTCTGCTGCAAACCGCTATTGGCGGTACTGTTGGTTACATTATGCCATGCCATATTAATGGTATAATCTTTCTTGATACTGGTGTATTCCGGTTCCGTAAAATCGCGGGTAACATTCTTAGTTTTTTCATTCTTCAATGCATTTTTCTTCACATATCCGATATACCCGTCTTTTGTAAGAATCTTTTTCCAGTTCTGTTCATTCTCCAGAACGATCACTTCATCTTTTTTCTTCACATCTGTCACGATTGGGCTCTTAACCCCGCCGCGATATCGAACCTGTGTATCTGACTTCACTGTTGCAACCTGTTTCTTTCCCCAGTCACAAGTAATCATCACCCGGTTCGGACTATCATATACTTCATAATCTATATTCGTATATTGCTGAATAAAATCTAATGCGACATAAGTTGTGTTTCCTTCTGTCTTCAGGATAACATAATCTTCACTTTTCTTTTCTTTGGAAACACTGTAATCTTTGCTTCCGATTTCCACAGTTACAATATCTGTCGGCAGTGTGTACAAAAGCTTGTTCTCATTGGCATCCCAGTAAAAACGGCTATTGATATAATCTCTTACAACTTCATATTGCACATACGCTTTCCCATCCGATATCATTCCGTGAGGTTCCACAATCTGATCATCTACCGTAATAGCCATCTGACTATCGTTTTCAATTCCATAATATTTTTTTACATCCATCCGTTCCTTTGACGGACTGTACTTCTTCCACAGAAATGCTCCTGCAATTGCGGCTATCCCAAGTATGATCAATAATAGAATCATCAATCCTACACGTCTTTTTCGCTTGCGTTTTGTCTGCGCTTTTCTTGCTGCCGGCCGTGCCGCCTGCTTTTTCTGATTCTTAGAGATCTTTTCTGTCTTCTGCGGTCTCTTCTTAGGTCTCTCCTGACCGTCTTCCGATACCGGACGTCTCTTCTTCGGTCTCTCCTGACCGTCTTCCGATACCGGACGTCTCTTCTTCGGTCTCTCCTGACCGTCTTCCGATACCGGACGTCTCTTCTTCGGTCTCTCCTGACCGTCTTCCGATACCGCCGGTCTTTTTCTCACCTTAGATTTTCCCGCTGATGATCCTGCATTTCTCGCTCTGCGGCGTTCTCTATCTTCTACGGCTGCCTTTCCTGACAAAGTTTCCGCATTCTCCCGACTTGCTTGTCCTCTCGCTCCGCCCTCAGTCTCCGTGCGGCCGGATGACTCCTGGCGTCGCTGATTCTGCAGATTGCTGGCGCTTTTTGCCCACTCCGCTTTTTTTCGCGGATCTGTGGTTCTCTTGATTTCCTTTTCGTCCATGCTGCACCTCCTACTCGCTATTATAACAAACGAGCGGACATGCGTCATCCTTTTTCGACAAATTCAAGCCTTGCTTATGAGGGTACTTACACACTTTTTTTCAAGAATGCCTCGGCATTCTTGCTGCGAGGTGCGCGTCATGCAATTGCATGACACACTTCTACCGCGCACCTCTGCAAGTCTACACTCCGTTTCGGTCGGCGCAAAACCATTGTCCACCGGACAATGTGCGCCCTGCCGGAGGCTATATCATCTATCTTGTTCCTGCATCTCTACGTCATCAAAACACAATTCTTTTATATCTCCATTATCATTCAACACATAATCCCGCATATAGACTGCATCCTCCCTCACAATGTGAGCCTGCACAATCTGCATGGGACTTGCCGGCACCCCGTTCATTAACATATATACTCCCTTTTTTTCATAACCTGCCAACTCTGAAAAAAGACTTTGATAATTCCTTTCTCTGGGGTCCCCCATGACTTTACCTCCTCCTCAATAATGCACTTCCCCGGTCGCATTGTCTTCGAAATCTGTATATGACAAACCAGAAGGATAAAATGCCGTGATACATTATCCCACATATCCAGACACGTCCACTTTTCTGCTAGAAAACAGCCGTGCATTACTATTCAACTATCTGTTGCTTTGTTACTTATCTGATTGATTTTTTCATGATCTGTTGTTATTTAATTGTTATTTGATTGTACTCTAATTGTTATCTGATTTTTTCTGATTGTTGTTTTTATCTGATTGTTATTACTCTTGAATCTTTGCGCGGAATTCGCGCTATTTCTCGAATTCTTATTCTGATTGGCTAGATACTGTTAAGAATTACTTTTTAAGAAATATGTTCTAAAAATATAGTTACCAGGGAAAACTATTTTCTAGTACGGTCATTATAATGGATACTCTTTTTAAAAGCAAGCACTTTTTTGATTTTATATTTATTTTATTGAACAAAAAACTTTTTCTATGCTATACTATGTGAAAGGAAGTGATAAATATGAAGATTGAAAAATTAAGTGACAATCAGATACGCTGTACATTAACACGCGCAGATCTGGCCGAACGTCAGCTCCAACTCAGCGAACTGGCTTATGGTACAGAAAAAGCGAGATCACTTTTCCACGATATGATGCAACAGGCAGCACAGGAATTTGGTTTTGAAGCAGAGAATATGCCATTGATGATCGAGGCAATCCCTTCTTCCTCAGATTCAATCGTGCTGATCATTACTAAAGTCGAGGATCCAGAGGAACTCGACACGCGTTTTTCTAAATTCGCACCTCTTCCGGGGCAGGATGGAGATTCTTCCCGTCAGGGACTCCCTGACAAACTGGAAGGTGCTGAATCTCTTCTTGATCTGCTTGGCAAAGTCAAAGAGAAGATTAATGCTGCACAAAGTTCTTCCAAACCGGAAAATCCAGTCAGCTCTTCATCAGAATCTCTAGATGATCCTGAAACTGAAGCTTTGGAGAATGAAATACCAAAAGACGCTGCACCTAAGAAACCTGCAATCCGTCTGATTTCATTTGCCTCTATGGATAATGTCCTTGCGGCCTCACGATTACTTGGAAATATGTACTTTGGTGCGAACACTTTGTATAAAGATACTGCCGAAAATATTTATATCCTTGCGATGACTCAGTCAGAACATACACGAAAGGATTTCAGTCGACTCTGTAATATGTTATCTGAATACGGTACATTAGAGAAGACCTCCGGCGCTACAATTGCTTTCCTCGGAGAGCATTGCAAAGTACTACTGGAAAATGATGCAGTACAGCAACTGGCTAATGTTTAAACAAAACTAAGAAAAATCTTTCAGGCTTATGCCTGACAATAAAAAGCGGATTCCAATTGGAGTCCGCTTTTTATTGTTCTATTTTCTGTTGTTCTGCAAATCTAATATTACTCACCAAGTTTTGCATTAATTGTTGCATTCAGTTTCTCAACAAGAAGATCTGAATCAATTCCGTGAACATATGCAGCATCTGCAAGTGATTCTCCGATAGAGCTTGGGCATCCGATGCAATGCATTCCTAATCCTGTAAGAACATCTACAATTTCAGGGCACTGCTCATAATATGTCTGAAGCAGTTCTCCCATAGTCATTTCCTTTGTAACTCGTGCCATGTGTGCACCTCCTTTTCTTTTACGTTTTCTTATTATAATTGCTTTTCACCATTGTGTAAACATTTTATGACAATTTTCCATTAAAATTTGATTTTTTAAAAGTCAATATGTTTGCCGATTTTTTTCGACAAAATACTATTTTTATCATAACTTCACAAAACATTCGTTCTTTTATTTACCTTGAATTATCCCCAGTTTCCACACCTTTTTATGTGGATAATGTGGAAAACTTTTAGAAATCATGTATTTTTCCACCTTTTTTCACGTTTTTAGTGTGGAAAACTTGGATAACTCAATGTGGATAAATTTTTAACTATTTTTCAACAATCAAATTTTTTATACATTTTTGTCTATTTTGTACATCCAGCAATTTTTCACTTACTTAATCTGTTCTTTTATGCTTCTGTTCAATATGCACCAATTTAAAGTAATCTTCTTACTGTCAGGATTCCTTTATACGTGGCAGGCAATATCCCGATTCCTTTTCGGCTATTAATTGCATTTACAATTTGTCCGTCTCCCATGTAAATACCGACATGTCCATCATAGCAAATGATGTCCCCAGGAAGTGCTTCCGAATAACTGACTCCCCTGCCGGCACTTCGCATTTCTGAAGATGTTCTTGGAAGATTCACTCCAAAATGTGCGTAGACAGACTGCACAAAACCAGAGCAGTCAGCTCCATTTGTCAGGCTTGTGCCTCCCCAGACATATGGATTGCCGATAAACTGACATGCATAATCCACCACTGCCTGACCACTTCCGGCAGCCTCTCTCACAGCCTGAGCCTCTTCCTCTGCTTTCCTGGCCGCTTCTTCTGCCTCCGCAGCCAAACGTGCTTCCTCTTCTTCTCTAGATTCTGCATAAGAAAAAGCTTCTTTTGGATCTGCGCTTGCAGAAGCTTCTACGACTTCCTCTGCCTTCTGCTGAGCATTTCTTCCTATTATTATATACTGCGAATACACATACCCTGTAACCGAACCAGATTCAATCTTCGTCCATTCTCCAACTGGTCCTACGATTTTTGCTGCATAACCGGGATATAATTTACCCACCCATTCGCTCTGCTTTGTCGGTTCACTTCTTATATATAAAAATGATTCAACATCTGCAAAAGCCATATCTAAATACTCGCCCTTATCTTCTGGTGCCAGATAATCCTCCACCTGAATCTCTTTCTGTGAAGAATAACAATCATTCAGCACCTGCTCAATTCCCACTCCTGGCATAGTGTGATTATCCTCAATATCAGAAGCATATGCCGTAGCTGGGAAAACTCCAATAGCTCCTGTCAAGGTAACTAGGAACAATCCTTTTCTAAGAATCGAATCCATAAACTCCCTCCTTATGTTTTCTTTTCTTATCTTTTGTAAATATTACAGAATTGTTACATATGTTACGTGTTTATTATATCACGCAACAATCCCATGTCAAGGCTATTATCCCGACTTTTTCTCATCATATTACATCCATTTCTTCACTTTTTTTACAAAATTTTACAATTAATTGTTACAAAAGTATTACATTTATAAATTAAAAGTTGACAAATGGAACATTTTCTATTATTCTAATTATAGTAACAATTATTATTATCAAGGAGGTTATCGCATGGCTACATTGAAATACAGCAGACAGCGAGCATCCATTAAAGAATATCTCGATCATACAACTGAGCATCCAACTGCTGATACTGTATATCTTCATGTAAGAAAAGAATTCCCCCGTATCAGTCTTGGAACTGTTTACCGGAATCTGAATCTGCTTGCTGACATGGGCGAAGCAATTAAGATTACCACTCCTGACGGTGGGGACCGATTTGATGGCAATACTCACCCACACTATCACGTTGTATGCACTTGTTGCAACCGGGTATTTGATCTGCATATCGACGAAGCTCACATCAATACCATGAATAAACTGGCCGAGGAGCATTTTGATGGCACGATTGATTCACATGCAACATTATTCTATGGAACTTGTCAAGACTGTCTCACACAGAAAACATCCCGTGAGTCATAACAAACTTGTCAGTCTATTTTATCAAAAAGATAAATTTAATAAAAAATATTATTGACAATGACAAGTAATTATGTTATCTTAATATCAGTAACAATTACTAATATTGATTTAGAGCTTTAAAAATAAATTCATTTACAAAAAATGCAAACGAAGCTCTGAATCATAAAACTAACTTGAACAACAAAAAATTTTAATAAAAAGAAAAGGAGATTATCATTATGAAAAAATTTGTATGTACAGTATGTGGATATGTTTACGAAGGAG